>FLOH01000065.1_pt1 | contig 329736 bp, 295 predicted proteins | sample 756751 | NCBI WGS metagenome assembly FLOH01 (sample SAMEA4026879, study PRJEB14308) | marine metagenome | biome: coastal water; material: water | depth 74 m | reverse complement strand
CAGCCCGGGGGATGCTGGAAAATCTGCGACCAAAACGTTGGAACGACCGGCTTGTTCACTTTTGAGAAATACAAGAGCGTCCATTGCCGAGTCGACGTTGGAGACAACAATTGCCGAAGAAAGATTGCCCAGCGCGCTTGCAACCGCCGCTTCATAGCCTTGCTCAACATGGATAAGCGAACTTAATGTTCCGATGTAGCCGTCAAGTCCGGAGTCCACAAGTGCTGCAGAGCCGTCTTTTCTTTCAAGCCCGAGTGCTAACGCGTCACGCCTTGCGACTAACGCTGCTCTTTCTCGTTCAAGTGTTGCTTCTTCGGCTAAGAGCTCTCGAACGTGTAAATCCGATGCAACAAGAAGTTCCTGTGAAATCTCGTGCTCGGTGTCTAGTCCTTCTTCACCGGCGCCGTGTGAAACCACTGCAACTTCCACTTGCTGGAATTGCGCTTGTGCAGCTTGACTTCGTTCCCGGGCTTCTTCGATTTGCCCCTCTAGGCGCGCGAGTTCGGCTTCTCGGGTCTCAATTCGAGCCTCTACATTGTCGCGGGAGGCTTTTAGCTCTTCCGTCTTACGTAGGTGAGCCTGATATGCCTTTTCAATGCCAGCCACTCGGTCAGTTTCTTCACGCAGTGCGGCAACGGCGTCCTTTTCTGCCAGTTCTGATTCGGTTAACGCCTGCCCCAGCGACTCAACCTGCCTGGTTAACTCAAATTCTTGACTCCGAAGTGCCCTTGCCTCTGCCTCAAGTGCTTCCGGTTCCCTGCCTGATTTCTCTTCCTCGGGTTCAGGGGCTAAGTTTCGAACTTTTTCGGCTCCAAGTTGGACAAGGCCAAGGTAACGCTCACGGAGTCGGCTCAAGGCGAACCACGTCTCTTGGCTATTGGCTAGTCCTGGTCCTAACTCCCGTTCGAGTTCCTCTGCACGGTTCTCACGTTCGCGAAGTGCCGCGATTTTGGATTCGACTTCCCCTTGCTTCTCACGGAGTGCACTTTCATCAGCTACTTCAGCTTGTAAAGCTACCTGCAATTCAGTGAGGTCACTAGCCATCAGCCGAAGGCGCGAGTCGCGTACGTCACTTTGAATCACCGTTGCGCGTCGTGCGACTTCAGCCTGTCGGCCAAGTGGTTTGAGCGCGCGACGTAACTCTGCAGTGAGATCGTTGAGCCTTGTCAGGTTGGCCTGCATGGAGTCGAGCTTGCGAAGAGCCTTTTCCTTACGCTTGCGGTGCTTGAGAACGCCTGCGGCTTCTTCGATGAATCCCCGCCGGTCTTCAGGTGTTGCGTGCAGAATCGTATCCAGTTGTCCCTGCCCCACAATGACGTGCATTTCGCGACCGATTCCAGAGTCACTCAGTAATTCTTGAACGTCTAATAAGCGGCACTGTTCTCCGTTGATCGCGTACTCGGAACCACCATTGCGGAACAGTGTTCGAGAGATTGTGACCTCGGCGAATTCGATTGGGAGGGCGCCATCGGAGTTGTCGATCGTGAGGGCGACTTCGGCCCGACCTAATGGTGCACGGCCCGATGTCCCAGAAAAAATTACGTCTTCCATTTTTCCACCACGCAATGACTTAGCGCCCTGCTCTCCCATGACCCAGGCGAGTGCATCCACGACATTGGATTTGCCTGAACCATTGGGGCCGACAACACAGGTAACACCCGGCTCAAACTGAAGTGAGGTTGCCGACGCGAAGGACTTGAAGCCTTTGAGGGTGAGGGATTTTAAATGCACGGCTGGTATTTCATCCTGTCAATCGGATACCGGCCAAGATCACTCAAGGCTGGTGCGAGGCTTACTTAACTACACCACCCTATCGGTGAAGATTGAGGTTTTACGGCAGCAACCACGGAGGTTGACATGTCACACAGTGAAAGCTTGATCGGTTCATAAATTTACTGCGAATTATGGGGTTCCCACAACGATCACAGGGTTTACCTTCACGTCCGTAGACGGCCAATGACCGGGAGAAATATCCGGACTCCCCGTTGACATTTACATAGAGTGCATCAAAGCTTGTACCACCAGCAACAAGTGCCTCATGCATAACTTGAGTAACAACTTGCACGATGTCAGCAGCATGTGTGGCGGTGAGGTGATTACATGGTGTTCTTCCATCAAGACCTATGCGCCACAGACATTCATCTGCATAAATATTTCCGATACCTGAAATCAGATTTTGATCCAGTAACGCCCTTTTGACTTGGGTTGTTCGTTGTAACAGTAAGAGCGAAAATGCATTCAGGTCAAAAAGTGAATCAAATGGATCTCTGGCAATATGGGAGATCACGGTTGGTGTCTCGTCTAGGTCGAGGTCACTTATCTGCATACCACCGAATGTGCGTTGGTCAAGGAACTCGAAATACCGCGGAGCCTCATTGGCTCGATTGAGGACCCATTCCACCCGAACATGCGGGTGCCCCGATGGCGAATCATTAACACGCAGTTGACCGCTCATGCCCAGGTGAATCATGAGCACGTAGGGCCGATCCAGTTCGAGCCACATGTACTTTCCTCGACGGGAAACGCCCATGATCGTGGCAGCCTCGAGCTGGCCGGCTAAATCCCCGATATTCCGCCTGGCCGCCCGTGGATGTAGAACCTTGACGTCCGTGATTATTGACCCTGCCACGCGTTTGGCTAGTCCTGATCGAACTACTTCGACTTCAGGAAGTTCGGGCATCAGGGTGCCGACTTAATAATTCCCCATAAGCCTGCTCTGCAGCAATTTGCTCGGCCGCCTTTTTTGATGTCCCCGCACCGAATCCCAGATTTTCGTCTCCGATTTGGGCATGCGCGGCGAATTCTTTGGCGTGGTCTGGACCTGAATCGGTCACGTGATAGACCGGCAATGCCAAATTTAGCACCCCACACAATTCTTGTAAGGAGGTCTTCCAGTCCAATCCTGCTCCAAGTTCGGAGGCAGCAATAATCATTGGGTCAAAAATGCGATGAATGAAATTTCCTGCAGCCGTGATTCCACCGGAAAGATAAATCGCGCCGATCACAGCTTCTAATGAATCAGCGAGAATCGATGTCTTGTCATTGCCACCCGAACTGAGTTCACCACGACCTAACAGCAAATATTGTCCCAACCCAAGAGCTCTGCCCACATCGGCTAAGGCATGAGCGTTGACAACGGAGGCGCGCATGCGGGCTAGAGACCCTTCGGGCAGGTCGGGAAATTCACGATACAAATAATCAGTGACAACTACACCCAGTACTGAGTCACCCAGGAATTCGAGTCGCTCGTTGGTAGGGATCCCACCATTTTCATAGGAAAATGAACGATGAACCAGAGCTAATTCAAGAAGTTCGGGGCTGCATTCACAATCAAGCACCGCTAGTAGCGAACTTGTTAGATCTGCGCGCTCATTGTTCATGACGAACAGTCTTTCTATCGGGTGCGTGTACCGAAAGCGTGCTGGTTAAACGTCGAGAACTCGGCGCTTTGCATAAGTGCCACAGGTTGGGCATGCGGTATGTGCAAGACGCTTTTCCTTGCAACGCACACAAATCACCAAGTTTGGGGCAACGGCTTTCCACTGCGACCGTCGGTGACGGGTGTTCGAGCGTGAGGTTTTCCGCTTGGGAACTGGCACTGGGTCCTCTTTCAAGTAGTGGCTGCGCTAGATCGCGCGGCAAAGTATCGCACTAAGGCTTGCAAACTTAGCCCAAGGGGTCCGTCTTCGGTGTCTCGACCAGACTAGCCAGGGCGGACCACCGATCGTCCAAACTCTCATGAGCATGGGGCATGTCCTCCAAGAGTTCTCCACATTCCGGGCAAATACCCAGGCAATCGGGTCTGCAGAGTGGAGAAAGTGGAAGGTCAAGGACTATTGCATCGCGAACGGCGTCGAGTAAATCGACACTGTCTTCGTGGACATAAAAAATCGTGGACTCATCGGCTTCATCTTGCACCGGAATAACTACTCGACCGCGCGAATCTGTTTCTTCATAAAGAAATAGTTCCCTCACGTGCACTTGATCTGTCCACATGAACGGTTCTAGGCACCGAGCGCACTCTGCCTCAATGTCGCAGTCGAAATCTAGGCTTACGAGCACTCCGTCAAGCACCGACTCAATGCGGATACTCGCCGGAATGGCACTGCCAGGGACCACCCTCGCCATGCCTACTTCGAGTTCCGCCGGAGCGGTGAACTCCACCTCGGACTCCCACATATTTCCTGGTCTTCGAGGCAGATGAGTGAGCGAGACAGCAAATGACCCTGGCTCGATATTCCCCTGGGAAACCACGGTGTCTACTGCTCAGTTTGGGCATCAAAAAAGTCGGAGCCCTGCGATGTCTCGGGGGCCAGTTCCTGATACATCTGGCTCCGCAAACGCTCACGACCTCGATCGACAGTCTGAAGTGTCTTTTGTAAAGTAATCTCGAAAGTTGCCAATTTGGCATCGATGTAGTCGTCGGTTTCAGCCCTCATGTTGTGGGTCTGGGTGACAACCTCAGAGCGGAGCGCATGTGCTTCTTCGACCGCTGCTAGATACACCTCGTGCTCGGATACAAGAGTGTCGGCCGAAGTGCGCGCCTGCGCCAGAATGCGATCTGCTTCCCGTCGACCGTCTTGCACTACCGCTTCACGATCCGCCAATAGTTCATCAGCCCGATAAACCGATTCTGGCATGAGCTGACGAATTTCTTCGATAATGTCAAGAACCTGCGACCGATTCAAAATGCATGAGGCCGAGAGTGGCATCGCTTTCGCATCTTCCACCAAGACGGTGAGTTCATCGAGTCTTTCCTGCACGTCCACGCTTGCTCCTGACATTGGGTACTGGTGAAGTTTACTTCACCATCTGGATCATATTGTGCTGGATAACTTGGCTTCTAGTCGTTTCAACACGACTTCGGGTACTAGCCCACTGACGTCTCCACCATGTGTAGCGACGTCCTTCACCAAACTCGAGGACAAATAGCTATAGAGGGGATTGGTCGAGATGAAACATGTCTCCACTTGAGTCAACCGGTAGTTCATCTGCGCCATTTGGAGTTCGTAGTCAAAGTCGCTGACCGCGCGAAGACCCTTAACAATGGCGTTGACATCATGGGCCCCGCAATAGTCAACAAGTAGCCCATAGAAAGAATCCACTGAGACGTTTGGTAGATGTGCAGTTGCCTCCGTGAGCATCTCAATTCGTTCATCAAGAGTGAATAATGACGACTTATTCTTATTGACCAAAACGGCTACGATCACCCGGTCGGACATGCGAGATGCCCGCTCGAAAACGTCAAGGTGTCCCATTGTCACCGGATCAAATGAACCCGGGCATACAGCTACTCGCATACGCAATCCTCAAATAGTCGACGATGAAACAACCTGACCGTACCAAAGTTTCGAGTCTCCGTAACCACGCTCCCACTCAAATGGCAATGTCAGAGGAGGGATAGACGCGAAAGGCGAAGGCGCCCGAGCCCCTCGTTCACAAATCACTAACGCACCGTCAAGTAAATGAAGTTGAACTAGTTTTGCAAGATATCCCTGCAAAATGGCGTCTGAATCCGCATAAGGAGGATCCAGAAAAAGAATATTGACTCGCGAAGTGGGGATCCAGGTGTATGCGTTAGCTTTAACGACCTTGACCTCTAGCCCACACTTTGCCGCGTTTTTCTCAATAACTCCTTTCGTCTTCGAACTATTTTCGACAAGGGTGACTTCTCGCGCCCCACGACTCATGGCTTCAAGCCCAATGGCACCAGAGCCCGCAAATAGGTCGACAAAATTCACGTCGGCCCAACTCGATTCGATGTGGCCAAGATGTGAGTCGATACTGGAAAACATTGCCTCGCGCATGCGGTCCGAGCTCGGGCGGGTGCCTGTCGTTGGAACTTCCAGTTTTCGCCCTCGCGCCGATCCGGAAATAATTCGCATCAGGCTTTCTCAAGACTTTGAGCTCGTTCAACCTCAAATTTATCTATCTTTTCCATAATTGAATGCCATTGGGCCCCTTCAAATAATTTATCGACTTCAAGTCGCACTTCTTCAATAAAGTCAAGGTCGTCAATTATTTTGAGGAGTCGCAATGAGCTGAGGACTCCAGATTGATCTTGACCCAGGACATCTCCTTCGCCGCGAATTTCTAAGTCGATTTGTGACAACATGAAACCATCGCGTGAATCCCGCAAGGCTCCAAGCCTCTCAGTTGGCGCGGTGCTCCACGTGAAGCCGTGAACAAGAATGCATAGTCCAGGCTTGGATCCGCGACCGATCCTGCCGCGAAGTTGGTGAAGCTGGGACATACCAAACCTTTCGGCGTTGAGAACGATCATCATGGTTGCGGCGGGAATATCAACTCCAACCTCGATCACGGTCGTGCTGACAAGGACGTCAATGGCGGGCTCCTCCTGTCCTTCAAACCGCCGCATTATTTCTCTTTTCGTCTGCGAATCCATTCCACCGTGTAATTGGGCAATAGCAATATTCGGGAACGATGAAACAAGAGTGGCAAATGTTTCTTCAACGGTTGCTAACGGCTCGCTAGGAGAGTCCATATTCTTTTTAGATTCAACTTCCGGAGGTGAAATTGCCGGACACACCACGAAAACCTTGTTTCCGGCTTTGACCTCCTCTGCCATCCGTTCCCACACGCGGGTCTCACTCCGCGGCATATTGGTTGTTGAAACAAGGTGAGTCGACACCTCTGCTCGCATGGATGGAGATTCCAACAACGTTGATACATCTAGGTCACCAAAAATCGTGAGTGCAACCGTGCGCGGAATCGGGGTCGCGGTCATGACCAACAGGTGCGGTCGCATTTCTTCCCGGCCTTTTGTGAGCATGACGGCCCGCTGTTCAACCCCGAATCGGTGTTGTTCGTCAATAACTATGAGTCCCAAATCGAAGAATTGAACTTTATCTTCCAAGAGCGCGTGGGTCCCCACCAAAATGTTGACGTCACCGCTTTGCGTGTCTAAGAGCACCTGACGCCGCTTGGGGAGAGAGATCCCCCCGGTGAGTAGTTCAACACGTAGGGGGCGCACACCAATGCCCGCCAAAAGTTTATCCAATGATTCAAGGTGCTGGGCGGCGAGAACTTCAGTTGGAGCAAGAAGCGCCACCTGTCCTCCCGCTGCAATAACTTCAAGCATTGCTCGAATAGAAACAACGGTTTTCCCGCTGCCAACATCTCCCTGCAACAACCGAGTCATGGGCACACTGCGAGCGAGATCCGCAGCGATCTCCTCCCCCACTTGACGTTGACAGTCGGTCAGTTCAAATGGAAGGGATGCATCAAATTGGTCTAGCAGAAGCGACTCATGCTCTTGCCGAACTTGCGCCAGGGCGGACTTGGCTTGATTCTTGCGCTCACGCATTAAGGCAAGCAGGATGAAGGCCTCCTCGTACTTAATCCGTTTCGTGGCTTGCAAGATTTCTTCGTGACTATTTGGTTGGTGAATCGCATGCAGTGATTCAATCTTGCTCATAAATCCATGCTTCACAAGCAATTCACTCGGAATTGGATCAATTATTTGGTCAGCGGATGTGAGCACCACGTCGACCGCACCTTGTATTTGCCAAGAGGCTAAGTCTTGTGAACTCGGGTACACGGAAATTATTTCCTCGGTGAAGTCAGCCACAGCATCGACTTCACTATTGACATCAAGGCCTGTATCGGCGAAAAGCGCGAACTTCGGGTGTGTCAGTGTGCGAACACCACGAAACTCAGAAACGGTCCCGGCAAATAGGCCGACTTGACCTATTTGCATTTCTTTCTGTCGCCATTTTTGGTTGAAAAAAGTGAGCTCCATGGCTTCTTTTCCGTCGGTGACGGTCACCACCAAGATGTATCCGGGTTTTTGCTTCATGCGACGCGAACTAATGTGCGAAATGGTCGCCATGATGGTGACGGGAACTCCAACTTCAACGTCACGGAATGAGGTGAGCTTTCCTCTATCGATATACCTGCGTGGATAGTGATTAAGTAGCTGGCCAGCGTTTGTGATCCCGAAAGATTTTTCCAAGCTCGCGGCACTCTTGCCGCCGATAAGTTCCTTTAACGGAGTCGTTAAAAAATCTTTTGTCTTATTCACACTATTCGGCCCCAAAGATAAACGGCCACAAAGGCTGCTCACCGAATACCAATTCAAGCTCAACGAGGGGGTAATGCTCGCGCACCCAGCCCAATACCGTGTCGACCTCCAATTCACTGGCCTCTGAACCCGTAACAATTGTGAGCAACTCTGCACCCGGTGCCAACATCCGGGTCAAAATACTCTGAGTAGTTGCCGTGAGTTCGTGGTCAACTGAATTAATTTCCCCACCGATCAGGCCCAAGTAGTCACCTGATTTGCATTCACCTGCCATGGTCAAGACGTCACGGGTTGCCCGCGTAATGGCACCGTACCTGGTCGCTCCAGCCGCACGAGTCATGGCGACAACATCGCGATCGAAATCAATCTCCGGGTCATTCACGGCGATCGCAGCCAAGGATTGAGTGATAGCGCGACTAGGGATTACCGAAACTCGATAGCCCATGTTCCTTAAGTCTGCTGCTGCGATGTCAGCGACCGGGTGTGTATCTCGATCTGCAGGCAAGATCACAATCTCGGAAGCCTCGCACCCTTGGGTCGCCGCGATAATCTCTGCGGCGGAGGGTTGCTGCCGCGCGGGTGTTGGAATACACATCACGCCAAGGGACTCAAGGAGTTGACGCACACCCTCTCCGTGCGTGACGGCAATGAGAATGCGAGACCGAAGTGGTCTTAAATCCGCATGAGCTTGGACAACCGAATTAATCTCTAACTGGGTGACGCTGACTTGAGAGACTTGACCGAGCCCAAGACCCGCGTTGACGCAATCCGCTACTCGGTGAAGGGGAACATGAACATGAACATTCCATGTGGAATCGATTCCAGCCACCATAACGCTTGAACCAACTGCCTCCAAAGACTTTTGCAATTGGGAACAGTCAGTGGCCTCGAAGTGATACATCACTTCACATTCGATTTCCGCAGTACGCGCTGACTCCTGCCGCAGAGTAAAAGCGCCTGCCGGCAAATTTTCCTGTGAGCTCGCCCTTTCAATTCGCGGGAAATCAAAGAAGGGCTGGACTGCATGTTCAGTTCGCTGGGGTTGCGTGCCCGTGAGAATTTTTACCAGTGAATCAAGAACGACCACGAGGCCGCGCCCTCCGGCGTCCACAACCCCTGCCTCTCTCAGTTGGACGAGCAACTCGGGCGTGAGTAGCAGAGTTGCGTATGCCGTCTCGGCGGCAGCACTTACCACCTCAATTAGGTCTGCACCCTGGGCGGCCGCATTGGATGCTTCCTGCGCTGAACGCGATGCGACGGTCAGAATGGTGCCTTCTAGCGGATTGGCAACCGCTTTATATGCTCCGCGTGACCCCTGTGAAAGCGCTCGAGCAAAGTTCTCCGGACTGTTGGCTAACTCTGCAACGAGGTCACGCAGAAAAGCAGAAAGGATTACACCCGAATTACCACGAGCACCCATGATCGCCGCTCTACCCACACGTTGTGCGGCCTGTCCAAGATCGTCACCCGGTTTCAGAAGCGCGCCGCACGCGGCTTCAACGGTGAGGTAAAGGTTCGTGCCCGTGTCTCCATCTGGGACCGGGAATACATTAAGGGCATCGATTTCTTCGCGAGCAACTCGAAGTGCGCTCTGCGCTTCGAACAGCCACGAGTGCAAAATCGGCAATGTGATGCCGGAAATCGGAGGTCCACCATTGCGTGAATTCGACTGTGGCATGGCCCCTCCTTCATTCAGGTGTGGTGGATCGGCTATTCTGCGTCAGGTTTGATGCGAGGTGCGTTCGTCTGTCCCATAAGTCTCTCGTATTCGGCTAAAATTTCCAACCGGATCCGCCCGGGTCCACCTTGTAAACTGACCGAAGGAGTCATTGTGGCTGCAAACTGCGATATCTGCGGAAAGAGCCCTAGCTTCGGGCACAACGTTTCCCACTCACAACGTAAAACGAATCGTCGTTGGAACCCGAATATTCAACGGGTTCGGGCATTGGTGGGCAAAACTCCCAAGCGTCTGAACGTGTGCACCTCCTGTATCAAAGCAGGGAAAGTCGTTCGCGCTTCCCAATCTTGACTTTTAGGTGAAATGACGGAATCCCGGAGACTCGGTATAAGGCTCCCCGTTTATTAGCACGGTTCCTTCCTTCGTTACCCCGTTCTCTGTCCCCTGCGTGATTTTTCCGATCGTGGTGAACCCCTGCGCCACGCCAACACTCGCGGGGAATGTCGCCACCAAGGCATGGTCGTCTCCGCCAGCAAGAATCCACGACATGGGGTCTGTTCCAAAAGCTGCGGCAGCGGACACTAGCTCTTGAGGAACGTCAAAACCCGAGGTATCTAATTCCACACACACCTGGGAGTCGCGCGCTATGTGTTGCAGGTCGGCCACGAGTCCATCGGAAATATCAATCATTGACGTTGCACTGTGTTTTGCCGCCCTCGAGCCCGCCAAGTAATCGATCTTCGGAACGCGAAATGCATCAACCAAAACCCGAGGAGAACGTAATCCACGTTGCAGGACACGCAAACCTGCAGCGGCCATCCCTGAGCGACCACAGATCCCCACTAGATCTCCAATCTGGGCACCTGCTCGCGTCACGGCACTTCCAGATTCAACTGTGCCAAGAGCCGACACTGAGATTACGATCTGCTCGCTCTCACTTACGTCACCTCCCAGAACCACAGCTCCAGCAAGACCAACCTCTTCCGTGAAACCAGAAATGAACTCACTCGCCCAGTGCGAGGCCGTTGACCCGGGCATGCCAATGGCAAGTAGGGCCCCGACTGGAACCGCGCCCATGGCACATACGTCGGAAAGTGATGCGGCGGCGCACCTGCGACCGATTTCGATTGCCGTTGACCAGTCAGTTCGAAAATGTTTCCCCTCGACGTACATGTCAACACTGATTACCAATGACGCATTCGTCAGATTGATAACAGCGGCGTCGTCCCCTGCTTCGACTTCGATACCGGGGATTGACACGGAAGACTCACGAATTGTCGACAAAATCTTCCCGACAAGACCAAACTCACCTAAACTTGACAGGGTGTTAGTACCGGTGTCCTGACTCACAAATCGAGCCTTTCTGTTGATCGTGCGGGAAATTCACTTCGAGCAAATATAGAGTGAACACATGGAAGTGCAAGCATATGTATTAATCCAGACAGAGGTCGGCAAGGCGGCAACCGCGCTCCAGTCGATCCGGGCTATCTCTGGGGTAGTAGTAGCAGAAGGCGTCACCGGCCCTTACGACATTATTGTCACAGCTCAGGCAAGGACATTAGATGAACTTGGCCAAGCGGTGGTCTCCAAGATCACCTCCGTCTGCGGAATTACCCGAACATTGACCTGTCCCGTTGTGAACCTTGGCTAGTGCCTCTGCGACGATCGGTGGGATCCTCGCAGTCATTATCAGCGTTACCGCTTGCAGTTCGTCTCTCCCGGTCGAACCTGCGGTGGGAGCCCAGAGTCAATTCTGCATTGAACTTGGATCGATCTTGCCGGTAAGCCTCGATAACGCTCTCTTGCGCAGCACTCGCCCTGACTCCCCGAGTACCGCGGCTTGGGGTGACCCTGCAATTGTCATGCGCTGTGGGGTTCCCACTCCCTCGAGTTACTCTCCTGCAAGTCAAATAATCCTTGTCGACAAACTTGATTGGTACCCTGAAGAACTCGAGTTCGGGGTGCGATTCACAACATTGACAACGCCAGAATTAATCGAGATTTCAATCCCAAGTACCTACGAATCCAGTGCAGAGATCCTTACCCAGCTCGGCGTCATACTTGGTTCAAACAATTCGTGAAGTCAAACCTCAACTACTCGTTTGCGCAGACCTTACAAGTTGGTCAACAATCTGTGGAAAACGAAGCCCTGACTCCAACCACATTTTCGCAAACATTGAAATTGAAGTAAACCCAGGAATGGTATTAATCTCGTTGAAAACTATTCGGTCACCCTCGAGAAAGAAATCTACTCGCGCATAGCCCTGGCACCCAAGGAGAGTAAAGACTCTAACAGCGAGCTGTTGAATCTGACCCGCTATCTCGTCGGGCAACTGGGCCGGAACAATTAATTCAGCTCCATCGGAAATGTATTTCGCTTCAAAATCATAAAACTCGAAGTGGTCTTTCACTTTCACTTCACCCACTGGGCTCACTTGAACATGCGAATTCTCACCGAGTATCCCCACTTCCAATTCCCGCGGCCGATTCAACCCTGCTTCGATAATCAATTCACTCGAAGTACGAAATCCCACGACACATGCAGTCTCAAAACTGTCTATTTCATCTACTTTTGAAATGCCAATAGATGACCCACCAGAAACTGGTTTAACGAACCATGGAAAGGGGAAAGGCTTCATGCTAGGAACAGAAATCGCACCCGAATATTGAGCGAACCATTCGCCGGCATCTATCCCAGCCGCACGAACAAGTTCTTTGGTTGTCAGTTTATTCGCACTAATTGCGGAAGCTCGAACACCGGACCCCACCACTGGGATCCCCGCGATTTGGCATAAACCTTGGATTGCACCATCTTCCCCGTCAACCCCGTGAATAACTGGAAAGAGAATTGAGATTGGCGAAAATTGCCCGTTAATTTCGATGCCTGGATCGCCAGGGTCCATTACGACTCGGACCAATTGATCACTGCATCTCACCTCTGGACGAAACTCCGAAGAAATCTGATAGGCAGCGACTTCTTCACTCGGAACGCGAACCCAGACGCCAAGCGGAGTTATCCCAATGCACGTTACCGAGTACCCCAACTCTTGTAAGGCGGCAAGGACAGAATTGGCACTCAGACATGAGATCGAGTGCTCGGGGCTGCGCCCACCAAATACAAGAGCCACGTGGGTGTCTATGCGAGATGGCATACGCTCAACTTACCGGGAAGATCTGTGAATCCTTGAACTACGTTCGATAACTATGCATGCTTTCCAAGAAAACACGTTTATGACGGTGACAGGCCCAAGCCGCAGGGTCGAGCAATAAGGTGACGCCATGGATTACGCCGATATTGATCCCAGCACGTGGGTGGTCAGTTCGGGACGACCCCCTGCGACTGCAGACAATCCTGTTAATGAGCCAATTGTTCCCGCTTCGACCTTTCACGCAGGTGGGCCAACCGAGTATGCGCGCGAGGGCAATCCAAGTGCCACGGCACTTGAAGTGGCCTTGGGCGGGCTCGAATGCGGGAACGCGATCGTTTTTGCTTCCGGCATGGCCGCAGCAAATGCACTTATGGACCTATGGCCAGTCGGTGCACGAGTGCTAGCACCAAATACCGCCTACACGGGTGTCGCTGTTCGACTTCGCGAACTTGACTCGCGGGGGCACATTCACTTGACTACATGTGAGGTGATCGACAGTGATTTCATACTGTCGCAATTGACCAAGTCTGACATCCTTTGGTTGGAGTCTCCCACAAATCCCCTCCTTGAAGTGGCAGATCTCGAGCTCCTCATTTCACATGCCGCAGCTCACGGCGTCACCTCGATCGTAGACAGCACCTTTGCTAGTCCAGTGCGTCAAAACCCATTAAAACTCGGGGCTGACTTTGTTCTCCATAGCGTCACAAAGATTCTCAGTGGTCACTCAGATTTACTCATGGGTGCTGTCGTCACAAAAAGCGAAGACGACTGGGCAAAACTTCAAACTCGGCGAGTTTTGCTGGGTGCCATGCCCAGCGCATTTGATTGCTATCTTGCTCTGCGCGGACTGCGAACTCTCTTCGTTCGATATGAAAAGTCTGAAGCAAATGCAATTGAGCTAACTTCGCAACTGGAAACACACCCCGCCGTGTCCCGCTTGCGCTATCCGGGCTGGGGAACAATCGCGGCAATCGAGGTGGTTGGTAATGCTGACCTCGTGTGCGAATCAACAGCGCTGTGGACCTACGCAACTAGCTTGGGAGGGGTCGAATCGCTTTTAGAACGCCGACGTCGCTGGCCGTTGGAAAGTGAAACTGTCCCAGAAAACCTTATTAGACTTTCTTTCGGGATTGAGAATCCGGCTGATCTTTGGCTTGATTTGGATCAGGCGCTTCGCAATTCGAATCAACGTTAGATCTCTGACCGCGTGTCCCGCGCCATGAAGGCGCTCAGGAGTTCCTTCGGCGGCTTCCCGCGGTGAAGAACCTCAACGACTTCTGCGGTGATCGGCATTTCAATACCTAAACCCTGGGCGAGCTCCAAGATCGGTTGGCAACTCTTGAACGCTTCACAGGTTTGATTTGTCATGTTGATTGTCTCTGAGATCGTGAGTCCTTTACCCAGATTCTCTCCGAAAGTACGGTTTCGTGAAAGTGGCGACTGACACGTGGCGACGAGGTCGCCCACCCCAGCGAGGCCTTGAAAAGTCAGCGGGTCGGCGCCCAACGCAACCCCTAATCGACCGATTTCGGCTAGACCCCGAGTGATGAGTGAGGATTGTGAATTTTCACCTAAGCCCATACCAACAGCGATTCCGTTTGCAAGCGCAATCACGTTTTTGACCGCCCCGCCGATTTCAGTTCCGACTACATCGGTAGTCCAATAAGGCCGGAAATAGTCCGTCGTGCACGCCTTTTGAATTGCCATCGCGGTTTCTTGGGTTGGTGCCGCAACAGTTGTCGCCGTTGGCTGGTGAATCACAATTTCACGAGCTAGATTTGGTCCAGACACGACAGCAATTCGATCCAATTCTGCGCCGGTAACCTCCGCGATCACTTGGCTCATTCGGAGAGTCGTTCCTAACTCAATACCCTTCATGAGACTGACGAAGACAACATTTTCACCAATGGAGTGCGCCCACTCAGCCAAATTTTGTCGCAGGGATTGCGCTGGAACGGCTAAGACCACGATTTCTGCGCCAACGAGGGCTACTGCGGGGTCGGTTGTTGCGACCAGAGACGCAGGCAGGTCCACTCCTGGGTGATAGCGACTATTCCTGTGCAGTTCGTTGATGTCCGTGGCGACAGTTTCGCTTCGAGTCCAAAGGGTCACATTTGACCCGGCTTCTGCAAGTACTAAGGCAAACGCGGTGCCCCATGATCCTCCACCCATCATGGCGACTTTTGTCATTGATCACTCCCTTGATCCGCCTGGTCATGTATTGGCCAATGGTGAAACAACACCTTAGGTGGAATTTCCCCGCGGATTTCACCCTCCATCTGAGCCAGAGTATGCATGAGTAGGTCGGTCGCTTCATGCAATAGTTCCGGTGTCCATGCCTGTCCTCGGAACCGTTCAAGATCGATTGGTTCGCCAAGCCAGACCGACATAGTTTTACGGGGAAGTAACCGCAGTTGCTTCCTATAGGGGCCCATTACGGCTTGAGCACCCCACTGCACCATGGGATACAGGGGACAGCCAGATTCCAGTGCTATCCGGACCGCCCCAGTTTTCCCCTGCATGGGCCACACGTCAGGATCACGAGTAATGGTTCCTTCCGGGTAAACAACCACGCACTCTCCAGATTTGGCTGCAGCTACTGCATCGCGGAGAGCAAACGCCGCCTCGCTAGATTCACGGTAGACCCTGATCTGCCCTGCATTGGAAATAATCCAACCAAAAATGGGTACACGAAAAACAGATTCTTTTCCCAAGAATCTTGGAGGACGATCATGGCTCCATAGTGCATGAGCGACCGGAAGTGGGTCAAACCAAGACGTGTGGTTGGTACCAACAACGATCCCGCCTTTCTGCTGCAAAAGTTGATCAAATCCGCGCCAATCTTGTTTGGTGAATATTTTAAGAAATGGCAATCCAACAGATACAGCGATGCGAAATCCAGGGCCGATCTTGGATCGTCGTGTCGTATGTCCGGGCACCGCAACAGCGTACCCGTGCAAACGGTTGAATGGACCCATGTTTGATCACTTGGATGGCAACGACGTAACGTGGCATGCTCTTGTCCCTGCCAAGGTCCTTCACCATTCCAAGACTCGGTTGGGTCGCGAAGGTTTAGCTGCGGCCTTTCTAGCGGACACGGTTTCCGCTCTCATCGAATCGGCTCAGGTAAGTCACGTCACCGTTATCACTCAAGATCTGCAGCTAGCGACACTCGTGAGCGAACTGGGCGCAGCCGTTATCGCCGAACCTGAGCCCGCTGATCTCCTTGGTGCTCTCCGCGTTGGAATCGAGAGCGTCTCAAATAGCCACGGCATCTTGGTCGCACTAGGTGATCTGCCCTGCCTCAAACCAACTGACATTGACTCATTTCTGTTCCAAGCAATGAATTACGACAGTTCATTTGCATGTGACACCGAAGGGACGGGCAGCACAATGTGGGCACGTTTGCCTGGCTCACCAGCAACACCACACTTTGGAACTCGATCTCGAGCAGCCCATCGAGAAAATGGCTGCATCGAACTTTCCTGCTCCCCGGCATTGCACCGAGACGTGGACACTGAAACCGATCTTTGGGACGCGCTTCGAATCGGTGTAGGACCGGCAACAACACGGGCATTGGCCGCCCAGGCTTTGATTTCGGCCACTATCGCAGGTGTCAATCCGGTTGAAGCGGTTGACGAATCAGGAAATATACAGAGCTATTCTGACTTTGCGCTTATCGGAATACCAAATCCCCGGATTGGACAACGGGTTCGCATTGATCACGAAAATAAAAGGATCCAAGTATAAGAAAGTGGCCGCATCACAGAGATGCGGCCACTTTCTTCACACAAAAATTACTTGCGACGCGCTGGAGCTTTTTTAGCAGCGGCCTTCTTGGGAGCTGCCTTTTTCGCGGCTACCTTCTTGGGAGCTGCCTTTTTCGCGGCTGCCTTCTTGGGCGTAGGCGCTATCTTCTTTGCACCCGAAACTACCGCTTTGAATTCAGCACCTGGGCGGAATTTTGGAAGTTTAGTTGCTTTGATTTTCACGGTCTCGCCGGTACGCGGATTGCGACCCAGGCGGGCCTTTCGTGCTTGTGCTTCAAGGATCCCGAAGCCACTAATGGCCACTTTTTCCCCACGCACTACTGACTTCTTGATTTCTTCAATGAATGCGTCGACGATATCTGTGACTTCGCGCTTGGAATGTTCGCCACGAGCCGCTACTGCGTCAATGAGTTCTGCTTTGTTCACGATTTAACCCCTCCGGAGGGTGATTAGGTTGATCTTGTGATCAACACCTAAATGTAACTCGAAATTGATCAGATACAGCTTTGCCACGCCGAAAGCCGTTGGTGTTCAACGTCTTTCAGCTATTTTTACCAAAGTCGCCTTTACTTTGTGTCCTTGTGACACATTCCGGATACTGCTAGAAAAGGACCGGCTTAAAGGCTTGCCGGTTTTTTTCAAATTCGTCAATGACATTGGCATGTTCGAGGGTTAATCCAATATCGTCCAGACCTTCAAGTAAGCGCCACCGGACGTAGTCATCGACTTCAAATTCGCAACTGAAGTCGCTTGCAGAAACAAGTCGCTCCCGCAAATCAACGGTGATAAGAGTTTTCGGATTTGACTCAATGATTTCCCACAAAGCCTCAATCCCACTTTGCGGAATAACAGCCGTGAGGAGTCCCCCTTTGCCGGAATTTCCTCGAAAGATGTCAGCGAAGCGTGAGCTCAGCACTACTTTGAATCCAAAGTCCTGAAGCGCCCAGACAGCATGCTCGCGGGACGAGCCGGTCCCGAAATCTGGACCTGCTACCAGGATCGAGACTCCTTGGAACTGGTCACGATTGAGGACAAATTCTGGGTCCTTGCGCCAGCTGGCAAATAAAGCGTCTTCAAAACCGTGACGGGTAATGCGCTTGAGGTATTCCGCGGGAATGATTTGATCGGTATCAACATTGCTGCGGCGTAACGGTGCGGCGGTACCCGAGTGAATAGTAAATGCATCCATGATCAGACCTCCACTAAGTCGGTTGGGGCGCTGAGCGTTCCGCGCACAGCGGTTGCAGCTGCCACTTCGGGAGAGACTAGATGGGTTCTGCCCCCCGGCCCTTGTCTTCCTTCAAAATTTCGGTTCGAGGTCGAGGCGCTGCGCTCCCCAGGTGCTAGCTTGTCCGGGTTCATGGCAAGGCACATTGAGCAACCTGCACCGCGCCATTCGGCTCCCGATTCAAGAAAAATTTCGTGGAGTCCCTCGTGCTCAGCTTCGATTCGCACCCGAGTTGAACCTGGGACTACGAGCAACCGAACTCCCTCAGCAACTTTGTGACCCTTAATTACGTTGGCTGCGGCACGCAGGTCTTCGATTCTGCCGTTTGTGCACGAGCCCAAGAAGACGGTGTCAATTGCGATTTCTTTCAATGGTTGCCCTGCGCGTAGATCCATATAGGCCAAAGCGCTTTCAATTGCCGCCCGCTCCACTGGATCGCTCACCAAGTCTGGATCAGGGACAACTTGATCAAGTGGAAGTCCTTGGCCTGGATTGGTTCCCCACGTTACAAATGGTCGCAATGTTGAGGCGTCGATCGTAATTTCTCTATCGAACTTGGCATCAGGGTCAGTAACGAGTGTTTCCCAGTAAGCAACCGCGGCATCCCAGTCTGCTCCTTGAGGCGCGTGCGGCCTTCCCTTGATGTAGTCAAATGTTGTGGAATCGGGCGCAATCATTCCAGCCCGAGCGCCTGCCTCAATTGACATATTGCAGATAGTCATGCGCCCTTCCATGGACAGTGACGAAATCGCTGACCCGCGGTACTCCAAAACGTACCCTTGGCCTCCGCCAGTTCCAATTTGAGCGATAACCGCCAGAATAATGTCTTTCGCACTTACCCCCGCCGGCAATTCACCTTCAACATTTATTGCCATAGTTTTGAAGGGTTTCAAGGGCAACGTCTGGGTTGCCATGACATGTTCAACCTCGCTGGTCCCAATTCCAAACGCCAGAGCTCCAAATGCACCGTGAGTACTGGTGTGTGAGTCCCCGCACACGACCGTCATGCCGGGCTGGGTGAGACCCATTTGAGGACCGACAACGTGCACAATCCCTTGTTCAATGTCACCCAAAGGGTAAAGCGTCACCCCGAATTCATCGCAGTTTTTACGCAGGGTTTCGACTTGGATCCTAGAAACGGGGTCGGCAATGGGCTTATCAACCTCAAAGGTAGGGATATTGTGATCTTCTGTCGCCACCGTAAGGTCTGGCCTTCGCAGTTTCCGACCTGCAGCCCGAAGTCCATCAAAGGCTTGAGGGCTGGTTACTTCATGAACAAGGTGCATATCAATATAGAGCAGGTCTGGAAGACCTTCACCTTCATGGATTACATGGTCGGACCATACTTTTTGCGCCATTGTTCGACTCATTGCCGCTCCTTTCGGTATCCGATTTCTTGCATAAAGTTAGCCGGTCGCGATCAGCGGTGGGAGAGCCCTTATGGACTCCCCCACCCGGTTGTAGCCCCGACGGGATTCGAACCCGCGCTACCGCCTTGAGAGGGCGGCGTGCTAGGCCACTACACAACGGGGCCAGGTGAAAAACTTGTTCTCAATCGCAAAAAGCAAGATTCGCTGGGGTACCAGGACTCGAACCTAGACTAACTGAATCAGAATCAGTTGGGCTGCCAATTACCCCATACCCCAAGGGTGCCGCAATAGTCTATCGCCGAGATAAGTTCAGTCACTCAAAGGTCTGCTCGAAGCGAGAACTTGAGCCCTATTAATCCGGAGAAGGGATTCTTCTTTCCCTAAAATTTCCATGGATTCAAATAGTGGTGGTGAAATTTTCCTACCGCATATGGCGGTTCGCACAGGACCAAAGGCCAACTTAGGCTTCAGTGACAGGCCTTCAACGAGCGATGTGCGAAGTGCTGTTTGGATCGAATCTGAATCCCACTGGGCGAGAACCTCTAGTTCCCTGCTAGCAACGTCAAGAACCTGTTCGGACTGATCGGTCCACAATTCCGGATCAATACTGACCCGTTCACCTGGAGCAAAGAGGAAACTAATTAATTCAGGAGCCGCATCTAGAGTATCGAGGCGTTCTTGAATAATCGGGACCACTTGAGCCAGACGTTGCCGCTCGCCGGCGCTTATCGGGGTAGTCGTGACACCCGATATTTCAAGGAATGGAATGAGTCGATCAACGAGATCCGCCGGATCAATGTGGCGAATCCAATCACCATTGATTGAAGTGCACTTTTTGAGGTCAAAGCGGGCTGGATTCGGATTTACCCGCTCTAAGGTAAACGCTTGAGTTAGTTCCTTTGGCGAAAAGAATTCCACGTCATTGCCCATGGACCAACCAAGCAGAGCCAAGTAATTCAATAGAGCTTCCGGCAAATAACCCTTTGCTCGATACATAGCAAGCGATGATTCTGGGTCACGCTTAGAAAGCTTCTTATTCCCTTCCCCCATGACATAGGGCAAATGCCCGTAAGCCGGTGTCGATTGGGCAACTCCCACAGCTTGCAGACCAGCAAAAAGAGCTAACTGTCGTGGGGTCGAAGACAAGAGGTCTTCTCCGCGGAGCACATGCGTGATATTCATCATTGCATCGTCGACCGGGTTGACCAGCGTGTACAGCGGATCTCCATTGGCTCTGACTAACACGAAGTCCGGTACATGTTCGGCAGCAAAACTCACTTCGCCACGAATGAGGTCATTCCATGTAAAGTCAGTGCCCGGCATTCGGTATCGGATGACAGGTTCTCTGCCGTTCGCAATGTACCCGGCCACTTGATCCGGCGTGAGGGAACGACAGGATCCGTCATAGCCTGGCGTACGTTTCTGCGCGGCTGCGAGCTCTCGCTTTGCATCAAGCTCGGCTGCGCTGCAATAACAACGATAGGCGAAACCTGCATCGAGTAACTTTTTGACAACGTCCGCATAAATATCCATACGTTCTGATTGCCGGTAGGGGCCGAAATTTCCGCCGACTTCGGGGCCTTCATCCCAATTCAGGCCCAACCAGCGCATACTTTCCAAGAGCGCGTCGTACGATTCTGGTGAATCGCGCGCGGCGTCTGTGTCTTCTATTCGAAATACAAAAGTGCCACCAACGTGGCGGGCAAATGCCCAGTTGAAAAGAGCCGTTCTGATCATGCCCACGTGTGGGTTTCCTGTGGGGGAAGGACAGAACCGAACTCGAATATCACTCATCTGGATTGCTCCACTCGATTCACTAAACTCCCAATTCCTTCAATGGAAACTTCAACTTCGTCTCCCGGCAAAATCGGGCCCACCCCGGCAGGCGTTCCCGTAAGGATTACGTCTCCAGGCAATAACGTCATTTGGTGACTCACAAAACTCACTATGTCCACGACAGAAAAAATCAAATCTTTGGTGCTGCCCGACTGGCGCAATTGATCTGCGACATAGGCTGTCACTCCGAGATCGCTTACGTCAATATCTGTCTGGATCCATGGACCCAATGGACAGAAAGTATCGAAGCCTTTCCCTCGAGCCCATTGACCATCAGCTTTTTGTAGATCTCTTGCCGTGACATCATTTGCACACGTGTACCCCAGGATTACGTCAGCGACACGCTCACGGGGAACGTCTTTACAGAACCGACCGATTACAACCGCCAACTCGGCTTCGTGGTGCACCATCGTGGATTGGCTGGGCAGTGCAATAGCATCATTTGGGCCAATTACCGATGTACTTGGTTTAAGAAAAATTAGCGGTTCAGATGGATGCTCGCTATTCATTTCAGCTGCATGGTCCGCGTAATTTGTCCCAATTCCAATGACCTTGCTTGGCAAAATGGGAGCGAGAAATTTGACGTCTGCTGCGGCTATAACCCGCCCATCTGGATCGAGTTCACCAAAAGGGTGCCCCTTGAGAATGGCGATAATTGAGTTGTCGGTGAGCTCACCCTGTTCATCAAGATTGTCTAGAACACCAAAACTAACTTCTTCGCCGTGAGCGAATCGACAAATGCGCATCTGATCACACTACTCGCTTGCACGAGCCCGAAGTCATTGACGGCCACGCACGAGCCCGAAATGAACCGCGTCATCCAATGCTTTCCATGAAGCTGCGATGACATTCTCGTGGACACCAATAGTTGTCCACGCACGTTCGCCGTCTGTTGTTTCAAGAAGAACACGTGTCACTGCGCCAGTTCCTTTGATTCCTTCAAGGATTCGCACTTTGTAATCGGTGAGTTCAAGTTTTCCTAGACTTGGGAAAAGCTGGAAGATCGCATTTCGTAGGGCATTGTCCAGAGCGTTTACGGGACCGTTTCCTTCGCCCGTGGAAACAAGCCTTTCACCGTTTGCATGTACTTTGACGGTTGCTTCGCTGACCACCTTGCCATCTTCACGCTGCTCCACGATTGTTCGCCATGATTCAACAGCAAATTTTCGCTCTGTACCTTGTGCTTCCCGAACGAGCAATTCAAATGAAGCGTCGGCCGCTTCAAATGACCAACCTTGCGCTTCAAGTGATTTGACCTGCTCCACTACCTCTGAAACAAGGTGCGGATTCCCGCTGAGATCCAGCCCTAGTTCTTTACCCTTGAGTTCGACGGAAGCGCGACCAGCCATCTCCGTTACGAGAACGCGTTGAATATTTCCCACAGTGATCGGGTCAATGTGGTTGTAGAGTTCTGCATTTACCTTCAACGCACTTGCGTGTAACCCTGCCTTGTGCGCAAATGACGAAACACCGGCGTACGCCTGATGCGTGTCTGGAGAAATGTTGGCTATCTCTGCGATTGCATGCGATACCCGATAGGTGTCCGCCAGACATTCCGCAGGGATACAGTCAATACCCATTTTTAGTTGAAGGTTGGCAACCACCGGAAACAGATCTGCATTTCCTGTTCGTTCACCGTAGCCGTTGGCCGTGCACTGAACGTGGGTCGCACCTGCCTCAACCGCCGCCAGGGTGTTTGCAACTGCGCACGCAGTGTCATCTTGGCAATGAATACCGATTCGGGCCCGTGTCAGGTCTCCAACCTCACTGACAATTTTATTAATTCCATGGGGCAGCATGCCGCCGTTGGTATCGCACAGAACCACAACAGAAGCCCCGGCCTCATGGGCTGCGTTTGCCACCGAAATTGCGTAAACGGGATCGACTTTATAACCGTCGAAGAAATGCTCAAGGTCCACGAAGACTCGTCGCCCTTGGCCGACAAGGTAGCCAACCGTGTCTGAAACCATGGCTAGGTTTTCAATACCAGTCGTTTTGAGAGCTTGCTCGACGTGCCGAATATCCGATTTAGCCACCAGGGTAATGACCGGAGCTTCACTGGCAAGGAGTGCTGTGACCTGTGGGTCCTCCTCGACCGAAGTTCCCGCTTTGCGCGTTGCACCGAATGCCACAAGTTGAGCGTTTCGAAAAGGGATCGAGCGTGCTTTTTCAAAAAACTCGGTGTCCTTCGGCATCGCACCAGGCCACCCGCCTTCAATGAAGTCAACGCCGTAGTCGTCAAGCAGTTTGGCAACGGCGAGTTTGTCATTCACCGAATATGAGATTCCTTCTCGCTGTGCACCGTCTCTCAATGTGGTGTCATAGACATGGAAGTCGTCGCCTTTAGTCATGATTTTTCCTTTTCCGAATGACTAGATTAGCCAACAAGGGCATGCATCCAATTGTGTCGATCAGGAACCGAACCAGACTGAATGTCAAGTAGGGCGTCACGCAGGGCTAATGTCACGGATCCGGTTTTTCCTCCCGAAACCTCGAATGAGCCAGCAAGCCTGCTCTTAACAGTTCCCACAGGCGTGATAACCGCTGCAGTTCCGCATGCGAATACTTCGCTGATCTCACCGCTCTCGCACCCGGATTTAAGTTCATCGACCGTGATTTCTCCTTCGGTAACGCCAATCCCTAAGTCAGCCGCCACGGTGAGAAGTGAATCACGGGTAATTCCTGGAAGGAGTGATCCGCTCAATCTTGGCGTCATTATTCGAGCTGAGTCTCCGGCTCCATAGACGAAGTAGAGATTCATTCCACCCATCTCTTCAATTCTTTGTCGGTCTACAGCGTCGAGCCACACGACTTGGTCACAACCGTGCGCGGTCGCTTCTGCCTGTGCAAGCAGTGAAGCGGCATAGTTGCCAGCACATTTGGCTTCGCCCGTGCCACCCGGAGCAGCCCGAACATAGTCGTCAGATATCCATACCGACACTGGGTTTACTCCCCCAGAGAAGTAAGCACCCGCCGGCGAGGCAATCAAAATATATTTATATGCGTTCGCAGGTCGCACTCCCAGACCAATTTCCGTTGAAATCAAAAATGGTCGCAAGTACAGTGAGCGTTCCCGGCCGCTTGGAACCCAGTACTGATCTCTTTCAACTAGTTTCTCGATACTAGCTACGAATAATTCTTCGGGAACCTCTGCCATGGCTAGACGCCTGGCGGATCGTTCGAAACGTCGAGCATTTTCAAAAGGCCTGAAAGTCTTGATGGTGCCATTTTCGTGCAGGTACGCCTTCAGTCCTTCAAATATGGCTTGACCGTAATGCATGAAGTTCGTTGCCGGATCGAGAACAAGCGGACCATAGGGAAGGAGTTGTGCATCGTGCCAACCGTTTTCGGCGTCCCAATCAGCCGTCACCATGGAATCTGTGAAGAACTTTCCAAAACCAGGGTTAGCAAGAATTTCTTCACGCCTGACATCAGTTTGACGTGTCGCTCCGCTTGTCTTGTCTTCGATTTGCCACAGCTGCGACATGCTAATTGCCTTCCGCTGCACGTACGCAGGCATCTGCTAACGCGGAACCGATCTCTGAAGTTGATCTCACTGCATTGCCCCGAGCCGCAAGATCCTCTTCAACAGCCAGCTCGATCCAGAGTGCTGCCTGACTCTCTCCGACATGGTCCAGGAGCATGGCCAGCGACATAATCGTGGCCGTTGGATCGGCTTTACCTTGGCCGGCAATATCCGGTGCTGATCCATGGACCGGCTCGAACATGCTTGGATTTTTGCGACTTGGATCAATATTTCCACTGGCTGCCAGCCCAATTCCACCACCAATCGCTGCACCGATATCCGTGAGAATGTCACCGAATAAATTGTCAGTGACAATCACATCAAAGCGTTCGGGGTTGGTGAGGAAGAACATTGAGGCAGCGTCCACGTGCAGGTAGTCTGTTGAAATGTTCGGATACTCTGCCGCCACGCGATCAAATGTTCTCTGCCAGAGACTTCCGGCGAAAACCAACACATTTGTTTTGTGCACCAGAGTCAGTTTTTTCCGTTCACGCCTTGATGCCCGCTCAAAAGCATCTCGAACAATGCGCTCGACGCCAAAAACCGTATTCAAGCTCACTTCTGTAGCTACTTCAGCTGGGGTGTTCTCGCGCAGAGTACCTCCCGCGCCCACATACGGTCCCTCTGTTCCCTCACGGCACACGATAAAGTCAATATCTGCTGGACCCTTGCCCGCCAAAGGACCCGATACACCTTCAAAGAGTTTTACGGGTCGCAGATTGACGTGGTGATCCATGATGAAACGCAATGGCAATAAGACCCCTCGCTCAAGGATCCCGGGGGCAACACTGGGATCACCAATTGCTCCCAAAAGAATCGCATCGCTTGTTCGCAGTTCTTCAATAACGTAATCTGGAAGAAGTTCTCCCGTGTCTTGGTACCGTCGAGCACCCAAGTCGTACTCCTTAGTAACGAAGGAGAATCCCGCAATTGGCGCCAATACCTCTAGAACTTTAACAGCCTCCGCCACAACTTCCGTGCCGATTCCGTCTCCCGGGATAAGTGCAATTGAGTAGTTGGCGACCATGCGTGAACTTTAGTGGGTGCACTCAGAGTTCCACTTTGGTGCTACGCTTTTGTTATTATGAGCGAGAGCCTCCGCATGTTTTCCGCGCTACCACCGGCCATGCTTCTGCTTAGTTGCCGCGTCGAGGCACAGTAAGCTCAACCTCGCCGCGGGCCGATTCACCCCCTAACCCGAACATTGAACATCTAACGGCGGAGAAACCCATGACTTACTCAGACACATACGAGAAGCGAAATAACCAAAAGACCTCTGGCATGCCATTTGAGCGCTACCAGCCTTTCACGCCGATAGACCTTCCCGATCGGTCTTGGCCATCCAAATCCATGGACCACGCACCTCGGTGGTGCGCGGTGGATCTCCGTGATGGCAATCAGGCCTTAATCGACCCAATGACCCCAGCCCGCAAAATGGCAATGTTCGAACTACTTGTATCCATGGGGTTCAAAGAAATCGAAGTTGGCTTCCCTTCAGCCTCTCAGACCGACTTCGATTTCGTCAGACAAATAATTGAAGAGGACAAGATCCCGCACGACGTTGTCATCCAAGTTCTCACCCAATCTCGAGAGCATCTCATTGAGCGAACATTCGAGTCCCTCATCGGCGCAAAGCAAGCGATTGTGCATTTGTACAACTCGACGTCAACCTTACAACGACGTGTGGTCTTTGGACTGGACCAAGCTGGCATCACGGATATTGCTGTGCAAGGCGCGGAACTGTGCAAGAAATACGCCGAGGAGATCACTCCGAATACAGATATTTTCTTCGAGTATTCACCGGAGTCCTATACGGGCACCGAACTTGAGTTTGCCCTTAGCGTATGTAACGCGGTCACGGAGGTGTGGCAACCAACACCAGACCACAAAGTGATTGTGAATCTTCCGGCGACTGTCGAAATGGCAACGCCTAATGTTTACGCTGATTCTATTGAGTGGATGAATCGCCATCTTGAGCGCAGAGATTCAATAGTCCTATCACTGCATCCGCATAATGACCGAGGCACCGGAGTTGCCGCGGCAGAACTGGGTTACCTCGCTGGAGCCGACCGAATCGAGGGCTGCTTATTCGGTAATGGTGAACGCACGGGGAACGTATGTTTGGTCACGCTCGGCATGAACCTATTTAGCCAAGGTATCGACCCACAAATTAATTTCTCAAACATTGACGAAATTAAGCGAACCGTCGAATACTGCAATCAAATCCCAGTCCACGAGCGACACCCTTACGGCGGAGACCTTGTTTTCACCGCATTTTCAGGTTCACACCAAGACGCAATAAACAAAGGGCTAAATGCCATGAAGTCCGACGCCTTGGCCGAAGGCGTCGATGTTGATTCCTTCCGTTGGCAAGTTCCGTATCTCCCAATAGACCCACAGGACTTAGGTCGAACCTATGAGGCCGTAATCCGCGTGAATTCGCAGTCGGGCAAAGGTGGCGTGGCGTACATCATGCGCACAGAACACCGTCTTGATCTTCCGCGTAGGCTTCAAATCGAATTCTCACAAGTGATTCAAAAAGTAACTGACTCACAGGGTGGCGAAATCGCACCCAGCGCCATGTGGGGTGCTTTTTCCTCCGAATACTTGCCAGACCCTGGAGCATCATGGGGAAGGTTTTCCCTACGCTCGGTTAAACAAGAATCCGACGTTGACGGGCGCACCAACATTGAGGCGAACCTGACCGATCGTGGTAACGAAGTGACATTGACCGGCTCCGGCAATGGGCCCATTGCAGCATTCTGCACCGCATTAGGCGATTACGGCGTTGACGTCCGAGTCCTTGACTACACCGAACATGCGCTCAGTGCAGGTGGTGATGCAACAGCCGCTTCCTACCTGGAATGCGCTGTTGACGGGAAAGTACTTTGGGGTGTGGGGATCGATCCTTCAACGACAACTTCGTCCCTTAAGGGAATTATTAGTGCTGTGAACAGGGCGAATCAGGGCTAGAGCGCGACCGCTTTTCCTGTGTGAGCTCCGATATCGTCAGTGATCTGATCAATGAGTTCATGAGCAAGAGGTGAATCAACGATTAACACCATGAGGGCATGTCCGTCGTTGTCTCGACTCACCTGCATACCTGCGATATTGATCTGAGCATTCCCCAGCAGATTTCCCACCTGGCCAACCACCCCGGGTCGATCGTGGTAGCGGAAAAACACCATATGCGAACTCATAGGGACGTCAATATCAAATCCGTTGAGTTCGACAACCTTTGCTTGATGCCGAGCGCCAGCCACCGTCCCCGACACGCAGACCGTCACACCGTCTGTCTGGGTAATTGCGACTGTGAGGAGGTTCTTGTGATCTTCGCTCAGCATGTCAGTCGTCAGTGAGATGTCGACACCGCGCTGTTCCGCGAGCACTGGCGCGTTCACGAAAGAAACAGGATCATGGACCAAGTTTTGAAAGACACCCTTAGTGGCGCTTAGTTCAAGGACGCGTACGTCGTGTTCAACGACAGCACCTCGAACTTCCACCGCTACTCGGACAATCGCCGAATCCGACAAGGCGCACGCAATCGCGCCTAATTTTTCGGCTAAGGGAATAAGTGGTTTGATGTCTTCGTGCATATTCCCACCCTGCACGTTAACTGCATCGGGCACCAACTCGCCGGCCAGCGCCAGCCGTACAGATCGCGCGACGGAGATCCCCGCTTTTTCCTGTGCTTCATCGGTTGAAGCACCTAGATGTGGGGTCGCCACCACCGACTCAAGTGAAAATAGAGGCGAATCGGTGCACGGTTCCACGGTATACACGTCAATGCCTGCTCCAGCAACTCGACCGTCAACGATCGCTTGATAGAGGGCGGTTTCGTCAACGATTCCGCCACGGGCAGCGTTGACAATATGAACCGTGGGTTTAGTCTTGTGCAGTTCTGCCTCACCGATCAAGCCGATTGTTTCAGGCGTTTTGGGTAGGTGAACCGTAATGAAATCACTCTCGGCCAGGAGTTCGTCAAGGGTGACCATCCGCACACCAAGTTGGGCCGCGCGTGCCGGCTGAACGTAGGGATCGTAGGCGATCAAACGAACGCCAAAAGCGCTAAGTCGCTGGGCCACGAGCACACCAATGCGCCCCAGCCCCACAACACCAACTACTTTGTCGGCGACTTCAACCCCCGTGTACTTGCTGCGCTTCCACTCGCCTTTGTGGAGCGCTGCATTGGCAGGGGCAATATTGCGGGCACTTGCTAGAAGTAAACCAACGGCCAACTCAGCGGCACTGACTATGTTTGACGTTGGTGCATTGACAACCATGACTCCGGCCAAGGTCGCGGCCTTCACATCCACATTGTCCAAACCAACTCCCGCCCGGGCCACTACCTTGAGTTTCTTAGCGGCAGACAAGGCTTCAGCATCCACGAGCGTGGCCGAACGCACCAAGAGCGCCTCGACATCTGAGATCGCTGACAGCAATTCCGCGCGGTTGGCGCCGTCGCAATGAACAATCTCAAAATCGGGGCCAAGGGCCTCAACTGTTGCTGGTGAAAGTTCTTCGGCAATGAGTACGCGGGCTTTAGTCACGACACCATCTTAATCATTAAGTATTGACGCTGCCTTGGCGCCGATGCACTTGACATCTCTACCTCTGTGCAGAGCCTTCCACGTAGTCCTTGTCATCGCCTGAAACCCAAGCCATCATGGAACGAAGCTTGCGTCCGACCGCTTCGATTGGATGCTTTTCACCCTTGGCGCGAAGTTCAAGGAACTCTGGGCTGCCATTGTTGTAATCGTTAACAAAACGATCGGCGAAATTGCCATTCTGGATATCCGCGAGCACAGCCTGCATATTGGCTTTGACACTTGGGTCAATTATTCGTGGGCCTGAGACGTAGTCTCCGAATTCCGCTGTATCCGAGACGCTCCAACGTTGCTTAGCGATCCCACCTTCGTACATGAGGTCAACGATCAATTTGAGTTCATGCAGGCACTCAAAATATGCAACCTCTGGCTGGTAACCGGCCTCGATCAGAGTTTCAAAGCCGTACATGACGAGTTGCGAAGCCCCACCGCACAGTACGGCCTGTTCGCCGAAAAGGTCTGTTTCAGTTTCTTCGGTGAAGGTGGTCTTAATCCCACCTGCCTTAAGACCGCCGATTGCCGCTGCGTAGCTCAAGGCCACGGGCCATGCGGCACCGCTCGCATCTTGCTCAACCGCAACCAGAACAGGGACTCCACGACCAGCCGAGTACTCACGTCGAACCAAATGTCCTGGACCCTTCGGGGCAACCATTGCGACGTCGACGAAAGCGGGTGGCTTGATGTAGCCGAATCGAATGTTGAATCCATGAGCAAAAAAGAGTGCATCCCCTTCTTTGAGGTTTGGCTCAATCGAATCTTCATAGAGTTTCTTTTGAACAGGATCAGGGACCAGAATCATGATTAAGTCAGCTTCAGATGCCGCCGTTGCTGGATCAACAACGCGAAGGCCATCTGCTTCGGCCTTAGCCCGACTCTTTGAGCCTTCTGCAAGTCCCACTCGTATATCAACCCCGGAATCCTTCAGTGAAAGCGCGTGAGCGTGGCCTTGACTTCCAAAACCGATCACGGCAACTTTGCGACCCCGGATTACATCAAGATCAGCATCAACTTCATAGAACATTTCGGCCACGGTGGCTCTCCTTCATTTTGATTTCCGGTGTGTTGTGGTAGAACTTTTGTGCGTATTAACTATGTCGATTTGTCTGCAGGTCGTGCATTTCGATCGCTTATTGATCGAGAACCGCGACCCATGGCGACCATTCCTGATTGGACAAGCTCTCTGATCCCATAAGGTTCGAGCACCTTAAGAAGCGCCTGTAACTTATCGTGCGCACCTGTGGCCTCAATAGTGACCGCGTCCTGGGCTACGTCAACGACTTTCGCACGGAAGAGTTGAACAGTCTCCAGAATATGGCTACGCGATTCAGGGTCAGCTTTTACCTTAACCAAAAGTATTTCGCGTTGAACCGAAGCATCGGCTTCCAGCTCAACGATTTTAAGTACGTTAATCAGTTTATTGAGTTGCTTTGTCACCTGTTCGAGCGGCGAACCCTCAACATTGACAACAATCGTCATCCGGGAAACTTCAGGTGATTCGGTTGGCCCAACTGCCAGTGACTCGATATTAAAGCCCCTGCGAGAAAACAAACTGGCCACACGCGCTAACACGCCCGGTTGGTCTTGAACAAGCACGGAAAGTGTGTGTCTTTTCATCAGTCGTCACTCCCCCATTCGGGCGCAATGGATCTGGCATAGAGGATTTCGTCGTTGCCAGTGCCCGCAGCAACCATGGGCCACACCATTGCATCTCTGTGGACAACAAAGTCAATAACCACCGGAGCATCATTCAGGCTTAGGGCCTTTTCGATTGTTGAGTCCACAGTGTCTGCGCTATCGCACTGCAATCCGTAGGCGCCGTAGGCCTCCGCCAATTTCACGAAATCGGGGAAACGGTGAGACTGCAGGTCAGTATTCGAATACCGCTCGTTGTAAAACAGGGTTTGCCACTGGCGCACCATGCCCAGACTTGAATTATTAATCAACGCAACCTTAATCGGGATGTCGTTAATCGTGCACGTGGCGAGTTCCTGATTTGTCATTTGGAAGCAGCCATCGCCGTCAATTGCCCACACCGTCTTGTCTGGGCAACCAACTTTCGCACCCATCGCCGCGGGCACGGAGTAACCCATAGTGCCTGCACCTCCCGAATTAAGCCAAGTTCCTGGAAATTCGTAACCAATGAATTGGGCGGCCCACATTTGGTGTTGACCCACACCTGCCGAGTAAATCGATTCAGGACCAGAGATTTTTCCGAGCCTTTCAATGACGTATTGCGGCGACAACGTTCCATCGGTGGGAAGGTCGTAGCCCAAGGGGTAGGTTTCGCGCAGCCGGTTGAGTTGCAGCCACCATTCGGCATAGTCGCCGACATTTCCTAATTCGATCTCAGCGTTAATGGCCGCGATGAGTTCAGGGATGACTTCGGCCACGTCGCCCACGATGGGAATGTCGGCTTCGCGATTCTTGCCTATCTCTGCCGGGTCAATATCCGCGTGAATCACGGACGCATTGGGTGCGAATGAGGACAACTTTCCTGTGACTCGGTCGTCAAAGCGCGCACCCAGGGTGATAAGCAGGTCTGCTTTTTGCAATGCACCAACGGCGGCAACGGTTCCATGCATGCCGGGCATCCCGAGGTGTTGGGTATGTGAGTCGGGGAATGCTCCACGTGCCATGAGGGTCGTGACCACTGGAATTCCAGTTAACTCGGCGAGCATACGAAGCGATGCTGAAGCATTGGCCCGAATCACTCCTCCACCCACATATAGAACCGGCTGTCGACTTGACAGAATTAGTTTGGCTGCCTCCCGAATCTGCTTCGAGTGAGGTCTGGTCCTTGGGTTGTAGCCGGGCAGATCAAGTACTTCCGGCCAATTGAAAGTGGTCTGAGCTTGGAGAGCATCTTTCGCAATATCAACGAGAACCGGACCAGGTCGACCAGTTGCCGCCAAGTGAAAAGCTTGAGCGATTGCTCCCGGAATGTCCGCTGCGTCGGTGATAAGAAAACTGTGCTTGGTGATTGGCATAGTGATTCCACGAATATCGGCCTCTTGGAAGGCGTCTGTGCCGATAGATGCGCTGGGAACCTGTCCTGTGATCGCAACCATGGGAACCGAGTCCATATAGGCATCAGCGATTGGGGTGACCAGGTTGGTCGCACCCGGACCGCTTGTGGCCATGCACACGCCAACACGGCCAGTTGCACTTGCATAACCCTCGGCGGCATGGCCCGCGCCTTGCTCGTGTCGCACTAAAATGTGTCGAATTTTGGTGGAATCCATCATGGGGTCGTAGGCGGGCAAAATTGCGCCGCCGGGAATCCCGAACACGACATCGACATCTGCCGCCTCTAGGGAAGCAATCAGGCTCTGCGCCCCGGTCATGGTGGCCAAGGTGGTTTCTGCTCTGGAGCTCAGATCAGGTGAACTACTCACGGTATCCGCTTCTCCTCTCTGCTGGTGTGCATCCGGTTCGGTTGTGCTAAGAATCGTAATGAAAAACCCCCCGACCCCTAAGGGCTGCGGAGGGCGGCGCACGAAGCTTGGCTGTTGCTTAGCCCGTGCGCTTAATAACTACGAGTGGCGTGTGTGACACAGGAGAACCATAACGTGTGCCCGCCCACTTGTCACCAGTGACCTTGGCCACACCTCCTAGGAAGCCAGGAGTTCCCTTTAGTCCAGAACTGCACCCTTGGACGCCGAACCAACTAATTTGGCGTACTTCGAGAGAACGCCACGCGTGTACCTGTTCGGCAGGGCGACAAATTCAGCGCGCCGGCGTTCCAGTTCCTCTGCGTCTACATGCAAATCCAGCATCCGAGTAACGAGGTTAATTGAGATTCGATCCCCCTCAACGATGAGTGCGATTGGACCACCGTCAACTGTCTCTGGTGTGACGTGCCCAACGCACAATCCTGTGGTTCCCCCCGAGAATCGCCCGTCTGTGATCAAAAGCACCTCCTTGCCAAGTCCTGCACCCTTGATTGCACCCGTGATCATGAGCATTTCCCGCATGCCCGGGCCGCCTTTGGGTCCTTCGTAGCGAATAACCACGACATCTCCGGCCTTGATATTGCCCTCTTCTAGGGCTTCCATGGCACTTTGTTCTCGATCGAAGACGCGCGCCTTGCCTTCAAATGTTGTGACCGGAACGCCCGCCATTTTCACAACGGCACCTTCGGGCGCTAGTGATCCGCCAAGGATTGTTATGCCGCCACTTGTTGCGATTGCATTCTGGGACGCGTACAAAATATCACCGTCTGGGTCGGGTGGATTGATGTCACGGAGATTCTCTGCCATCGTTTTACCTGTCACGGTGAGACAGTCACCATGGATCAGCCCCGCGTCAAGAAGCGCCCTGAGAATCACCGGAACACCTCCGACCCGATCAACATCACTCATTACATATCGACCGAAAGGTTTGACGTCAGCGAGAAGTGGGACTTTGGAACCGATTCGGTGAAAGTCATGCAACTCGAGTTCGACATTGGCCTCATGTGCGATCGCCAATAGATGCAAGACCGCGTTCGTGGAACCACCAAAGGCCATGAGTATCGCGATGGCGTTCTCGAGGGACTGACGAGTAATGATGTCCCGCGTGGTGATTCCCTGACGAATCAGTTCGACAACGGCTTCACCCGATCGCCGAGCAAAACCATCTCGCCGCCGATCCACGGCGGGCGGGGCGGCTGAGCCAGGAAGTGACATTCCCATGGCTTCTGCGGCACTAGCCATGGTGTTCGCCGTATACATGCCGCCGCAGGCACCTTCACCCGGGCAAATCGCTCTTTCAATTCGGTCAACGTCCTCACGTGACATGAGCCCACGTGAGCAAGCACCAACAGCTTCAAAAGCGTCGATGATTGTTACGTCTTTTTCCGTTCCATCTTCAAGTTTTACAAAGCCCGGAAGAATTGATCCTGCGTAGACAAAAACCGAAGCAACATCAATGCGGGCGGACGCCATAAGCATTCCTGGGAGTGATTTGTCACAACCCGCAAACGTCACCATGCCGTCAAGCCGCTCGGCCTGCATCACCGCTTCCACTGAATCAGCGATTATTTCTCGGCTCACTAGTGAGAAATGCATGCCTTCGTGGCCCATCGAGATTCCATCAGAGACGGAAATTGTTCCGAATTGCATGGGAAATCCCCCACCGGCATGCACGCCTTCCTTCGCTGACTTTGCGAGCCGATCAAGTGAAAGGTTGCACGGTGTAATTTCATTCCAACTCGAGGCAATGCCGATTTGAGGTTTAGTAAAATCTGTGTCACCCATTCCCACGGCGCGCAACATGCCGCGAGCTGGTGCGCGTTCGAGTCCATCTGTAACTTCTGAACTTCGTGGTTTCATATTTGTCATTGTGGGACCTATTCCTTTACTCCAAGTAGATCAAATAACAATGCTCGAACTTTCGCCGCGTCTGCTTGACCCTGTGTTGCTTTCATTACAGACCCAACAATTGCCCCCGCTGCTGCAATCTTCCCGCCCTTGATTTTCTCCGCAACATCCGGCGAATCACTTAACGCGGTATTTATTGCCGCGATCAAAGAAGCGTCATCATTCACTACTACGAGACCACGGCTCGAAACTACTTCCGAGACGCTGCCCTCTCCGGCGAGCAACCCTTCAAACACTGACCGAGCCATCTTATCGGTGAGATCGCCCTGTGAAATTAAACCTTCAATCTCGGCGATGTCCAAAGGAGTTACTGAGAGATCTTCCAACTCGCACCCTTGTTCATTGGCCACGCGCATCAATTCGCCGGTCCACCATTTGCGGGCTGCAGTGGGCTGGACACCGGCATCGATAGAAGCCGTGATCAATTCAAGTGCTCCTGCATTCACTAGGCTTTGCATGTCAAATTCTGTAATTCCCCATTCACTCTGCAAGCGAGCGCGGCGAACAGATGGAACTTCAGGCAAGGTACCTCGTAGTTCCTGGATCCACTCTTGGCTTGGCGCTATTGGGACTAAGTCAGGCTCAGGGAAATAGCGATAATCTTCGGCCTGTTCTTTAGATCGACCAGAAGTCGTGTCACCTGTTTCTTCATTGAAGTGACGCGTCTCCTGAATAATTCGCTCGCCGGCTCGAAGTTGATTGGCTTGGCGTAACATTTCAGTGCGAACTGAGCGTTCAACCGATCTCAGTGAGTTTACGTTCTTGGTTTCTGTGCGAGTGCCCCATTCTTCACCTGGCCGGCTAAGTGACACATTGACATCACAGCGGAGTGAACCCTCTTCCATACGGACGTCGGAGACGCCAAGCGCTCTCATCAGGTCACGCAGTTCAGCCACATAAGCTTTTGCCACTTCCGGCGCTAGCTCGCCAGTGTTCAGTATTGGTTTTGTCACAACTTCAATCAGCGGAATTCCTGCCCGGTTGTAGTCAACGAGCGAATGGGTCGCACCATGAATTCGACCGGCCCCACCAGCATGCAGTAACTTCCCTGTGTCTTCTTCCATGTGGACCCGCTCGATCTCAACACGAAAAACTTGTGGGCCGTCTGGAGTGGCAACTGTTACATCAAGGAATCCATCAGTGCACAAAGGTTCGTCGTACTGGGAAATTTGGTAGTTCTTAGGCATGTCTGGGTAAAAATAGTTCTTACGCGCAAACCGACACCATGGCGCGATCGAACAGTTCAGTGCTAGCCCCATGCGGATCGTGGACTCGATCGCTACTCGGTTCACGACCGGCATACTGCCCGGCATCCCGAGACAGACCGGACACACATGTGTGTTGGGATCTCCACCGAATTGTGCCGAGCACGAGCAAAACATTTTCGAATTAGTGCCTAGCTCAATGTGGGTTTCCAGCCCGATTATGGGATCAAATTCTGCAATTACGGCGTCATATTCCGTTGTCAACGTGGTCATAGTGATGGCGCCTCCGAAATCAACAGTCCGCCCCAGCGGTCAACGAGCGCACTTTCAAGTGCCGATCCAACTTGGTACAGCAAAGCGTCCGCCATAGCGGGAGCAATAATTTGCAGCCCAACTGGAAGTCCGTCTTCAGACGCAAGCCCAATTGGTAGTGACATCGCGCAATTCCCCGCCAAGTTCACCGGGATGGTCGCGACATCGTTGAGATACATGGCAAGTGGGTCGTCCAATTTTTCACCTATTTTGAATGCTGTCGTTGGTGCCGTAGGTGAAACCAAAACATCGACTTGCGAGAAGGCTGCTTCGAAATCACGGGTAATCAATGTTCGAATACGCTGCGCCTGGCCATAATATGCGTCGTAGTAGCCACTTGAAAGCGCGTAGGTGCCTAACATGATGCGTCGCTTTACTTCCGCTCCAAAACCTTTTTCACGGGTGGCACTCATGACTTGCTCGACACTACGATTTTTCCCGTCGTCTTCACGAATTCCAAAGCGCATTCCGTCAAATTTCGCTAGGTTGCTTGAAGCTTCCGAGGGAAGAATGAGGTAGTACGCCCCAAGGGCATATTGGAAATTGGGACACGACACTTCAACTATTTCGGCACCAAGGTCCGTTAGAGTTTCGAGCGACTGATTGAAACGCTCAAGTACGCCTGCTTGAAAACCATCGCCTTGCAATTCCTTAATTACCCCGATTTTCATACCTCGGACGTCCGCTTTGAGAGCAGCCGCAACGAAATCAGGGACAGGGGCGTTGATAGAAGTGGAGTCGCGGGGGTCGTGACCGGCTATAACACTATGAAGCAATGCTGTGTCCATGACGTCGCGGGCACATGGACCTGCTTGGTCCAGGGAAGAGGCCAAGGCCACGATTCCATACCGTGAGACTCCACCGTAAGTCGGTTTCACGCCAACTGTCCCGGTGACCGCTGCGGGTTGCCTAATCGACCCGCCCGTGTCGGTCCCAATCGCAAGGGGTGATTCAAAACTGGCAACAGCTGCGGCGGATCCTCCACCGGATCCGCCGGGAATGCGTTGCAAGTCCCAAGGATTATGGGTGGGACCGTAGCCACTGTGTTCGGTTGAGGAACCCATAGCAAATTCATCCATGTTGGTCTTACCCAATGAGACGACTCCAGCAGCATGAAGTTTTTCAACGATTGTTGCGTTGTACGGAGGTCTCCAACCTTCTAGGATTCGCGATCCACATGTCGTGGGAAGGCCCTTGGTCGCGAGCAGGTCTTTGAGAGCGATCGGTACGCCCGCAAGCGGGGAAGACAATTCACCTCTTCCGATTTGCTGATCGACCTCTCGGGCGCGAGCAATAGATTCCTGCGGGTCAACGTAGAGAAATGCGTGGACGCGCTCGTCCACCAGGGAAATACGGTCGAGGTGCGCTCTTGTGACTTCTTCGCTGGAAACTTCCTTGCGAGCAATGGCAGTGGCCAAGGTCGCAGCGCTTTGCCGCGTTAAATCATTCATGACGGCTCTCCCAGGATTCTGGGTACCCGAAATCGATCGTCTTCAAAGGCTGGCGCTCCCGGAACAAAATCGGCTAATTCCAGTCCGGGTAAGGCGAGATCGTCCCGGTATACATTTTCCATTGGAATTGGGTGGGACGTCGGTGGAATTTCCTGCGTTGCAACTGCACTGATTGACGTGATGGCACCCAGAATCTGTTCCAATTGCGCGGCGTAATGCTCAACCTCTTCTGAAGTGAGTTCTAACCGCGCTAACTTCCCTAGATGTCGAACTTGCTCTGCATTTATTCCATCTTGCGTCATGCGGTCAGTCTAGGGTGTGTGCCGACCCACTATCCCGGTAGCACACTTTCGTATTTTCCATTGAGCAGGTCGTGAAATCCCTGGACATCGGTTGTCCGGACCCCGAGACTTAGGGCCTTGTCAGCCTTGGACCCAGCTTTGTCTCCGACAATCACCAAATTGGTCTTCTTGGACACCGAGCCTGAGATACTCGCGCCCAGAGCCGCAATGGCGTCTTGAGCCCCGTCACGAGTGAATCCGGGGATTGAACCAGTGATAACAATTGTTTGTCCAATGAGTGGGCCTGCGATCGAATCTGACTCAACAACTCGATCAGCAAAACTAACGCCGGCTTCCCGCCAGGTTCTAACAACGTCTCTACGCCATTCGGTGTTGAAAAATTCCACAACACTTTCGGCTATGCGTTCGCCCACACCGTCGACGCTGGATAATTCCTCGATTGTCGCTGACTCAATGGATGTGAGTGAGCCAAATTGTTGAGCAAGTTTCTTTGCCGCTGTTGGGCCCACATGCCGGATACTCAAGGCCACAAGGAATCTCCATAGGGGCTGATTTTTAGAGATTTCTAACTGGGCAAGCAATGTTTCGCCGGCCTTATTGATTGTTACTGGAGCGTTTTCCTTGTGCAAATTGACAAAGAAGTCGCACATGAGGAGATCTTCGGAGGTTAAATCAAACAGGCCTGATTCATTGATAAGTACACCGCTGTGCAAAAGCGCTTGTGCAGCCTTTTCGCCAAGCCCCTCAATATCAAGCGCTCCCCGTGAGCCAATGTGGAATAGGCGCTCACGCAACTGTGCAGGGCACCCTTGAACATTAGGGCAGCGAATGTCTTTATCGCCCTCGTTTTCCGCACCTAACTCGCTCCCGCACTCAGGGCATAATTGCGGCATAACAAAGGGTTTTTCCGCGCCCGTTCGCACTTCTATTACCGGCCCTAGGATTTCGGGGATTATTTCACCGGCCTTACGCAGAAATACAATGTCGCCGATCAAAACGCCTTTGCGTTCTACTTCAAAGGGATTGTGAAGTGTGGCCATGGAAACGGTTGTTCCCGCGACGTGAACCGGTTCCATCACGGCATATGGCGTAACCCTTCCCGTTCTCCCAACGCTCACTTCGATGTCAAGCAGCCGCGTTTTGACTACTTCGGGTGGGTACTTGAATGCAATTGCCCAGCGAGGCGCCCGCGACGTAAACCCAAGAGTGATTTGATCCTCGAGATCATTGACTTTGACAACGACTCCGTCAATATCAAATTTCACGTCAGCTCGATGCTCATTGTAATAGTCGATGAACTTGATTACGTTTGCATAAGTTGAATGAACTTGCGCGTGTAACGCGGTTGGAAGTCCCCAACGTGCTAGCTGCTCGTATACGTCACTTTGCCTGCGTAAGTTGCGCAGCGCTGTTGAGTCATGCGCGCCAAGCCCATGGACGGTGAACTCCAATCCTGAAAGTCGCGCGCGTGCGGAGTCGAATTCCCGCTGGACCTTTCCCTCTCTTTTTGTCCCTCGCACTGCGTTGAGTTCCCGCTCACGTTTATCAACTCTTTGCCGCAATGCGCCGGCGGCAGCATTCCTCGGATTGGCGAATAGCGGCTTATCAATTGCGGCTTGATCGGAATTTATAGAGTCGAATACCACAATCGGGTAAAACACTTCTCCACGAACTTCAAGCAAAGAAGGAATGGACTCCCCTGTTAGCCGCTTAGGAATAGCAGGAATAAAACCAGCATTTAGCGTTACATCTTCGCCCGTTGTTCCATCGCCCCTTGTCGAAAGCGAGTAAAGATCTCCATCGCGGTAAACAGCATCAACGGCGAGTCCGTCAATTTTTAATTCACATAGAAGCTGTGGGTTCCTATCCAGTGTTGAACAAAGTTTGTCGTACCACGCTTCCAGTTCATTGGGACTGAACGCATTATCGAGTGAATACATTGGTTCAAGATGAATGACCGGATCAAAGAGGTCTGATTGATTCCCTCCAACAGACTGAGTTGGAGAATCGCCCGTAACTAATATCGGGAACATTATTTCAAGTTCGACAAGCTCACGGTAAAGAAGGTCATATTCTGAATCTGTTAGAAATTGACTTGAATGCAATGAGTATTGAACGCGCGCCGCGTTGATTTGCTCAACGAGCTCTATCCAGCGTTTGAGAGCGTTGGAAGAAGGGTTCGGACTAGGCGAATTTTCGACCATGGTCATTCCCCCAGTAATCGATCCTCGTCATTGAGCAAATCTACAACTTCTTTGACGGCACCAATCGCCGCACGCGCCAAGGGCCATGAATTCGCAAGCAACCGTGGGGAAGGAACCACGACCAGAGAACCCGTGACGAAACTCAGAGAAAAACCTAAGCTGGTGATCCTTTGCGCGATATCTAATGCGTGTTCACGTGGCGAACCTGTTAGTGGAACTTGCCAGAACACAAGTTTCTCTGCTTCCAATTGTTCCCCGAGAAACTTGTTTGTCTCCGATTGGAAAAAAATCGACGCATCAGCTTTCATTAAGGATTCGGCGAATACTTCCTCGGGGTCAGACATAGAGATGCCAAATTTCGCGCGGGAATTCCTTACCACTTGGATAAACGGTTCCCACGCTCGAAAGATTCGTGCACGATCAATATGGACATAGCTATTCAATCCACTTGCTGTTGGGATTTCTCCCGTACAAGCCGCAGCGGCCAAGGGTTCTTCGACAACCAGAGATACGCAGGCTGCAGGGAAAATCCGCTGGACATGGGAGATGTGTTCCCTGACGGCTTCAGCCAAAATATCTCCCACCTCTGCCAGTGCACCCGGATCCCGTATCAGTTTTTCACCCGATGCCGATTCAACAGAAGCGCACCAGGTCACTGGACCGACTACCGAAGCCGTGAAATGTCCCGAATACCCCTGCCCGTGCTCTTCAATCGCGTCGAGGTCCTGGCGCAAATAGGTGTCTGCCCGTTGCATGTCAATTCCGGGGGTACGGGAAATTTGCCAGCCCGTGGGAACAGCGCTGACTGAAAAATCACCACTTATCCTGCTAAGCAATGCCGCAGTCCGACCAACGGGATCAGCACCGGGACCCCGCTTGGGAAGTAAAGGAAGAAACAGTGCATTAGGAAACTCCCCGCACACTACCAGTGCCGCTTCTTGGGCTAATACTCCTGGAAGTGCGCCTAAAGCCGAAGCGCGTGACTGCGCCACAACTATCTTTCAAGTACAACTGGTGGAACGCCCACCCGGTTGGTACTGGCAACAGTCGCGGATCCAAGTACCTTCGTACCCGAATAAATCACGGCCGCCTGTCCTGGAGCCAACCCTCTAATTGGCTCGTGGACGTTGATTAGTAGTTCGCCGCTTTCTAGTCGAGCACTGGCGGGAACCGGCTCTGCGTGAGCGCGAACCTGGACACTCACGTCAACTGCTTCAGACCCAAGAGGAGCGCCAGCCCAAATGGGGTTGATCGCGCGAATGAAATCAACATCGAGCAATTCAGGTGCACCCACCATCACGGTGCCGCTCTCTCGGTCGATATCCACGACGTAGCGCGGTGCACCGTCTTCCGCCGGTACCGTCAGATTCAACCCGCGACGTTGCCCAATCGTGACGGTGAACGTTCCGCTGTGCTGGCCCAAAACTGCTCCAGTTTTTGCGTCGGTGATATTGCCTGGCTGCTCTCCAAGTTTTCGCACAAGGTACCCGGCCGTATCGCCGTCAGGAATGAAACAAATATCGTGGCTATCGGGCTTCTTGGCGGTAATCAACCCGCGTTCTTCGGCTTCGGCTCGAATCTCCACCTTCGTGTTTGCTCCGAGCGGGAACAGGGAATGTGCCAGTTGCTTCTGTGTGAGTACACCGAGCACATATGACTGATCTTTAAGTGGATCAATAGCTCGGTGTAGTTCAACGCCTTCAGGTCCATGTTCAATTTTCGCGTAGTGACCGGTTGCCACTGCGTCGAAGCCCAGCGCAAGGGCACGATCTAAAACTGCGCTGAACTTAATTTTTTCGTTGCAGCGCAGGCACGGGTTTGGAGTACGACCCAGTTCGTATTCCTCATGGAAGTTGTCCATCACACTTTCAGCGAAAGCTGTTGAAAAATCCCAAACGTAGAATGGAATACCAAGCTTGTCGGCGACTCGACGTGCATCCCGTGCATCGTCAAGCGTGCAGCACCCTCTACTCTTTCCGTTCGAATCCGTCCGAGACAGCGCTAGGTGAATCCCCACAACTTCGTGACCCTGATCAATCATTCGTGCCGTGGCGACCGACGAATCCACGCCACCGCTCATGGCCGAGATCACTCGTAAAAGGCTCATACAGATACCGATCCTGCTCGCTGGGCTCGTTCAACCACGACCGGTAACGCTCGAGCCAATTGATCAATGCCCTCCCGTGAACTGTCACGCCCAAGACTAAAGCGAAGGGATGCACGTGCGGTTTTTTCATCAACGCCCATTGAGAGTAAAACATGACTGGGTTCAGGGATTCCTGCCGTGCATGCGGAACCCGTTGAACAGTCGATTCCGGCCGCGTCCAACAGCATGAGAAGCGAGTCCCCTTCGCAACCGGGGAACGAAAAGTGAGTGTTATTTGGCAGCCTGAGTCCTCCTGGCGGTGGCCCGTTGAGAATTGCATCAGGCACGGCTTGGATAACTGCTTCAACCAAGTACTGCTGCAGTTCCCTCAGCCTGATTGCATGCTGGTCCAACTCCGAGATAGAAAATCGCACCGCAGCGGCGAAGGCCGAAATGGATGCCGGGTCTAGCGTGCCCGACCGAACCTCACGCTCTTGCCCACCGCCGTGCAATATCGGAGTCAACTTTGCCGCAGAATCCACAATGAGGGCACCGACCCCGACCGGGCCGCCAATTTTATGGCTACTCAGTGTCACAGCAGCTGCATCTAGTTCCGGTAGGTGGAGGGGTACCTGTCCTAAAGCTTGCACAGCATCTGTGTGAAATGGAACCCCAAAATGTTTGCACACGTTCGCGATCTCATGAACCGGTTGTATCGCCCCAATTTCATTATTTGCCCACATGATCGACACTAGTGCGACCTCGTGCTCACTCAAAGTTTTTTCAACGTCGGCCACAGATACCCTGCCACTTGAATCGGCGTTGACGAGTATCACCGAAGCGTGCTCGTGTGAGCCAAGCCACTGCACAGGGTCAAGTACGGCGTGATGCTCGATTGCACTAGTTGCGATTGCAAGCGGACTTTTACCCAATTGCGAACAGCGTGACCAATACAAGCCCTTGATAGCGAGATTGTCGGCTTCTGTACCACCGCCTGTAAATATGACGTCCGAAGGTCGTATACCCAAGTCCTGCGCGATGGACTCACGGGCAGATTCGACAACACGCCTTGCTGCCCGACCGGAAGTGTGCAGACTCGATGCGTTTCCGACATTCTCACTGACTTCAAGCCACGCTTGGCGAACTTGGGGAAGCATCTGCGTGGTAGCCGCATGATCTAGGTAAACGCGTTGCACAATGCTGAACACTACCCAACGACCCTAGACATGCAATTCCGGTTATTTACGTTGGGTGATTTCTTCAGTCAATTGTGGCACGACGGCAAAGAGGTCACCCACGACGCCGTAGTCAGCAAGTTCAAAAATTGGGGCTTCGGGGTCCTTGTTTACAACAATAACCACTTTGGAGGTCTGCATTCCGGCACGGTGCTGGATTGCACCCGAAATCCCGTTGGCGATATATAACGAAGGAGAAACTGTTTTGCCCGTCTGGCCAACTTGGTACTGATGTGGGTACCAACCAGCATCCGTGGCGGCACGTGAAGCGCCAACCGCAGCATTGAGACTGTCAGCCAATGCCTCGATTACTCCAAATCCTTCAGCGCCACCAACGCCTCGGCCTCCACTCACGACAACATCTGCCTCTGCCAATTCGGGGCGCGCACCCTTTTCCACCACATTCCGGTTGACGATGGAAACAAGCTGTGCGCCGTCAGAGATGTCCGACGAAATATGCTCGATCACAGCGGTTACCGATTCGGGCACGGCTGATACCGAGTTTGGACGGAGCGTGATGATTGGCGTGCCATGAGTGACTTTCGAGTGCACGATTGTGCTTCCACCGAAGACATTCTGTGTGACAGTAAGGTCAGGGGCAATGGCAACTGCATCCGTGATGATTCCGCAATTCGACTTGATGGCCGCGCGGGCTCCAATTTCCTTACCGTCTGCACTCGATGCGACGAGAACAGCCGCCGGCTGCATGGTGCCGATCAGGCTAGCGAGAATCTCCGCTCCTGGAGCAACAGGATGATCGCTTACTTCGGCGGAGTCAACTACGAGCACCTTTGTAGCCCCAAAATTTCCCAATGAAGCCAACGTGGAATCGTCACAACCTGAACCGAGCCAGAGGACAACTGGTGTGCCTAGGTCTCTAGCGGCCGTGATCAATTCAAATGTAACTTTGCGAACTTCGGTACCGTGGTGCTCTGCAAGAACGAGTACGTCACTCATGTCAATCTCCTTAAAATTTTTGGGCCAATTTTTTCGATCTTAGATACGTTAAATGAACTTTGAGGTCGTGAGATAGTCAGCGATTGACGTTCCACCTGCACCCTCGTCGGTGACTACTACACCTGCGGCCTTTGGTGGACGCGCTGCGAAATCTGCAACTTCTGACCAAGCTGCACCGGCGCCCACAGCGGCTGCGTCTAGGTTCAAGTCCGCCACACTCAAGGTCTCGACCGGCTTTTTCTTTGCAGCCATGATTCCCTTGAAAGATGGGTACCGAGGCTCATTGATCTTTTCAACAACGCTTACGACGACTGGAAGTGTTGCGGTTAGCGTGTCGAATCCGTAGTCGGTCACTCGCTCCGCGGTGAGGGTATCGCCTTCCACTTCAACCTTTTGTGCGAAAGTCACTTGTGCTAGGCCCAAGCGTTCTGAAACCATGGCGGGGATAACAGACATGCGAGCATCGGTTGATTCAGAACCAAACACAATGAGATCGAAGTCTCGTCCCTCAAGCGCCTTGGCAAGTACCGCGGAAGTTGCGATCGCGTCCGAGCCGCCTAACCCTGCGTCCACCACGTGAATGCCTGCGTCTGCGCCCATGCTTATTGCCTTTCGGAGAGTTTCCGCAGCACGCTCTGGACCCATGGTGACAATCACGACTTCTCCACTGTTCGCTTCAACGAGTTGTAACGCCAACTCCACCGCGTATTCGTCAAGTTCATTGAGCACTCCGTCGGCACTTTCACGATCAAGGGTTGATGTGTCAGCTTTCAACTTCTTTTCAGCCCAAGTATCGGGTACTTGTTTGACACAGACAGCGATCTTCATAGGTTGTCTCCTTTACCGCGCGGGTAGCGCAGGCTTTCTCATTGGCTCGAAATAACTCCCAGTGCCCCTATGTTACCTGCGAGTAACTAAACCGGCCACTCACGCTGCTTGGCCACTCACGCCCCATAGGGTCTTGCTGTGATTATGTTTCCCGAAAGCCAGGGTCGCGTGGCTTTCGTCTTTCATAGCCACCTGCCGTGGGTTCTTGGGCACGGTGTGTGGCCAGTGGGTGAGGAGTGGCTCTATCAGGCCTACGCCAACTCCTACATTCCCCTGATTCATTCCTTGAACCGACTAGGGGCTAGGGGTTTTCGAAATGTCGCAAGCGTGGGATTCACACCAATACTTTCTGCACAACTTGACCACCCGGACACCCTGAAAGGCCTCGCAGCCTGGCTTCACAATTGGCAACTTAGATCCCTAAATTTACCTCTGGATCACCCCTTGCGGTCGTATGAACTTCGCAAAGCACAGGAAATATTGACTATTTTCGGTGAACACTTTTCCCGAGGGGCTGCCCCACGTATTCGTACGTTGATCGATGACGAGGTAATTGAATTTTTAGGCGGACCGGCTACTCATCCATTCACGCCGGGGCTCGACCCAAAAATTCAAGAAATTTCTTTGAGAGCCGGGCTTGACGACTGCGTGCGCCGCTTTGGAAATTCCCCTTCTGGCATGTGGGTTCCCGAATGCGCCTACCGACCGGGGCAGGAAGAGATCTATGAAAAACTTGGCATAACTCACTTCATGGTTGACGAGCCCGCGGTCACCAGCGTGGGTTGCATTTCTTCCATTCCCTACCAACTTGGCAATTCCAAGGTCAATGTGATCGCGCGTGATGCGCAGATCAGTGACGCACTCTGGTCACATGAACGTGGCTACCCGGGATCAGCCCCCTATCGCGACTTCCACTTCATTCACCATGAACATGGGCTCAAACTCAGCGCTGTTGGCGACAAAGAGAACACCGACAAGCGTATATACGATCCGCAAGCCGCCGGTGTCCAAGTCGAAGTTGATGCCCGCAATTTCATTCGAGAACTCGAATTGGCCCTAAAGGCTAAACGCGATCGGGGTGAAGCACATCCATCGATCGTCATTGGGATCGATACTGAGCTTCTCGGCCATTGGTGGCATGAGGGAATCGCTTGGTTCGAACGCGTAGTCGAGCTGCTGCCAGTTGCCTCGATTGCAACAGCGACATTGGAGCAAGTTACAAGCGAATTTCATTCACGTATTGACCTACCGCCGTCTTCGTGGGGCAGCGGGAAAGACTGGTCGGTGTGGACCGGCGATCAAGTTCGCGACATAGTCGTCCTCAACGGGCAAAGTCAGGACCTTGTACTAGAACAGCTGGGAAGCCGCACTTGTACATCCGCTCAACTCAATCAACTCATGCTCCAGTTATCCAGTGACTGGGCCTTCATGATCACCCGCGATAGCGCCGCCCAATATGCACGCGATCGAATCCTTGGCCACAGGAATCAATTGATATCAGGTGTTGACTCGGATGCGGCATTTCCACTTATTTCGTTCAGTGCGTGACGGGTCCGACGTCGAACGGACTCACCATGAGCTTCGACCTCCATTGATTTGCGGTCTACGGTTAATCGGGATTTGATCATTTTTGCTGGAACACCTGCCGCAACCGACATTGGTTCAATGAGTCCGCGAACGACGGAATTAGCGCCGATCACGCTTCCTTGACCTATCTGAGATCCGCGCAACACGCTCACCTTGGTGCCAAGCCACACATCTGCACCAACCCGTACCGGTGACTTCACAATTCCTTGTGAACGAATGGGAATAAGAGGGTCTGAGAATCGATGATCAAAATCGCACATATAGATCGAGTCCGAAATAATGCACTGCGCACCAATTGAAATATCGAGATACGCGTTTATTGTGTTGTCGCGGCCCATCACAGTTTTCGTTCCAATCAGGATGCTCCCTTCATGTGCGCGAATATGACATGCATCGCCAATATGAACCCAACTTTCGATAATAATTCGTCCATAGCCACGTCTTGCACTGAGTTCAACACCCTTTCCCAGGAAGACGAATCCGGTGCACACAACAGAACGCGGTCCGAAATGATGCAGTTTCAAAAAGCGCCAGTATCGCACCAGGTAATACCAAGTCCAAGCCCGATTTCTGACAATCCACGTGAAATTTGAAAGCTTCCAGGGACTGAATCGCTTCACTTCGTCACCACTTCATAGACACGGTCGGTGGCCGTGGCTACCTGATTCCAAGTGTAGCGAGATTCGATACGACCGGCTAAGCGATCTGCTCGCTCACGGGCTTCCACTGGATTGTCAAATATTGAATTGATCTGGAGTGCGATCGATGCTCCATCGATTGCCTTAATCGGATAACCGAAGTCACTTGAGGGAACTATGTCAGTTAGCCCTCCCACATGCGAAGTGATGAGGGACACTCTGAGTTGCCCAAGCTCAAGCGCCACGATCCCGAAAGGTTCGTAACTCGATGGGATTACAGCTACGTCCCACGACTGCAACGTACGTATTCGATCGACTTCCTGTATGTGCCCGAGGAATGAAACCCTGTGATTCAAGTCCTTGCGCGCTACTTTGTTACGTAGTTCTTCAACCTGACTTCCGATTCCTGCGATTTCCAAACGAATACTTCGATTCTGAATCAATGCCATGGCGTCGATAACGTGGTGAACTCCCTTTTCCCACTCAAGCCGTCCCAAAAAACCAATCACGAATTCATCGGGGTCACCGTCATGACGATCAGTGAGCGTGTTCTTTGCTACAGGGCCCATTGACTGGATACCGTTGGGAATTACTTCCAGTTTTTTCGGCGCTACTCCGTATCCGTTGCGGATCTCATGTGACATAAATTCACTGCAAACAATTAAGGCGTCCGCCGCCGCTATAGCCTTGCGTTCGCGCGCGTAGACATGACGCGAAAGCTTCGAGGCGAGCCAACCGTTGTGTCTCCCAAACTCTGTTGCATGGATCGTGAGCACACTCGGGACAGAGAGAAAAGTCGAGGCGCCTTCAAGTTGAACCGCGGTCACCCAGTCGTGTGCATGGATCACTTCCGGTGCAATTTCCATATGATCGCAAGCCTGTTGACTCGCCAAAGCAAAACCATGAACCCAATAGTCGAAGTTCGCTTGAGTGAACAGCGCGTCCTCGTAGTAATTCGCCACACGAATCACCAAAACACCGTCGACCAGGCAACTTGAATCGGGATCCCCTGGGACCGCTTGAGTAATCACAGTGACTTGATGGCCTCGGCGGGCCTGCTCTTGAGTAAGAGCCAAAACGTGAGTACCCAGCCCGCCATACATGACAGGTGGGTACTCCCAGGAAAAGTGCAGGATTCGCATGTGCAAGCTCCGGTTAAGGTGCAACCCCAGTAATGCACACGTTGTAAAAATACTTGTCGGGGACGACTTTGCTAAGGATGTTGCGATCCAAGGTTTCGAGTTTTTTCCATGTTCCAAAAGCAAAATTGGCCCAGCCCAGGCCAAGGGAATCGGACTTGACCGAACTCTCAAACGTTCGAACCGGCCAACCGAACCAAGACGCGGTCAACTCCTCTGTCACCGTGCTGACTTCAACACAACCCTTGCGGAGTGCAATACGTGCAAGCTGATCCGGATCAAATGTGTGAATGTCGACAACCGATTCCAATGCGGCCTCGCGGGAGGATGCACTCAGCTCAGCTTGAGGCCGGGCCCACTTTTCTGCTAACAGAGGCAACTTCGTCACCCGTGTACTCGTCCACCAGGTTAACCGCGACAACGCACGTGCAACTACGTCACCCTTCTGCGTCGGTTCACCACAAAACACAAAACGACCTCCTGGTCGTAGCACCCGGATCACCTCGGAAAATAGCGCGTCCAGATCGGGAACATGGTGTAAAACCGCATGGCCAACGACCAGGTCAACACTTGAATCTACGAAAGGAAGCCGTTCGGCATCAGCAACTAGCCCTGTGACATTAAGTCCCAACCCCTTCCCGTTGCGAACCGCAACGGAGACCATGCCAGAACTAAGGTCAGTCACTATTCCCGTGCCACCAATGCCTGACTGCATCAGATTAAGAAGGAAGAAGCCCGTTCCAGAACCAATCTCGACGACGGTTGCTGCCGCTAATTCGGGACCCTGAAGCTCAGAGGGTACGACGTGATCAAAACAGTTTCTGGCGTAATCCACGCATCGCTGATCATAGGAAATCGACCACTTTTCGTCATAGGACTCAGCTTCCCAGTCGTGATAAGCGATATTTGCTAGTTTGGGATCAGATTTTGCAAGGTCAAACTGCTCTTGGGTGAATGCCATTAACTGCCCACAAAAGTTGCTTTGCCGGGACCGTCTTTAACGAACGAATTCATGCCCGACTTTTGATCCTGGGTTGCGAACAGCGCAGCGAACTCGGTGCTTTCGATTGTAAGTCCCGTTTTCAAATCGACATTTGCTCCAGTGTCTATCGCACGCTTCGCCGCGGCCAGCGCTATTTTTGGGCCCCCTCTGAATTTTTGCGCCCAAGTAAGGGCCGTGTCGAGCACCTGAGCTGGCTCAACAACTTGATTCACGAGTCCAATATCCAGTGCTTGCTGCGCCGAGATCATGTGACCCCCAAAAATTAATTCCTTCGCACGTGACTGGCCTATTAAGCGTGGGAGGCGTTGGGTTCCACCCGCTCCTGGAATAATTCCCAGCATGATTTCTGGCTGACCAAGTTTGACATTGTCACCGGCGACTCGAAAATCAGCGCACATGGCGAGTTCCAACCCACCGCCGAGTGCAAAACCCGTGATAGCCGCAATCGTGGGTTGGGAAATTTTGGCCACCGACTCAAATGCTGCTTGCAATTTATGTGCGGCATGTGCCATATCGGTGTACGTCATGTTTGCCATTTCCTTGACGTCGGCACCGGCCGCGAATACTTTCTCGCCGCCATAGAGCACAACCGCATCAATTCCAGCGTGACCTGAGACGAGAGTTGCCGCTTCCGCGATTTCATTCTGCATAGCGATATTGAGCGCATTCATAGGCGGGCGCCGCAAGTTAATGACCGCCGTGGTCCCCCGAAGTTCCACCTGGATGAATTCTCTGGAGAGCAGTTCTTTGGGTTCGGCATTTGCTGTGGATTCTTCACTCATATCGGGATCTTACTCAATTGGGGAGTAGACGAGGAAGTTCCATAATCCCTTCCGCGGTAGGTTTGAGCGGTGCGCACCAAGGTTGGACATTGGGATCCATTTGGAGTCACGCTCAGGGAAGATGGTCAAGCGAAGGTTTCACTATGGGCCCCACATGCTGACAAGGTCGAATTTTGTGTAATCACCGGCGATGAAATAGCCGGGTTCACTGAAACTCGCCATGTCCTCGAACACCAGGTCCAAAATGTTCACTACTCGATAATTCCTAACATTGGGCCAGGGACCCGGTACGGATTCAGGGTACATGGCCCCTGGGACCCTCAAAGCGGCATGCGATTCAATCCGCACAAATTCCTTCTTGATCCTTATGCTCGGGCGATCACAGGCGACCTTCGAAACGATCCAGCAATATTTGACTATTCGTTCGAAGACCCCAATGTAATGTCAACACTGGATAGTCGAGACTTTGTCCCGCACGGCCTCACCGTGTCATCTGATTTCAACTGGGACGGCGACAGGCCGCTTGAACGTCCCTGGAACGAGACGGTGATCTATGAGGCACATGTCAAAGGGTTGACTTATCTACACCCCGCAGTTCCTGAACGAGATCGGGGAACTTTTAGAGGAATTGCTCACAAGGCTGTGATCGAACATCTTGTACACATTGGGGTCTCCGCAATTGAGCTTTTACCTATTCAGCATTTTGTTAACGAAGTTCATTTAATGGAAACAGGCTTATCAAACTACTGGGGTTACAACACTCTCGGCTTTTTCGCTCCGCATGCCGACTATGCAAGCTCACCCGGAAATCAAATCGACGACTTTAAGTTCATGGTTAAGGAGCTTCACTCTGCAGGAATCGAGGTAATCCTTGACGTTGTTTACAACCACACCGCCGAAGGTGGGACGCTGGGTCCGAGTCTTTCGTTTAAAGGGATAAACAATAGAGATTTCTACCGACTAACTGATACCGGTGACTACGTCAACTTTGCCGGTTGTGGCAATACGATCAACGCTGCTCAGCCTCAAGCACTTCAACTAATTATGGACTCCCTGCGCTATTGGGTGAGTGAAATGCATGTTGACGGATTCCGCTTTGACTTAGCGTCAACACTCGCACGGTCATTTCATGAAGTTGACATGTTGGGCAATTTCCTCACCACGATCGCGCAGGATCCAATTCTGCGCCGTTCAAAACTCATTGCGGAACCGTGGGATGTCGGGCCCGGTGGTTACCAAGTTGGCTCTTTCCCACCGCTGTGGAGTGAGTGGAACGACAAGTACCGTGATGATGTCCGAGATTTCTGGCGTGGTGAAAGCGGGATTGCAGGAATCGGCTGGAGGCTTTCGGGCTCACAAGACCTCTACGGTGGCCCTGGCACAGATCCTTACACATCAATTAACTTCATAACCGCCCATGACGGCTTCACTTTGTTGGACCTTGTGAGTTTCAACGAAAAACACAATGAAGCAAATTTAGAGCAGAATCGGGATGGCACTGATAACAATCGGTCCTACAATTTTGGAGTTGAAGGCCCATCGCAGGATCCCGAAATTCTCACTACTCGCGCTCGCATGGTTCGAAACTTCCTCGCAACTCTCTTCCTGTCCGGGGGTGTTCCCATGATTACCTCGGGCGACGAACTTCACAAAACACAACAGGGGAACAACAATGTCTACTGTCAGGACAATCACCTTGCGTGGCTGGACTGGGATCTAGACCAGCAGGACTGGGATCTCGTGGATTTCGTTGCGACCATGGCTCATATTCGACGCTCTCACCCGATGCTGCGTCCCTTGGATTTCTACCATGGTGAGCCAAACTTCGCTGGAGGCCCTAAAGACCTCGCATGGTTTGGGCCTGATTCCGTAGAAATTTCCGACTGGCATCTGGGCGAAAACAACTCACTCGGCATGTTCCTTTCTCCGAGTGATACAGCCACAGAGAGCCTCCTCGCCATTTTTCACACCGGGAGCGAGCCCGTGGAATTCATACTTCCCGGCGCTCCATATGCACTGACCTATGTGGCGATCTTGGACACCTTCGCAACAAACGGGCAACCGAGCGAACAGATTTACCACGCAGGTGAGGCATTGGTATGCCAGCCTCGATCAACCTACGTTCTCACGGCACAGACTCACGTAACAGACATAGTCGCCTGACTAGTCATCAGCGCAGGGCTAATGTTTAGCGCAGGGGGTAATCTGTCAGTAAGCCTTGTGAGTCAGCACCAGGGACAACTTGCAGTCCCAATTCGGAACGGTTGATCAAGCCGTGATGCTCCGGCATGATTCGAACCGAAAAGCCGACTGATCCACTCTCCATGAGTGTGATCACTCCTTGGTACTGCCACCGATTATTTCCCAAATCCTTGGGATTACGAAACGAAACCGATCTTGGTTTCAGAATTTGGTCGTATTCTCCCGTTGGCCCAGTGATCACACTGAGATCGATATTGCCCGGTCCGATTTCACCCAGCATTACGTAAACGCTGACATGGAGTTGGGAACCCACATGTGTAACACCCTGCTCACCTGAAACTTCAACGTGTTCGATTCGTATTTCATTCCAGCGAGGAATTATCCAAGACTTCCACTCGGCCATCTCTTTTGCTAGCGCATACGAGTCAGCACATGCACGCTGACCGCTTTCGGCTGCAGGGGCATACAGGCGCTCAACGTACTCGCGCACCATTCGGGTCGCGAGAACTTTCGGTCCGGTAAATTTCATGGTGTGTCGCATCATGGCAACCCATTCAAGTGGAACACCGTCGTCGTCACGGCGGTAAAAAGTGGGCGCAACTCGAGACTCAATCAATGAGTACAGAGCTTCTGCTTCTAAAGCGTCACGCTTCTCAGCGTCGTAAATCAAATCCGCTGAAGGAATCGCCCAGCCATTATTTCCGTCAAACCATTCGTCCCACCACCCGTCCATGATCGACAGGTTCAGTCCGGCGTTGAGCGCGGCCTTCATGCCAGATGTCCCACTTGCTTCTAGCGGCCTAATGGGGTTGTTGAGCCACACGTCACAACCCGGGTACAGGGTCGTTGCCATTTCAATTTCATAGTTCGGTAGGAAAACGATTCGATCTCGAACATCACTTTCATCGGCGAATTGCACGAGTTGCTGGATTAGTGCCTTTCCACCTTCATCCGCTGGGTGAGCCTTTCCTGCAATCACAAGTTGGACCGGATGCACAGGATGCGTGAGTAGTCCGCGAAGTCTCTCCGGGTCACGCAACATCAATGTGAGTCGCTTGTACGAAGGCACTCGACGGGCAAAGCCAATAGTAAGAACATCAGGGTCGAGTGCGGAATCAACCCAGTCAAGTTCCACGGCTGTTTTGCCTCGAGCAAGCCATGCACGCTTAACCCGCCTGCGGGCCATATCTACTAATTCTGTTCGCATTTCACGTTTGGCATGCCAAAGGTCGGATTCGGGTATCTCATCAATGCGCTCCCATATTTCATCGGGGCTAGTGATCCCTATCTGCTTCTTTGCCAGAGCAAAGATTTTTGGGGAAACCCATGTTGGGGCGTGCACTCCGTTCGTGATCGAAGTGATGGGAATATCTGAATTGTCAAAACCTGGCCAAAGGTTCGAGAACATGTCGCGCGAGACTTCCCCATGCAGCAGGCTCACACCATTGGCGCGACCGGCGAGCGCGAATCCCATCATGGCCATATTGAAGAATTCGCCATTAGGTTCTAAGCCCAGCGCCATAATCGAATCCACGGGCATGTGGGAAATTGATCCCTCGCCGGTAAAGCAATTCCTAATCAGTTCAGCGGGAAAGCGATCAATCCCAGCTGAGACGGGTGTATGTGTTGTAAAGACCGTGCTTGCGCGAGTTGCTTCAAGTGCCTGCGCAAAGTTAAGGCCCTCGTGGCCTTGGATAAGTTCGCGCATTCGTTCGATGCCTAGGAAGCCAGCATGTCCTTCATTTGTATGGAAAACATTCGGAGCCGGCGCCTTCGCTATGCGTGTATAGGCGCGCAGCGCACGAACGCCGCCAACACCTAAGAGGAGTTCCTGGGTCAGTCGATCCTCAACTCCACCTCCATAAAGCCGATCCGTCACTCCCCTACGCGTTGAGTCGTTGGATTCCACATCAGAGTCGAGTAGAAGCAACGGGACACGACCAACATGGGCAACCCACACCTGTGCAAACAGTTTTTCACCATGTGGAATGGAAATTGAAATCAGGGTTGGTTCGCCCGTTTCTTCTCGCAGCAGGGTGACTGGACTGGCCTCTGGACTGGTTACCGGGTATTCCTCTAATTGCCAGCCATCCAAGCTAAGTGATTGGTGGAAATACCCTGATCGGTAAAACAAGCCGATTCCTGTTATTGGAACACCCAGATCACTGGCACTTTTAAGGTGGTCCCCCGCCAGGATCCCTAACCCACCTGAATACTGCGGAAGCGCGGCCGTAACTCCAAATTCGGGGGAAAAATACGCAATTCCCGTGATGCATGATGAAGCCGATTCCGCGCGTACTTGCTCACTAAACCAACTGCTTTCCTTGAGGTAATCCTGTAATTCCGAGTACCTGTCATTGACCCCCTGCACGAAAGCTGAGTCTGCCGCCAATTCAGCTAGGCGCTGCGAGCTTGTTGCAGCCAGGAGGGCGAGCGGATTAGGGTCACGGTCCCAAATTTCACTGTCAATGGCTCTGAAGAGTTCACGTGTTGGGGTGTCCCAGGACCAATGGAGGTTTATGGCTAACTCGTGTAAATGCCCCAGTTCTTCTGGTAAGACATTTCGAACCATGATTCGTTTCAATGCGCGCACTGGCCGAATCTATCGGTTCCAATGCTCAAGAATGCAAGCGTATACATTGAACATCGGAAATCTGGGGCGCAGCACCACTACCCTTAAGCCATGGCTCGTACTTCACTTTCGCAATCAACGGCTTCAATCCCGTCAGCGGAACCGGTCCCCGCCAGCCGATTTACGGTATTTGACGTGTCCCCGGTTGTTGAATGTGGACGGCTCCCTGCCAAAGCTGTTGTTGGAGAGATTGTGCCAATTTCAGCGACCGCATTTCGTGAAGGCCACGATCGTTTAGGTGTTGAACTCCTGCTAACAGACCCACAGGGAAATCTTGTGGGCCCTTTTCACATGCCAACGCATGGTGAGAGTGACCGCTTTAGCGCGAATGTCACGGCAACCACCATGGGTTTATGGAGTTTTGAAATTTCCGCCTGGAGCGATCCAATTAACACATGGCGGCACCGAGCCGAGATCAAAATTCCAGCTGGGTTGGATACTGATCTGGAGTTGAGCGAAGGGGCACTTCTACTCGAGAAGGTGTTGGCGCAGATTGCCAATCATGAGCATGGAATCAATGAGTCTGACATCTCACAGGAATCAGCCACGTTGGCACTAGAGAACGCGATCTCGACTATCCGCAATGAATCCCTACCAGCGAGTGTCAGGTATGCAGCAGCAACTGATTCAGCTATTACACAGATTCTTGTTGCACATCCACTTCGCGAAAATGCAACATTGCACGGCCCTTGGCCACTACTCGTTGAGCGCAGACGTGCCCTTGTCGGCGCGTGGTACGAGTTTTTTCCCCGCAGCGAAGGAGCGACGCTGAAGCCTCTCAAGTCCGGCACTTTTGCCAGCGCCAAGAAGGCTCTTCCTCGAATTGCCGAAATGGGCTTCGATGTGGTCTACCTCCCGCCGATTCATCCAATCGGTGAAGTTAATCGAAAGGGACCCAACAACACCCTTACCCCAACCGCTGAGGACCCTGGCTCACCGTGGGCAATTGGCTCGGTCCTTGGCGGCCATGACAGTGTGCATCCGGAGTTGGGGACCCTCAAAGACTTTATCGGATTTGTTAAGGCTGCGAAAAAGTTAGATTTGGAAATCGCCTTGGATCTGGCGCTTCAGGCGGCTCCGGATCACCCATGGGTAACGAGTAACCCAGAGTGGTTTACTCATCGAGCCGACGGAAGCGTCGCCTATGCGGAAAATCCACCCAAGAAATATCAAGACATTTACCCGTTGAACTTTGATAACGATCCCGAGGGCCTCTACCGCGAGGTTGAGCGGATCGTTCTTTTTTGGATTCAGACCGGTGTATCTATTTTTCGGGTCGACAACCCGCATACAAAACCCGTATGGGTATGGGAACGGCTCATCAGGTCAATCAATTCCCAGTATCCGAACGTGGTCTTTTTGGCAGAGGCATTCACCCGCGAACCCATGATGCGGGCGCTGGCGCAAGTCGGGTTCCAGCAGTCATACACCTACTTCACTTGGAAGAACTCCAAGTGGGAACTAGAGGAATACCTCTCCGAACTTTCCGGGCCGAAAGCTGCCTACATGAGACCAAACCTGTTCACCAATACTCCAGATATTCTTCACTCGTATCTGCAATCGGGGATGCCTGCGGCATTTGCTATCAGAGTTACGCTCGCGGCAACCCTTTCTCCCACCTACGGAATCTATAGCGGCTTCGAACTTTACGAACATGTCGCACTGCGCCCTGGCAGTGAGGAATACCTTGATACCGAGAAGTTCCAATTGCGACCCCGAGATTGGGCACTCGCCCAGAAGCAAGGCCGCTCACTCACCCCTTACATCACCATATTGAATGAGATTCGGCGCAGCAGCCCTGCCTTGCAGGAACTCCGCACCCTGCGGTTCCATGAGAGTGACTCTCCTGACGTGATCGCTTTCTCCAAACGTGGCGGTGAACACGGAGAAGACGTTATTTTGGTGGTCTGCAACACAGATCCTTACAATGAACACTCTACGACTGTTCATTGGGACATGCCCGAACTCGGACTTCGGTGGGGCGATCAATTTGCCGTAACGGACTACATCACAGGTGCCACGTGGCGATGGACCGAGAACACTTTTGTCAAATTGAGTCCTTATGGCGATGTTGCACACATTGCAAAAATAGTGACTCCCGTTGAACCACTAACAATTTACTCAACTTCTGACCACATAATTGAAAAGAACTGACAGCGTGAATCCATTACATCAAGAATTTGAGCGACTCCTCAACGGATCTCACTTCAATCCGCATTCGATCCTAGGACGCCACATTGAAGACAATTATGTGGTAATCCGAACACTAAAATCCCATGCATTAGGCGTTGATGTAAAACTCTCTGACGTCATTTACCCAATGACACCTGAGATCCCAGGCGTGTGGTCCGTTCGACTCCCCATAACTGAAGTCAATTCATCACATTACCTTTTTGTCACACGCTACGAGACTGGAACTTTTTCCAGTCATGACGCTTATGCCTTTCTCCCTACGCTGGGAGAAATTGATCTCCACTTGATCGGCGAAGGTAGGCACGAACAGCTATGGCAGGTTCTCGGTGCACACCCGAGGGTCATCTCGGATGGCGAAGTTGCGGTTTCCGGAACGGCGTTTTCAGTGTGGGCACCCAATGCTCACGGGGTTCGCGTGGTGGGGGAATTCAATTTTTGGGATGGTTCGGCACACCCCATGCGTTCCCTCGGAGCAACGGGCGTCTGGGAACTCTTCATTCCAGGCGTGCCCTCGGGAACCGCCTACAAATTCAGCATCTTAGATTCAACAGGGAAGTGGGTCATGAAAGCAGATCCCATGGCCTTCGCCGCCGAAGTTCCACCAGCAACTGCTTCAATTGTTTATGAATCCAGCTACCAGTGGACCGACACTGCGTGGATCGATAGACGCGCGAGTCACAATCCACACCTTCTTCCCATGACAACATACGAGGTTCACTTAGGTTCGTGGCGAGTTGGCTTGGACTACCTCGCCATGGCAGACGAACTCGTTGACTACGTTAATTCAGCCGGCTTCACCCATGTTGAATTTTTGCCCGTTGCCGAGCATCCATACGGTCCTTCCTGGGGCTACCAAGTAACTTCTTATTTCGCGCCGACTTCTAGATTCGGTACCCCAGACCAATTTCGCTACTTGGTGGACACATTGCACCGCAACGGAATCGGAGTAATCCTGGACTGGGTTCCAGCTCACTTCCCAAAGGATGCGTGGGCACTTGCCAATTTTGACGGAACGCACCTGTACGAGCACGCAGACCCCCGTCGCGGAGAGCACCCCGATTGGGGCACGCTAATTTTTGACTTTGGCCGAAAAGAGGTGCGCAATTTTCTGGTTGCCAACGCTCTTTACTGGCTCGAAGAATTCCATATTGACGGTCTTCGAGTTGATGCCGTCGCATCCATGTTGTACCTCGATTACTCTCGAGAAGGAGACCAATGGCTTCCTAACCAGTACGGCGGTCGCGAAAATCTTGACGCCGTCTCATTCCTCCAAGAAATGAATGCCACAGTCTACAAAAGGGTTCCCGGTGTTATCACGATCGCTGAAGAATCCACTGCCTGGCCTGGAGTGACCCGTCCAACCGATCTTGGTGGGTTGGGGTTCGGTTTTAAGTGGAACATGGGATGGATGCACGATTCACTCGGCTACGTTCAGCATGAAAGCATTCATCGGAAATATCACCACGACGAAATGACTTTTTCACTGATGTACTCCTTCAGCGAAAATTTCGTGCTTCCATTCTCACATGACGAAGTCGTACACGGAAAAGGTTCGCTGATCGCACGAATGCCAGGTGATCGTTGGCAAGCACTTGCTAACTTGCGTACATACCTCGCATTCATGTGGGCACACCCGGGTAAGAAATTGATTTTCATGGGATCGGAATTTGCCCAGTCGAGCGAGTGGTCGATCGAACGTGGACTGGATTGGCACCTTCTGCAATTCGAAGAGCACCAAGGGATATTAAATACGGTCACAGACTTGAATAATTTGTACGCGGGCACTCGGGCATTGTGGGAACGCGATAGCGATCCACGCGGATTCGAATGGATCGATGGAAGTGATACCGAGTCAAATATTTTCAGTTGGATTCGGTGGTCTGATCACGATGAATGCATAGCTTTTGTTGCGAATTTTTCACCCGAAGTGCTTCACGACTTCCCCTTGGCGTTGCCTAGATCGGGTGAGTGGATCGAAGTTCTCAATACCGATTCGCCACATTACGGTGGAACAGGCGCTGGCAACTATGGGCACATTTATGCTCAGGATATTGAATGGTCTGGAAAACCAGCAATGGCTCGAATTACGGTCCCGCCACTCTCAGCTTCATTTTTTGAGTACAAGGGCTAAAAGAGGGCGTTAGCGAGTGCCACGCGCGCTGGGGCGACGCTCGGGTCTTCTCCCGCCAGAGCAAAATACTCAACAAGCCTGGTACGTGCCAACTCACGATCTGCGCCTGCGGAAACCTGAACCGCCTTGATGCCTGCACCCAATGCGAGCTCCCATTCGCCTCCTGCTGCTGCAAGGTCGGCCGTCACCAGCAAGTCGACAAACGACTCACCAACCGGCGCGGAAACACCGTCGGTTCGCTCAAAAATTCCGGCCATGATCAATCCCCCTTGCGCATCAAGATCAGCGGGATCGCTGTCAAGAATTGTTTGGTAAGCACGTTTAGCCGCGTCCCACTCCCCCGCATTAATGGCATCCACAGCTGCGTCAAAACGGGGATCTTCGGGTTCCTCCTCGGCAGTTTCGGTTGGTTCATGATTGGGCTCGGGAATGGGTGCGCTCAGCCCCTGCTCCGCCGCGAGTTCCAAGAGTTTTTCAAAAATTTGTTTCACTTGATCTTTTGGGTATGCGCCTTGGAAGAGTGGAATTAGTTGCCCTTTAATTACTGCAAAAACTGACGGGATCGACTGCACCTGAAGTGCCTGCGACACGGATGGTTCAGCGTCTGCATCAACTTTTGCAATCAGCAGGCGGTCTGTGTATTCGTGCGCAAGTTCTTCCAAGATTGGAGAGAGCTGCTTACATGGAGCGCACCACGTTGCCCACACATCAATGATAACCGGAATCGTTTCCGAAGCCTTGAGAACAAGTGTCTCGAATGAATCGGCCGTGACGTCAATAACGGGCGAGTTTCCAGCGGTCGCGCTCGCCTTCTTGGGACCGAGGGATGAAAGGTCTACTGCGCCTGCAAATGAAGGAGTGTTCATACTCATGGCTCTATTCTGACTTACGACCGGGTGTTCATGGCATCGTGGATGATTTCAACGGCGGAGGCTTCGCTCAAGGTACCCGCTGCACACCTTTTGGCTAGCGTCTGCTCAGCTTCTACGGATCGGGCTCGATGTGCCAGATCGTTCAATGTTCGGGCCATCAGCGACTCCCGTATTCGACTTACACGCTTGGCCTCAAGCAGTCCGTTCTCTGTAAGGAAATTGTGGTGTAGTGCGATCGAGGCCGTAAGTTCCGGAAAACCCGTGCCCTCCGTTGCGATCGTCGGGATTACAGGTGAGATCCAGTCATGCGATTCGCCCGACATGGCAAGCATCCCTCTGAGTTCACGTGCTGTGGCGTCAGCTCCATGCCGGTCGGCCTTGTTGACGGTAAAGATGTCTGCAATTTCCAGGATCCCCGCTTTGGCTGCTTGAATTCCGTCACCAGCTCCCGGCGCTGCAATAACAATGGATGTATCTGCCATCTTGGCAACTTCAATCTCAGATTGCCCCACTCCCACGGTTTCAATAATTATCACCTCGAAGCCTGCTGCCGAAATCACTTTCAGCACACTGTAAATACTCTCCGTTAGACCTCCGAGGTGTCCCCTCGTTGCCAGTGATCTGATGAAGACTCCTGGATCGCGTGCATGTTCTTGCATCCGAATTCGATCACCTAGTAGGGCGCCCTTGCTAAAAGTTGAGGAAGGGTCCACTGCAAGGACGGCAACTTTTTTCCCCTCGCCGCGCAACTGAGTGATGAGCGCAGAAGTCGAGGTGGATTTCCCTACTCCTGGAGGTCCTGTTAAACCGATGATATGGGCGCTTGGTGTAGGAAGTGCGGAGAGAAATTCTGCGGAGCCGATCCCGGCATTCTCAACGAGGGTGACCTGCTGTGCTAACTCGCGAATATTTCCGATGGATCCGACGTCAGTGCTCATGTCCTCAGATTATTGCCCGTGCTCGAATCAGGCTCAAGGGACACGGATGAGGAGTGCATCTCCTTGTCCGCCACCGCCACACAATGCGGCTGCGCCGATCCCTCCCCCGCGGCGCCGCAGTTCGTGGGCGAGATGCAGCACCAGGCGAGCTCCTGAAGCACCAATAGGGTGACCGAGGGCTATCGCGCCTCCATTGACGTTTACGTGCTCGAGGTCAGCTCGAGCACCCTCTTCGACCAAAATTCGACTAGAGACAATAGAGACGGCCGCGAATGCTTCATTGATTTCGAATAGATCAATTTGTTCAATGGGGAGTCCAGCCCGACGGCAGGCCGCCGAAATGGCACGAGCCGGCTGCTCATGAAGGCTTGCATCAGGACCGGCTACATTTCCATGGGCGCCAATTTCAGCTAGCCACGTAAGTCCCAGTTCAACCGCTTTATTCTTGCTCATCACGATTACAGCCGCGGCCCCGTCTGAGATCTGTGATGCGTTCCCAGCGGTGACAGTTCCTTCTTTATTAAATACTGGTCGAAGAGCGGCCAGACTTTCTTCGCTGGTGTCAGCCCTTATTCCTTCATCCTGTGTGACAATAATGGGATCGCCTTTTCGGACTTGAACCGCGACTGAAGTGATTTCGCTGTTCAAGAGTTCGCGGGATGCCGACGCACGCTGGTGTGAAAGCGCAGCAGCCGCATCCTGTTCTGCGCGAGTCAGGGAGTAGCGCCCGTTATAACGTTCCGTGGCTGAACCCATGGCTTCCTCGTCGAATGCGCAGGTCAAACCGTCAAAGACCATCGAGTCATCCAGTGTCCCGTCACCAAACTTAACTCCCTCACGCGATCCCCTCAGAAGATGTGGGGATTGAGTCATGGATTCCATCCCACCTGCAACGACAACTTCGGCCTCGCCGGCGCGTATCAATTGGTCCGCCAATGCGATAGCGCTGATACCAGAGAGGCACAATTTATTAATTGTCATTGCCGGTACATCCATGCTGATGCCAGCAAGGACTGCTGCCTGACGCGCGGGATTCTGTCCTGCACCGGCTTGCAGCACCTGTCCCATAATTGTGTAATCGACGTCACTTGGGTTTACGCCCGATCGCTCTAAAGCACCGGTAATTGCCATTCCACCAAGTTGGGAACCGGAAAAAGACTTGAGCGCCCCCTGAAATTTCCCTACCGGGGTTCTAGCTCCTTCGACAATTACATTGGGCTCGAAATCGCCGATCGTAATTCTAGATTGCGTCACGGGTGCTCCTTTTTCATTTGCTCTCTGGCTCGACACTGTCACTCAGGTTAGACTAAACCCATGTCAGCACACAACGTCCCCGAATTGAAGAAGTTAATTCTTGGTATTGATCATATTGGAATCGCGGTTCCAGATTTAGATACTGGACGAAACCTTTTTGCAGGAATTCTGGGACTAGACGAGCACCACACCGAAGTAAACGAAGGCCAAGGTGTCAGCGAGTCCATGTTGGCATTTCCTGATTCGCACGGTGAGATTCAGTTATTGGCCCCGCTCAGCCCAGACACTACGATTGGTAAGTTTCTCGCTACTCGCGGTCCCGGTATCCAACAATTGGCGCTTCGAGTCAGCGACGTCGAGGCTGTTGCGACACACATGCGAGAGCAAGGGATTCGAATGCTCTACGACGTGCCACGCGTTGGCACGGCTGGGAGTTTGGTGAATTTCGCACATCCCGCCGATTGTGGGGGCGTATTAATCGAGTTCGTCCAACATGCCTGAACTCGACCTATTAAATAATCCCATCGTGGCTCTATCGATTGGGGCATTCGGCGCCCTGCTGTCGATTGGTTTGGTCCGCAAGGCCCGCATGTTATTTGTGCTAGGTGTGTTGGGCATCACTCTCACAATTGGACTTTTTGTCGTGAAAATGGATTTATAACCTTCGGTTTTGTGTTTAATGAGACAATGCAGGAAATAATTGACGCCATAGAGGCACAGGCTGATCGCGCAACGTTTGAAGCGCTCAGCATCCCCGACACGTACCGCGCCGCCTTTGTTCGCAAGGAAGACGTTGACATGTTCGCAGGGGTGGAGTCACAGGAAAAAGACCCGCGGCGCAGTATCAATATTGGTCAAGTGCCACTGCCGGAGCTCGCCCCGGGGGAAGCCTTGATCGCCGTTATGGCCTCGAGTATCAACTACAACACGGTGTGGACCGCGATTTTTGAACCTGTCTCCACATTTGGACTCCTTCAACGCTACGCGAAAACCCATCCACATGGGATCCGTCACGACCGGGATTATCACGTAATCGGCTCGGACGCCTCCGGCGTTGTCTTGCGGGTTGGACCTGGTGTGAGCGCCTATGCACCCGGTGATCGAGTGGTCGCTCACTGTCTCAGCGTTGAGCTCGAGTCACCCGCAGGTCACAATGACACAATGCTTGATCCTGATCAACGCATTTGGGGATTTGAAACAAATTTTGGCGGACTCGCTGAACTCGCTATTGTTAAGTCGAATCAACTCATGCCAAAACCCGAACACCTTACATGGGAGGAGGCCGCTGTTCCCGGACTTGTCAATTCAACGGCTTACCGTCAACTGGTCTCAAAAAACGGCGCAGGAATGAAACAAGGAGATGTCGTTTTAATTTGGGGCGCCTCTGGTGGGCTTGGGTCTTATGCAACCCAGTACGCACTCAACGGAGGAGCTATACCGGTGTGTGTCGTTTCTAGCGCCGAGAAGGCCGAGATCGTCAGATCCATGGGAGCGGATCTTGTTATCGACCGAAGTGTTGAAAATTACAAATTTTGGAAAGACGAACACACCCAAGACCCTAAAGAGTGGCAACGCCTGGGTAAGAAGATTCGTGAACTCACCGGCGGAGAAGACCCCGACATTGTTTTCGAGCATCCGGGGCGCGAAACTTTCGGGGCGAGTGTCTATGTCGCTCGTAAAGGCGGAATTATTGCCACGTGCGCTTCGACTTCAGGGTTCATGCACGAATACGACAATAGATTTTTATGGATGAACCTGAAGAAAATCGTCGGTACCCACTTTGCAAATTACCGTGAAGCATTTGAGGCTAATCGACTGATTTCCAAAGGGCTCATTCACCCGACCCTCTCACGAGTCTTTCCCCTTGAACAAGCAGGAGACGCCGCCTTCGAAGTTCACCGGAATCTGCACCAGGGGAAGGTTGGAGTACTTGCACTTGCTCCCGAAGCTGGTCTTGGTGTGAGCGATCCCGGGTTGCGCGCCAAAGTCTTAGACAAAGTGAATCGGTTTACTGCAATTTAATGTGAGGGCGGGTCAGTCCATCGCTCGCTCTCGCCGTTCCACTCGGTGGGGAGAGGAGCAGATTTAGGTGCGACCAGTTCCGTGATTCGATTCAACACATGGTAGACGAACTTCTCCCCAACCCACAGGTGCTTTGCTCCAACGACTGGTTCAATTGCGATGTCCTTAGCCCTGGCAAATCTTTCACGCGCTGCCTGGGGAACTAGGTAGTCATCAAGTTCCGGTATTAATGCGTGAACGGGAAAGCCTGTTCCATTCCAACGTAGAAGTTCCTCGGGACTCGTGTACCGCAATGGCGGTGAGAGCAAAATAGCTCCGTTTATTCCAGTGAAGTCGAGATTGCGCAAAATTACATCTGTTCCAAATGACCAACCGAGAACCCAAATATTGGGAAGACCACGCTCTTGGGCAAAACAAATAGCCGCGGCGAGATCGATACCTTCCCCATGTGAAGCGTCAAAACTACCCTCGCTCGTACCTCTCACGCTCGTCGTGCCTCTAGTATTAAAACGAAGAACGGCGATATTAGCTAAAGCAGGCAATCGCCACGACATCTTGCGCAAAATATGGCTGTCCATCATGCCACCATGGGTGGGAAGCGGGTGGACACAAATTACGGTTGCCACCGTGTTCGAACGATTTACGGGACTGGCTAACTCGCCGACGATGGTCAACGAGTCCGACGTGATAAAACTAACCAGTTCCCGAGTCGCGGGCAGCACTGAATTTGGTGAAATTATTGTCACTATCTACCTCGCGGACCCCGAGAACTTCGATTTGTCCAACATGGTGTGTGCCAATGACGCCTTTCCTCTGCACCCTGCGGAATGTCCGCCGGCCATGCAACAACATGCGGGGTCGCCGGCCGAATTTCGTGGTCACACCCGGGGCACCGATAGGTTTTTGTCGAGGCAGAGCCGGTTAATTTACGCACATGCCACTCACCGTCGGGATGGGACTCAGTAGCAATCGCACTACCTGAAAGTGGCCGTGGTTCACTGACCGCCCTTCGGTGCTTTCGCCCCACGACACAACCCCTTACACGTTAGTACTTACGGAAACCTCGCCCAACTTTACGCCCGATGAACCCGGCGGTAACCAGGTGCTCCAATTGCGCAGCAGGGGCAAAGCCAGGTTCGCGGAATTCACGGTACAGCGTGTTGACAATCGCGAGTGAGACATCAAGACCAACCGCGTCGAGGAGCTCAAATGGCCCCATTGGATAACCGCAACCCAATTTCATCGCTGTATCGATATCTTCGATGGTCGCATAATTACTTGAAGCCATGGCAATGGCATTATTGAGATAGGGAAATAGCAGTGCATTAACGATAAAACCGGCACGATCAGAGCACAGGACTGGGTTCTTACCGAGTTCCCGCATGAGTTGCGTGCACCGATCAACCACGGCGAGTTCAGTAGCCACGGTGCTCACGACTTCTACGAGTGACATCACGGGTGCCGGGTTAAAGAAATGAATTCCAAGGAATTTGTCCATTCGCGAAGTGCAAGCTGCCAGCTCGATCACAGACAGGCTGGAAGTCGTAGTTGCGAAGATAACTTCTGGGGCTAACAGACCGTCCAGTGTTGCGAATATCTCGCATTTGGGCGCAAGTTCCTCAGCGATTGCCTCAATAACTAATTCAACCTTCCCCACAAATTCTTCAGGATTTTCACATGTTGTGATTCGCGCAAGCTGCGCGCTTTTTGCTTCTTCGGTAATCCGACTCTTTGCAACCAGCTTGGTCCATGAAGCGTCTAAAGAATTGACAACTTCCTGTGATCGCTGCTCACTTCGCGTGAGTACCAGCACATTGACACCGGCCGAAGCGAAAACGGACGCGATCCCCGTTGCCATGGTGCCAGAGCCGACCACTCCAACCGAGGTGATCCCCGAAGCGACCATTGCACCTTCCTGCGCGGGTGTCTGTGAGTCACTAACTACTACCGGAACGTTGTTTCCTTCATACGTGTAAAAGCCATGTCCACTCTTGCGCCCTAGCCTTCCGGCCGACACTAATTGCTTGAGTAAGGCACTAGGTGCATGAAGTCTGTCTCTACTCTCGCGGTACATGGTGTCAAGAATTTGTAGCGATGTGTCCAAACCAATTAGATCAAGCAGTGCGAGTGGGCCCATGGGCAGGCCACAACCAAACTTCATTGCGCTATCTATGTCTTCACGAGATGCATATTTTTGTTCATACATCGTTATGGCTTGGTTGAGGTATCCGAATAGCAATGAGTTAGCGATAAAACCCGCGCGGTCATTGACCAGAACCGGCTCTTTGCCCAAGCTTTGGGCAAAGTCCAGGCACGTTGTAATAATCGCTTCATCCGTTGTCACCGTCGAGACAATCTCCACAAATTTTTGAACCATTGCAGGATTGAAAAAGTGCATTCCGATTACGCGACTCGGTCGACTGGTTGCCACGGAAAGTTGGGTTACAGAGAGTGCTGAAGTGTTGGTTGCCATGATTGCATTTGGCCCCAGAATAGCGTCCAAATCTAGGAAGAGTGCTGACTTAATGCCTAGGTCTTCGGTGATGGCTTCAATGACGAGATCACAGTCTGCCAAACGGCTAAGGTCAGTAGTTAGTTCAACATTTGCAAGAATCGCTTCCCCTTGCTCCGTCGAGATCTTAGATCCATGGACGCCACGCTCAATTGACCGACGAATACGAGATTCCGCGTAACTGGTGCCCTTCTCACCCAAGTCAACACCGATCACAGAATAGCCAGATCGCGCAATAACTTCGACGATCCCTGACCCCATGGTTCCAAGGCCCACGACACCTATTTGATTGAGTTCCACAACGCACCCCTTTCCAGAATAAATAGTTAAAACAATCTCAAACTAGGGTCGTCTAGGCCCTTTAATACTTCGTAGTCAACCCTGACACAAGCAATTCCACGATCCTGCGCGAGTGTTTTTGCCTGTGGCCTAATTTCCTGTGCCGCGTAGATACCGCTCACAGGTGCTAGCAGCGGATCTCTATTGAGCAACTCGAGATACCGGGTAAGTTGCTCAACGCCATCAATCTCACCGCGTCGTTTAATTTCAATGGCAACGGATCCACCGGCGGCCGCTTTACACAATAGATCAACCGGGCCAATAGCCGTCGGGTATTCGCGGCGCACCAATGTCAGGCCATCCCCTAAAGCGTCAAGGTTCTCAGCGAGAAGTTTTTGCAGGTGTGACTCAACGCCATCTTTAATCAACCCCGGGTCTACACCGAGTGCATGTTTGTAGTCTGCATGTATCTCGTGAACCGTAATGGTGAGCAGCTCTCCGCCTCTATTGACGACTTCGAAAGTGAGTTCACCGTCAACGGTTGACTCACTGACTGAGCAGGGTGGACTCATCCAGTTCAAGGGCTTGTAGGAGCCACCATCAGAGTGAATCAAAACCGAACCGTCTGCCTTAAACATCAAGACGCGCGCGGCACGCGGGAGTTCCGCTGCAAGTCTCCCGGAATACACGGCTGAACATTCTGTGATCAAGATTCTCATGCGTTCAGAATTCCAACGATTGAGTTCATTATCTGAGTTGCATTGAAATCCTTTGGAGTGAATGTGGCCGCAACTCCTATGGATTCCAGCCACTGGGCGTCATCCTCTGGAATAATTCCTCCGACAATCACAGGAATATCGCTTGCCTTTTCCAAGGACAAGAGATCTAGGATTTCCGCCACAAGCGTCTTGTGGGACCCCGAGAGAATTGAAAGGCCAATTACATCGACATCTTCGGCAATTGCAGCCGCAACAATGTCCTCTGGTCGCAATCGGATGCCTTGATAAATGACTTCGAAACCACAGTCACGTGCCCGGACCGCAATCTGTTCAGCGCCATTTGAGTGACCGTCTAGCCCCGGCTTACCTATCAATAATCTGGGTCGATGCCCCCGCAATTGTGCCAATTCGTCAACTCGGCTTCGAACTAGCTCGATCTCTGGCGTACGTGTCGTTACGGAGTCGACAACTCCTGTCGGTGACCTGTATTCACCCAACCGAGCTCGCAAGACACTCGACCACTCGCCCGTGGTAACACCAACTTTCGCTGCAGCGATACTCGCCTCAACTAGATCGACTCCACTTTCCGCTGCCAAGTCAAGGGTCTGCAAGGCTACCCTTACGAGTTCGGGATCTCGCTCAGCCTTGAAAGCAAGGACTTCCTCGACTCGCCGTTCCTCGATATTCGGATCAACAACTAAAATATTTGCGCTCTGGGAGAGCGGGCTCACCTCACTGGTTTCAAAGATATTTACACCAACGACCGGTAAATCGCCCGACTCGATCCGTGCTCTCCTTCGCGCATGAGATGCAACTAAGGCACTCTTGAGATAACCCGATTCAAGGGCTGGTATCACGCCGCCCATCTGCAAAATGCGATCGAGTTCCGTTCGAATCTCACCCATCAATTCAGCGACTTTTGTCTCAATAACGATCGAGCCTTCAAAAATATCTTCATATTCCAATAAGTCTGTCTCCAATGCCAGGACCTGTTGCATGCGCAGTGACCATTGTTGATCCCACGGCCTTGGCAGACCCAGCGCTTCGTTCCAGGCGGGCAGTTGAATTGCACGTGCACGCGAATCCTTGGCCAGTGAAACGCCAAGCATTTCAAGGACGATCCTTTGGACATTATTTTCTGGTTGCTCTTCGGTCAGTCCCAAAGAGTTGACTTGCACCCCGTAGCGAAAGCGCCGTGCCGAGTCTGTTGTCACTCCGTATCGAGAAGTCACAAGATCACTCCACAGTCGACCAAAAGCCTTAAGTTTGCATACTTCTTCGATAAATCGAATACTCCCGTTTACAAAAAAAGACATACGAGCAACTACTTGATCAAAATTGACGTCGATATGGTTCTTCTCAACCTTCGCCTTCACCGAATCCAAAACGCTGATTGCAGAAGCGAGCGCGAACGCCACCTCTTGGACGGCCGTAGCTCCAGCTTCCTGTAAATGGTAACTACAAATATTGATTGGATTCCATTTTGGAGTGTTGACAACTGAAAAGGCCACGAGGTCCGTTGCAATTTCGAGTGAAGGCGCCGGCGGGAATGCGTAGGTTCCCCTGGACAAGTACTCCTTAATAATGTCATTTTGAGTTGTCCCTGTGAGCAGTTCACGTGGAACATCTTGCTCGTCGGCCAGTGCCAGATACATGGAATAGAGCCAAACTGCGGTTGCGTTGATGGTCATCGAGGTGTTCATGCGCTCAAGTGGAATTCCTTCAAACAGCGTTCGCATGTCGGCCAAACTGGCAATTGAGACACCCACTTTGCCCACTTCGCCACGGGACATTAGGTCTTCTGGGTCATACCCTGTCTGCGTAGGGAGATCAAAGGCAATTGACAATCCAGTCTGTCCTTTGGCCAAGTTCGTTTGAAAAAGTTGATTGGATTCCTTCGCGCTCGAGTGCCCTGCATAAGTTCGCATAATCCAAGGTTTGTCAGCCACGACCCCAGCGTAGCCAGATGCCACCAAAAAGAGCGGTGTTCCTGAGGCAATCTGTTGCAGACTCTGTAATTTTTGTCACAATAGCGTCGTGGCAATAGGAAACAGTTTCTCCTATATTTTCGGACCGATTGTGGCCTTAATCGGTATTGGAAGCATGATTATGGTTCTTCGCTGGGCTTATGCCAGGGGAGGTTCAGTGGTGGCCGCTCCAGCTAAGCCAGGCCCGTCAGATTCCTACGGACTCATGGTGTGTGTGTCGAGTCCACCGAATTACGCGGAAGGAGAGATGGTGCGTCGAAAACTCGAAGATTGCGGCATTAGAGCGAATCTGGCCCAGACAACTGAGGGACCACGAGTAATGGTGTGGCCAGCCGACGAAAATAAGGCGATTGAAACACTTCGTCGGTAGCTTAAGTTCCTTTACTCAGTCGTCAACGCGGTCGATCTGAGCCCCTAGCCCTTGTAGCGTCTCCACAAATCCAGCGTATCCGCGATCAATGTGAGTAACCCCGTAGACGGTCGTGGAACCATTGGCGACTAACCCAGCCAAAACTAGTCCCGCACCCGCGCGAATGTCGGTCGCCTCCACCGGCGCACCCGAGAGCGATTCCCTACCGCGAATGAGGGCATGATGACCGTCAGTTCGAACGTCAGCTCCAAGCCTTGCTAGCTCCTGCACGAAACGAAAACGAGCCTCAAAGAGATTCTCTGTCACTAATGCCGCGCCAAGCCCCATGGCGTTGAGTGCAATAAACTGCGGTTGCAAGTCAGTTGGAAAACCCGGATAGGGCAGTGTCACAACGTCTACACAGTGCGGACGCCCCTGCATTTGGATTCGAATGCTCGCTCCCTCGCGCTCAATTCGGGCACCGGTCAATTCAAGTTTTTCTAAAGGGAGTGCCAAATGCTCATGTGGTACGCCTTGAATCGTAATGTCACCCTGAGTCATAACCGCAGCAACAGCCCAGGTACCCGCAACTATTCTGTCGGACACGACCCGATGCTTCGTGGGTTTCAGATCAGAAACACCATTGATGACCAAGCTCGACGACCCTATTCCAGAAATATCTGCACCCATTGACACAAGCATTGAACAGATGTCAATAATTTCCGGTTCTCGAGCAGCATTCTCAATTACTGACTGGCCGCGCGCCGTCACAGCCGCCATCAAGATTGTCTCTGTGGCCCCGACACTTGGAAAATCCAGGAATACGCTGGCGCCAGTGAGTGCCTCGCATTCTGCAAGCAAATACCCGTGCTCATTGTCAACATGGACACCCATTTTCCGGAGTCCTTCAACATGCATGTCTAACCCGCGTGACCCAATGTTGTCTCCCCCTGGAACCGCAACATCAGCTGCCCCACACCTGGCGATAAGTGGGCCGAGCACACAAATTGATGCGCGCATTTTCCGAACTAGGTCGTAGTCTGCCCTGTGATCAGGACGCTCTGGGACTTCAATTGTGATTGAACTTCCCGCATGGGACACGACACATCCAAGCCGCCTGAGTAACTCCGACATTATTGTGACGTCTTCAATGTAAGGCACATTGGTCAAAGTTGAAGTGCCCGGTGCAAGCAAAGTTGCCGCCATCAACTTAAGCACGGAATTCTTGGCCCCAGGCACGAAAACCTCACCATGAAGTGAGCTTCCTCCTTCAACCTTAAATACCGACACCCGGCAATCGTAGGCGAGCCAAAAGGGCGAACTCCCGATAGAGTCAGATTGTGGTTAATCTGACAAGAATCTATACGCGAACCGGTGACGACGGAACAACTTCTTTGGGTGACATGAGTCGGACAGGAAAAAACGATCCGCGGCTCAAGGCTTACGCAGATGTAGACGAAGCCAATTGCACAATTGGTGTCATTTTGGCCTCCTGTGAGGTGCGAGAGGACATAGCGGCGCTGCTGCTTTCCATTCAAAACGATCTATTTGACGTAGGCGCGGATCTGTGTACCCCGATCAAGGATGACGAAACCGGTACCCTGAGGGTGACTGATTCCTACATTGAAAGGCTTGAAGCGGCCTGCGACAACTACAACGAGGGCCTTGACCCGCTTCGTTCATTTGTTCTACCCGGAGGCACGGCAGCGGCAGCTCACATGCACGTTGCCCGCACCGTTTCCCGTCGTGCCGAACGCTCAACTTGGGCCGCTTTAGACGCCTATCACGGAGGCATGAACCCTTTAACGGCAACGTATCTGAACCGCCTCAGCGACTTGCTCTTCATTTTGTCGCGCGTGGCTAACCACGATAGTCATGGCGACGTCCTATGGAAGCCTGGCGGAACTAACCAGCAGTAATTAAAGGTAAGAGTTAAAGGTAAATGGTAGCTAGGCCGTGCCGACCTGGATCCGGGCCTCAGCACGACGGATCGCGGAAAGATCTGGTGATTCAACCTCAGCTTGAGCTCTCCCAAGGGCCGCTTTCGCTCGTTCAAGATCAACATCTTGTGCCAGTTCAGCGGACTCGGCGATAACGTTAACTTTATCGCTGTCGACCGAGAAAAACCCGCCGTGTACAGCCACGAGAATCTTGCTGCCGTCTTCGAGCTCGATCCGCAACGGCGCTTCGACCAGGAGGGCCAGCATGGGCTCGTGCCCACGCAGAATGCCCACGTCACCTTCCGGTGTTTTTGCCACGACGCTCTTGGCCGAACCACTCCAGATCGAACGCTCGGCTGAAACGACAGCAACTTCTAAGGGGCCAGACATGTTAGCTCTCCTTGGCTAGTGCTGCCGCATTCTTTTCAACATCTTCAATTCCACCACACATGAAGAAAGCTTGCTCTGGTACGTGGTCAAATTCACCGTCAGCCAAGGCACGGAAAGAACTAATTGTCTCTTCAACGGGGACAAATGATCCAGGCTGACCGGTGAACGCTTCCGCCACAAACATGTTCTGTGAAAGGAATCGCTCAATGCGACGCGCACGACCTACTAGGACACGGTCCTCCTCTGAGAGTTCGTCAATTCCAAGAATCGCGATGATGTCTTGGAGGTCCTTGTAACGCTGCAAAATCTCCTTTACTCGAGCCGCAACCGCGTAGTGCTCTTCGCCGACGTAACGTGGGTCGAGAATTCGGGAGTTCGAGTCAAGGGGGTCAACTGCAGGGTAAATACCCTTTTCAGAAATCGGCCGGCTCAACACGGTTGTTGCGTCCAAGTGAGCGAAGGTGGTTGCTGGGGCTGGGTCGGTCAAGTCGTCAGCGGGAACATAGATCGCCTGGAGCGAAGTGATCGAGTGGCCACGAGTTGACGTAATGCGTTCTTGGAGAACACCCATTTCGTCTGCCAATGTCGGTTGGTAACCCACAGCCGAAGGCATCCGGCCAAGTAGCGTTGACACTTCCGAGCCAGCCTGTGTGAAACGGAAAATATTGTCAATAAAGAGCAATACGTCTTGCTTTTGTACATCTCGGAAATACTCGGCCATGGTGAGCGCGGTCAAAGCAACACGAAGACGCGTGCCGGGTGGCTCATCCATCTGACCGAAGACGAGGGCAGTCTTGGAGATAACTCCGGACTCGGTCATTTCGAGGAAGAGGTCGTTACCTTCACGTGTGCGCTCTCCCACACCGGCGAATACCGACACACCACCGAAGTTCTCGGCTACACGGTAAATCATTTCTTGGATGAGAACAGTTTTACCGACACCTGCTCCACCGAACAGGCCGATCTTTCCACCCTTTACATAAGGGGTGAGCAAGTCAATAACCTTGATACCGGTGTTAAAAACCTCAGTTTTTGACTCTAGTTGATCAAACGCGGGCGCCTGGCGGTGAATACTCCAACGCTCTTTAATGTCCAAGTCTGAAGCCTTCACGTCCAGGGGCACACCGAGTGTGTTCCACACGTGACCTTTAGTTACATCGCCGACGGGGACCAGAATCGCGTCGCCAGTGTCTCGTACTGGAGCTCCGCGAACGAGCCCGTCTGTGGGCTGCATGGAAATGGTACGCACCATGTTGTCACCGATGTGCTGTGCCACTTCAAGCGTGAGTGTGTGGCTACCGCCGCCTTCGTCACCCTGATCGAATGTCACGTCAACATTGAGTGCGTTGAATAGTGCCGGCATGGCCTCTACGGGAAACTCAACGTCCACAACGGGGCCGGTGACACGGGCTACGCGTCCTACACCTGTGACGGTTTCTACTGTTGCGGTCATGGCTTATTCCTCTTCTTGTCTTCTTTATTCTGTGGACTAGGCGGATAGGGCGTCGGCTCCACCGACAATTTCACTGATTTCTTGGGTAATTTCTGCTTGGCGCGCAGCGTTCGCGGCACGAGTGAGTGAGCGGACTAAATCCTCAGCATTGTCAGTGGCTGATTTCATTGCTCGTCTGCGGGCTGCATGCTCTGAAGCCGCCGAATTGAGCAATGAGAGATACACCATTTGATCAATGTAACGTGGCAAAAGAGCATCTAGTACGTCTTCGGGGCTGGGTTCGAATTCATAAAGTGGGAATGGCTGTGCATTTCCACCCTCAGAATTCCTCTCAACAACTTCGTCGACAACTTCGAGTGGGAGAACCCTACGGACACGCGTCTCTTGAACTGCCATGTTGGTGAAGTTTGTGTAAACGACATGAATTTCGTCTACTCCACCATCAGGGGCGGGTGTCATGAATGCCTTCAAGAGCTCTTGACCGATTTCTTTCGCATGTGCGTAAGTCGGCTGATCACTAAATCCGGTGTACTCCGCGCCCATTGGACGGTTGCGAAACTTGTAAAAGGACACACCCTTGCGGCCAACAACATAAGGGACAACCTGCATTCCCTTTTCAGTGAGATTCCTTGTGAGCGCTTCCGCTTCCTTGATTGAATTAGACGAGTACGCACCAGCCAAACCACGGTCCGCCGTGATTACTAAGACCGCAGCGCGAGTTGGGTTGACTGACTTTGCGGTCAGCGGATGCTTTGACACATCCGATGCGTGACTCGCGGCTGCGGAAACTGCGTCAACCAATTGGGTCAAATACGGCAACGACGCATTCAGGTGATTTTGAGCACGAACAATCCGCGCCGAAGCAATGAGTTCCATCGCTTTCGTAATCTTCTTGGTCGCCTGCACCGAACGAATTCGACGCCGGTAGACCCGGAGTTGGGCGCCCATATCAGCCTCGAACAGCTCGCTTGATTTGAGTTGGATCGATTTCTTCGTCGGCCAATGCAGCCACAGGTTCGTCTTTGATGAGCAAATCGCCACTGCGTGTGGTGAATTGCTTCTTGAACTCACCCATAGATTTTTCCAGGACGCTGAGGGAGTCATCTGAGAGATCTGAAGTAGTTCGGATCGCATCAAATACTGCTGGTGCCGAACGGTCCATATAGGCCAAGAATTCTGAATCAAACCGGCGAATGTCCTCGAGGGGCACTTCGTCGAGTTGTCCTGTTGTTCCCGACCAGACCGAGACAACTTCGCGTTCCATCGCTTGGGGTTGGTACTGAGGCTGCTTAAGCAGTTCAACCAAACGAGATCCACGCTCGAGTTGAGCTTTCGAAGCCGCATCGAGGTCGGACCCAAACGCTGAGAACGCCTCAAGTTCGCGGAACTGGGCCAGAGACAGACGTAAACGACCCGCCACTTTTTTCATGGCCTTGGGCTGTGCCGCTCCACCGACACGGGAAACGGAGATTCCAACGTTGATGGCCGGGCGTACACCTGAGTTGAACAGATCAGACTCAAGGAAACACTGCCCGTCAGTGATGGAAATAACGTTGGTTGGGATAAAGGCCGACACGTCATTGGCCTTTGTCTCGATGATTGGGAGGCCGGTCATCGAGCCACCGCCCATTTCAGCGGAAAGCTTGGCACAACGCTCAAGTAGGCGGGAGTGCAAGTAAAAAACGTCACCCGGGTAGGCCTCGCGACCCGGTGGGCGACGGAGCAGAAGTGACACCGCGCGGTAAGCGTCTGCCTGCTTGGAAAGGTCGTCAAAAACGATGAGAACGTGCTTACCCTGATACATCCAGTGCTGACCAATAGCAGAACCCGTGTATGGAGCGAGATATTTGAAGCCTGCAGGATCCGATGCGGGCGCCGCGACAATAGTTGTGTACTCCATCGCGCCGTATTCCTCGAGTGCACCCTTGACCGAGGCAATCGTGGAGCCCTTCTGTCCGATTGCCACGTAAATGCATCGCACCTGTTTGTCGGGGTCACCCGAGGACCAGTTCTCTTTTTGGTTAATGATTGTGTCGATACAGACCGCAGTTTTTCCGGTCTGGCGGTCACCAATAATCAACTGGCGCTGGCCTCGACCAATGGCCGTCATAGCGTCAATGGCCTTGATGCCGGTCAGCATGGGTTCTGTCACCGGCTGGCGCTCGACGACTGATGGAGCCTGGACTTCAAGTGCACGGCGCGCGTCAGCGGCGATTGGACCCAGACCGTCGATTGGGCTACCTAATGGGTCCACGACTCTACCCAGGAATGCGTCACCGACTGGGACGGAGAGAACTTCACCGGTGCGACGAACGGCCTGTCCCTCTTCGATCTTGGATGAGTCTCCAAGGAGAACGCAGCCGATTTCGCGAATATCGAGGTTCAGCGCGATTCCCAGCAGGCCTCCTTCGAATTCAAGTAGTTCGTTCGTCATTGCCGAGTGAAGTCCTTCAACTCTGGCAATTCCGTCGCCGGTTTCTAGTACACGGCCAACTTCTTCTCGGGCGGTTGCCGGCGAGTACGCCGCGACGTTCCGCTCGATCGCTTCCCGGATTTCTTCCGGTCGGATCGTCAGCTCCGTCATGGGGTCCTGCTCTCTGTATCAGGCCGCAATGCGGCGGTTTGATTGTGGTTCCTGTCGTGATGAAAATGTTCAGTTGTGGTCACGCTGGTCTACTGCCTTGCTTATTAGTCTTGCTTTCTATCCAAGGATTGCTCGATGAGCCGCTTCTAGTCGTGATGAAATTGTTCCGTCGATCACTTCGTCGCCTATCACGACGTAGACCCCGCCCAAGACTGTCGGGTCAACTTCCACGTTGAGTCGAACATTCCGACCTTTGAGTGCAGTGAGCGCCGCGATCAAGCGTTGGGACTGTGAGTCAGATAAGGGCCGTGCAACCCTGACCTGGGCCACCATACGCTGGCGCTGAGCAGCCGCGAGGTCACCAAGGCGAGTTATTACGGCATCCAGCCGTCGACCATGAAGGTGAGAAACCGAATACTCCAGCAACTGCCGAGTCGCAGTCGTTGCAGTTGAGTGCAATAAGTCTTCCACGATTGCCGCCTTGGTGCTTCCCGCGGTTGCTGGGTTTGTGAGAGCCATTTGCAACTCGGCCGACTGATCAACTGCCCGACCAAAAAGGAAAATTTCCTCCTCGGTTGAGTCAAGTGTGTTATCCACCTGCGCAACTGCAAGAACGGCCTGCGCCGCCAGTTCTTCCAGCGAAAGTACTAGGTCCATATCCTCCGACCATCGCTGTGACACGACGGTAACCAGCAAATCTGAGGCGTTAGGACCAACCCGGGGGCCGAATACTTGGGTGGCAAGATTCTGGCGAACCTCGATACCTTGTCCGGAGTCTGCTAGCGCTAAACGCAGAACCTTCTCCGAGTCAAGAAGCGCCGCGATTGCAAATAGTTCAGTGCCCAATTGGCCGCGATCAACTTCGGCTGGCAACTGATCCAAAACCCCGCTACACAGAGCGAGTGCATCCCGACTTGATCCAAGCATTACTTCGATGCCACCTTTTCAAGGTCGGCAATAAACGCATCGACCGTCGAGGAGACTCGAGCGTCGTTGGCCAGTGCCTCGCCCACCACTTTGTCCGCTAGGTCAAGCGCTAACTCACCGACCTGTCTGGTCAGGGCTGAGACAGCCTGAGCTCGCTCAGCAGCCATTGCTGCCTCCGCGGCGGTCGTAACGCTCGCTGCCGCTACTCGCGCTTCATTGCGTGCCTCGTCCACGATTGCAGCACGATCTGCCTGTGCAGCGGTACGGATTGCAGAAGCTTCCTCACGGGCACCAGCAAGTTGCTTTTGGTATTCCAAGAGAACTGAAGCGGCCTCCTCCTCAGCTTTACCGGCACGTTCTAATCCGCCCTCAATTAAGTTAGCGCGCTCGTCAAGTGTCACCTTAATTTTGGGGAGCACAAACTTGGCCAAGGTGCCAAATACCAGCAGGAATGCAATCAGGCCGATGATTAATTCATCAAGCGGCACTGCGAGCACTGACGGCATTTCCTCGCCCTCAGCGGCGAGGAGTGTGGCTAATTCAAACATGTAGTCCTCTTTCCCTGTCTTGGTTGGCTAATTCGTACTTAGTAGCGATTAACCGTAGACGAAAGGAACAACGAAGCCAATCAAGGCTAGTGCTTCGGCGAGTGCGAAACCAAGAAGCATGTTCTGGCGAATAATGCCGTAAGCCTCTGGTTGACGAGCAATTGCTTGCACACCCTGTCCAAAGATGATACCGATACCGATACCTGGGCCAATTGCTGCAAGGCCGTAACCGATTGAGCCAATGGAACCGGTGAGTTCCGCGAGAAGCGACATATCGTTTCCTTTTCATTGCGCACCGGCGGGTGCCGGTCCTACTGGTTATATCAACTTATATCAACACAGTTGATGTGATCTTTTCAATTTTTTTATTCAGTTTTAAGACTTGCAGGTAATGCTTTCTTCCTAGTGTTCCGCGTGCAGCGCACTGCCAATGTAGACGGCAGCGAGCAACGTAAAGATATAGGCCTGCAGCGCCTGGATGAAAGCTTCGAATCCTGTGAGAAAGACCGCAAGGCTGAAACTCGCTGCCGACCCAAGGATCCCAATGACACTGAAGCTCAGCAGGTAGAACGCAGCGACACTGAATGTTGCCAGAAGCAAGTGACCCGCAAACATGTTTGCGAATAGTCGAACTGCGTGCGTAAAGGGCCTCACCAAGAAATTCGAAATCAGTTCAATCGGTGTTAAAAGAATGTACATAACCTTTGGTACACCAGGGGGGAACATAATGTTTTTGAAGAATCCCACAAAGCCTTGCTTGTAAATCCCGAGCGGCACCCACGTGACGTACACGATGATGGCAAATGTGACCGGGATTGCAAAAATAGATGTCACGGGTAGTTGCGCACCCGGAACCACACCCCAAAAGTTCAAGATCCACACCAGGAAGAAGAAGGAGAAAAGGAACGGGATGAACTTGTCTCCGCCCTTGCCGATCGTCTCCCGGACAATTCCGTCACGAATGAAGAGGTATCCCAATTCGCCTACATTCTGCGCGCCTCGTGGAACCAACTTTGGCTTGCGAAATGCGTAACCGAAGAAACCAATGATCAGGACCACGGCGAGAAACAGAAGTACGGTGACTTTCGAGACATTGAAGGACAAGCTTCCAATTGTGAAACTGAAGATCGCATCGAATTGAAAAATTTCAGCGCCGGGGGCGGGGAAACCACAACCTGAAAAGAGGTGACAGTCGGGGCTACTGGACGCGATTACGCCGAATGCCATCAATGATCCCCTTCGAGCCTAGAACCTGCACGTGTATTTGCACTGCCTTGCAAAGCTTTGTTCTCGCGAGCAAGCCCGCTGAAAATCATGTAATACGAGAGTCCGAGTCCAACCAATGCGCCCACAGCCATGAACAGCGATCTGTGTCCCAGCCACAAGGAAAGAACAAATCCAAGCCCCGTATACAAAATCAAGCCGGATATGAGCCGACTTGAGATTATCCACGCGGTGTTGTCCATTGCAGCAAATTCACGAACTGGTGCATTTCCTGAAATCGATCTTGCGCGCGAACGGTACCACTTGGGATCCCCAAGTGACCCTTCGGGTTGATTGGAATCGAGTGTCATGCCTCACCTTCTTTCGAAGGAACGGAGCCTTCTGAGTTCGGTTCAACGTACAGCACCTTTGTTGTGCCGAATATCCATACTTCAAGGATGGTCCATACCAGCGTGCACACCAGAATTGCTAAAGCAAAAGCCTTGGTATTGAAGGCTGTTGTGTCTGCAAAGAGAATTAAAATGACAAGAAGGACGCCAATTTTGGCTAGGTAAATGGTTAATGCCATGGTCAGAGCCATTTGCGGGTTATTACGCAAAACTGAACCCAACGCAAACTGGCCAACCGCGAAAAAGGCGAGGACAAGGATCGTGCCCAGCGCAGCACCAAGAGCTGCAAGACCACCGGAGACAATGGCCGAGACAATCACAACAATCCCACCTGCAACAGCAGTACCTAAACCGGCCCTGCGCAATACCAGGGAGTCGATACTCCTAGCACTTTGCACGTGATAAACCTCTTCGCTTCGGGGTACGTCTAACCAATATTCCGTGGTTGCACGCTATCGCATAGGTATAGGCGGTGCTCAGCCGATTCGATCAATCCGTCCCGGGCTTTCGTTTACTTGCCCGTTGCCAAGATCTGAGGGCGTTTGTTTCATCAAAAACACGAGAATGACGATCCCCACGGCGGTTCCAACCCCTGCATAAATCAACGGGAAGAACGCAATTGTCAGAGCCGCTCCAGCGATCAATGCCGTCCATGCGTACATCAGGAAAACTGCTCGCCGTTGTGAGTGGCCCATCTGCAATAAACGATGATGTAAGTGTTGCTTGTCAGGAGCAAATGGATTTCGCCCCGCGCGCGTGCGCCGGATTACCGCAAGACCAAGGTCAACGAGCGGGAGCGCCATGACGGCTAAGGGCAAGATCACCGGCAGAAGCGTTGGCAAAAATGCACCCCCGGAAAGTGCGCTTGGGTCAACCTGTCCAGACAGGGTGATCGTGGCAGCAGCTAAGAGCAGGCCTAAGAGCATGGAACCGGTGTCACCCATGAAAATTCTTGCGGGAAATAGGTTGTTGGGGAGAAAGCCGAGTCCCATACCCACGAGGACAACGCTTACCAGGGTAGCCAAGGTCGCGCGTTCCAGGCCGAGTTCAACTGAAAGAACATAGGCATAAATGAAGAAAGCTCCAGCGGCAACAGCAACGATTCCTGCCGCTAAGCCGTCAAGGCCATCGACAAAGTTAATAGCGTTGATGCTGACAAGCACGATGATCACGGTAAACAAAACACTCGTGAGTGGATCAAGAACGAACGTCCCCCCAATGGGCAGCCAAATAATTGCTATTCCCTGGAATGCCATGACTCCCGCTGCTAGGACTTGGCCTGCTAGTTTCGTCGGCGCGTCAAGTCCCCATTTGTCATCGACTATTCCCAAAATCACGATGATTGCGCAGCCGGACAGTAGGGCCATAACTGTATTGGATCCGTCGAAAACGGCGCTCATCATGGGCAACTTGCTTGCAAGGAGTAACCCCATGAGCAATCCACCAGCCATGGCGAGCCCACCAAGTCGCGGTGTTGGAGTGTCGTGAACATCACGATCTCGAACCGGGGCGACCATCCCCCACTTCAATGCAAGAGCCCGCACCGGTGGAGTCAGGAAATAAGTCACGGCAGCAGCAGCAAAAAGACACAGCATGTACTCGCGCATGACCTACTCCCTCCTATTCACAATCAAAAGTTGATCACCGAGCGTAAGCAGGAAATTCCGAAACTAAATTGTGCGTGAGACGAGCAATTTCTTCACTCGGAGCGCTCGCGCGCACGGCCTGGTCAATTAATTCTGCGATAACTTCCATCTGGGCTGTTCCCATTCCTTGGGTTGTCACCGATGGAGTCCCCACGCGGATACCAGAAGCAACTGATGGTGGCAATGTGTCAAATGGAATTGCATTTTTATTGAGAGTTATTTGAGCAGTATCACAGCGCGCCTCTGCCTCACTGCCGTTGACACCGGTTGCTGAAAGATCAATGAGCGCCAAATGGGTGTCGGTACCTCCGCTGACTGGCCGCATCCCTCTTTGGGCAAGGCCAGCAGCGAGAGCCTGCGCGTTGAGAATCACCTGTCGCGCATAATCCTGATACTCGAGGGTGCTCGCCTCTTTGAGCGCCACAGCTTTTGCCGCTACCGCGTGCATCAATGGTCCACCCTGCATCATGGGGAAAACTGCCTTGTCAATTTTGGCAGCGTGCTCTTCCTTGCACAGCATCATGCCGCCACGTGGACCCCGAAGCACCTTATGCGTGGTGAAACACACAACGTCCGCATACGGGACTGGGCTAGGAATTGCCTTTCCAGCAACAAGACCAATGAAGTGTGCGGCATCAACCATCATGATCGCACCAACCTCGTCTGCAATTTCGCGGAATCCAGCAAAGTCAATAAGTCGCGGGTACGCGGTTGCTCCACAAATAATCATTTTGGGTTTGTGCTCAATTGCCAATCTGCGGACTTCAGCCATGTCAATGAGGTCTGTTTCAGGTTGAACACCATATGACACAACGTTGAACCATTTACCCGAAAAATTAACGGCAGAGCCATGCGTGAGGTGACCTCCATGCGGCAAACTCATGGCCAGAACCGTTTCACCTGGCTTAACGAATGCACCATAAGCAGCAATGTTTGCACTGGCGCCGGAATGCGGTTGCAAGTTCGCGTGCTCCGCACCAAAAAGTTCCTTGGCTCGTTGAATCCCGATCAGCTCGGCTCGGTCAACCTCAGAGCAGCCACCGTAGTAACGCTTACCTGGATAACCCTCGGCGTATTTATTACTTAAGGTAGAGCCTAGCGCTGCCAGAACTGCCGGTGAGGTGAAGTTCTCGCTCGCGATCAGTTGCAAACCTCCGCGTGCTCGCTCCAACTCAGCGAGCAGGATTCCTGCAATATCGGGATCCTCTGCTTCAAGCTCCGAAAAATCTGGGCCCCAAAAAGTCACGCTGTCACATCCCTTTCACCAGCAGGAGCGGCACTCCCACACTTCTATATGAAGGCTCCCACTCTAGAGGAGTCTTTCCATAAATGCAGTTTCGCAGTTACACGGTTACCCCGTGTTGAGCAATAAAATCTGTCAATTCGCCAGGGTTGAGTGCCCCTTCTCGCAGAATCTTGGGTAGCGCCTCAGTGCAGTCCACTATCGTGCTGCCAGATCCTGACTTAAGGTCGCCAGCCGCTATCACTACTGAAACTGCATCAACATCACATAAATCTAGTTGGGCACTCTCCGTGATTTGCGCCATGCCAGTTGGTTGCGCACTCGAGGAAGAGAGTGGACCTGTTGCGGCGAGCAAATCTAAAAGATACGGATGACGCGGCATCCGGACTGCGACCGGTGCACCAATCGGATGATCCCAGGCGAGCGTCGTCCCAGCCGGAAGGAGCAGGGTGAGATCACCCGGCCAAAAACACTCCATGAGGTCCCGAGCAACTACCGGAATACTCGACGTAATTCCAGAAACCGCATTCGAGTTGGGAACCAAAACGGTCAACGGGACATTGGGAGCGAGTCCTCGGTACTCACGCAAGAGTGCCGTCCCTCGGGGCGAAAATGAATCCGTGACCACCGCGTACTGCGACTCTGTGGGAACGATTACAAGTCCACCTCGTCGAATCGTCGAGTAAGCCATTGAAATCGCTCGCGCTCGGTTTTGAGAATCACCTGCTTCGATTCGGACACTCACGAGAGCAGCCTAAACCCGAGTGGCCAAGGTGAATCGAGGTCGTTGGTTGAAGTCTTGTCGATCACTTACTTGCATAAAGAGTGGTTGACCTGGAATCCCGGCGGTGTAAATCTCGAGTTCAGAATCCAGCACCGTTGACTCAAGCACTCCCACGACACTGGCTTCATGAGCCTCGGGGCCTTGAACATCCGCGTGTTCCACCACCAGTAAACCGCCCGATTTGAGCAGCACGGCAGCCGTTTTTGCGATACCTCGGATAACGTCGAGCCCGTCTACCCCACCATAAAGCGCTATAGACGGTTCGTGGACTCTCACTTCAGGGTCACGGGGAATCATGTCAATTGGGATATAAGGAGGATTGCACGTCACAACATCGCACACACCTGCCAGTGCGAGAAACACGGCCGAGGTGAAGTCTGTTGCATCCAGTTGGTGAATCTCCACGGTAGCTTCTGATCCGTATTTTGCTACATTTTTTTCAAGCCAAAGGAACGCCTCAGAACTAATTTCCACACCAGTAACCCTGGCACCTGGAACTTCAATGGCAAGTGAAAGCGCAATTGCACCTGAACCGGCACATAGATCAACTGCGATGGGTGCGTCACGCTCCCGCATAAAACGAATTGCGGCCTCTGCAACAAGTTCGCTCTCTGGACGAGGGATAAAGACGCCCGGGCCAACGCCCAGTTCTACATGACGAAATGCAGCGGATCCAGTGATGTGCTGGAGCGGAATGCGATTCAATCGCTTCGCTAATAGTCTTTCAAAAGCTAGTCGATCTTCGTCGTCGATGGTGTCCTGCATAAAAAGTCTGTTGCGGGGAAGTCCAAGAACGTGGGCTAGTAACTCCGCGGATTCTATGTTGGCTGAATCAATTCCAGCTTGCGAAAGCCGCTGAGCCGCATCGACCAAGTGATCACGGATGGTCCTCACGCTGAGGGCTCTGCCAACCGACTCTGCTGGTCAGCACTCACGCAGGCCTCAATGACCGCATCCATGTCTCCGTCGAGAATCTGATCCAAATTATGAGACTTGAAACCCACCCTGTGGTCATTTAGACGATTCTCGGGGAAGTTGTAAGTCCGAATTCGCTCGCTGCGATCGACAGTTCGAACCTGAGAACGCCTGATATCCGATGCTTCCTTAGCCGCGTTCTCCTCTGCGACAGCAAGAAGCCGAGCCCTCAGGATTCGCATTGCCTGTTCACGGTTTTGAAGTTGACTCTTTTCGTTTTGACAGGAAACGACTACACCAGTTGGCAAGTGCGTGATCCGAACCGCTGAGTCAGTGGTGTTAACGCTTTGCCCGCCTGGACCCGAGGATCGGTACACGTCAATGCGTAAATCATTGGGGTCGACCGTGACGTCAACGTCCTCGGCTTCCGGCGCCACCATCACGCCTGCCGCGGATGTGTGAATGCGACCTTGTGACTCCGTAACGGGAACTCTTTGCACTCGATGAACGCCACCTTCAAAACGAAGACGTGCGTATGGGCCCTCTCCAGGACCTGGAGGCGTCTTTGATTTAACTGCTATCGAGACATCCTTGTAACCACCCAAATCTGACTCCACTGCATCAATCACTTCTGTAGACCAACCACGTCTCTCGGCGTAACGGAGATACATCCGCATCAGGTCATAAGCAAAAAGTGCGGATTCGTCACCTCCTTCGCCTGCCTTGATTTCTACGATTACATCTTTGTCGTCCATGGGATCGCGGGGCAGGAGCAATTCAGTGAGTTTTTCGGCAAGGGCTGCTTGGATTGGCAAAAGCTCGAGAACTTCCGCGGCAAATGATTCGTCCTGGTCTGCTAGTTCCGTTGCCGTTTCCAAATCGGAGGTAACCGACAACCAGTCTCGGTAGGCGCCCACGATTGGGCGAAGCGCGGCGTAACGTCGGCCAAGTCTGCGAGCTTGCGCTTGATCTGCATGGACCGCAGGATCTGCGAGTCCCGATTCGACCTCGTCGAGTTCACTTGCAAGTTGGGCACATGATTCGAACATGATTGGCTCCTAGACTTGCACTTGTCGGTATTACTTGTCGGCCACGACTGATTGATTCGTGGAAACACGGTGAAAAAACGGGCGCCGGTCTGGGACCGACCGCGCGACGGGGGAGACACGCGGCCGATCCCAGACCGGCGCCCGGGAAAAAGTTAGACAGATTCTACTTTCTCATCCTTCGCAGCAGTTGCTCCATAACGATTTTGGAATTTGGCAACCCGGCCACCAGTGTCGAGAATTTTTTGCTTGCCCGTGTAAAAGGGATGGCAATTTGAGCATACGTCAGCATGTATACTTCCGCTCTTTGCCGTGCTTCGCGTTTGAAACGAGCTACCGCACGTGCAGGTAACCGTTGTCTCAACGTAATCTGGGTGAATTCCAGCCTTCATTTCAATCTCCTTAATCATTGCCCGGGTCGAAATGACCATTCAAAAATCTTTATTTCGTGAACCGGGATCCCCTAGTATGCCACGCTCACGCACCAAGAATTCGAGTCCCCCCCAAAAAAATGGTCAGTCTTCGTCGCTTGATCCTGGACCAGAAGGCGTTGTCTTCTGAACTTGCTTGAGGAACTCATAATTGGTCTCAGTCTCCCGCAACTTATTAAGCAGCAGGTCAATTGACTGTTGTGGATCGAGTGCGTGGAGCACCTTACGAAGTGTCCATACGATTTTGAGTTCTTCGGGAGAAAGCAACAATTCCTCCTTGCGTGTACCCGAAGGATCGACGTCAACGGCCGGAAAGATCCGCTTGTCCGCCAATCGACGATCCAACTTCAGCTCCATATTGCCGGTTCCCTTAAACTCCTCAAAGATTACTTCGTCCATTCGTGAACCGGTTTCGACAAGGGCAGTCGCCAAAATTGTGAGCGATCCACCGTTTTCGATATTGCGGGCGGCCCCAAAAAACTTTTTTGGTGGATACAAGGCAGTGGAGTCAACGCCACCGGAAAGAATTCGACCCGAAGCAGGGGCTGCCAAGTTATATGCCCGCCCAAGTCGGGTCATGGAGTCCAAAAGGACAACAACGTCTTGACCAGACTCCACCAGTCGCTTGGCTCGCTCAATTGCGAGTTCCGCGATGATCGTGTGGTCTTCAGCGGGCCGATCAAATGTTGAGGCTATAACTTCGCCTTCAACACTTCGCTGCATGTCTGTTACTTCTTCTGGACGCTCGTCTACGAGCACGACCATCAGGTGACAGTCAGGGTCGTTTACCGAGATGGCGTTTGCAATGGCTTGCAAGACCATGGTTTTGCCCGCCTTCGGGGGCGAGACGATCAAACCGCGCTGCCCTTTACCAATTGGGGCAACAAGATCAATCACGCGCGTGGTGAGGTTAGTACTCGTCGTTTCCAACTTTAAGCGCTCTTGCGGGTACAAGGGAGTCAATTTGGAAAACTCTGGACGACTTTTAATTGTTTCGAGGTCGTAACCATTTACTGAATCAACCTTGACCAGCGGATTGAACTTCTCACGACGTTCGCCTTCGCGCGGCTGCCGCACCGAACCGATAACGGCGTCTCCCTTTCTAAGGCCCAGCTTTCGAACGAAAGACAACGAAACGTATACGTCATTGGGACCTGGCAAATAGCCACTTGTGCGGACAAATGCGTAGTTGTCTAGAACATCAAGGATTCCTGCTACCGGGAGGAGTACATCGTCCTCTGTGAGTTCGACTTCGTAGTCATTGAAATTGTTTTGTCCACCTGAAGATCGTCGATTATTTGATGGGCGATCACGGCGATCCCTACGATTTCGGTTGCGACTGCGTGAATTGCGATCCTCTGAACCACCATTGCGATCTTCATCACCGTCATTGTTGCGATCATTGTTATTGCGATCGTTGTTATTCCGATCGTTGTTATTGCGATCGTTATTATTGCGATCGTTATTATTCCGATCGCGATTGTTGCTATTTCTGTTATTTCGCTCCCGGTTGTTGTTGCGATTGCTGCGCGGCTCTTGCTGGGAGCCTTCTCGTGACTCTGACTTGACGGGTTCTTCCGCGGCAGGAGCAGCGACTTCCTTGGTCTCGTTGTGAGCAACTTCCTTGATTTCCGTTGCAGCTTTGGGCGCGGAACGGCGCACACTGGCTTGCTTTTGCCGGTCACCAATCGCTGTCACCAAGTCTGACTTGCGCATTGCACTCGATCCGGCAATACCAAGTTGCTGTGCGAGTTGCTTCAACTCGGGGAGCAACATGCCGGAGAGACCGTCTGAGCGACGCTTTGAATCTGTTGTTTCTGACACTAATAGTCCTTCATGTGTGTGGGTGAACTGCACCCTGGGCCAAACTTGAGTCCGTTTGTAAAGTACCCATAAATAATTGAACTGCGCTCCGACAAGACTTCATTCATGTCGACTTGGCTACGTTAGATTGTATGAATCTAGCCTGTCATTTCCTATGAATACGTTCCTTAACGGAGGCTGCCACGACTGTGGACGGTTCAAGGCTAACACAGCGTATGTGCTACACCCAAAAAGGGCCTAAACCGGGAGTGGCAAAATCCGGACGCCCTCAAAATCAACGGGTACGGCGATCCGCGTCCATTCCGGTGGAACCTCGGACAATGCCGTTTCAAGTTCATTGATCCGGTTTCGGTCCACTAAGAGTAAAACTGCAGGTCCAGCGCCAGATGCCATTGCTGCGATCCCCTTTGATCGCAAACTTGCAATTATGGCGGTTGTCTCTGGGTAGACACTTGCTCTCGCGTCCTGGTGCAATCGATCTGATGTTGCTTCTAAAATTAGGCTTGGGTCTTGCGACATGGCGTAGACGAGCAGCCCCGTCCGAGACAGATTATGGCAAGCAGCTGAACGATCCACCTGTTGCGATAGGACCCCACGAGCCTTGGATGTTGCAAGGCCATGGGGTGGGATCAAGACAATGGGGACCAGATCCGGATGCACTGTTGGCTGAACAGCATCCGCGGTATCCGGGGCCCCCGTCCCGCTGCTCACCAGCCATGAAACGTTAAATCCACCATAAAGTGCCGCAGATAAATTATCGGGATGGTTTTCGAATTCCAGTGCAATGTTCAAGACCTCTGAATCAGTTAACAGATTTTCGCCACCTTCAACTAGAGACCTTGACATAATCAAACCACCGACAGCCGCAGACGCTGAGGAACCGAGTCCCCTTCCATGCGGGATTGCATTCCGACACTTCAAAATAAAACCGGGAGGAGTCGCGTTCATGGCGGTGAATCCGCGGTTCATGGCTCGTACCACTAAATTCGTTTCGTCGGTCGCGACGCTTTCGGCGCCTTCCCCTTCGACATCAACTTTGATCCCTTTGTCATTGGTAACCATGGCTATGAGTTCGTCATGCATAGCTAGGGCTAGGCCCATTGAGTCAAAACCCGGACCTAGGTTGGCACTTGATGCTGGGACGATCAAGCGCACGGCACCTGAGACGAATGCGATGTCGCTCATCACGCGAGGCCTAATCTTTCGGCGGCGAGTTGCGAATCAATGGAAATACTTAGGGGGTCTGCCGCGCCCTCCAACGCCCACTGGGGATCCTTTATCCCGTTGCCGGTGAGCGTGCATGTGATTACTGAGTCATCGGGGACCTTCCCCGCAGCATGTATCTTGAGTAGCCCCGCGACACTTGCCGCACTCGCGGGCTCGCAAAAAAGTCCCTCTTTCTCCGCGATCAGATGATAGGCCGCAAGGATTTCTTGATCAGTCACAGAGTCGATGAGGCCGCCGGAATCATCGCGTGCAGAAAGCGCTTGATCCCAAGAGGCGGGTTTACCAATCCGGATGGCTGTTGCGATTGTTTCTGGATTTTCTACAGGTGAACCAGTGACTAGGGGTGCTGCGCCAGCAGCCTGGAATCCCCACATCGCTGGCAACGAATCGCTCACTCCGGAGTCCCGGTATTCTTGAAAGCCACGCCAATAGGCCGTGATGTTTCCAGCATTTCCGACCGGAAGGCAATGGATGTCGGGCGCCTGTCCGAGTCGATCCACAATTTCGAAAGCCGCAGATTTTTGTCCTTCAATCCGGACTGGGTTCACACTATTAACTAGTGCAACGGGGTAATTCTCGGAGAGTTCTCGAGCCAGTACTAGACAGTCGTCAAAATTCCCCTCAACCTGTAAGAGAACTGCGCCGTGCACCACGGCTTGAGCAAGTTTTCCCATGGCAATTTTTCCTTTAGGAATGAGGACGGCACAGGTCATGCCGGCCTTGACCGCGTATGCCGCCGCACTCGCTGACGTATTGCCTGTTGAAGCACAGATAACAGCTCGAGCCCCTTCACCGGCCGCGTGTGAAATTGCCATGGTCATGCCACGGTCTTTAAATGAGCCGGTGGGATTTGCACCTTCGTACTTCAGCCACACTGATGCACCCACGATTTCGCTGAGCGTGCACGCGTACACCAGCGGGGTACCGCCTTCTCCAAGGCTGACTACCGGGGCAGACGGTGCAAGTGGCATGCGATCGCGATACTCAGTGATTACCCCGCGCCATTGATGTGCCATCTACTCTTCACCTTCGACTCTCATGACCCCGAGGACCTGTCGGACTTCATCCATTGACCTCAGTTGATCAACTGTGGCTCGCAGAGCCGATTCGCTACCGCTGTGAGTGCGCACTACTAGCCCGGCTTCGACTCCGTGACCGTCCTGTCTCACGACCTGAATGCTAACTCCATTGGCCGCAAAAGCATTTGCTATCGCGGCGAGTACACCTGGACGGTCTTGGACGTCAAGATTCACGTAGTAACGAGTTTCCGCTCTGCCAATGTCGAGGACCTGAAGGCCAGAGTAGGTGCTCTCCCCCGGCCCGCGCCCGCCTAAAACGCGATGTCGCGCTGCTGCAACGACGTCCCCGAGAACCGCGCTGGCTGTTGGGTCGCCCCCTGCTCCACGGCCATAGAACATCATTTCACCTCCAGCTTCGGCGTGAATAAACACGGCGTTGAAGGAACCCCGAACATTTGCTAACGGATGGTGAAGAGGAATCATCGCCGGGTGCACTCGAACGACAATCCCGTCTTCTTCTCCAGTATCTGCCACCAACTCTGCGATTGCCAACAATTTGATGACAAACCCCATTTCACGAGCAGCCTGAATGTCGGCCTTGGTCACCTCCCCTATGCCCTCGCAGTACACATCAGCCAGGGTGACTCTCGTGTGGAACGCCAATTCAGCAAGAATGGCGGCTTTGGCCGCTGCATCAATACCGTCAACATCGAGCGCGGGATCTGCCTCCAAATAACCCAATGCATTTGCTTGATCAAAAACCTCGTCGTAATCGGCGCCTTCTTCGTCCATTTTGGTCAACATGAAGTTGGTCGTCCCGTTAACAATGCCCATTACCTTGGTGACACGATCCCCTGCCAAGGACTCTCGCAATGGGCGGATAAGAGGAATAGCCCCGGCAACCGCTGCCTCGAAATACAGATCAACCCCGTACTGTTCAGCGGCTTGGTAAAGGGCGGCACCATCTTGGGCCATCAGAGCCTTGTTTGCCGTGATAACGCTCGAACCAGACTGCATTGCAGAGAGAATAAGGCTACGCGCGGGCTCAATCCCGCCCATGACCTCAATTAAAATATCGGCGCCAGAGTGGACGACGGATTCCAAATCCGAGGTTATGAGGGATTCATCAATTCCTACTCTTGGTTTGCCGATGTCCCTAACTCCGACACCCACAAGTTCCAATCCAGCACCCACCCGGTGAGCAAGGTCATGTTGGTGTCGAGCCAGTAGTTGCGCAACCGAAGTTCCCACCGTGCCCGCACCCAACATGGCGATTCGGATCGTTGCTGCAGATTTATCGCGCTCTGACATGAATCTCCTCTGGTGAGTTATCCGGTGGTGTGCAGCCCTAGTCTGTCAAATACGAAAAAACATGCTGCATTAGCCAGCAAATGGATCCAGCGCTAGCAGGTCCTCGAAGGTCTCACGCCGAAGCACCAGTTGACTTTGGCCATCGAGCACCGAAACTACGGGGGGGCGGGGAACCTGGTTGTAATTCGAGGCCATCGAGCGACAGTAGGCACCCGTTGCTGCAACGGCGATTAAGTCACCTGGACTCAAGTCACCTGGAAGCCATGCGTCTCGAACGACTATGTCACCTGATTCGCAATGTTTTCCCACTACACGACACAGGATCGGTGCCACTAGCGAAGTTCGGGAGACGAGTGCCACCGAATATTGGGCCCCATAAAGTGCCGTTCGGATATTGTCGCTCATGCCGCCGTCGACCGAGACATACGTGCGCTCGCCTCGATCCAAAGCAACTTTTTTCACGGTGCCCACCTCATAGAGTGTGATGCCTGCCCTGCCAACAATTGCCCGCCCTGGCTCGAAACACAGTGAAGGGATTGGGATCCCAACGGCCTCGCACTCCCTGATCACGATTGCGCGAATGTGAATGGCCATTGCGTCAACGGATAGTGGATCATCTGCTGGCAGATATGCAATCCCCATTCCCCCGCCCAGATTGAATTCCTGGCATTCGATCCCCTGGGTGTCATAAATCGAGTAGGCGACGGACACAACTCTGGCAGCCGCAATTTCAAACCCCGCTGAGTCGAAAATCTGTGAACCTATGTGCGAATGCAAGCCGACAAAGTGCAGCGATGGCAACTTGGAAATCCTGCGCACAGCCTCTTCCACGTCGCCCTCAGCAACCGATAGCCCAAACTTCTGGTCCTCGTGAGCCGTGGCAATGAACTCGTGAGTGTGCGCCTCGACTCCGACAGTCGCACGAACAAGAACTTTGGCCACAACATTCACCTCGGTCGCGATAGCTGCAACACGCACTATTTCGTCGAAAGAGTCGATAACGATTCGTCCCACGCCGTATTCAAGAGCTGAGCGAATTTCATCTGCAGACTTGTTATTTCCATGCATGAGCAATTTCTCGCCGGGTACACCGGCTCGGATCGCTACGGCTAGTTCACCACCTGTTGCAACGTCAATTCCCAGTCCTTCTTCAACTACCCACCGCGCAATCGCAACACTGAGAAAAGCCTTTGCCGCGTAGTAGACTTGACCACCAATGTTGTCTGCCAAATACGCGTGTGCGAACTCCCGGGCCCGCATACGAACGTCTTGTTCATCAAAGAGAAATAGAGGAGTTCCGAACTCGGCAGCCAACTGCACCACACCGACTTTGCCGATCTGAAGCTCACCCGACGGCGTTCTGAGAGCGCTTTGCGGCCACACATGTGACGCAGCATTATCAGCTACCGAACTGATAGCCTGCAATTCTTGAACCATTTGAGCGTGGCGTGGTCCAGCCGGGTGTGCTTGCATACACAAAGTCTAGTGGCCGCTACATTTTTTCTGGAGCGCTGACTCCAAGGAGATCCAAGCCGTTTGACAGTGTTTGCTGTGCTGCCGCGCACACCCACAGCCGAGCGATATGAGATTCACTCAGTTCTTCATCTGAGCGGGGCAGCACTCGGCATGCGTCATAAAAACGGTGATAAGCAGTGGCAAGTTCTTCTAGATAGCGGGCAACTCGGTGGGGTTCTCGCAATTCCGCCGCCGTTGCAATCACTGCCGGGAACTTCTCTAGAACGCCGAGCAATTCATTCTCTTGATCCGAGTTAAGCAGTTCGGGTTGGAATTCAGCTTCGCGCCAGTTAACTCCCAGGTCGCGTGCATTTCTTAGTACAGAACTGATTCGAGCGTGTGCGTACTGCACATAAAAGACCGGGTTGTCATTAGCCTTGCGAGCAATTTCTTCCAAATCAACAACAAGCGGTGTGTCGACCGGGTAGCGAGCTAATGTGTAGCGAGCCGCGTCCACGCCTACTTCTTCAACGAGTTCTTCGAGGGTAACAATTTGCCCCGACCGCTTGGAGAGCTTGACCTCTACTCCCCCACGCGTAATTTTCACCAGTTGCCCGATTAAGACCTCAATATTTTCGTCCATGTCGTCTCCAGCACAGGCCGCAACAGCGCGAAGCCGATTCACATATCCGTGGTGGTCTGCTCCCAAGAGATAGATCGCGGTGTCACAGCCGCGCATCCGCTTGTCCACGTAGTACGCCGTGTCGGCAGCGAAATAGGTTCTTTCGCCATTTTCTTTAATGAGAACCCTGTCTTTGTCATCGCCGAAGGTGGTCGTGCGAAGCCACAAAGCGCCATCAGATGAGTACACATGCCCTTGCTCTTCAAGGCGCGACTGTGCTCGTTCGACCGCGCCTGATTCATAGAGTCTGCGTTCGGAATACCACACGTCAAAGTGCGTCCGGAAAATCCCAAGTACGTCTTTTTGCTGCTGTAATTGCAGGGCATAAGCCGCTTCGCGATAAGCAACCAATTGATCACTCAAGGACAACTGCGCAAACTCAGGGTGCAGTCTGACAATCGCTGCAGCCAGATCCAAGATGTAACCACCGTGGTACCCGTCTTCAGGAACTGAGTCTCCGTGTGAAGCGGCCATGACGGAAGCCCCAAATTTATCCATCTGGACACCACGGTCATTGATATAGAACTCCGTGGTGACGTCTGCTCCAGCAGCGGCCAAAACTCGAGCGAGGGCATCTCCCACAGCGGCCCATCGCGTGTGTCCTAAGTGCAAGGGGCCCGTCGGATTCGCCGAGATAAATTCAATATTGAAACTTTTTCCAGTCAAGGTGTCGTTACGACCGTAGGCGGACCCAAGTTCGACGGCCCGTTGAGCTATTTCGCCTTGCGCCCGTGCTGAGAGTTTTATGTTGACAAATCCAGGCCCTGCCACAGTAACCTCGGTGAATGCCGGATCCAGGCTCAGGCGTTCAGCGATTAGATTCCCAAGCTCCCGTGGTGGAATTGTTGAATACTTTGCTGCAACTAGGGCGACGTTCGTCGCATAGTCTCCATGGTCGCGTGACTTGGGTCGTTCCAAAGACACTTCGACCGTAGCGGTCAAAATTCCTTGTTCGCAAAGTTGATCGACGACCCGCTGCACAGCTCTACGAGTATCTTCAATTGCCACGGCGTGAGCGTATCTGCCCCATCACATGTACTGACATAGAGTGCGCATATGTCAACAGATGACGAAATCGAAAAATTATTAAGGGAAATAGGTTCACAAGATTCCCAGAAGGCCACGCCCTCGCCCAAGTCAGCTTCAAAAACTCCTGCCAAGAGCGGTGAAACAAGTTCTGGCGGGCGGATCCCCTTCGCGACTGCAGGGGCAGCGGTAATGGGTGCGGGTGGTGCAGTCTCTGGCCTAATTCTCCCAGGAATCTCGATGCTCAGCACTGGAATCGGTGCTGCTGCCGGTGCTTTCCTTATCGCCCTCATTGCCGGTCCCCCACGTTGGTTTTCCCGTTGAGCGGCGGTCCCTGTGGATCGCTTCAACGATCGAACCGCTAAAAAAGGCAAGAAAAGCCAAGTAAACCCAGATCAGAACTGCGATCGGCGCACCAAATACAACTAGGGCTGACCCCACCGTCGAGGAAAGGTCGACATAGATTCCAAAAATGCCAATAGAAGCGATTATTAAGACCGTGGAAACCAAGAGTCCTGGGGATCTCCACGTCAGGACGCCTGTCGAGCCGCTCGTCTTGCGCATGACAAACCACACTACGAAGTAGACGAGAATCGCTGGCGCTAACCAACCCAGCGAATCGAGCAGGGTAAGGAGTGTGGTTTCTACGTTCAGGCTCTTCAAAATTGCCGGCACGACGGTAACCGCCATGAGCAGCGACACCGCGACCACGATAAAAGCGAGAGCGATTAGTGCTGATTTAGCTCGAGCGATTAGTCCCGGGGCGGCACGAACGTTGAGAAATATCTGATCCTGAACTCGTAGAACTCCATGAACGACCTTCTGAGAAACGTAGATCGCCACAACAACGCTCACGATCGAAGTGATGGTAACCGATCCGGCGGATGCGGTCCGTGCCAAATTCGTTAAGGCTTCAACTGCCGTGTCAAGGCCGCTGAATGAATCCGGAGCACGACTCACCACCGATTCCCAGCCGTCAGTAAATTGCTTTTGATTCACGAAAATGCCAGCAACCGCCCCAACAGAAATTGCTAGTGGGGCCAACGCCAGAATTACATAGTACGCCAACCCACCAGACACAAGTGAGATATTCAGCGCCCCGAAGCGAGCAATAAAGTGCTGTCCAAATGCAATCGGAGGTCCTAAGTAAGGCAGATTCACTAGGTTGTTCACCCCTTCACGCAAACCGGCCACCGTGACATGTTGGCACACGGGTGCGCTGCTAGCCTTACCGTCCCCTGCCTCCGTAGCTCAGGGGATAGAGCGCCGGTTTCCGGTACCGAAGGTCGCAGGTTCGAATCCTGCCGGGGGCACAATGACCAACACACCTACTCCAGCGCGCGAGATGAATGACGTTAACCGTGTTCACTTCGCGAAATTTGACAGTTCCCTGTACCCCTACATAGTGGCGGTCTTTGTTGGGGTGTTGCTAATCTCAAATATCGGTGCGACGAAACTAATCGAATTTGGACCTTTCATTACCGATGGTGGCGTTTTCCTGTTCCCTCTCACTTACATTATCGGTGACATTCTTAGCGAGGTATACGGCTGGAAAGCCGCCCGCCGGGCAATTTTTACAGGTTTTGCCATGTCAATTCTTGCGGCACTAACTTTCTATTTTGTTCAAATCTCCCCTGCGGCCGACGCATACGAATATCAGGATGCTTTCGAGTCCGTCCTGGGGTTCGTTCCTCGAATTGTTTTGGCGAGTGTCCTGGGATATATGGTTGGACAGCTGCTCAATGCTTATGTTCTCGTAAAGATCAAGCAAAAAACCAAAGAAAAGCATTTGTGGGCTCGGCTGATCGGTTCAACCGTTGTGGGCGAGTTCGCCGACACCCTCGTCTTTTGCACTGTTGCATTTTATGGAGTGATTACCGGGGCAGACTTTCTCAACTATGTTTTGGTGGGTTACCTCTATAAGACATTGTTGGAAGTTCTTCTACTCCCGGTCAGTTACCCCGTCATTCGGGCAATCAAGAAACGTGAACCAACCTACCTACAAAATTAGATCTTCTTGGCGTAGCGACCAGTCAAAAAACGCGCAACCCATTCTTCTTTGAACTCTCGATACGTCCCCGCGTTCATGTGTTCACGGATCTGATCTACCAACCGGACTGTAAATCTCAAATTGTGAATACTTGCCAAGGTTGGAAAAATCAACTCATTAGCTTTGAAAGCATGGTGTAGGTATCCCTGGGAGAAATTCAAACAGGTGTAACAGTCACATGCGGTGTCAATGGGATTACTGTTCCCTCTGCTGAGAGCATTGGAGACGTTAAACCTGCCTTCAGCTGTAAGCAGTGCCGAGTTTCTTGCATTGCGCGTGGGAGCTACACAGTCAAACGTGTCTGCCCCGTTTTCCGCACCCTCAAAAAGATCTAGTGGTTCCCCTATTCCCAATAAGTGGCGGGGTTTATTTTCGGGTAACTCGTCCACCACCCATCCGATAATCGTGCCAAGGGTCTCTTTGTCTAATGCACCGCCAATGCCAAATCCGTCAAAATCAAGTTCACCTATTTCCTTGGCCGCCTTTCTACGCAAGTCTTCGTAGTTCGCACCTTGAACGACTCCAAAAAGCATTTGGTAGGGCTTTGAAGAATGCTCCAGCGTCAATCGCCGGTGTTCATCGATACATCGCTGTGCCCACTCAAGTGTTCGACGCATTGCGATCATTTGATACTCACGCGTGTTCATCAACGTTGTGCACTCGTCAAATGCGAACATGATGTCCGCACCAATTGCATGTTGTACTTGCATGGACACCTCAGCACTGAATCGGTGTCTTGATCCATCTAGATGCGACTTGAAAGTGACTCCTTCGTCATCGACGTGTGCTAGCCGATCCTTGCCTGGAGCGATTACGTCGCTTTCGACCGTGTTCGTGCTATCCATCGATAGTACTTTTTTGAAACCAACACCCAAAGACAGAACCTGAAATCCACCGCTGTCGGTGAATGTTGGAAGCGGCCAATTCATGAATGCACCGAGTCCACCGGCACTGTCAATAATCTCGGTGCCAGGTTGCAGGTAAAGGTGGTACGCGTTCGAAAGGATCGCTTGGGCACCAAGGTCTCGAACGCTTTCTGGCAGCACCGACTTGACGGTGCCTTTCGTTCCCACGGGAATGAATGCAGGGGTCTGGATCTGACCGTGGGGCGTAGTAATTACACCGGTTCGACCCCGCCCGTTCTCAAGCCGAGAAGTAATGTCAAATCCGTGGGTCACCGCGCAATACTACGTATTGACGGCTTTCTGGAACTGTCGGTCATAGGCCAAGCTCGTTTCCAGATCCGTAGTCATGAATTCGGAGACGGTTGCCAACAATTCAGGGGTTGGGAAAATCCATTTGTCGTCAACCAAATCAGGATCGATCTGTTCCATCGCTTCTTTGGCACCCTCCACCGGGCACACATACTGAACCCATTCGACCAGCCGCGCAGCAACCACTGGGTCGTAATAGTAGTTCATGAGGCGCTCTGCATTTGCCTTGTGAGTTGCAACCGAAGGAATCAACATGCTGTCAGCCCACAGCATTCCTCCCGAGTCTGGAATTGCGAATCCGAACTTCTTTCCCAGCGCAAGGACGTCCCCGGACCAGCCGATCGATGCGATTGCATCGCCACTATCAAGCGCAGCAATGTAGTCGTTACCCGTTACCTGTCGAATGAAACCCTCATCGACTTTCTGCACTAAGACTTCCAGCGCCTGATCAAATTCTTGTTGCGTGAAGTTTGCCATGTCAAAACCGAGCCAATTGAGCATCAGGCCCATGCTGTCAGTCATCTCAGAGAGAATCGTGACGCGCCCCTTTAGCTTTGGATCGAAGAATTGGTCGAATGAAGTTATTTTCTTTACCCCCAGTTCGCGCTCGAGTAATGGCGTATTCCAACCAATTCCAGTGAAGCCGGACTGCCACGGTAGCGAATATTCTCGACCTGGATCAAATGGAGCTTCTTTCAAGGATGGCAACAGATTTACCCAATTTGGAATTAGTTCTTTGTTTAACGGGGCCGCAAAACCTGAGGCGATGAATAACTGAACTCCCTCTTCCGTGAGAACAACAATATCGCGATCAATGCTACGACCCTGTTCGAGATTGGTACGAACTTTTGCAAAAAACTCGTTGCTGTCGTTGATATCGTCGGTGTATACAACGTCAATCCCAGTGCTCGAAATAAAGTCTCCCAACGTAGTTGGGTTCTTTTTCGATACGTCAATGTACTGGGGCCAATTCGAAAAATATACAACCTTCTCCGACTCTGAAAGATCTGTAACGCTCGGTTCAGGACTCGGTGTTACATCGTCGCTTGGAGTGCCCGATGGAGTTGCGGTCGTGGGCGCATTTGATGTCGTGCCCGCACCGCAGGCGGCGAGTGTTGCCGCTCCGGCACCTACGCCACCAGCAACCAAAAGATTTCTACGGGAAATTGAGGTTCGCCATGTCATGTAACAAACTTATGACACTTTGGGTTCACATGCAAAGTCCCGAATGTCGCGAACATGTCGCGAACATTGCAATGAATTCCCTACCTACTGCTTGAATACCATTTGGCCAATTCAGCAAAACCTTGGTCAAGTGAAGTGACTGGATCCCAATTGAGCAAGCTTTTCGTTCTTGTAATGTCAAACCAGTGAGCGGTTGCGAGTTGTTCAACGAGAAATGACGTCAGGGGTGGTTCATCTTTACGATTTTTCCAGAGCACTTCCGCGGCATATCCGGCCGCAATTGCGGCTCGGAATGGGACACTGCGGGTGGGCGCCGGGAGCCCTGCAGCATTTGTTATCTGAGCTAATGTTTCTCTGACCGTTCTGGGTTGGCCGTTAGTAACCATATGAGCCAGTCCATAAGCATTCTCCGTGGCGGTAATGGCCTGGGCAAATGCACTCGCAGCATTGGTCACAAAGGTCGTGTCGATCAGGGAATAGCCCCCGTCGATCAAAAACAGCTTGCCGGCCCGCGCGCGTGAAACGACCCGTTCAATCAATTGCGTGTCCCCCGGTCCCCACACAAGGTGAGGACGCAGAGCTATTGTTTGGAAATCTGGCGAATGTGCGTTCAAGACATCGAGTTCTGCCTGTGCTTTGGTTTGACTGTAGGCGCCCCTCACTCGACCTGGATCGGCCACAGACGCACCCGCCGCGATGAGCGGTGTTCCGGTGTGAGCGACAGAAGGTGAAGACGCGTAGATGAACCGCTGGACTCCATGGCTCTTCGCGGTCTCCATGAGAAGTCGCGTTGCGCGAACATTGGATTCATAGAACTCCGCGCCGCTTCCCACTATTCCGACCTTTGCGGCTAGATGGATAACAACGCCTATGCCTTTCATCCAGTCATTGGAAAACCTTGGGGCGATTAAGTCGTCCAAATACTCCTGAACTCCTGATACGCCACTTGTATTTCGTTGGACAACAACGCACTCATGCCCCGCGGCTTGGACTTCGCGAATAACCGCTGATCCAAGCAACCCACGGCCACCTGTGACGAGCACCTTCACTTGGATCCTGCAAGTTTTTTATTCGCCCATTTTGATATTTCTTCACGATTAAGTTTTGCGTTGTGACGAATATCCGTCGGTAGCGACTTGACTCGCAGAACGGCCGCAATTGGGACTCCAGCAACTTTCCGAATTGCGCCCTCCCTTTCTAACACGGAAGGTTTCTGTGCCCGCTCGCTTTCTACATAAACGATCACTACAACTTCGCGACCCTGCGGACCAACTCCAACGCACGCGCTTTGGCGGACGAAGCCAAGTGACTCAATTCTTTGTTCAACAGGTACCGGGGTGATCACACCGGATGCAGTTGAGATCACATGCGACTTGCGTCCCTCAATCCATAGCGAACCATTAGAGTCAAGGTGGCCCACGTCTCCCGTCAAGTGCCACCCGGGGAATTGCGAACTCGCTCGTTGAGTAAAAGTCAAACTGTCGTAACTATTTTTCATGTGTGGTGCCCGTACGACAATTTCACCCATGACATCAGGATCGGTGGATAACTGATCGGGTGACTCCCACGGAGCAATGCCAATGGATACTCCAGGCAGCCCATGCCCAACGAGCACGCCAAGGTCTGACGGAGATTCAAGAATTTCGGTGAGGGTAGTTTCACTCAGCGGCAAGGCTTCTGTCATACCGTATGGCGTACGAATTGAAGCGTTTGGAATCAAGTCAGCCAGCCTGTTCAACATTGACTTAGGAACAGGCGCACCGGCGCTCAAGATAAGTCGAATTCCATCCCAATTGACGGCCTCTTTTTTGGAGTTTGCATGGTTGGGAGCTGTCTCCAAAACATTGACCAATGCGGCCGGCGACGCCCACAATAAGGTCCCACCGGCACTCCGAACGCTCACTTCCAGTGCATCGTAGGTAAGTGAGCTCGGTCTAGCAGGATCCATGTTGGGTAGCACGGATGCGATTCCAAGTGCTGGACCGAACACCGCCCAAGGAGCGAACGCAGCGATGATCACATCTTTGGGGATCAGTGAGTACTGCGACTTCAGGGCTTCAACCGTGCGTGCGATGTGGCCGCGTGAATACTGCACGCCCTTTGCCGGACCGGTTGATCCTGATGTAAAGACAACGGCACCTAGGTCACCGGCTGGGAACTCAGTATCTATTTCTAATTCAGTATCTATATCCATCTGCATAGCCCACTCGTTGCATTCGCCTTTATCGAGTTGCTTAGTAGTAATTTTTGCGCCAGGAATCTGCAGGCTTCGCATTAACGGCCAAGCTCGCGTTATTCCCACAACGTGATCAATGTGCGCACCGCGCAGGGCTTTGAACATCCCTCGCACACCCAGACCGGAATCTGCTAGCACAACAGCCGCACCGAGATTCCATGTTGCGTAAATTAATGGCAATAGTTGTGGACCCGGCGGCACAAGAAAAGCAACCCGCTCACCCGCCTTCACACCTCTGTGTGACAACTTCGACATGTAAACATTGGTCTGCGAGTTCAATTCCTGCCAGGTCGAGACTTTTCCTTCCCCCATTGACGTAAGGCCGATTGCATTGGGCCTGATCCGAGATTGCTCGCGAAGAGCAGACCCAAGATCGATTGGCGTTAACTCCAATTCAGAAACTTCAACGTTAGGCGATGAAATCCAGCTGAACACGTCCGAAACGAGCGAGGGAGCATCCTCGCTGACGAGGTGGGAGGAACCTTCATAACGGTGAACTTCCGCGTGCGGAAGACGTTGTGACAAGTCTCGCAGATAAAGATCTGAGAAAACAGGGTCATTGGGGCCCCAGCACATAAGCACTGGCGTGTTGGAAAGGAGCCCCAGGTTCTCGGCGATCTGCTCGAGTGGCCCTCGACTCCTGTGGTCCTCCTCAAAAGGGATGTCGGCGACGAATCCGTGGATTGCCTTGCGGGATGCTCGATCTCGGTACGGAGCTCGAAAACCCGCCGCCACTTCTTTAGACATTTTGGCACCGCTTAGGAGTCGGGTCCCCAGGACAAAGCCTTGGGTGTAATGCGTTACCGGTGCCAGCATCGCGCGTGCTCGCGCCAAACGAATTATCGAGGGGTTGTTAAATCCTGCAGGCTGGTGAACCGCAGTATTCAAAAGAATAACTCCGGAAATCAGATGATCCCCTGTTCTCATTTCGTTCTCCACCCAACCTAGAGAAATCGGCCCTCCCCAGTCATGAGCCAATGACATGATGGGAGTTTTGATTTCTAACTGAGCAACAGCACGTGTGAGGTCGTCGACTCTTTGGGTAAGCACCCGTGGCGAATTCGGTCTTTCGGAGTAACCCATACCGAGGTGATCAATCGCAATTACACGAATATTTATCGGGGCCGTGGCCAAGAAATTCCGCCACAAATATGACCAGGTTGGATTCCCATGTACGCATACCAACGTCAAGTCAACGGCGGGGTTTGCACCTGTGTCGAGGATGTGCATTCCCCGTGAAACTCCCTCATGATCCACAAAATTGAGGACCCTCGACCACTTGGCGTCAAGACCGGAAAGGTTTTTGGGTGGTAGTTGAGCTGGTGTGCCCACGCCTACCAGTCAATCTCGATAACGGCGGCATTAAGACCCGAACCGATCCCCATGCAAGCAATTCGATCTCCAACATGGAGGTCGTCGACCGTCTGAGCAAGGGTGAACGGTACAGATGCAGGACCGATATTTCCCTGCATTGGAAATGTTGTGGGAACTTTCGCGGGATCGATTCCCAAGGCAGCCACCAATGCCGCATTATGAACTTGGGAGACCTGATGCAAAATGTATCTATCTAGATCTGACCAGCTGAATTGCGAAGAAGCGTCGTCCCAGGTTTCTCTGGCCAACGTTACGCCTGCCTCAAGGAGCCCTCGACTATCAGTACGCATTGTGTCCAAGTCACCCATGCACAACTGATTGTGTTGGGTTGCCGCGCGGCTCACCCCTCCACGGAATCGGTGACCACCGTGAACAGATGCTTTACCAAGCACCATGGCGGCTCCACCAGAACCGAGCGTCATAGTGGCGAATTGATCGAGAACATCTTGTTTTGTCGAGTCACTTTTTTGTAGGCGGGAAATCGTCGCTTCTTGTGGCCTGCGGCTTCCTTCGCCGTCGACAATCAATGCGTATTCGATCTGACCCGAATCGATCATCATGGAAGCAACTTGCATCCCGTTTATGAAACCCAGACAGGCGTTGCTGAGATCAAAATTTAGACAGGATGAAGACAATCCAAGCTGCTCATGAATGTCCACAGAGGCAGAAGGCTCAAGTCGTTCCTTACAGACTGAGGTGTCAATGAGAAGCCCCACGAACTCGGGGCTCACGCCCGCTTCAGCGAGCGCTTTAGCGCCCGCCATAGAAGCTGCGTCAGCGAATGTCACATCGGGAGCCCACCAGCGCCGTTCTTTGATGCCTGCCAAAGACTCCAACATGCCCGGAGCTAACCCAACCCGGTCATAGGTCTGCATGAGTTGTGCGTCAATTTCGTCACTGGTTACCACGATGGGCGCAACCGCGGCGGTCACCGCGAGGATTGCGGTATCTGAATACGTGAATGTGGCATTGCCACTCATAAGGAGCCTTTCCCTGTACTTGAGCGCCTAGCCTGCCATGTAGTGGATACTTGAGCAAAGTCAGGTCGGTAGCAGGTCCGATTCAGATTAAAGGAGTTGAAGTGCGAGCCCTTCGCGTCAAGACTAGGAGACTTGTCCCTGCGCTAGCCAGCGTGACGCTAGTGATCCCTATTGCGGGTTCCCCTGCTCAAGCCGATCAAAACTTGACTCCCTCCACCTCCCACACAGATTTCTACACACAATCTCCGGACTGGGCACGTTGCGGACCAGCATGGTGCGCCAAAGTCACTGTTCCATTGGACTACGCCAAGCCGGATGGGAAGACAATCTCGCTGTCCTTGCGACGAGTCGGATCAGCAGACCTTCCCCCTCTGGTCGTGAATCCTGGAGGACCAGGATCAGCAGGCGCCGATTTCGCCCAAAGCATCGCCTCGGCCTTGAGCCCGGCAGTGCTCTCTGCGTTCACCATTGTTGGTTTTGATCCGCGTGGCACGGGAGACTCTGCACCGGTTCAGTGTTTCACCGGCAAAGCGGCAAACAATTGGCTGCGACTTGACGGAACTCCGGATACACCACAAGAAGTATCGAGATATATGGCTCGCGCCGCTACCATTTCACCTTCATGCCAGCGCATGTCACCAAGAGTGGCACCTAATATCGGCACCGAAAACACGGTTAAAGATATGGACATTATTCGGTCCGCACTCAGGAGCAAGAAACTCAATTGGCTCGGATTTTCCTATGGAACGTTACTGGGAACTCGGTATGCAGAACTCTTCCCCAACAACGTGGGTGCAATGGTTCTTGACGGAGCCGTAGACCCCGCTCTTGACGCGATGGAGTTGTCTCGAGGGCAATCATCCGGGTTCCAAAAAGCCGTTTACCGTTTTGACAGGAAATATCCCGGCTCAATTAAATACATGAACTCCCTCTTAAGTTCACTTGATGTTCGAAAGATGAAGACCGACAGCGCTCAAAAACTTACTCAAAGCGAGGCAAGAAACGCCATTTTTCTTTCCATGTACAACACTTCTTTCTGGCCCGAACTGCATGGAGCCCTGAAACAGGCAGAAACGGGTGACGGGACCCAACTGCAAGGCTTGTCGTATCTCGCTAACGACCAGACATCACCCACTTCATTTTCCAGTAATGTGCTTTCGGCTTTTACCGCGATAAGTTGTTGGGACCACCCTCAAACGCCCAGTAGTCAAGGTCTTGCCCGCAATGCCAAGAAATTTGCAAAAAATGCCAGGGTCCCCGAACTCGCACGGGCCATGAGTTGGGGCAATGCGCCATGCAGCACCTGGTTTAACCACTCCTCCATTAGCCCGGCACCGGCTGACACCACCACGAGTGCTCCCATACTCATTATTGGAACCACATTTGATCCGGCAACGCCACTTAAGTGGGCCAATTCGTTACACAGACAACTGCAAACGAGCTCGTTGTTGACATTCGACGGAGATGGGCATACCGCTTACTTGAGTGGAAGTGACTGTGTAGACACAGCGGTTGACCAATTTCTGCTCAGCGGAGTCGCCCCCAAAACACAAAGATGCTAGCGACTACAGATCCGAATCTTTGTCGGATTCCTTAGCCGAATCCACTTCAGCGAGAAAGGCTTCTACCTGCGCCGCTATTTGATCTGCACTTGGTATGTCAGCATCAGCGACACCGCCTGAACCGGCTATCAAGGCCTGCGCTATTTGGTCGTACTGGGTTTCGAGCGCTTGAACGACCGCGGCAAACTCGTCGTTGCCCGTGAGCTGTTCCGTGATATTGGTGAGTGATGTTTGCGCTGACTCGGGTAACGCGCCTCGGGGAATAACGATGTCGGGGCCGGCCATCAAACCGTCAAGCAAGGCGAGGGCTCCCTGTGGATAGTCAAATGACACCAAGTAATGAGGTACCTGTGCGGTAATCCCCATTGACTTAAGACCTAGCTCACCTAGGTGGTATTCCATCAATGCACCAACATGACCCGGGACTTCTATTTCGCCGACCACCGAGCCCGATCCGAACAGCAATTCTGAGTCGTTCCCATGGACGGTTAATCCGAGAGGCCGCGTGTGTGGAAGCGGCCATGGAATTGCCGAGACGCCCACCGCCAATTCGACAGCAAATTTTTGGACAACTAGGTCGACCGCAGCCAAAAAACGATTCCACTGATAGTCCGGTTCCGGACCAAAGAGGAGGAGGAAGTGTTTTCCATTTGCATCTTCCACGTCATACAGGTCTATTTTCGGGAACTGAACAGACGAAAAATGGTCCACCACGTACTGCATTCGCGGCCGGCGAGCCCGGTAGTCAATAAGTTCGTCGACATCGAAACTCGCTATCAAAGTGTTCTCGCAGTTGGCCAAAATATGCTCAGCGAGTTGACGCACTCCGCCCCCTGCGTCAACAAAGCCGCTGAATGCGTGTATCAACACAGGCGAATTCTCAAATTGGGTATCCCCGTGAAATGTAACTATCTCGGCTGGATCTCGCACTGACGCTCCTTAATTCGATATCAGTAAAGCACGACTCAAGGTGCGTTGACCACCGGTAATGTGGAGCCTTCGCCAAGGGCGAAAACTACGAACCCTCGGGTGGATCTCCGTCGACTACCTTTTTCACTGTTTTTTTGGCGGTTTTTTTAGCGGTTTTTTTGGCCGATTTCTTCACCACGGGAGCTTCTGGCACCGAAGTGACCCCGACGGGTGCTTCTTCAACCTGCGAGTCGGGCGTAGGGGGTGTTGAAACCGCGGCAGGCCACGGATCGGCTTCAATCTCAAGTGCAGCATTGACCTGATTTCGCTTCCACAGTAAAAAGGCGCCAATGCTTGCACCCACGAGGACAAGTACAGCAAGAATTTTCTTCATAGAGAGACCGTAACACCAGCCGTCTAGCAATTGCCTACTTGAACAAGATCGCTACTTCCCGGACTTTAGATACCGAGTGAATGCTTCGGTCGCCCCTGAGCCTCCGAAATACAATTCTTGCTCGGAATCTGGCAGTGTGAGTGCGTATTCACAAACCTTTACCCATGCCGACCCAATCGCCCGAGTCAGACTTGCCGCGACTGTCCCAGAGATCACGGAGCCTGCGACCAATCCGCCCGGCACGAACCGAAGCAAATGCGTTGCCACATATCGCCCGGCATAGGTCGCTCCCCCAGTCAGAATTGCGCCACCGGCAATTGACATCGTGCGTGCACGCGATCGAGGTAACCCATATATGGCGGTTATGCGCGCAATCATTGCCACTTGATTTGGTACGAGCAAAGCAGCATCGGCTACGGGAATCGGAATCGCGCCAATCCCCGTAGCCGCCACGGTTGCTTGCTTAATGACCGCGGCGGCCGCGTCTTTTTTTCGCGCACCATCCACACTTTGCGCTGCTGTTAAGGCACTCTGAGCTGCAAGCGGGACTACCTCGTAGGTTGCATCAAGCAATTCTTGTAAGCCGTAAACCACCGTGCCGCTGAAGGAATCCGGGATCGCGTTTGTCATGAAAACCTCCCCGTCACCAAAAGTTGGGAGGTTCAGCGATTCAATGTATTTCGCAAAGGCGCGTGCCTCAGGGTGAATCTCCCACAGTCCATCGCGCTGGAGAACTGGCACCTGAGACATCACGATGATTACTGGTAATCCAAGCGCGGATATGGCGGAGACAAACGCCTGCTGTGCTGACTCAAACCGTCTATCCGACCAGCGAATCACGTACCAGACAGCATGAATTCTTTTATCCTGCGAGCCACTATTGGATTTCACAAGGACTCGATCAAGACCGGCCAGGATTGCATCTCCAGAAGTTCCTGTCTCAAACCCCTCCGAGTCGTAAATCCCTAGGTACCCATTTGGGTGTCGGTAATAGTTCAATCCTTTGGTTACCGGCTCCCCTATACCTGTCGGGGCAATCGCTTGCGTGAAGATTGCGTTGAGCAGAGTTGATTTACCGCTTCCAGTCTTGCCGAAAATCGCAAGGTTAAAACATCCAAGTGAGTCAAATGCTTTCTGCAATTCTTGATCGAATAGTTGTGAGATTGCAGCACTGTCCATCGCATTGAAGCGCTGTTCAGGTTCCGCGGGCACCCGATCAGCCTACCCGGCTTGGGCGCCGGGTTATTGTGGGCAAATGTCAAGGACACGAACACCTAAACGACTGCGCTCCCTTGCGCTCGTTGCCGTCGTTCTCGGGGCTCTTGGTCTTGGTCTAGTCACGTTAGCCAACGTAATTCCAAACGGAGTTCGGGAGAATATTCTGGGTGGACCCATAACTGTTCCAGCGGCTTATTCAAGTTTAATTAAAGATGCCTCAACACGTTGCCCTGCAATCTCGCCTGAGCTATTTGCGGCTCAGATCCACGCCGAAAGTAGTTTTGATCCGCTAGCAACAAGTCCCGCTGGTGCACAGGGCATTGCTCAATTTATGCCCTATACATGGAAGCATTATGGAATTGACGGCGACAATGACGGAATTGTAGACGTGTGGAACCCCGCTGACTCAATTCATTCTGCCGCCCGTATGAATTGCATCAACCGTAGAAGTGTCAAAGGGCTCGATGGTCCAAGGTTGAAGAACACTTTTGCGGCTTACAACGCTGGCATCGGCTCAGTACTGGAATACGGTGGCATTCCACCATTTTCTGAGACAGAGAACTATGTCAAGAAGATTTTCTCAAACAGTGAATCTATAACGCTGCCATGACTGGCCTACTTAATCACCATGATCGACTGTAAATTTTCGACAACGAGTTGCCCATCCGGCGTCCACAATCTGCGAAGTTCACTCATAAAGCCACCATGAACTGAACTCACCGAGGCCTCATGTAGCAGTGGTGAGCGTTCACCGAGAACTGGCTCAATGGATTCCGGATCCACAAGTAGGTTTGCGCTAAATGAAACCGTTGCAACCATCCGCATAGCTTTCATCAGCGTAAATGGAGCAGGCCACCATGCATCGACTATTGAAAGAAGTTGTGCAGCATTCCAATGCGAGCCAGCTTCGGTCCGCTGGGGAATGTTTATCCATCCGTGAACAAGGGCCTTGTCTCCCATTGTCGGTAATGGAGTAACTGGCCTATATTCCAGATGCTGACTGAAAACTGGTCCAAAAGGCGGCCCGACCGGAGCAATGGGAACGTCTTCATGACGCGAAATTGTGGGAGGACATGCAATCCCCCAGGTAGCTGCGGGTGGGTCCAGTTCTAGTTGTTTATCCACACCCGTTACAACTTGTCCTCGAACCACAATGAGGTTTCCCTCTTGGCGAACAATCTCCACCTGCCACATTGACATTCCAGATCCACTTCGCACAAGAGTGGTCTTTACGTGATGCTTTCCGACCAAGACTGGTTCAGGGATTTGAGCGGAAATTGAACGGACTTCGCGGTCTGACTGCTCGTGTTCAACGACCGCCTCGACCATGCGGCGAATGGGCAGTCCACCCCAAGCGCCTTTCCCCTGCTGCCATGTGTCTGGGACTTCCCATCTCGACTCAAATGTATGTGGCTCAGACATCAAGCGCTCGCTGGCTTGGCATCTGCCAGGGAACCGGTTCCAGCATTCGTATCCGTGTCAACCTGCGAACCTCCGGAATTCAATGCAGATTTTTTCAACCACCTATTCCACGGAATATTCCACAATCCGCCAGGCCCATTCCACGGTTCAACAACGTCACCGCCGGTGTTGGTGTAAAAAATGACGTCACCTGGGATTGTTTTGTCGAAAATCCACTTTGCATCATTTGTAAACATATTTGTACAGCCGTGCGATCCGTTATAGACGCCTAGCCGACCATAGGCCCAGGGTGCCGAGTGGATGAACTCACCGGTAGGGGTAACTCGAGTATTCCACGGGGCCTCAAGTTCATATTGTTCATCGGGGTCAGTCAGTCCTAGTGACTCACTTCGATAAGTCTTGTCGGCCTCTTTCGAGGTGTTCACGACCTTCGTCCCGTTGCGTGTTTCCCATTCATTCTTGCCAAGTGAAACTTTAAAAGTTTTCACCTTGACACCGTCAATGAAAACTTTCATTTTCTTTGTCTTGCCATCGACTTTGGCGATCAACTTGCGAGCGGTCTCAAATTCATACGTCGTATTCAACTTTGCTAGACCAATAACAGATCGTGAACCGCTTGTGCCAAGAATCGTTCTGCCAAGGAGTGAGGTGACGCGAATCACTGAGTTTCCGGGCCAATAGTTTTTGGGCCTAAAGACGGCAGAAGTGTCATTAAGCCACCCCCAAGCACCGGTGACGGGAATCAGTTTTCCGCTGGGTAATTCAGCCGAAACGATTAGGTTCTCTTCTACAGTTTTTTTCTTTGTGATGCTCTTCGTGAATACGATCTTTGGCAATACGCCTACGCCGACTCGAACCTTTGAACCATCAACACCAAGGGAGTTGCTGGCAGCGATAAATTTTGCCCCTACCCACGTGCGTTTCTTAGGCAATTTTCTTGGCTTGGCTGGATCAGTACCAACTGGCGGTTGGGTTGTCGCCACGATCGGACCTACAACCTCGCTTGCTTGTAAACCCACAGCAGACCGCATGTAGATGCCGTAGGTGCGCAGGGGCGCTAAGCCCGATAGTGGGCAGGATCCTGTAACAACAGGCTCCGATCCAGTTGGTTCTTCGACTGCAATTGGTGGGCAGTTGAACCAGTTCACCATGTCTAATGAAATTTGATGCGAAATGGGTTCTGCGCCCTGGACAGAATCTTGGGTCGCAGTTGAATATGCAACGTCCAGACTGGTGCTGCTGCTGCCTGGCACCACCGAGACGATATCCGGGGGTGACAGGATGCCCTCAACTGCAGCCGCCGGTGTTGGGATCAACATGACCCCCATTGCCGCCACAATAGCGCCAGAAATAACCGCTCGTGAAGAGCCGCGCATGTACTTCTCCCTTAATCAAAACACCTCAGTGCACACCCCGTAGTGAACACCCGTCTGTGCTCGTGGATCCTAATAAGGATAAGCACAGGCTCTGGTGGCCAGCTTCACCGGCTACCAAGGAACAATGCCGCGGTCCTCCCACAACAAACCTGTGAGTGGAAAGTCGACGGGCCCGATCAATTTCTCGCGACTTTGAAGATCACTTTCCGCAAGCCAAGTAATGGTTTGTGCCCCTTCTTCCGCCGAGCGAGGAGCATCCGGTCCCCCCATTGGGGTTCGACAGTGATTCGGACACACTGCATCTACCAAGACCCCCCGGTTTCCCCAACCGGTTTCAGCCGCAAAATTGCGAATAAGGGCGTTCAGAGCTGCCTTGCTCACCCGATACGGTGCAAGACCCCCACTCGTTCCTGGTCCGGTAAACCTTCCCAAACATGCGGACAGAGCAATGACTCGGCCAGATCTTGCGGCGACCATGGGTGGAGCAAACTCTGAGATGGCATTGACAACCCCCATGAGATTGATGCCCAACACTCGATCCCACTCAGCCGGTGTTGTCCGCAGCGTTTTGGACATTTTTTCACTCATCACGCCCGCTGAACACACCAAAACCTGCGGTTGTGCCATTGGCCCAAGCCGCTCCCGAAGGCGGATCACCGCTTGACTATCACTGAAATCCGCGCCCTCACCCGTCGCGTCAATTCCAAGTTCACGCAATTGAACAGCCGCCCGCTCCCCACTTTGCGTCGAACTTCCCAGCACGACAATGGTGTATCCCAGTTGGCCAAGTTGAGTCGCCGCAGCAAAACCAATGCCCGACGCTCCACCTGTAATGAGGGCAACGCCCATATCTTTTACATTCATGTCCCTGTGCATGGAGCAAAGCCTCACTTAGTTTCTCTACTTCCGCACCCTCACAAGCACGTGTAGTCCATACCGCCTAGGCTATTGTCGCAATTAGGTCGCCTGCGAGAGGAAAAACCGTGGCAACTGAGCCTCCCGACCAATTTGGACCCAATGACTGGCTCGTGGACGAGTTGTATCAGCAATTTTTGACCGACCGGAACTCAGTTGACCCCGCATGGTGGGACTTCTTTGACGGATTCGAGCCACAAGACCGACCAGCCGTGATCACGCCCAGCACCCCGCTCCCAGCCCCAACTCCAACTGCTGCTCCCGACTCAGAGCAACAAGCCCCACCAAAGCCCGTCTCAACCCAATCAGTGGGTGAGATTGAACGGCTCAAAGGCCCCGCAGCGCGTGTGGTCACCAATATGGAAGAGAGTCTGAGCGTTCCGACCGCGACAAGCGTTCGCTCGCTTCCTGTCAAACTGCTCTTTGACAATCGGGTAGTCATTAATAACCACCTCGCCCGAGGTCGTGGAGGCAAAGTTTCCTTCACGCACATTATTGCTTTCGCACTAGTTCAAGCTCTCAAGGCGCAACCCGAAATGAACTACTCATTTGACGAAGTCGACGGCAAGCCGGCGGTAAAACGCAGCGCCGATATCAATATCGGCCTAGCAATCGACATTGCAAAACCGGATGGCACAAGGCAACTGCTGGTCCCAAATATCAAAGCGGCCCAACACATGGACTTTGCGTCGTTCTGGGCCAGCTATGAAGATATCGTGCGTCGGGCTCGCTCAAATAAACTCGGTGTCGACGACTTCGTTGGAACAACGGTCAGCCTGACGAACCCCGGAACAATCGGAACCAATCACTCAGTTCCGCGGCTGGTCAAAGGACAGGGTGCGATCATTGGTGTCGGCTCGATGGAATACCCCGCTCAATGGCAGGGTGCCTCCGAAGAATCAATCGTTCGCAATGCAGTCTCCAAAATTCTCACTCTTACCTCCACCTACGACCATCGAATAATCCAAGGTGCACAATCGGGTGAATTCCTCCGAAAAATTCACTCACTCATTCTCGGTGAAGAAGATTTCTACGTCAATATTTTCCACGACCTGCGCATTCCCTATGACCCAATTCGCTGGGCTCAAGACATTTCGGCCAATCATGAAACTGATCTCGATAAGAACGTCCGAGTCCAAGAAGTCATTCACGCCTATCGAGTTCGCGGACACCTCATGGCGGACGTGGATCCTCTTGAATACCACCAGCGGATGCACCCTGACCTAGATGTCCTCTCACATGGGCTCACGCTGTGGGATCTGGACCGAGAATTTGCAACGGGTGGGTTTGGCGGCAAACCGCTGATGAAACTCCGACAAATTCTGGGTGTCCTTCGAGACTCATACACGAGAACCGTTGGCATTGAGTACATGCACATTCAAGATCCCGAAGAACGTAAATGGATTCAAGAACGAGTTGAGATTCCACACGTAAAGCCGGATCCAGCAGATCAACTAAGAATTCTACGCAAACTCAATGAGGCCGAGGCCCTTGAGTCATTTTTGCAAACAAAATATGTTGGTCAAAAACGCTTTTCCCTTGAAGGTTCCGAGTCGTTGATCCCGATGCTCGATGAGATTCTGGCCCAGTCCGCAAACAGCGAGATCTTGGAAGTCGGGATTGGCATGCCCCACCGTGGCCGGCTAAACGTTCTTGCAAACATTGCTGGTAAGTCATTTGGCCAAATTTTCCGCGAGTTCGAGGGCGAGTACGAGGAAAACTCCGTGCAGGGTTCGGGTGATGTGAAGTACCACCTCGGAACGACCGGTTCCTACCTATCTGCAGAGGGAGGTTACACATCCGTCTATCTCGCGGCTAACCCCTCGCACTTGGAAGCAGTTGACCCGGTTCTTGAAGGAATAGTGCGCGCTAAACAAGACCTACTTCCGTCAGATCGCAAAACAGACATCTTGCCCGTTCTCCTGCACGGAGATGCCGCATTTGCTGGACAAGGGGTTGTTGCCGAAACCCTTCAGCTATCGCAATTACAGGGCTACCGCACCGGCGGCACCATTCATATCGTGGTCAACAATCAAGTCGGGTTTACCACCTCACCGCGATATAGCAGGTCTTCCAAATACTCCACCGATGTCGCCCTAATGATTCAATCACCTATTTTCCATGTCAACGGTGACGATCCCGAGGCTGTAATTTTTGTGGCCAAGTTAGCGTTCGAATTCCGCCAGGCATTTGGGAAAGACGTCGTGATCGACCAAGTGACGTACCGGCGCCGAGGACACAATGAAGCGGATGATCCATCACTCACCCAACCACTCATGTACTCGATAATCGACAATAAGCGTTCGGTCCGCAAGCACTACACGGACTCACTCATTGGCCGTGGCGACATAACCCTTGAAGAAGCTGAAGAAGTTCTCAAACATTTTCAAGAACAACTCGAAAAGGTATTTCAGGAAACGCGAATCGATGAACCGGATACCGAATTCAGCGAGCGCGCAAGAGCTATTATTGAAACAGGTCAACTGAATCTGGTCCCGCAAACCCCTTCTCAAGAGGTTGACACGTCAATCACCCAGGCCCAAATCGACACCGTGATCGAGTCGCAATTGGTGCTTCCTGAGAACTTTAATGTGCACCCACGGCTTGCTCCACAACTTCAGCGACGGGCTCAAATGGTCGCCGACAACACGATTGATTGGGGCATGGGTGAGGCACTTGCCGTTGGCTCGCTCCTGATGGAAGGCCGCACGGTTCGACTTGCCGGACAGGATTCGCGAAGAGGCACCTTTGGCCACCGCCACATGGTAATTGTGGACAAAGAAACAGGATGGCAGTACAAACCATTGAAGCAGTGTTACCGCGATGGCGGCAAACTGTACGTGTACGACTCTTCATTGAGCGAATTCGCGGCTCTAGGTTTTGAATACGGCTATTCCGTTGCGCGGCCAGATGCTCTCGTTATGTGGGAAGCCCAATTCGGGGATTTTGTAAACGGAGCCCAAACCATTATCGACGAGTTCATTTCTTCCGGTGAACAAAAGTGGGGGCAACGATCGTCTGTCACCTTGCTGCTCCCGCACGGACAGGAAGGCCAGGGCCCTGATCACAGCAGTGGACGAATCGAAAGATTCTTACAACTCTGCGCCCAAGACAACATGTCAATCGCCGTCCCCAGTACACCTGCTTCTTACTTCCACCTCTTGCGTTGGCAGGTACTTGGTCGCCTGTCCAGGCCTTTAATCGTGTTCACGCCAAAATCCCTTCTTCGATCAAAGGCCTCGGTATCTGCCGTTGAAGATTTCACATCTGGTGTATTCCGGCCGTTCCTTCCCGACCCAAAGTTCACAGGTGCGGGTGTGAAGAAAGTTCTCGTTTGCTCTGGCAAGGTGTATTTCGAGCTACTCGCCTACCGGGAAGCCAATAACATCACCGACACCGCGATCGTGAGGTTGGAACGTATCTACCCACTTCCTGGGGTGAGCTTGCCAGCAATGGCACGGCAATACCCAGAGGCAGACCTGCGCTGGGTTCAGGAAGAACCCGCGAACCAAGGTGCCTGGAGTTTCATTGCACTCAATGTTCCCGGGCTGGTCAATCGTGGAATCTCGTGTGTGTCACGACCTGCTTCTTCAGCGCCCGCCGTAGGAACGCATCAACGCCACGAAGAGGATCAAAAGGTCCTCATCATCTCTGCCTTCAACTAGCGGATTGGTGACTACACATGTATGACACAGATCGTGGCGCAGAAGAACTCGCAAGGCGCAGGGGTGGAGAGGAAGTCTCATTCGAGTGGTTGGCCGAAAGGTTCGCCGAGTTCGTCAATCTAAACCCAGAATATGAAAACGCAATTGATCGAGTTGCGACTTGGCTTGCGCGTCTTGATGACCTCGACGAAGACTAAAGACTCACCTTTTTATCACAATTCCAAGAATTGAGTGAGCCGCAACTGCACCAAAATCGCGCGAGTCGGTGCTGACCTCCTTGTTATCACCTTCCACCCACCATGCACCATTAACTTTGCGAACCAGCCGTTTCACCTCGTATAGGCTAGGCCGCTCAGGGTGCGTAAACACTGCAATTGCACCTGGTCTGGCGAAGAAGCTGCCACGCAATGCAAAACAAACCTGGCCGTTTTCTAAAATCGGTCGCATTGAAGGACCAATCACACGAACTCGAAAGATTGGAACCCATTTAGCCTTTAATGACATGTGAAGACATTAGCCTGCTGGGCTATGCACGAAAAAATATCGAGGCTAGACTCAGACTGTAATCCCGTTTTCGACCTAAGTCACCGACACGATAGGAGCAAAAAGTGCGCAAGCATTTCGGAGCCCGGCTAGTTGAAAGATTTGTGCCAGAAATTTCCGCTTACGCCCATTGCGATCTTCCTTGCGGAATATACGATCCAGCGCAGGCTCGCCTTGAAGCCGAATCAGTCAAGGCATGCATGGAGAAGCACAACGCAACGGACGACATGGACTTCAAGGCGCGAGCCCTCCTCATAAAAGAGCAGCGTTCGCACTTGGTCAAGGAGCACCTGTGGGTGCTGTGGACCGACTATTTCAAGCCACCTCACTTTGAAAAGTACCCAAACTTGAACGAGCTTTTCAACCAAGCCACCAAACTTGCCGGAGCCGGCGGGACCAAGGGGACCGTTGATGTAGCAGTCGCCGATCAACTCTTAGAAAAGATTGATGAAATCGCAGCAGTGTTTTGGGAAACGAAAAAAGCTTAAGCACGCTGTTTGCTAGATCTACAAAGTGTTGGTCTTGAAACCATCGATCGTGAAGGGTTCAAGACCAACACTTTCTTTTTGCTCATTTGTCGGTCAAGTGTGAGCACATGTCAATATCGTCCAAAATCTGTTTTAGTCGTGCGAACCTCATCCCTATACCTCAAACAGGGTTTAATGTGCAGGCAGTAAGCCACACAATATGTACCGTGCTGTCACGGCACATGAAAAGGAGGCGACGAAGTGCCTGAGGCAACAATTAGAACCGCTGTGCCAGGGGACATCCCCGAGATTGTGAGCATGGTCGTCGAGTTGGCCGAGTTTGAACGGGCCCGAGCTGATGCGATCGCAACAGAGCAAGACTTTGAAGTTGCACTCTTTGGAGAGAATCCCGCCGTCTACGCCGTAATTTCAGAAGTTGATGGGGAAGTTGCCGGCTTCGCCCTCTATTTCAAAAACTTCTCCACGTGGCTCGGTAAACATGGACTTTACCTTGAAGACCTTTACATTCGACCTGCATTTCGTGGGCAAGGAGTGGGTGCGGCTCTTCTTAGCCACTTAGCCGGCATCTGCGTCGAAAATGGATTCCCACGGTTTGAATGGTGGGTTCTTGATTGGAATGAGAGTGCCCGCGAGGTCTACCAACATCTAGGTGCCCAAGCTCTCACTGAATGGATTCCTTACCGAGTCACCGGAGAAGCCCTCGTGAAACTCGCAGGCAAGGCACCCAAGCAATGACGATTGAATTTGTGAAGGACGTTTCGTTGTGCGTCCCCAGCGAACCCCAATATCTGCGGGTAATTCGACAGATCGCCATGGTGGTTGGGGCAAAGGCTGACCTACCCCTTGACTGCCTCGACGAGGGTCAGTTGGCCAGTGACGAGGCAGCCAATATATTAATGAAGTTTGCCGAGCCCAACGCGGCGCTTTATTTCGATTGGGGATCTCAGCCGGGAGCATTACATCTGCGCGCTCGGACACGCTGTCTCCTGCCCGAACTCCCAGACTTACCTAAAACACTCGAATACGCGTGGGTGATCATTTCTGCAATCACGAGTCACCTCGATATTTTCCTTGCCGAGGATCAAGTTCATATCCACTTGACAGTTCAAAGTGATATTTAGCCATGCTGAGTGCTGGGGCTGTCAACAGCTTAATCTTGGAACTGCGATCACCGGATACAACTGAACCAAGGGTCGATCAGATTAAGTCAGTAATAGTTGAGGAACATCAAGGTTTGATTCGCCATTTCATTCATTTTTATGATCCGCAAATTTATGAGGATCTGGTTCAAGTTGGCACAGTGGGACTGTTGGCAGCGATTGACAAATTCGACGTCAATCGAAATGTTGCCTTTGGCACCTATGCAGCAATTCAAATTCGCAGTGAACTCTCCCACTTTCTTCGTGACAACCGGACCATCCGAATTTCCCGAACGATGCAAGAAAACCTCAAAAAGGTGAAAGATGCCCAGGACAAATTCGTAAACGAGTACAGTGTGCAGCCAAGTTTTTCCGAATTGGAGAGCAGAGTTGATCTAAGCCGAAGCGACCTCTTTGATGCCTTGCAGGCGAACCAAAGCGCATACTTCACTTCACTTAACGACCCCGAAACTCATGTAGATATTGCTACCAGCCAGGACGAATTCGAGTTCGTCGAAGAATGGAACTCCATACTTCCTGCCATTGAATTACTCTCTCCCCTTGATCGCAGAATTCTTGGGATGCGATTTATAGAACAAAAGAAGCAGGGTGAGATTGCACAAGAACTTGGCATGAACTCTATGGCGGTGTCCAGACGACTCAATGCGATTGTGAAGGAGATTCGCTCAGAAGTAGATGGTGCGTGACCCTGGGGGTGAACGCAAGAATGATTCCCAGGCCGCAAGTAAGGGTAGCTAGGATTGCCAGTGTTCGTTGGAAAGAGTCAGTTGCTCCAGTTACAGGAATACTCACAACAAGGACTAACAGCTGAGCAAGTAGGAAAGGGGCTCTTGCCCAGCGCTTGGATTTGAACCAGCCCAGAGATACGGCCAGCATTCCTAATCCAAAAGCGAGGAAAATCACCACTTCCAGGATTACCCCGGGGGCGTTCGCGACCTCACTGGGCCCACTAATACCTAGTCGGGCCACGCCAATCACGACCAAGACGGCGTAAACCAGAAAGAAAACCCCCTGGATGGCGCTCAATCCCCCAAGAATTCGAAGCCGAATCAGGACTGGAAGTCTACTTAACACCACCCAAGCGTAACGCCATATTTGAATGCAGGGGCAGGAGCGTAGAGTGATGAGGTGCGAGCGTTACTGGTAGTAAATCCCAATGCAACGAGCACCTCACCTCGGGTAATTGACGTGATAGTTCGGGCGCTTTCCCACGAACTCGACCTTGAAGTCACCATGACTACTCACAAGGGCCACGCCCAGTCAATCGGTGAATACGCCGTTGAATCCGAAATTCCACTCGTCATCACGCTCGGTGGCGACGGGGTCGTCAATGAAGTAATCAATGGGATCATGTACGCAAATCCCCTCAAGCCAAGACCTGCAGTTGCGCCGATTCCCGGCGGCAGTGGCAATGTTTTTGTACGGGCCCTGGGGCTACCGATTGATCCAGTTGAAGCAACCGGTGCCATCATGGAGAGTTGTCGCGCCAATCGATTTCGCAACATCAGTTTGGGGTTGGCACAGGCAACTCGGATCGACGGTGAAGAATTTGGGCGCTACTTTGCCGCAAATTCAGGGATCGGCCTTGACGCAACAATAATTGCAGCAATGGACAAGGACCGAAAGGACGGCGTAAACGCTTCACCAATCCGCTATTTGAGCACAACGCTGCGAGAATACTTCCGACGAACTAATCGAACAGCCTCGATAACGGTGACCCGGCCTGGGAGCGCTCCAATCGACCATGTGTACGTGGCCTTAGTTCAAAACACTTCTCCGTGGACATATTTTGGATCATGGGCACTTGACCCAAATCCAGCCGCAAGTTTCGACACAGGGCTTGACGCATTCATTGTTCGCAAGCTAGACCCTATTTCCACGGCATTGGCAGCTCGTCGAATAATTGCACGATCACGCAGTAAATCCTCGGTTAGCGCCTACAAGAGTTGGCACGACCAGCGGGCCTTTAGCATCCATGCACGCGTTGAAGTCCCCATCCAGATTGATGGTGAAGCCCTAGGAAATGTCTCCGGGGTCCAATTCACACATGTCCCTGAAGCGCTGCGCGTTATCAACCCGTTATGAAGATTTCAGAAATGGACAAATAGAACATTTAGGTTAAATGTGACCCATTCAACATAAAAAAGTCCCGATTTACTGAAAGTTTCTGTCGTTTCCACTTGAACCAAGCGCCAAGGTCTGCGAACCTGTCCCTGCCCTTGTTTTGACGGGCTGGCCGCCTTCCCCCGAGGGCCAGTGAAGCGACACTTCACCCCCAAGTGGAAGCCAGCGCGTGAAAGCATTCACAAGTGCTGGCGAACCCAGCGCATCAGCACAGATGGAGTGATCCCGCATGGACTGGCGCCACGAGGCAGCCTGCCGTGACGAAGACCCTGAGTTGTTCTTCCCAATCGGCAACACCGGACCTGCTTTGGTCCAAATCGAAGAGGCCAAGGCCGTTTGCCGTCGTTGTCCTGTCGTAGACGACTGTCTCCGATGGGCACTTGAGACCGGGCAGGACTCTGGCGTGTGGGGTGGGCTCAGTGAAGACGAGCGACGCGCACTAAAACGGCGAAATGCTCGTCTGCGCGCACGTACAAGTGCCTGATAACTCAATTACCCGCGCGTGAAAAATTAGTTGTGGGCGGGCCTGCGGGAAATTGGAATCGAAATACTCACCAGCGTCCCATTGTGAGCGTCCACTCCCCCCGGGTTAGACCCGATACTGACGCTTCCATGCAGTTCGTTCACGACCAAGTCTGAAACAATCGTGAGTCCCAATCCGCAGTGAGAAAACTCGGACAGGGGCATGGGCTCTGCGTCCACCGCACCCGTCCCGTTGTCTGAGACGCTTACGCGTAGCAGCCCCATTTCGCGTTCGGCAACAAGCACAATTTCGGTGGCACTGGAATGTTCGGCGGCGTTGTGAAGCAGCTCGGAAACGGCCATTGCCAACGGTGTCGCCACTCCAGAACTAAGAACGCCAAAACTACCAATCAGACGGATTGAAAAATTAGCGCTTTCAGATTCAATTAATCCAAGTAAGGATTCCAGTAGGTCGTCAAAATCGACCACAGTTACTCCTTCGCGGGAAAGTGAATCGTGGACGCTCGCGATTACCCCGATCCGCCCCTGTGCCTCCGCTAAGGCCTCTTTCACGGCCACGTTGTTCGATCGTCGGCCCTGCAATCGGAGCAACGAGGCCACAATTTGCAAATTGTTTTTTACGCGATGGTTGATTTCCTTGATAATCGCGTCTTTGGACAGTAACTCTCGCTGATGTGCACGCAATTCAGTTACATCTTTGATAACTATGACGGTGCATTTCTCATCGCCACCGGATTGACCCTGTGCATGTAGATAGTGTGACGTGAGCATGAGCGTCGCACCTTCACCGATCAGATCCGCCGTAGCAGTAGTCCCGCCACGCGCGATCTTGGTCAACGAAATAGACAAGCCTTGCGGTGCCGCACTCATCCGCTTGACGATTTCGAAGAAATTTTGATCGACCAAGTCAAGTGCTAAGCCGAGCTTTCGAAATGCACTGAGCGCATTTGGGCTCGCGAAATTTACTATGCCGTCTTCGCCGAGTCGAACAAGGCCGTCACCTACACGAGGTGACTCCCCAGCGTCTAGCCCGTGCGCCATCTCGGCAAACCAGTCTTGGCCACTCGTGATCATAGAAAAAATGGAATCGGCGCTTTCAAGATAAACGCGTTCAAGGCGACCCGCCACCCTCGGTGCACCCCCACAATGACGAGCGATGACCGCAATAATTCGACCGTCAAACAGCATGGGAATGGCTTCGACCCCAGCGGGGGACAGCGGATCTCCTTTTTCCCGCTGAATCGTTGCCCTGCCCAAGGCTTCGGCCTGATCAAGGTAGTGAAATCTGCCCCGTGGAGCAAACGCTCCAACAACGTCTTCAAGGAGGGTCGTGGGGGCGCTCGCGGGTCTGATCTGGGCTACGGCGACCATTCCAGCTTCATTCCAGGTGGGAACCCACAGCACGAGGTCGCTCAGCGCTAGATCCGCCAGTATTGACCAGCGAGAGGTAAGAGCTTCCAGAGCTGCGATCGCTTGTGCGGACAACTCGGTGCGGTCTTGCAATGTTTTTGCGACATGCCCCACATGCACACACTAACGTGACACCATGAGCGAGCAAGAGTTACCCGCAACCGGCCACCAGGTAATTGATGCTGCCGAAAAATACGGCGTAAAGCATTTATTCACACTCTCCGGCGCACATATTTTTCCGTTATATGACGCCTGCGAAAAGCGCCCCAATGCGCCAGCCCTCGTCGATACTCGCAGTGAACAAACCGCCGGGTTCGCCGCCGAAGCCACTGCTCGCCTGACCCGCACACCGGGATTCGTGGCAGCGACCGCTGGACCCGGCGTGACAAATCTCGTCACACCCATAACGAGTGCGTTCTTCAATGGCGCCCCCGTTGTTGCAATTGGCGGCCGCTCCCCTGACTTTCGTTGGGGCCTCGGTGCATTACAAGAGTTGGACCACCCCCCACTCTTTGAATCGGTCACCAAATCCGCGCTAACAGCACATGACAGCGAGCAGGTTGGGTATCTAACTCAACAGGCATTTGCAACGGCCCTCTCACCACATCAAGGTCCTACTTTTCTTGACATTCCAATGGACAAACTCTTTACACCAGCACCTGTAACCGGTGAGCACCTCGCCGACGTTAAACGTCCTACTCCTGATCTAGCGCACCTTGACGAAGCACTCAGGGTACTGAATTCCTCCCACCGCCCAGTCTTTATTGCTGGAGGCGACATCTGGCAGAACAAGGTGGAGGAGCAATTCCAAAATTTGATTGAACAGATCAAGATCCCGGTGATCGTGAACGGCATGGCCCGAGGAATCCTTCCACCCAGTGATCCTTTGCTTGTTACGCCGGCTCGATCACATGCCCTTAAAAATGCGGATGTTGTGGTCGTGGCAGGAACCCCACTTGATTTTAGGTTGGGCTACGGAGATTTCGGGGATGCCCAAGTTATTTTTGTTTCCGATGACCCGTTGGCCTCGCGGCAAGCAAAGGCTATTCGCCTGACCGGTGATTTACTTGAATTAGTAGGAATCCTTTCCACGAATCTAACAAAACCTATTGGCACTCAATCGTGGAAGGACGAATTGCACGCTCGGAGTTCGGTCATCCGTTTGAGTAACCAAGAACTTATGCGTACGCGCGGGGACCTGATTCACCCAGCAGAAATTTATGGCGAATTAATTCCGCGGCTAACGCAGTCCACGATCACTATCGGCGATGGTGGAGATTTCGTTTCATTTGCCGGAAAATTTATTGAACCAGAACGTCCTGGTCGCTGGCTTGATCCAGGGCCTTTTGGTGCACTTGGGACTGCCATGGGCTACACCCTGGCCGCGGGCAAGGCGTTCCCCAGTGACCCGCTCGTCGTGCTCCTCGGGGACGGGGCGGCCGGATTCTCTTTGATGGACGTGGATTCACTCGTCCGCCACAAAATTCCTGCAACAATAATTGTTGGCAATAACGCCGGATGGGGACTTGAGCGCCATCCCATGCGTTTCTTGTATGGCTATGACGTCTTGGCAGACCTTGAGCCGAGTCGCTATGACCAGGTAGTGGAGGCCTTGGGGGGTGCGGGTGAAGTTGTCGAATCAATCTGGGAATTGGGACCTGCACTTGATCGTGCCATGAACTCTGGAGTTCCCTACTTAGTCAATGTAATGACTGATCCAGAAGTTGCGTATCCCAGGACAACCACAGGAATCTAGTGTGGTTGCCTAGGTGGGCCAGCTAGATTTGTTAACACGGACTCGAGTGATTCCTCCATTGCCCACTGATCTATCGGCTTCATGTAATTCCACTGCAAACTGAATTCGATCACCTGAAATCGACTCGACCAGCGCTGTTGCAATCACGACTTGACCAACTGCTGTAGGAAAAAGATGCTTAAAGTCAATTTTGTAGCCCACCGTTGTACAACGGTTACATATTTTAGGGGCCACCGCAGCAGCAGTTGCCGCCTCACACCATGCAATGGCTATCGGCGTGGCTAAAACGTTTACCGAACCGCTACCCAATGCGATGGCAGTGTGATCAATTCCAACGGTGAATTGAAGTTTTGCGGAACTGCCGACCACTTTGTCTAGGCAGGTACATGACTGGCTCATTGCAGAATTACGAGAATGTCGCCTTCGTTGACCACGTCGCCCACGGAGACAACAATCTCGGCCACGATTCCAGAGGCCTCAGCCAACACGGGAATTTCCATTTTCATGGACTCGAGCACTACGAGAGTGTCGCCTGGGACAACACTGTCTCCAACTGATGCCTCAATTGAATGAACGGATGCGACCATCTCAGCGAGAACATGCATGTGTGAATGTTAGTCCGCTTCCGTTGACCACTGAATCAGCGCGGGCGAATTATTTCTTACCGAGTTAACTGCTCGGCCCACGGCAGTGGCTTGCAGGTTTGAACGGGCCACGAGAAACCCTAAGGCTGTTTCTGAATCAACTCCCGGGTCAAGCCAGGCATTCCAATGTGGAGTGTCAATGCATGCTGGCATACGGTCATGGATGGCTTCAAGGTTGGGCTGCGCGGGCAGAGTAATAATCGCGCATGTGGGAACAACGACCCCCTCAATCACGCTCTTTGCAACTAGCCCGGCCATGGCCAGAGGGCCCGGATCACCAACCGGAGTGGAAATGTAGAAGGGATCCTTCGCAGGACGCTTCCACTCGAAATAACCCGACGCTGGAATCAGGATCCGGTTGTTCGCAAATGCTTTTTTGAACGTTGCCTTCTCAGCAACGCTCTCGCCTCTCGCATTTATGAGTAAGGTCGAGGCCTTCTTGGCCCACGGGGGAATAATTCCCCACCGGACCTGGGTAAGCAACCGCTCTCCCGATTGGGACGTCACAATCGGAACCTTGACACTTGGCGCGATGTTGTAATTTGATCGGAACTCCCTGCCCACCAAATCTGGATCAAGGTTGGCACCAAAGTGCTCAAGAAGATTATTTTGGTCCTCCGCTAAGACATAACGCCCACACATGCATTGATAGTAGAGCGTGAGTGAAAGACTGCACCCATGACTGATTGGGAGGCGATAAGTGCCAACCAGCCCATTAGTGCTTCTATCGCCCTTCCTGGATCAAAGTCATTGAGCAATCGTGAACTAATTTTGTGCGCGCTGGCGGACTCGCCCTCAACACTTCGCGGTGTCCTTGATGCACGGGACACCCAATTGATGATCGAAGGTTTAAGGTCCTTCGGTGTGCAAATCGAGGAAACCGGAAGGGACTCTGCCGGCAATCTTGATCTTGACATTACTCCCCATTTTTTGCGAGCGTCGCCTTCTTCACCAACCGTGATCAACGTGGGATTGGCTGGGACGGTCATGCGTTTTCTCCCGCCCGTTGCAGCGTTCGCGCGGGGGGATTCCTACTTTGACGGTGACGCGGCCGCACGCAAGCGCCCCATGGCAACTCTGTTGGAAGCATTAAAGGATCTTGGCTGTGACATTGAAGACCGTGGACGTTTGCCATTTTTGATTCACGGGAGCGGACATATTCGTGGCGGGGAGGTCGTCCTAGATGCTTCAAAGTCCAGTCAATTTGTCTCTGCATTGCTGCTCAGCGCGGCTCGCTGTGACGCTGGGGCCACTATTCGCCATGTGCCCGCAGAATTGGGAAGAACAGCCAGTGATCCCAGGGTTCCCAGTCTTCCTCACGTTGAAATGACAATCAATACCCTGGCAGAGCATGGTGTCACAGTTCGACGGTCAACCGCGAGTCAGGATTCTTGGCATGTTGATCCGCAGAACATAAATGGCGTTAACCTTCTGATTGAGGGCGATCTCTCCAATGCCACGCCCTTTTTCGCGGCCGCACTGATCTCGGGAGGAAAACTGAGCACTTCAGATTGGCCTGAGAATTCACTTCAGCCGATCGCCGAAATCACAGAAATCTTTGAGGCATTGGGTGCACAAATTACTCGGAGCGGTGGGAATTTCACACTCTCGGGCACCGGGGAAATCAACGGTATTGACATGGATCTCTCTGCGATCGGCGAAGTGGCTCCGACCGTGGCCGCATTATGCGCTTTAGCAGAAACGCCCTCCTACTTGCGAGGCATAGGGCATCTTCGAGGTCATGAGACAGATCGACTACGTGCGCTCGCTGACGAAATAAATGCACTCGGTGGAAACGTGATCGAAGAGGATACCGCGCTACGCATCTACCCGGCGCCGCTTAAGCGCGGTGTTTTCCACACCTATGAAGACCACCGAATGGCAACAGCTGGCGCGATCCTAGGTTTACGCGTCCCAGGAGTGGTTGTCGAAAATATTGAGACCACAGGCAAAACCCTCCCAAACTTTGTCGCACGTTGGGAAGAGCTGCTCAGTAAGTGAAATCACATAACCTCGATGAAGACGACGTGCGGATCAGGCCGGGGAAATCCAAATCCCGCCCACGCACGAAAGACCGCCCGAGTTTTACCAATATGTTTTATGGTTCCGTCTCAACCGTCGATCGCGGTCGATTCACCGTAAATCCTGAGGGGGAGACAGAAATTCTATACGCAGTAAAGGCTCGCGAACTAGGTCGTAAGGGACTCGTTGTCGGCGACCGCGTTGCCATGGTCGGCGATCCCACCGGCGGAATAGATCATCAAGTTCGCATTGTCCGTCGCGAGCCACGCGCAACCGAACTGCGAAGAACCGCGGACGACAACGACCCCCAGGAACGCGTGATCGTAGCCAATGCAGATCGACTTGGAATCGTTGTCGCAGCGGCAAACCCGCAGCCGCGGGTCGGGTTCATTGACCGCGCGATTGTGGCAGCAATGGATGCAGGGGTCACTCCATTCCTTGTGATTACTAAAGCTGACGTGAAGGACCCGCAGGAACTGGTCGCCGTCTACGCGGAACTGGGTATTCCAATTTTTGTCGTGCACGACGGGGTGGCACCAGCAAGCATCAAAGAGTTCGTTCAAGGTCACATAACCGTGTTGCTCGGTCACTCCGGGGTTGGTAAGTCAACTTTGATAAATGAGCTCGCCCCCGAAGCTAAGCGAATAACCGGTTCGGTAAACGACCTCACAGGTAAGGGCAAACATACGTCAACGAGTGTTATTGCATTTCCCCTCTCCGGGGCTGGGGGAATCGTGATCGACACCCCAGGGATTAGATCCTTTGGTCTGGCACATGTCTCCCGCGAGACAATAATTAAGGCTTATCCAGACCTCGTGTCCTACACGGTTAATTGCCCCCGCGCTTGCAGTCACGACGAGCCCGACTGTGGCTTGGTAGAAATTTCTGATCCCATTATCCTCGAGCGGGTCGCATCCATGCAGAATTTATTGGCTGGGAATTTCACGATTGGAGTGCAGTGAAAAATTGGAAAACGGATCTTGACTTCGCTCAACTCCTGGCAGATCAGGCAGATTCGATCTCACTTGCGCGTTTCAACTCGTTGGATCTCCATGTCACTCAAAAGCCGGATTTGACACCGGTGAGCGACGCAGATCTTGCTGTCGAAACAAAACTTCGTGCACTTATTACTTCGGCGTTCCCCGGTGACAGCGTGATAGGAGAAGAGTTTGCTCACACCAATTTGGGCGAGCGAACATGGATCATTGATCCTATTGACGGCACGAAGAATTTCGTTCGTGGAGTGCCAGTCTGGGCTACATTGATTGCTTTGAGAATTAACAACGAAGTCACCCTCGGCGTTGTCAGCGCGCCGGCACTGAATCGAAGGTGGTGGGGCGTGCTTGGGAATGGCGCATGGGTAAGAGAGTCAACAAGTCACTCCCCCCGGCGACTTGCAACCAGTTCGGTCACAACCCTGTCGGACGCTTCCTTTAGCTACTCGGATCAGCGCGGCTGGGTGAACGACCAGTTCGAGGCATTGCGTGAAAATACGTGGCGCCAACGGGCCTACGGAGACTTCTGGTCGCACATGCTCCTTGCCGAGGGGGCGGTCGACATCAGCGCAGAACCAGAGTTGGCACTGCACGACTACGCGGCACTGTTACCGATTGTGAGCCAGGCCGGTGGCCACTTCTCACAATTTGATGGAACATCCCTCCCTATACATGATCCACATGCGCATCCTTCGCTTCTCTGCACGAATGGAAATCTGCATCAAGATTGTCTCAACTTATTGAAATTAAAGACATAGGGCCAATCTGTTGACACACTGGGAACGATGCAACCAAGGAGGCACACGTGAAAATCTCAACTATCCTCGCAGAAAAAGGCACCGAAGTGGTTACGGTTTCCCCCGACCACAGTGTTCAGTCTTTGCTGGCCTTGCTTGCTCAACACAAGGTTGGTGCCCTCGTTGTTTCTGTCGACAGCACAACGATCGCCGGAATTGTTTCTGAACGCGATATTGTGCGAGCTCTTTCTGCCGGTGCATCCATCCTGGCCGAGCCAGTTTCGACAATCATGACCAGCGAGGTGTTCGTGTCTCCAACCGATACCAACATCGACGAACTCATGACCGTCATGACGGCCCAACGAATCCGACATATTCCCATCACTTCAGACGATGGACTCCTTGTGGGAATTGTCAGTATTGGGGACTTGGTCAAGGCACGGTTGGGTGAACTTGAAACTGAGAAGGCCGCTTTATTGGAATACATTACGAACGGCGGTTAGCACGCAACTTGACTCCACCGACCGGTCGAATAGTTACCAGTGGGTCACTTGCGGGAACGCCGTGTCCGGGTGGGTAGCTAAATTCAATTCGCTCACAAAGAGCTGCCAAAGTAATTACGCCTTCAACGTACGCAAAATCTTTTCCGATGCACTGCCTTAACCCAGCACCAAAAGGAATGAAACTTTCACGCGGATAGGAACCTAGGAATCGATCTGGCTTGAATGAATCTGGATCAGACCAAATATCAGGGTGCCGGTGCAGTAGTGCAGGACTCGTAATTACCAGCGCACCAGATGGAATTTCATAACCGTCAATTGAATCCCCGCCCAAAGACTTACGTGTGATCAGCCATGCAGGTGGATAGAGTCGGAGTGTTTCATTGAAGACAGCTTGTGTGTAGGGCAGTTGGGAGAGTCTGGAATCCAATTCGTCTCCGTTCGCGTACTGAGCCTCGGATGCAACGGCACTCTGGATCTCGGGGTGTGCTGCCAACAACGCCAAAGACCAAGAAAGAGCACTTGCAACTGTCTCATGGCCGGCGATAATAAAAGTTACGATTTCGTCTCGGATGCCGTCGCGATCAATCTTTGATTCACTGCTCGCATCAAGTAAATAGTCGACCAGATTTCGAGTCGATTTGGAATCCTTAATTAGATCCTCATTGAATGGTGTGGCGCTACGAGTGCCCACGATCGAATCAACAGCACCGTTGAGCGTTGAAAGGCTTCGCTTGAGAACTCGATTACCTGGAGTGGGAATACTTTGAGGTGGAGAAAGCGGAACTCGCGCCCGCTTAATTACTACTTCCAGTGCATCAAGTGTTGCGGACGTGATCTGGTGTGCGTCGTGGGTCAGATCAGATCCAAACAAAAATTCACCAACTACTTCCAGTGCGCTTGCAAGCATAAATGGATCCAGGTCTGTAACGGTCCCAGTCGCCTTTGCGTCAATGGTTGCAAGAATTCGATCCGCCGCAGCCTTCGTGACCGGAATAAGTTCGTCCAGCGCCTTTTTGTGAAAAGCAGGTTGAATAATCGGCCTTCGGGTTCGCCACAGTTCAGTATCGGCGGTCAGCAGCCCAGTTCCGGTCACCAAAGACAACGCTTTGTATTGGATGGTTGACTTGTCGTAGTTTTTTGCATTGTTCACGAGGACGTGTCGAACTCCACTGGCAGAGTTGACCAAGTAGGAAGGTGGCTTGGGAACAGGGAATTGCACGACGTCACCGTATGAACGCCAGGTCTTGAAGAGGTACTCCAATGGGTTTCGTCGGATCAAGGCAAAATTTTTGAGCATTTCTGGACCCATAGGACCGGGCGCTGTTGCCGGAGTTCCCAAAAAGTTGTCTGGCATTAGGTAGTTACAAAGAATTGCGAGTCAATCCGACCGTAGACGGTGGTTCGCTCTACCAAGTTCCTACCGAGTGGTTCAACGACTTCGCGGAACTGGGATTCAGAGATTCCTTGCCCATGACTCGCACCAGCAGCGCGGGAGATATTTTCGTCCATCAAGGTTCCACCCAGATCGTTGACACCTGCCCGCAACAGTTGTCGAGCACCTCGAGCCCCCAATTTCACCCACGAAGCTTGAATATTGGGAATGCTCCCGTGATAGGCGATGCGTCCCACCGCGTGCATCAAAATTGTTTCACGCCAAGTAGGTCCGCGTCGGGCCCCACGTTTCAAATAGATCGGCGCTGCCATATGGACGAACGGCAAGGGAACGAACTCCGTGAAACCACCGGTGCGTGCCTGCAGTTCGCGAGTCCGCACTATGTGTTGGGCCCAATGTTCAGGACGTTCGATGCTGCCAAACATGATTGTCACGTTGGAGCGAAGTCCTAACGAGTGCGCACTCTCATGCACGTCCAACCACTCTTGCGTCGAAATCTTGTCGGGGCAGATCACACGTCTGATGTCGTCGGCCAAGATCTCCGCTGCTGTCCCTGGCAGCGAACGCAGTCCCGCTTCTTTGAGCCTGCCAAGATAAATTTCCACCGGCTCACCCAGCCTCTTTGCGCCTTCATGAACTTCGAGTGCAGTGAACCCGTGCACGTGCATTGTGGGAACCGCTTCTTTGACAACCCGAGCAACGTTGATGTAGTAGTCCCCGTCAAAACTTGGGTGAATCCCTCCTTGCAAACACACTTCGGTGGCTCCTAATTCGTGTGCTTCCACCACACGATCAGCGATCTCTGAGTCCTTTAACAGGTATGGTGCACCACGAAGATTCAGCGAAAGGGGACCTTTTGAGAAACCACAGAATGTGCACTTGAACGTGCACACATTTGTGTAATTGATATTCCGATTACGTACAAAAGTGACGTCATTCCCATTCGCTTCTTCACGCAAGGTATTCGCCAAGGAAGCGATAGCGCCGATATCGGCTCCTCTGGCCCGAAAAAGTGTGACGATCTCAGATTCGGTTACCTGATGACCGGCGCGAACCGATTCTAAAATTTCAACAACCGGGCCGTCGCTCGAATCAGTTTCACTGCCCGAAATCAGAATTGGCGGAGCTGTATCGGCGCCTGAATACCAAGCTGTGGATCGACGGCCAATCTGAATAACTTCTGCGCCGGTGCCAACATTCGCCGCATCCTTATACTTTTCAGGGAACGTAGCACCAATGTCGTCCCTCGCGAATCCATCAGCGTCGCTCCGGTCCATTACGGCAAATCGAAGCTCCGGTGCAATCCATGTTTCCGGGTCACGAACAAACTCTGGGTAGATGGTGAGCCGGGGAACAAGAGTCCGACCGCTGGCCTCGACTCGATCACGGAGCAGCTCCAATGATGGCCACGGTTTTTCGGGGTTCACGAAATCAGCCGTTATCGGAGAGATTCCTCCGAGGTCATCGATCCCTGATTCCAGCAACGTATCAAGGTCATCGGTCAAATTTGGAGGAGCCTGCAAGTGCACACTGGCTGGAAGGATTTCCCTTGCAATGGCAATAGTTTCCAGGAACGCTTGCGGTGAACACGCTGGCCAATTGCGCATTTGCGTATCTTGTTTTGGGACAAAATTTTGGACAATTACTTCCTGAACGTGACCATATTTTTCATGTGCCGTCGCAATTGCCTCTAGTGCCGCGACCCGATCTTCTCGTGATTCCCCGATCCCCACCAAAATTCCCGTCGTGAAAGGGATCTGAAGTTCACCCGCCGCATTCAAAGTTGCTAAGCGGCGTTCGGGGGTCTTGTCGGGCGCACCCCGATGCGCTACGAGATCAGGATTGAGGCTCTCGATCATCATGCCTTGACTTGGGGAGACAAGCCGTAGCAAAGACAAATCCGCGTGGTCCAACGCACCTGCATTCGCATGAGGGAGCAGACCTGTCACGTCCAGCACCTCCTGTGCTGCCGCTACCAAATAATCAACCGTGCTGGTGAAGCCATTTTGGTCCAGCCACTCTCGGGCCTGGGGGTAACGAAACTCGGGGTACTCTCCCAAAGTGAACAAAGCTTCGTGGCAACCGGCTGCCGAACCCGCATTTGCGACTTCAAGGATCGACTCGGTACTGAGGTACGGGCTTTCCACTCGATGTGGTGCCTTAGCGAATGTGCAATAGCCGCACCGATCTCTACATAAAGATGTGAGTGGAATAAAGACTTTTGGTGAGTACGTGATTATTCCCGACATTGCCCAAGCCTACTCACCCACTTTTGGTTCAGCAGAAGTCGCAGATGAGTGCCTGCTACCTAGCCTGAGACGCCGACATGCATGGGGTTGAATTCACGAACACTTGCGCGGGAGGCGGTCCATGTCCAACCAGGCTCTCGCTTTGGCGCGGTCTCGGTCACAACCTCAAGGCCCACTTCTGCAGCGTTACCAAAATTGTCATCGACGTGAATCAGGTTGTCGTAACCTAAGTGCTCCAGCATCGAGACCACGGCAGAAGCGCGATACCCCGAGCCGCAGTACACATACACGTCTTTATCGCGCGGAATGTCACCATGACGATCCATGACTTCATAGAACGGGATAAATTCGGCGCCCCGAACGTGTCCGCCTTCCCACTCAAGAATCTGGCGGGTGTCAATCACCATGGCATCGGGATTCGAGGTCCATTCATCCCGCACTGTTGCGAAATCAACCCTGCGGGTCACTGCGGGAAGCTCACCGTCTTCGAGCCAGAATCTTGGGTCGCCAACGGCATGTGCTTTTGGCACTGAGATACCAACGCGCACTAGTTCACGCATGGCAGCTTCTACTTGCTGGGTGGTTGCGCCAACCAGAGTGACCGGTGTTCCCCAAGGCATCATCCAGGCAAGGTAATTAATGAATGCACCGTCAAGATCAAAGTTCACCGCTCCAGGAATGTGTCCTTGGCTGAAAACTTCACGTGAACGCAGATCGACAATCCACTCGCCGCGGGCGATTGCAGCGCGCAACGCTTCGGGGTCTGCTTGCTTGGGCAACTCAAGATCAACATCTGCTGGGCCAGCGGCGTTGGCAGGACCCATATGTGCGTAATACGCGGGGAATACGTCCAGTCCACCAAGGACTACCTCAACAAAGTCCGACTCGTTTTGGGTCAAAGCCGGGTTACCGAGCTTCTCTTTACCGATTGTAGATTCATAGCCGCCAGCAGCCTGGGTTGCCGAGCAGAAAGATCCAAATCCGTGGGTGGGAAACACGCCGGTTTCACCTGCAAGATCTGTCGCCAGCCGCTGAACTGAGTTCCACTGGTCGTGGGCCTGCTTCTTGGTGAGTTCGGGTGAGACTAGGTCTGGACGCCCAACACTGCCAAACAACATTGACCCGCCGGTGAAAACCGCACCCGGGTGACCGTCCTTGGACGCTGCAAAAGAAATGTGGTGCGGGGTGTGACCGGGTGTGTGAATAACGGCAACATCGAATTCGCCAACAGTGAATGAGTCACCGTCGCTCACCGCCCGAACAAACGGTTCGCTCAGATAATCAAGTTCGACATCCCCTGGAACCACGTAGGTTGCACCGTGCTTGCGTGCAAGTTCAAATCCACCGGTTACGTAGTCGTTGTGAACGTGTGTCTCCGCGACGTGGGTCACTGTTAATCCGTGCTCAGCGAGCACCTGCTCAACTCGATCAATATCGCGCTGGGGGTCAACGACGAGCGCCGAAACACCGTCATGGACAACATAGCTGCGGTCACCAAGACCTGTTGAGTCAATTACTACGACGTGCGGTGCACTCGTTGATGTCATTTATTTAACCTCTCGCGAATATTTACCGATGAATTTTTAAAGGTGAAAAAACTATTTTTGAACCGGAAGGCCATTGGCACGCCACGCAGATGTTCCGCCTTCAACGTTGATCACAGGGTACCCATGGCGGGTGAGGTAATCAGCCGCTTGCCAAGATCGGCTTCCAGATTCGCAGATCAACCACACGGGGTCTTTCATGTCGATTTCGTTCATGCGAAGCGGAATCACACTCACGGGGATATGAACTGCCTCAGGTACGTGCCCTGCGTCGAATTCATGACGCTCACGGACATCGACAACTTTTTCACCGCGGGTCAGTGCTGCCTGAAGGTCCATGATTCCAGCTGATTTCACAGTATTCATATTGCTCATTACTTGATGTGCCTCTCAATAGATCGTGAAAGGAACTATACCCCCTAGGGTATACAGATGTCTAGTTAACCCTCATGAATTAGTTAACTGAAGTCCACGGTGAGCGGGGCATGATCACTCCAGCGTTCGGCGTAGGTGGCGGCTTTGCCCACCACAGCTGTCTTGGCCCTCCCAGCCAACTCCGGGGTTGCAATTTGGTAGTCGATCCGCCAGCCCCCATCGGTGTCGAATCCCCTGCCCCGCCAGGACCACCAGGTGTAAGGCCCAGGACCTTCGCCCCCCAGCTCCCGCCCTAGGTCGGTCCAAGAACCACCAAACCAGCGGTCGAGGTGCGCGCGCTCTTCTTCGAGGAAGCCCGACTTCCCCCTGTTTCCCTTCCAATTCTTTATATCAACTTCTCGATGCCCAATATTGAAATCCCCACAGACCAAGGCTTCCCGTCCATTGCGATTAGCAGATCGGGCCAATGCGGCCAGTCGCTTGTCGACTCCGGCAAGGAATGCGAACTTGGCAACCTGCTTTGGAGTGTCGACCTCCCCTGAATGAATGTAGGTCGAGACCACCGTCACGGGTCCGACTCCTGAATCAAAATCACATTCAATCCAACGACCCTGACCGTCGATATCGGCATTCTTCACGTCAATTCGAATAGCACTGGGCGTCTCGCGGGAAAGCACCGCAACTCCCGCCCGTCCAAGGTCGGGTGCTGGCGCGTGAGCCACTTTCCAGTCAGCGAGCACCGAAGTGTTCAACACTTCCATTAACTGGTCAGTTGTCGCACGGACTTCCTGCAGACAAATAACATCTGCACCATTTTCGGCGAGCCATTCGAGTCCACCTCGTCGAGCTGTTGCCCTGATACCGTTGACATTTGCCGTAACTACTCGAAAGCTCACTCGTTACTCCCTGACATTTCACTGACTGACATTTCACTTGCTTGTTTCATAGCCTGAATCAACACTTCCGGCGGTTGTGCACCCGAGAGCCCGACTCTTTCATTGAATACAAAAAACGGAACACCGGTTGCCCCGATTTCGCGCGCCTGTGCCTCGTCAGCGCGAACTACATCCAGATAGGCGTCGTTACCGAGTACTGAATCAGCGTCTTCTTGGGACATGCCGGCTTCAACGGCAAGCGTGCCAAGAGTGGCAGGGTCGCTCACGCACAGACCATCACGTAATGCGCCCATGGCAAATCGAGTGGCAACGAGCCCGCCCAATTCTAGGTCACTTTCCTGTGCGGCCTGAATGAGTCGATGCGCGTCAAGGGTTGAGGTCGGTAGTTGCTTGGGGAGATCAAAAACCAAACCAAGGTTTGCCGCCCGCTCGGTCATGGAGTTAACCATTGAACTGGCATCTGCTTCGCTCATGCGATATTTGGCCGCAAGGGTTTCCACCATGGAGCGAGAACAGTCCGCGACCGCATTGGGGTCTAACTCAAATGCCCGCCAGTAGATCTGCACTTCACGACCTGATCGTTGGATCGCCTGTTCTAGGTGGGCCTTTCCAATCATGCACCATGGGCAGACAACGTCCGACCACATGTCAATGCGGACTTTTTGATTCATAGTGAATTCAATTCTTGATGTTTTTTCTCCAATGCGACGAATGTCAATGTTTCACTCACGGCACCCGATGCAGCAAAAAGTGCCATTCCGATCCCGCGCCGGTAAGAAACCTTGCCCGACTTCGCGGCAACAACAAATGCCACAACGTCAGTAGAGTCACTGATGGCCTGGGCCAAAATCCAGCCAGACGGATCTTCGTTGCGGCGCCATGCTCGAATCGCACCAATACCAATGGCTATCTCTCTAGCCCCCGCAAGCCGGGTCAGCCAACGGGAGTCATGTGCTGTGTCAGAGTCGATACCCAGTCCTTTGGCCAAACCATTGGGATTCACAATCAAGCCGGCACCAATAACGATTCGGCCTGCGCCCAGGATTGGAAAAAGACGAGGGGGAACTTCACCCGGAAATCTGGTCATGGTTGAGGTTAGTACGCGGGTACGCTTTACTTGCGCCCATGACCTCATTTCGCGCCGTGCGCCTTGCCCAACGTCCCACCGGACTTCCCAGCACTGATACGTGGGCCATCCAGGCAGAGGAACTCCCCACACTTTCAGCCGGCGAGTTCGCCGTCAAGATTGAATACATTTCCCTTGACCCGGCAATGCGCGGCTGGCTTGATGACCGCCCCTCCTACCTCCCCCCGGTTGAGATTGGCGCGATCATGCGCGCGGGATCTGTGGGAACCGTCACAGATTCACTCAATCCACGTTTTCCCGTTGGGGCTCAAGTAGTCGGAACATTTGGTGCAACCGAGATCGCAATTTCCGATGGCACCGGTGTAAATGTCATTAGTTCAGATCTGGCACCGCTGCCGACCTTTCTCGGAGCACTAGGCATGACCGGCATGACCGCCTACTTCGGACTCTTCGAATTAGGCAAGCCGCGCGCTGGCGACGTAGTCGTTGTCTCTGCAGCCGCTGGAGCTGTTGGAAGCATTGTCGGACAGATTGCAAAGATCAATGGTTGCACCGTGATCGGCATAGCTGGCGGCAAGGATAAATGTGACTATGTCACGGATTTCCTCGGGTTTGACTACTGCATTGACTACAAAGAAGAAACCGGAATGCGTAAGCAACTTGCGGCAGCCCTCAAAGCAGTCGGAGGCAACGGCGTTGACGTTTACTTTGACAACGTCGGCGGCGAGATCCTCAACGCCAACCTCGCATTCCTGTCATTTGGCGCCCGCGTTGTAATTTGTGGCGCTATCTCCCAGTACAACGCGACGGAGATCACTCCCGGGCCAAGCAACTACATGAACCTTCTGGTCAAGCGTGCAACCATGACCGGCTTCCTTGTCTTTGACTACGCATCACAATTCAGTGTCGCCCAGCGCCGCATGGGAACCTGGATTGCCCAAGGAAAAATCACCGCCCCCGAGACAATCGTGGAAGGAAGCATCGAAGACTTTCCGGCCACTTTGAACCGCCTCTTCGCTGGAGAGAACTTGGGTAAGTTGGTTCTTAGAATTTCATAGTTTCTTTTCCTTGCGGGAACCCGTGAGGGTGGAACTTCCCTCGACGCCGTTGGCTAAGGTTGGGCATATGTCAAAAGTTCTCGCATCTTTGCCCGTTGGCGAACGGGTTGGAATAGCTTTCTCCGGTGGTTTGGACACTTCAGTTGCCGTGGCCTGGATGCGCGAGCATGGAGCGATCCCCTACACCTATACCGCTGACCTGGGCCAAGCCGACGAACCCGATATTGACTCGGTTCCCGGCAGAGCGGGCCAGTACGGGGCCGAACAAGCTCGCCTGGTCGATTGTAAATCGGCATTGGTCGAGGAAGGCCTAGCCGCGATTGCATGTGGTGCCTTTCATATTCGTTCCGGTGGTCGCACCTACTTCAACACAACTCCTCTAGGCCGCGCAGTCACAGGGACATTACTCGTTCGGGCCATGCTCGAAGACGGAGTGAGCATTTGGGGTGACGGCTCGACCTATAAGGGCAACGACATTGAGCGGTTCTACCGCTACGGACTACTCGCAAACCCCGAATTGCGAATCTACAAGCCGTGGCTTGACGCGCAGTTTGTCACCGAGTTGGGCGGACGCCACGAGATGAGCGAGTGGCTCAAAGAACGTGATCTCCCCTACCGTGACAGTACCGAGAAGGCGTACTCAACGGATGCGAATATTTGGGGGGCCACTCACGAAGCCAAGAGCCTAGAACTCTTAAGCGAATCGATGGAGATCGTTGACCCGATCATGGGTGTGAAGTTCTGGGATCCATCCGTTGAAATCAAGACCGAGGACATCACTGTTGAGTTCATCCAGGGTCGACCTGTCGCGATCAACGGGCGAACATGTGAATCAGCGGTGGACCTAGTCCTTGAAGCCAATGCAATTGGCGGTCGGCACGGTCTTGGCATGGCCGACCAGATCGAAAATCGAATCATTGAAGCGAAATCTCGTGGGATCTACGAGGCCCCAGGAATGGCGCTTCTATTTATTGCCTATGAACGACTGCTGAGTGCCATTCACAACGAAGACACGATCGCGAACTATCACGCTGAGGGTCGGCGTTTGGGTCGTCTTCTCTATGAAGGGCGCTGGCTCGACCCACAAGCTCTGATGCTGCGGGAGTCACTCATGCGTTGGGTTGCCTCTGCTGTCACCGGAAGCGTCACGCTTCGCCTGCGCCGAGGTGACGACTATTCAATAATCAGCACGGACGGTCCTGCATTCAGTTACCACCCGGAGAAACTTTCCATGGAGCGCACCGAAAATGCAGCCTTCGGTCCCACGGATCGAATCGGTCAACTCACCATGCGCAACCTTGATATTGCCGACACCAGAAGCAAACTCGAGTTGTATGCGGGGCAGGGTCAACTCCTTGACGGTCACGTGAACCTGGTGGGCACTTTAAAGCCAGGAGGGGCAAAAGCAATTGTCGGAAAAGCAACAACTTCGCAATCACCCGACGAAGCGCTATTAGAACGTGCATCCTTCGACCTTGGCGCTGACTAATACCTGAACTAAGAGCCTCACAAAAACCTTGCAGTACCAACGCTTGACTGGCTACACTTGTTTACATGGGATTTGGAACTGTCTCACAGAGTACGACACTTCAGTGGCGGGATCGAAAGCGTTATCTGTGGTTGGTCGCAATCACGATGCCAACACTGCTTTTCCTGGCAATCGGCATGTACTCCCTAACCGGGTGGGCCGCGTGGTTCTGGATCGGACCGATTTTCATTCTCGGGATTGTTCCAATCATTGACCTGGTCACGGGCCGAGATATTTCTAACCCTCCCGCAGAAATAATCGCAGAGCTCGAAGCCGACCGCTACTACCGAATCTTGACCTATGCGTACCTCCCCCTTCAATACGCCGGCTTTGCTGCTGGCTTTTACGTGATCGCCAACTGGGATCTCTCCACGCTCACGAAAATTGGTTTCGCAATCTCCATTGGCATGATTGGTGGGATCGGGATCAATACCGCCCACGAGCTTGGTCATAAAAAAGAAAACTACGAACGTTGGCTGTCCAAGATCGCCCTGGCCCAGAGTTTTTACGGCCATTTTTTTATTGAACACAATCGCGGACACCATGTTCGAGTTGCCACACCGGAAGATCCTGCCAGTAGTCGCTTGGGTGAAAACTTCTACCGTTACTGGCCCCGCACGGTATTCGGCTCATTAAAGAGTTCGTGGAATCTGGAGAAAAACCGAATCGGTCGTCGCAAAAAACACCCATTCCGGATCGGCAATGACAACATCAACGCCTGGCTTATGTCTGTTGCCCTGTGGGCTTTCATGCTTGTCTGGCTTGGAATGGGGATCCTTCCCTACCTGGTCATTCAAATGCTGATTGCCATTACCTTGCTGGAAGCTGTTAATTACCTCGAGCATTACGGAATGCTTCGGCAAAAAGTGAAGTCCGGGGACCGTGAACGCTATGAGCGTGTTGACCCCAGCCACAGTTGGAACTCAGACAACATTGCCACCAACGTATTGCTTTACCACCTTCAACGTCATAGTGACCATCACGCGCAACCCACCCGGCGTTACCAAGCATTGCTTTCCTATAAAGAGAGCCCAGTCCTACCGACCGGCTATGCCGGCATGATTCTCTTGGCTTTGATTCCGCCGGCCTGGAATCGAGTAATGGATCCGCGGGTTCATAATCACTTTGATGGGGACCTTTCACGGGCAAATATTGCACCAGGGAAAAGGGAAAAACTGCTCACAAAGTACCCGGTTAAATCGGGAGCTAATCTTCCTACCGACAGAGAAAACCCATCTCGCGCAGGCGAGCACTTAATTTCGGCTCAATGCCCCGGTTGCGCGTACACCTACCGTGTCGAGCAAGGCGACCCTCGTGAAGGGTTTGCCGCTGGAATGCCCTTCTTTTCGATCCCAGGAGCATGGAACTGTCCGGACTGTGGCGTATGCAACAAGAACGATTTCACCCAATTACAAGAACAGCAGGCTCGCTAGGCGCTTACGTGACGCCCTTGCTTGCGGTCCCAACCGTATTTCGCAACGGCGAGTGCGCCCACAAGGAGCTGTGGCAAGAACCAACCTAGGCGCCACAATAGATCTGCCGCAACGGCCGTCGAAGCGTCAACGCCGAATGCAATTAACAGTGCAATGAGTGCGGCGTCAACTGTGCCCAGTCCGCCAGGGGTGATCGGAAAGGCAGTCAGAACTAACGCCACGGAAAATGCAGCGAATAGTTCAACGAGGGAAAGCTCAGCGTGAGTGACACCGAGCCCTTCCAGAGCCGCCCACAAAACGAGCATGGGCGCCATCTGAGCGGAAACGTTTGTAATTGTTAGTGCTTTCCAGCGGGTCTTGATCAAGTCCGAGGCTTGGTCGTGGAATTGCACAAGAATTGCCGTGAGGTCAGGGGCCTGTTTCTTAAATTTATTGAGGACTGCGTTAAGCGGCTTTTGCGCCCAGTCGCCGATTCGACGGGCAGCGTTTTCACTGCGAAGAACCGCAACTATCACAATCACGGAGATGATTACCGCGATAAGACCGATCATGGCTGTGGTCACAAAACCACCGGTTGATCGACCTTCCAGTACAAGCAGCGTCACAGCGATTGAGGGTGCGCCAAGTGTGAACAGGTATGTGAAAATCGCATCTGCTGATACGGCGGCCGCCGCACGGGCTTGAGGCACGCCGTACTTTGCCAACACCGCGTATTGAGTTGCCACAGCCACTGCCCCGCCACCGGGGATGATATTGCTCAAGGTAAAGCCAGCCTGCCGGCTTAAGGACGCATGCAGGTAGCTCAGTGAACGAATTGCAGCGATCGCAGTAAGCGGGTAGATCGCAATATTTATTAACGATGCAACCCCGATCATTACCTTCCAGAATGTGTCAATGGACCCAAGTTCGGTGAAAGCTTTGCTGTATTCCCCGGCATTTTGACCAATAAACCAAATCAGCAGCACCATCACGATCAGCCCTACTACTGCACTGATGATCATGCCCTTGCGGCTTTTCTTGACCGACACCCCTGAATCACTCACGTGGGGAGCCTAACCGCTGTAGTGCGCTTGCATCCACGAAGTGGGACACTACGGGCATGAGCGATACACAATCACTGTACGACCTGAGTTTCACCGACAACAAAGGCAATGAAGTGGGCCTTGACTCCTATCGTGGCAAGCCGATTTTGATAGTTAACACCGCAAGTAAATGTGGCTTTACGCCGCAGTACGACGGGCTACAAAAACTGTATGAAGAACTCGGCCCCCAAGGCCTAGTCGTACTTGGGTTCCCGTGCGATCAGTTCGCACACCAGGAACCGGGCGATGATTCTCAAATCGAAGAATTCTGCTCACTCAATTACGGGGTGAATTTCCCGTTGTCCACGAAGGTTGATGTCAATGGTGCACAGTCTGATCCCGTCATTGAATTTGTGAAAGACAATTCAAGCGGCATGCTCGGATCTCGGATCAAGTGGAATTTCACTAAATTCTTGGTCAGCCCCGACGGCACAACCGTTCAGCGCTTCGCCCCAACAACAAAACCTGCTGACCTTAAACCAGAGATTGAAAAACTACTAACCGAAAAGGACTAGGGTTCACGCATGAGCGATCGCATAACAATTACTCCACTCAAGGACGGACCCGATCAAGTCAGTGGCCCCGTTACTGTTCTGGACGAAGCCGGCAACGTTGTCAAAGAGGCAGACACTGTTTTCCTTTGCCGCTGCGGGCATAGCGCTAACAAGCCTTTCTGCGACGGAGCGCACAAGCGCGAAGGCTGGACCAGCGAGTAGTTTCGTATTTTCTAACTTGGAGTAAATGGGAACTGACGCTGACTTCCGTCGGCCCAAGGTTGCACCACAGGTGACAATCGCTTGGTTGCCCGTTGCTCCTGCAATATAACCTGCATAATTTTCAACGTTCCTGCAGAACCCGAGTTGGTGTAAAGGTTCGTCATTTCTGTTGGATCGGCGGTCAAGTTGTATAGCTCAAATTGATCCGCTGGCGGAGCAGTCTGTCCGGTGGTTGGGTTAACCGCCTTTACGGTAGTCACTGCGACCCTGTTGCCGGGTTTGTTCACCGGACCAGGAATAAAGGTTTGCACGTCTTGAACACCCGGAGTGGTCCAAGCCTGTGAATTGTCCCAATAGCGGTTGTACTTCCACCGCTCTTTGGATCCAGCGGGCCCTGTTGGTAAATAAGCAACAACAGTTTCCACGCAGTTTGGTTGCTCGACGGGCTGGTAGGCAAGTCCCAGCGTGGAAACCGCTTGGGAGCCTTTGAACGGCTGGTCGTCGGTCATGAAGTACACGGGGTCACTATTGAATTTAGCTGCAGATTCCTGCCCCAGCAGAACAGAGGAAAGGTCACGCCCGACCAACCTGCGCACTTGGGTATGCGACTTGGATAACTCCCTCGCCAGCACGGCTTCATCGAGTCCCGCAAGGCCCAACATAGTGGAAATCAGGTCCGCATGGCTGGTCAATATGTCAGACTCCCGCGCACGATCGAACAGCGTTGGATTGTGAAAAATAAAGGGAACTTTGAGGATTTCGTCGTAGGCGTTGTGCCATTTCTGGAACATGCCACCATGTGAACCAAGCATCTCACCGTGGTCGGAGAGATAAATGACGATGGTGTCGCGGTAGTTGTTACGATCATTTGCCAAGGCATCCACGACAGTTCCAATGTGCTTATCAACCTCCTTTTGTAACTGGTAATAGAAGCGGTGATATTCGATCCCATTGCGCAAAGGCTGAAACCCCTGCGGATAGCGGTCAACAAAACTGCCCTGAGCCGTTGGCTTGAGGCTTAGATCCTCATTGGCCGACTGCCGATAAGCGGAAGTGAATAGGTCTGTAGGCACATTAGAGCCAACAAGTTGCTGGGCGAGGTAGAACGAGCCCGGCTGACCTGTCAGGTCGGTCGCCAACGTCAGATCTCCCCAAATCGTTATGTCATGTGGATTGACAAAAGATGCAACCATGAGCCAAGGGTCCTTGGCGTTTTTTAATTTCTGCAATTGCTCGACGCTCATCTGCGCATAAACCTCGTCGCGCCCGCGACCGTTGGGGCCGGAGGAACCTGAGTTCAGTGGATTGCTGCCGTGTGGTTCCGGGCCAACAAATCCTTCGAAACCGTATTGAGCAAGTCGTTCAGACTCCAGATAAATGTTTTCTAATTCATAATCGCGCTTGCCTGAATCTGTGTATGACGGCAGTGGATTGTAGGTTCCTGGCTGATACAGGTCTGCATCCGAGATGTGCCACTTGCCTTTCCAGTAGGTGTCATAGCCCGCTGCCCTAAACCAGTTGCCCAAAGTCGGGACAGTCGTTGGGTCAAGCCAGAGTAGGTCTTCTTCGATCGCTGACTTTGCAGCACCCGAAGTCTGAGCGACACCGTGTAGAGAAGGGTACTGGCCCGTATAAACGGATGCGCGACTTGGTTGGCACGCCACCGACATGATGTGGTGATTGGTGAACTCAAAACCATTACGACGAAGCCGACTTTGTGTGGGCAGGTTCGCAAGCCGCCAAGCTTTTAACACCTCGGATTCATAAACGGGAGCATGGCGCTGCTCGTCCATCATGACAATCAGGAAGTTGGGTCGTCGCTTAAGTCGCCCACGTGGCTTGAAGGGTTGGCGCGGCACGCTCCGTGGAGTGGCTGAGGCACTACTTGATCCGGCAGCAGCGGCACCAAGAACACCCGCAACGCCGGCAGCTTGCAGGAGTCTGCGACGACTTAGCCCAGAATTTTCTGTATTTTCAACCATGATTCACCTTTACTGGTAGCTGGGCAGGATGACTAATTGCTCAAGTAGATTTGACCGATTGCCACGTTGTAGGTCACCGTGTAATCAAAGTAGAAAGAGTTTCCTGTGTTGACCACGCCCTTGCCTACCGGCAAGACTCGAACGTAGTTTCGCGACGCTTTTTTCCCGCTCACAAACTTGTGAGCAACGTAGGAACTGCCGGGTGCTGCAAATCCCACGCGAGTGCCCGCTTTAACAAGCCCGTTGGCGCCTTGGGGCACACGTTTAAACGCTATGCCTTTTGCTCGCATTTTGGTAAAGCCTGAATCAAACCAGGTATCACCGCACCACTCCCGTAAAGTTCCAAATCTCCAACAACCCTGCGCAGCGTGGTCATCCCACAGCAACGCACCATTGATATTTTTCCCAAGTGGCCGTAGTTGAAAATTCATTACCGTGCTTGCTGGCGCCTGCGCACCTAAAATCAGTGCACCAATGCGGCCGACCCCACCCCTAGGGCGTTCGAAGTGAATACTCCACCGCAATCCCAGTGTTCCCGGTAGGGACATCAGTGGATTCGTCATTTCTGAACTACCTGTTCCCAGTCCCAGGATCCCGTATACTTTTTTGTCGGTCCACAGCTTGATGTAGGAACTCGAAGTGTTGACATAAGTGAACGCAACGGCGGCTGTGGTACTCACACCACTGAGCGTCATGGGTGCCTTGCCCTGTACCCCTTTTAACTTCTGACCTTGAACAGCAGCGATAACTTTTTCAGAGCCAATGCTCACCGATGCTGGCTTCGCGCTCCAAGCTCCCGGGAACACGACCAGACCCACAATGCCGGTGTCCACCATCACCGAAAAAGGAGCCGAATTTCCGACTCGAATTTGTACTATCCCGTTTTGCCCGTTAGTACCGGGAGTGTTCACAGTACGAATGGGAACTTTGACTTTGACCGGAGTGGTGACGGCCCGTGAGGGGTAGTTGTCAGAATCCGAATCAGCGGCAGATGCGGAAGAAAATGGCAGAGCCAATAGGGCAATGACAAGTAGTGCCAGGCCCGACGAACGAATCTTCACATGAATGTCCTGTCCCATTTGTAATTTAGATTATAAAGACATTAAACCAAAATTTCGCAACTAATTGTTCTTTATACACGTGTTTGCTCAATCAACCAACAGGTGTTAACCCCTTAGCGATTCGGATCAACTGTGCACCACTGAGATTCTTGGCACCAAAGGTCTCAATCCACACCGTTGTGGGACGCAAACCTGCAGCGGCTGGCAGGTGCACCTGTACGTGTCCCCCTTGACGCTTTACGTCAGACCTCGTGCATTTTTGCTTGCTCGCCGGATCACAGTAGGCCTGCATAACCAGCATCACGCCATTGAACTTGGCTTTGAGAACTACGGATCCCTGGCCAATGTTGCTACACATCGGATTTCCTTCAGTGATGGTGAAATGCTTGGCGCTCTTTCTACCGTACGTGGCCAGAAGATTCTCCTCCGTGCCGGCGGAACACAGGTCGTTTCCACCAATGTGTTGCGCCTTCAGCCCAGCGGTGTATCCGGGTTTATACACGGTGTAGGTGACGCCAACCTGCATGTTTTCGTAAGCGTCTGAGGAACCCATGGCAAACGATGGTGCAGCAAATGTCACCGATCCAACAACAGTGGCGAGTAGGCCTAATACGAATCGATTCACTACGAACTCCCTGCTCCAGCAACCCAAACAAACAACTGACTTTGAAACAATATACCCGTCAAACCTGTCAGAATGAAGACGTGCAAATTCAAGGACTTAATGCAAGTCTCGCGCTAGCACTCCTGCGTCAGTTACCGTTAATTCGCAAAAATCCAGCTCCGGACCCACTTGAGATTCATGCACTCAGGGCTCAGTCAGGAGTGATAAATACATTCCTCACGAAGCAATTTGGAATGGCTCCCGGTGTCACTTTCACCGACGAATTCACAAGCACTCCTGCAGGTCAACTCCGCTTACGCGTCTATTCACCAGCACAAGTCAGCAGCAACTCCGTCATCTACTACATCCACGGTGGCGGATTAATTCTTAGTTCGGTTGAAACCTACGATGCTCGTTGTGCACATTGGGCTGCCAACACCGAGAGCACCGTCGTCTCCGTTGACTACCGCCTGGCCCCCGAGCACCCATACCCAGCCGCGCTCGACGACGTTATGGCCGGGCTTGAGTGGACATCGAAAAATCTCGAAGTTTTAAACGCAACGAAAATAATTATTGCTGGCGACAGCGCTGGTGGTTGTCTTGCTGCGGCTGCAACCCTTCGCAACCGAGACGAATCTACAATCAAGATTGCTGCCCAGATTTTGGTTTACCCCATGATTGACGATCGCAATTTTGGCCCTGACCCTCGCTTCACATCACCTTTCATTACCTGGAGCTTTGCAAACAACTATTTCGGTTGGAGCGCCTACCTCGGCGGTGAACCCGGCGGCGAGGATACTTCTATCTATGCAGCACCAGCACGTGCTGCAGATCTGAGTAAACTCCCGCCTACTTACATAGACACCGGAACACAAGATATTTTTCTCGATGAAGACACCGCCTACGCCCATCGTCTCAAGGGAGCCGGGGTGGATGTTGAGGCCCATATTTGGAACGGTGCCCCACATGGTTTCGACTACTTCGCGCCCACGTCGCGGATTGCCAGAAAAGCTTGGCAGGCGCGCTTTGACTTTGTTCGAAGGATCAGCGAACTGCAAAACTGACACGTGAAAAATTGATTTAGTGAGCTACCTTGACGCACTTAAATGAACGGGTTTAAATCAACGGGCTGAGATCCCAGACCACGGGAGCCCGGATGACTCGGACAAAAGAACTCCCAGAATGAGCAAAAAGGTCCGACTTTCCCAGGAACTGGGAAAGTCGGACCGGTGGTAGCGGGGACAGGATTTGAACCTGTGACCTCTGGGTTATGAGCCCAGCGAGCTACCGAGCTGCTCCACCCCGCGTCGCTTTTGTACTTAACGAACTATACGTGGGTCTATTCCTCGCAGGTCTTGCGGGTGCAGCTAATTGCGCACCGCGTAAATCCATGCGAACTCCTGAGCTGCGCCCTTGGGTGTTACATGGTTCAGAATCTGGGTGTCGATTGCCGTGAAATCAGTACCAAGTGCGTCGGTGAGGTCAGCGATACTGTGTCGGGCGACCGGCAATCCGGAACATGTGTCTGGCCCGTTTTCCGAGAAGGTCCCAAGGATCATGTACCCCCCCGGAACTATTGCGTCACTGGCCATGGAAAAGTAATTCAGTTGATCTTGCTCGTCCGTTAAGAAATGAAATACCGCGCGATCGTGCCACAGACCATACATTCGCTTGGGAGTCCATTGCGTGACATTCGCTTGAATCCAATCGACTTTGCGGCCCTCCACATTCCGCGCACCCTCATCCAATGCAAATTGACTAATGTCAAGGACACTGAGGTCTGTGAACTCACGAGCAATCAACTCGTGAACAAATGGAGAAAGTCCACCACCAATGTCGATAATTGGCGTTGCCTTGCCAACGTTGTCAGAAATAAAGTCAACTTCAGGTGACCTCTCCTGATACCAACTCAGCTTCGATGCCGGGTTGTTTTCATAGCGGTCATCCCAATGCTCTGCCAGGGTCATGCATCACCCACTTATGCGGTCGTACCCTCTGCGGCTGCAACTTCTGGATCTACCACCGGATCAATGACCTCAGGTTGCGGGTTCAGAATCGCTTCGGCTGCGGCAATACGACCAATCGCTGCATTTAGTCGATCTTGGGCCTCACCGTAGGCGGCGAAGTCACCCTGGGCCAAGGCCGCTTGACCGTCAGCGAATGCTTCCTGAGCCTGCCGGATTGCGACTGCCAGTTGTTCAATCGGATCAGTCGGGGTTGGCGTTGTGGTGTCTGGGTCGGTCGTCTCAGGTGTTGTCTCGCCCCCACCAAGATCAATATTGGGGATTGTTTCCGGGATCGCTTCAGGGCTTGTTCCCAAAACCTTAGCCAGAGCACTGGCCAAGTTGTCTTCGAGAGCGACGTTGGCGCCATAACCTGCTAATACCTTACGCAGCAATGGATAACCGTCGGCCGCAGCTCGAATGTAGACCGGCTCGACGTACAGCAATCCTCCATTGAAGGGCAAAGACAGCAGATTTCCAAGTTCGACTTCCGAACCTCCACGTCTTAAGAGTGAGAGCTGCGAACTAACGGTCGGGTCAGACTCAAAATTATTTTGGACCTGCTGCGGACCAGGGATCGTGGTGTTACTCGGTAACTGCAAGACCTCAATTTTCCCATAGTTGTCCCCCGGAGCAGAATTCACGGCCATGAATGCAGCCAATGTTTGTCGCCTTTGCGGTGCAAATGTTGTGGTGAGCATGAAGTCGGTCTGCGAGGCCCCGGGCATTTGCAGGGTGAGGTAGTAGGGCGGTTGGAAAACTTGCGCAGGCGACACCGTGGGATCAAATGGCACAATCCAGACGTCGGTGCCGTTGTAGAAGGTGACTGCATCTGTTACGTGGTAGCGAGACATGATGTTGCGCTGTACTTTAAAAATATCTTGTGGGTATCGAACGTGGGCCAAGATATCTTCCGACATTGCGCTTTTCGGCTCAACGACGTCAGGGAAAGCTTTCATCCAAGTTTGCAGTACCGGATCTGACTCGTCCCATGCGTATAGTTTTACGGTGCCTTCATAGGCATCCACGACCGCCTTGACCGAGTTCCGCATGTAATTCACTTGGTCACGCGGGAGCAGGCCAGATGTGATCACGCGGTTGCTGATCGAGTCGCTCGTGGCATCAGCGAGCGAAACGCGAGATGAGTAGGGAAAGTCGTTTGAGAGCGTATAACCGTCTACAACCCACTGAATACGACCGTCAGCGACGACGGGGTAGGGGTCTTGATCCAGGGTTAACCAAGGGGCTACTTTTTCAACTCGCGTAAGTGGGGTGCGATCCCACATAATTTGGGATTCTTCGTTGACCAAGTCTGAAAGTAAAATATTCGAGTCTTGGAATTTTGTTGCGAAGAGCATCTTCCCAAAGAATGAACCCATGGGAACTCCACCGGCACCGCTGTAAGTGTTGGTCGCTTGGCCGGTTGGACTTGCGTCGTCTGGGTAGTCGAGTTCGACCGATGGCGTTCCCTCTGGCGCGCCAACAATTGAATACTGTGGGCTGAGTTCACCGAAGTACACACGGGGCTGCGTCACCTCAAGTTCGCCCACCGGTGGAATATCGTAGGCAAAGAAGTCCGGTGTGCCATCGCTTAGCGCCGTGTTGTCGAACGCACTGACAAACCCGTAACCGTGTGTATACACGGCTCGATCGTTGGTCCAGTTGCGTTGTCCATCGGGGATTCCTGCAAGGTTGATTTCACGTACCGCAACAACGGCACCACGGCGACCTTGCGGCAAGTCGTAGCGGTCAACGTCAAGATTCGTATTAAACGAGTAGTAACCACGGATCTGCTGCAATTGGTTGTAGGTGGGCGAGACTATTGCCGGGTCAAGCAAACGAATGTTGCTCAGTGTTCCCGCACTCGCCTGCAGTGTCTCCGCGGTCGGCGGGGAAACTGAACCCTCATAATCAACGACCTCTGCTTCGGAAATTCCGTATGCATCACGCGTAGCGTCGATATTGCGCTGAATATAGGGCTCTTCTCGCACCAACTCGCTGGGGCGAACCTGGAATTGTTGAACGATCGCGGGATAAAGACCACCAATGACAACGGAGGTCAGAATTAATAGTCCTAAACCGATCGACGGGATTACCCATTGCCGACGGAAAATATTAAAGATGAACAAGACTGCAACCAAAATCGCCACGAAAACCAAAATGTTGAGGGCGGGCAACACGGCATTCACGTCGGCGTACGTCAATCCGGTAAACCCACTCACCAAGGATTCGCTCTTTGTGACCAACCCGAATCTATCCAGGTAGTAGGCGAGTGCTTTAAGCAGCAAAAGAATGGCGAACAGGGCAGAGAGTTGAACCTGGGCAGCCCGCGTTGCACGATCGCCTTTTGGCTGAAGCCTCAATCCGCCATAGAGGTATTGAACCGAAGTAATGATCATGAGCGCCAAAATTATGAGCGTGAATGCGAAACCTAGAACAAACCGTAAGAAGGGTAACTCGAAGGTGTAGAAGGCTAGATCTAAACCAAATTGCGAGTCCACCTGATTAAACGGCGTGGCGTTGCGCCACAGCAGATACGTTCCATACTCACCGGATCCTGCTAGGCCTGCGAAGAACGAAAGCATGAGGACGATTGCGAGCGCAATGAGTTTGCGGAAAGGCTCAATTGCAACGCGGTAACGCTCCAAGCTTGCCTGCTCGGGGGTGGCGCCGACGTGTGAAGGCCTTGTACGAAATGCAATGAAGAGTGCGAGTGAAGACACGACCGCCATGATCGCGAACATGATCGCGAACATGATTCCACGAGTGAGGAGGGAGATGCTGAACACTTGGGTTTTGTCGACCGCATCAAACCAAAGAAATTCGGTATAGAACCCTGTGAAGATTACGAAAGCAACAACGATGCCGACCAAGATCAACAAGGTAGGGAGCAGAACTCCCCCGCGACGTTTAGGGGCAAGATCAGGGCTCATTGAATTTGTAGTGCTCACCCCCTAAACCTACGTCACGCCCCAAACGGGCGCCCTATGGAGTCTTGGGACAGGAGGTCACGGGCATTCCGGCAACCCAATGACTCATTTCTTTGATCGCGTCCCTAAGGGATGTCACCGGAGTGACGGTGAGGCCATCGGGGACATGTCCTGCAGACTCAGCGCAGTGCTGCTCGGGCATGAGGAATAATTCGGCCCCGGCCGACCGAGCCCCGGCCAGTTTTTGCCGAATACCTCCGATCGGTCCCACGGCCCCTTCAGGCGTGATCGTTCCGGTTCCGGCTACATGCTTCCCACCGGTCAAGTCTTCGGGCGTAAGTTTGTCTACAATTCCCGTCGCGAACATGAGCCCCGCGCTTGGCCCTCCCACGTCACTCAGGGTGAAATCTATATCGAATTCAGCCGAATAAAGCTCCCCAACTGAAATACCCAAATATGGTTTCCCGGGTGCATCTGGGTTTTCCCCCGATGCCACTGTCAGGCTCATATTTTCAGCTGATCGTCGAATCTCGAATGTGAACTCGGTGCCGACCGGTGAGCCCTGAACGGTTTGAACAACATCTCCCGGCGTAGTCACCGGAACCCCGTCAATGCTCACAATTTCGTCGCGCGGCAAAAATACTTCATCTGCTGGGGCATCAACGATCACAGCGGTTGCCACAATTTTTGTCTGGACGGGCAGTTCCAGATAGTTGAGCGCTGCAGCTACCGAGTCAGACTCGGACGTACTAAAAAGTGCTGCATTCCTTGCCTTGACATCTTCCCCGCTTATGTCATCGGGGTAGACCAATTCCCTGGGAACAACGGCGTCTGAAGAATTGAACCAGGACCCAACGGCGTCAACAAAGGTGAGGCCGCCACGGGGACCACCTGATTCCCGCACGGTTGTCATATCTAGTTCCCCTGAGGTCGGGAATGTTGGCGCGCCATTGATTTGGATCACTGGGGCACCATCCACGTCACCGATTACGTTAAATGTGGGACCGGGAGCAAGTTTGACAAATGGGACAGGTAAGAAAAACGCGATCGCCAAAATACCCAGCGTGACCGCGCTACTCACTAGCAGCGCAAGGGTGCTGGTCCCCCATTTTTCCCGGGATGATTCCACATGGGCTGGTTCACGTTGGGGTAACTCAGGATCGGTCACGATTCACGTTTCCATGCGATTTCTTCATGGCTGCCTGCATTGATGCGAACTGGCCGAGGTCATGGTTTTCTGGCGGCCTCCGGAAGTAGGTGACGAGAGCCGCTATGCCAACCCCGAGGAGAACAGCAAAAATCGGAATCAACCACCACATCAAGGTGCTCACGTTATGTCTCTCCCTGCCTTCGGATTCGAGTTCGCATACCTACCATTAACCGTACCGCGACCGCTAATTATGCACTCAAGGAAATTCAATGGCGACCTGGTCTTTGGTAGCAATGTGTACTCGAGCAGCATTTATGAGATTCACCACACTTTGGTCTATGTCCGGTAGCCCTTCATTCATATCCCACCACGTGGTCTTAGCGTCTTCCGTCATGTGTCTGGGTTGGTCGGCATCGACGAGTGCGAGAAACTGCACATCCCAGTGAACGCTCTGAACCACCTCGCCACTTGCTGACTTGCATGGAACTTTGTGGCGATCGAATCTCAACGGCGCCGGCACCACTTCAATATTTGAGTAACCGCTCTCCTCAATGCATTCACGCATCGCAGCCGCATGGAAACCCCCGTCGGCTAATTCAATATGCCCACCCATTTGCAACCAGCGCTTAACTCGCGGATGCATAACGAGCAATACTTCTGATCTCCTGGGGTCAACCAGAAGAGCACTTGCAGTGAAGTGACCCGCTTCCCGCACCCGCGATAGTGAGTCAGGATCGTCAACGAGAAGCTGTCCGTACTCTGCGTGAAGTTCACGCTGGCCAGCTTCCTGGGGAACACTCCACGTGTTGTACTCGTGCGTGAACTTCTCAACGCGACCAGCGTTTTCGTCCAAGTGCTATTCCTCGTCTTTCTCGGAATCACTCTTTTCGAAGTCACTCATCGAAATGTCATCAAACGCAGAGCCACCGGTAACACCCTCAACAAAGCCAAGTGGGTCGGCGAGCCCTTCAGGGTCGGGTAATAGGTCCGGGTGATTCCAAAGCGCGTCACGCGCTTCTATTCCCGCTTTGGCCCGCACCGCAGCAAATATTGTGTTGGCCTCGCGGAATAGCGTCGGTCGCAGCTTCATGCCGACCAACGTGCTAAATGTGGTCTCAGCCGGACCTCCGGTTGCGCGCCTGCGACCCATAGTTTCCCGGAGTTGAGCAAGACTTGCCAGTCGGTCCCCTGCGGCCTGTGACACGACCTCGTCCACCCACCCTTCGATCAATGCTAGAAGTGTCTCGAGCCGAATAACCGCGGCTCGCTGCTCGGCCGTGTCCTCAGGCTCCATGACGCCTGAAGCCATAACTTCTTGGAGTGCCTCTGGATTGGTCAGATCAAATCCGCCAAACTTCTCACCTAATGAAGCAATGTCAACATCCATGTATCGGGCATATTCTTCAACCGCGGACATTAAGCGCGGGCGCAGCCAAGGGGCATGGTCAAATAAACGCTGATGTGCGCTCTCACGCAGTGCGAAGAAGAGGAAAAGATCTCTTTCTTCAATTCCCAATCCTTGCGCGAACTGTGAAATATTCATCGGGATTAATGCTCGCGTTCCAGCAGGAGCTAACGGAATACCAACATCCGTTGAGGAAACAACTTCTTTGGCTAGGGCACTCAATGACTGCCCAAGTTGGTATGCGAAAGCTGTTGCACCGAGCTGGGTCACCATGCCGAGCATGGGCTTGAGCATTGCCATAATTTCTGGGGTGACGCCCTCTGGCAGCATTTCTTTGAGTTGCTCGGGAAGTTGATCTGAGAGGGAGCTCGCATCAAGGTCGCCGCTTAGCCCAGGCAACATTGTTTCCATGCGTGTAGACATCGTGGTGGCGATTGGCAAAATGATTTTTTGCCACACATCGGCCGTTTCTACCAACCACTCACTTCGCGACCAAACTTTCACCGAGGTGCTGTTTGCCGGGAAGGTCACACTTTCATTGAGCCACAAGTCTGCAAGTTCCATCGCACTTTCAACCGCGCGCACCGACGAGTCAGAGACGCTTGGGTCGGTTCCCAGCCCTGTCCGAGCAACCTGCATGACCGTGGACCATGGGAGCGGCCCCTCGTTTTGAGACTGCTGGAGCATTTGACCGAACTGGGTGAACATGGCACCCAGGTTGTTCATGTCAAAGCCACCCGACTCATTTTCATTGTCGCCGTTGTCATTGCCGTCTGCGGATCCAAAGCCGAAAGGAAATTGTGACATGTCTTTACGGTAATGCAGGTGCATTGCTTTGGCTGCCTCGGTTGCCTAGCAAGTGAGCCACAACTGAAAAACACAAACTTAAAGGGATAGCCCAACTGGGCCATCCCTTCAAAGTTTTATTCGATAAAACGCAGTATGTGGGTATTGCGAAATTTACGCTTTACCCAGAATACGAGTTACTTTGGTGCCGCACGTTGGGCAAATGCCCTTTGCGAAACGACGACCATTGGTTTCTTCAACGTGACCGGTGAATTCACGCTTGGCTTTGCACTTTACGCAATAAGCCTCGCCGGTGTAGCTTTCCTCCGCCATGGGGTCCTCCTGTTAAACATTCTCCGCCGCAGCGGTGGTGGCGGGCGCCACCCTCTTAGCCCTAACTTCGAGCCTGCTCCACCATAGGGCAGAAACCGCTCACGTTCGCCTCTACGCACAGGGGCAATTCGGCGTGGCGACAAAAAACTGACCCATATTTCCGACAAAACGGACATTTATCTAATATCGGGGCTTTGTGCACACCGAACCGGGCCGCAGGCCAGACTTCCATCATGTCTAAATCCTTAGCCGGTTACACCGATCACTTCCTACGTGCACCTGCCATCCTTATGGATTTATCCGAGCTACTTTCCATTCCTTCGATGGGTGGAAGTGAAGCCGAAACACACGCTCAGGAATTCGTGGCCGCCCTTATGCGCGAGGCTGGCCTGGAAGTGCACACCTGGGACATGGACCTCGCGCAGATCACCGCCGACCCACAATTCCCTGGCCAAGAAGTGGAACGTGTCCAAGGATTGGGCGTCCTAGGGATTTGGCGAGGAACAGGAGATGCGCCAGCGTTACTGATCAATGGCCACACCGACGTTGTCCCACCCGGTGACCCGCAAGCCTGGAGTGCAGACCCATTTCTTCCGCGCACTCAACAGGTCAATAATCAGGATGCTCTGCTAGCTCGAGGGGCATGCGACATGAAAGGCGGGCTCATGGCCGCTTGGGCTGCGGTCAAGCACCTACGTGCCACCGGCTTCACGCCGAAGGGCGATCTGTTATTCGCACCCGTGATCGGCGAAGAAGATGGCGGGCTGGGGACCTACTCACTGATCACCGAGGGATTTCCGAACTATTACAACCTCGATCAACATGAAATAATGGGCGCCGTTATTCCTGAACCGACATCACTCGCCGCGATCTGCGCGAATGGAGGCGCATTGACCTTCCGTTTGCGAATTCATGGGGCCGCAATTCATGCATCGCGTCGAACCGAAGGTGTCAGTGCAATTGATAAATTCTTCCCCATTCACCAGGCACTCGCAGAATTTGAAAAAATTCGCAATATAGATGTTGATGCGCGCATGGATCGCTGGCCAGTTGCCTATCCGATCTCAATCGGCACCGTTCATAGCGGCGACTGGGCCTCAACCGTTCCTGATCTGCTCGTGGCCGAGGGGCGCTTCGGCATTGCACTCGGTGAAGAGACGGAAGTTGCCCAACGCGCGTTCGAGGACTGTGTTGCGCATGCATGTGCAAGTGACCCGTGGCTCTGTGATCATCCCGTTGAGGTCCAATGGTGGGGTGGACAGTTCGCATCAGGGGAGACTGACGAACAGGCACGGATCATCGAAAATCTTGGCCAAGCGCACATGCGCATAACAGATCAGCGATTGGAAAAGTATGGCGCGCCATACGGCTCAGACTTGCGACTCTTGACCGGGCTTGCGGGCATTCCCACAGTTCAATACGGTCCCGGTGACGCGATCGTTGCCCACGCACCCGATGAGTACGTGCACATTTCCGAACTTGAAACAACTGCTTCCGTGATCGCCCAAATGATTCAGATCAGCATTTCATAACACTCCGTGGCCTTGCCACCTCTACCGAAACCTGCCTGTTATACCGGAATCTGCCTGTGGATTGCACCTTGTCGTCCACAGGCTCGAATAAACACACTTCCCGCATGAACGAAACGCCGAAATCCCACGTGCACCCCGAATACAACCCTGCCATTCCTGTAATCACACGGGCCAACGGTGCAATTCAGTTTGGGGATCATTCGGTTAATGTCACGTCAACGCCGCAGACACTCCAGTGGTTTACCGCACTCGATGGTTCACTCCGTTTCGACGCGGCACTCCAAAGTGGCACTGAAATGCTTGGCCTTGAATCACGACATGTCCGCGCGTTGCTCGATCACGGATTCACGTCGGGGGCCTTACTTGATGCCCACCGGAAACCTCGCACCGTACGCTGGCTCAACTCTAAAAGTCGAAACCGCACCAACATTGATTTGGCATGCGCACAAAAATACGGGGCTTATGAATACGGGGCTTATGAATACGGGGCTTATGAATACGGGGCTGACCGGAAGAGCGGTTACTCGAGTGCCGATCCAGCGGAAATACTCGACCGCCGAAACACGACCCAACTTGAATTGGTGGGCGAAGGTCCCGTCGCTGTGGCAATTTACGAACTTGGAACAGATGCTGGATTTCAATTCACCACCGAACGTTCACGCGCTTCATTGGTTGTTTTCGTCAGCACTTCTCACCCATTCGTTTTCGAACACATCAATTCCCACATGTGTTCAATCCCACACCTGCACGTCGGTGCACGAATGGACGCCGTGACGATCGGTCCATTTGTTATTCCGGGTATCAGTTCATGTTTTCGGTGCGCGCAGCTTCACCGACGGGATACCTTGATCGACTGGATGGACGTTGACCTTCAATGGCGGCGCCACAACCACAATGCTCAGACTGATTCACTCGTTGCACTGCACGCTGGCGCTCACACCCTGTTACTCATTCGGCATTGGATTGACGGTGTCAGGATCACCGATTCCACATGGTCAGCACAACTGCCTTGGCTGCGCTTCCAACAAGTATCCGCACCAGCCCATCCGCTTTGCGGATGCCAAGACCCCTCATTGCACACAACGGGTTGACCTGATCGAGCATGAAACCCTGACAGGCCGCAGAATAGGGACGTGCCAGATCTCCCTAAAAATGCGCTCACTCGTGGAATTCGCATGGCGTCCCTGCCTGCCACATATGCGGGACGGACCGCACTCGGCTTCGGCAAAAGGGTCGGCGGCAAACCTGCAGAAGCAATCGCAGCAGAAATGTCTGCCCGCACCGCTGAGCAAATGTTCAAGGTTCTCGGAGAACTCAAAGGCGGGGCCATGAAACTTGGTCAATCCATGAGCATCTTCGAGGCAGCGCTCCCAGAAGAGTTCGCCGCTCCCTACCGAGCGATGTTGACCAAACTGCAGGACTCAGCCCCAGCCATGCCCACAAGCGCAATCCACAAGATTTTGGCAGAGGAACTCGGAGAGGACTGGCGAGATCGCTTCCTAGAGTTCAACGACCAGCCGGCCGCTGCAGCATCGATTGGGCAAGTGCATAAAGCGATTTGGCACGACGGTCGGGTTGTTGCTGTCAAGGTTCAGTACCCTGGAGCTGACAAGGCACTCGTTGCCGACCTCAATCAAATGATCCGGATGGGCAAACTCTTTGCGGGCTGGATTCCCGGGCTTGACCTCAAACCGCTCCTGGAAGAACTCAAGGAGCGAGCAATAGAAGAACTTGACTACCTCCTTGAGTCTCAAAATCAGCGAACATTCGCGGTCGCTTTTGAAGGTGACCCAGATTTCCATATCCCGCACGTGCTCGCTGCAGCTCCACACGTACTGGTCGGTGAATGGATTGACGGACGACCACTTTCGGACATCATCTCTAATGGAACGACCCAAGAACGCGATCGAGCTGGTCTGCTCTACGAACGGTTCCTTCTCACCGGACCCCTTCGCGCCGGACTACTACATGCTGACCCTCACCCCGGTAACTTTCGAATCACACCCGATAACAAACTCTGTGTTCTTGACTTCGGTGCAGTTTCACGCCTTCCCGACGGCCTTCCCGTGGCAATGGGGACGCTGCTGCGAATCGCTCAAAGCGGAAACGCCGAAGACGTCCTCGAAGGCCTTCGAGAAGAAGGATTCGTCAAGCCGAATATTGAAGTGGACGCTGAGCAAGTACTTAACTACTTGGAACCTTTTGTAGAGCCCACCCGACATGAAAGTTTCCACTTCAATCGCGACTGGATTCGTGGAGAATTCACTCGCCTGAATGACATGAAGAGCCCGGACTTCACCATCGGATTAAAAATTAACCTCCCACCGTCCTATGCGCTTATTCACCGAGTGTGGCTGGGGAGTATCGCCGTACTGTGTCAACTCGACGCGAACGTCCCTGTACTTGCCGAACTCAATGCGTGGGTTCCCGGGTTCGCAGTGGAACCGGAACGGGTCAATTCTGAGCGTGAATAATTTGGAGCAACTCCCCACCAAACTCCGTTAATTTGGCGGGACCCACGCCGGGGATAGCCGCCAGCCCGTCAAGATCACTGGGTGCAATTTCTGCCATGGCCGTCAACGTTGCATCGGTGAAGATAATGTATGCCGGCACACTTTTCTCGAGTGAACGCTCCTTGCGCCAAGCCCGCAAACTTTCAAAAATCATTTCATTTGGTTCCCCCGGGCATTTCATACAACGACCAATTGTCCGCTCCGAAGGTGTAACCAACCCCTTCCCACACACCCTGCACGGCTTGGGGCCGGTCCGTTTTCGCGTCGGTGCAGATTGGGAACGCCCCCGTACCACCGAACCACTCACGACCAATCCACTGTCAGCACTCGCCGTTACTAGGTCACGAGGAATGTTCGCAAAGAACCGACTCAACGACCGCGTTGGCTTTCCACCCGGCGCCCGGGCTTTGCCCCAACTTATTTCCAGCACGCGAGCAGCACGCGAAATCCCCACGTAGGCCAATCGTCGTTCTTCGTCAACACCGTCTTCGGAGTCTGCATATGACAAAGGAAGCAACCCTTCACTGCATCCAACGAGAAAGACAACCGGCCACTCCAAACCCTTCGCGGAGTGGATGGATGCCAGGGTTACCGCGTCCGCCGTTGGTGCGTGTTCAACCGATGCTCGAGCATCTAGATCTGCGATGAACTCACTCAGTGTGGTGCTCGGATCCATTTCTTCGGCCATGGTCATCAGCGCCAAGAGTGACTCCCACTTTTCGCGGACCGCACCGGTCCCCCGGGGCGCCTGCGCGCTCCAGCCTGTACCTGAAAGGACGTCGCGCACATGCTCGGCCAGATGAGTGGGAACTAGCCCCGAATTTTTTGCATCCCCGCGCAGGAGAGTCAATGCGGACCTCACTTCTGGCCGTTCAAAAAATCGTTCGGTCCCGCGAAGCACAAGTGGAATGTCAAGACTGGAGAGCGCCGTTTCAAGTTCAGCAGATTGAGCATTGATGCGAAAAAGAATTGCAATTTCCGATGCACTCGTCCCAGAATTCATCATTGACTTTATTGAAGCAGCTATTTTTTCTGCTTCGTCGTTGTCATCAGCGAATGCTGAAATTGTGGGTGCAACGCCGGATTCCTGCTGTGAACGCAATGTCAATGGCTTTGATCGGGTATCACCATGGATGACAGCGTTGGCCATTGCCACAATTTCCGGCGAGCACCGGTAGCACCGAACCAATTCAATTCGGGTCGAGTGCGGGAACTTGGTAACAAATTCGGACAGATACTCGGATGAGGCACCCGTGAATGAATAAATAGTCTGACTTGGGTCCCCGACAACACAGATATCGTCACGTTCGCCAACCCATAGATCCAACACACTCTTCTGAAGTGGATTAACGTCTTGGAATTCGTCAACCGTGAACCACTTATAGGCGTTATGGACAGCTGTCTCGATTTCCGGTCGCGTACGAATGGCCGCAGACATCAGCATCAATATGTCATCAAAATCAAGAACGTTTCGATCCTTCTTTGCGCCTTCGTATGAGTCCATGACTTTCGCAAGGGTTCCCACATCAATTGCAAAATCACGTTTTGCTTTATGAATTAGTGTTGAATCAATCATGTTGGATTTGCACCACTCGATGTCCCCACTCACATCGCGCACCAGCGCGGTATCACTGTCAACCTTGCAGTGCGAGAGTGCACGGGCCACCATTGAAGCTTTGCTAGACATGAGTTCTGGGAAGGCCGTGCGTGAGAGTTGGGGCCAAAAGTATCGAAGTTGACGCAATGCAGCGGCATGGAATGTACGAACCTGGGCGCCCTGAACACCAAGGCCGCGCAATCTGTGTCGCATTTCCCCAGCAGCTCGGTTAGTGAAGGTCAATGCCAGAGTTCGTTCAGAATCACTGGCCCCTGTCACTACCGAGTAGGCAATCCGATGCGTGATCGCCCGCGTTTTTCCGGTTCCCGCCCCTGCCAATACTCGAACCGGACCACTCACAGCAAGGGCGACTTCACGCTGCTCGGCGTCTAGTCCTTCAAGGATGCTCAACGCCCGCTGCTCCGACTCCACCCGTTGATCTTGCCATGTGGATCTGACCCCCTCGCGGCAACTCCGGCACACCCCTAGGCTCAGCGGGTGAGCGAATCGAATTCAGTGATCATGTACAGCACGGTCTGGTGCGGGTACTGCCAGCGTCTTAAGGCACAAATGATGCGTGCTGGAATTGAATACACGGAAGTTGACATCGAGGTGGATCCAGAATCCGCCGCATTTGTTGCCTCGGTGAATGGTGGAAACGAAGTAGTTCCCACTCTTAAGTTTGCCGATGGAACAACGTTGACCAACCCACCTATTGCCGAGGTTCTCGCGAAGGTTTCCGCCTAATTCGATACGCGATACTCATTAGCGAAATGACGTGTTGCTCGGCAACTCTTCCCCGTACCAGCGGGCAATTAATTGATGAGCAATGCTGACTCTCGGTGGCAGATGCAACTCCTGTGATTCACACAGTGCCCGTACCTCTGCGCGGTCATACCAACAAGCTTCCACTATTTCAATGCCGTCAACTTGAATCTCGGTATTGAGCGACCGGGCGTGATACCCCAGCATGAGCGAGTTCGGGAATGGCCATGGTTGGCTTCCTAGATAATCAAGGCTTTCGGGGTCAAGCACGATACCGGTTTCTTCATGGACTTCACGCAGAACAGCGGCCTCGGCCGACTCGCCCGCTTCTACGAACCCGGCAAGAACAGACACCCACCCTTGCTGCCAACGACTTTGGCGGGCCAAGAGCACTCGGTCCACAGGGTCGGTCACCAACACGATCACGGCTGGGTCGGTTCGAGGGAAATGAACAGAATTGTCCACCGGGCATCGTCTCGTCCACCCGGCCTCACTTTGAACAGTTTCACTTCCACAGCGCGGGCAACGCGTGTGCGTGAAATTCCAGTTGTCGAGAGCTACCGCGGCTACCAGTAGCCCCGCATCGCGGTCACACAGGCGTGATCCACTCGCGCGTAGATTCACCCAAGAATCCGGTTCGTGACCGGACACAAAGTCAGCGTCAACAGAGAAACCGAAATATGCAGTAGTTCCTTCATATCCAAGAAAATAGGTTGCAGAATCCTCCGGGATCTCCCCTAACTCAAAGAATCGTAGGCCTGAACCAACCATGGGTGCTTGTGAATTGTGAACACACAGAAATCGGGTATCCGGGTGGTTGAGCGCTTGGTGTACCCGCTCCGGATCTTTGCGCATTTCGGCATAGCGATCAGTTGCACTACGGGAAAGAACGAGATCAGCCAGCATCGGCGAATGTGACATGGAATCCTTTCAACGCGCGCCAACCTACCTGTTCAATCCTCGAACTGCACATAGGGTTTAAGCGTGAACGTGTTCATTAGGCAGTTGACCGGAATCAGACTCGTGGCCGCCGTCTGGGTTTTGCTCTACCATTCCCAAAGCCAACTCGACACGATCGGATTATTGAGCATCCCGGTGCTGCCCGAATTTATTCAAATTGGTCGACTTGGTGTAGACCTGTTCTTCGCACTTTCCGGTTTCATTTTGGCCCACACCTACCTCAGCTCTTTGGGTCAACGACTCAAAGCTAAAAAGTCACTGAGATTCTGGTGGCTCCGGCTTGCTCGCATTTATCCCGTTCACCTCGTCATGCTGCTTGTTGCCGGCTTCGCCGTCGTTGCGGCATCAATCGTCACAGGAGAGGAACTCAACCGAAGCTGGCTCAATCCCTGGGATTTCATTAAGAACCTACTCTTGATTCAAGAGTGGGGCAGTGATCCGCAGCGGGGGTGGAACTTCGTGGCGTGGTCCTTGTCCATGGAGTGGCTTGCATATTTGCTATTCCCAATCGTGGCTCTCATCCTCTGGCGGATGCACAAGCACCTACCCACGTGGGCACTTTGTTTTTTCTGGCTACTCGTCTTGAGCCCTCTGGTTGTTTACGGCTTGGGAACCTCGGACCCTTACTACTCAGACAACTGGGGTTCGACCTACCGCGTACTCACGGCATTTCTTGCAGGGGCTATTTCCTACTTGATTGTCTGTCGACTGCAAGAATCAAACCGAGCCACCAAAATCAGTGACGTACTTGCATTTGTTCTGCCCGCAATAATCGTTGCCGGCTCCGTTTTCCTCGCGTGGTTACCAGCTGCTGCCGCTCCGATCACGTCAACGGATCCTGATGCTGAACCTCTTCCACCATATTTTCACCTGCTACTTGTCCCCATCCTCGTCGCTTGGATTGGGAGCCTCGCGCTTTCCCAACGGGGTATGGCGAACTTACTGTCCAAAAAAATCATGGTTTTCGGTGGATTTATTTCCTACTCCCTGTACATGACCCACCTCGTGTGGTTTGGCCTTTGGCGAGCCGGCATGAAAGCAATCGGTATTGAAGGGGGGATCTTGTATACCCTCGCGGTTGTGGTGCTGCTGGGCATGTCGTTTGTGATTGCGTACTTGATGTGGCGATTTATTGAAGAACCAGCACGAGTACGCATGCGCAATTGGATTGGAATCAGGCCCAAGCCCACCGAAGAAGCTGGTGAGGAAATTGTTGAGAAGAGTGAGCCCAAGAACGCTACACCGATTGACGTTCCAGATCGCGAATGATTTCGTCGGTGTCAACGAACCGCTCCTCGCCCAATGCCAACATGACAAAGGCAGTATCCACTTCCCGAATGTCAACAGCCGCAATTTTCGCCCATGCTAAGCGATAGAAAGCGAGTTGGGCTGGATCAAGGTGAGTTGTTCCACCTGTTTTCCAGTCCACAACCAAGAACCGACCGTCGATCTGAAAAACAGCGTCAATGTAGCCCGTGACGGATCTCCCTGCGATCGTCACGGTGAACTGTTGCTCAACGGCCACGGGTGTGAGATCGGCGAATCTGCTGGCGAGGAATGCTTCCTTGAGTTTTCGTGTCTCTCCTGACTGGGCTGACTCTGCTGACTGTGCTGATCCGAGGATCGAGTCGCCGTCAAGTTCATCCCAATCAAAGAGGGCTTGCATGCCGTAATAATTCTCGATGAATGCGTGAATTTCACTTCCACGGTTGGCTATGTAGTTTGGTTTCCGCGGCATGGGTCTGGCAATCTCCACCGCGAGAACTTCAGGTTCGCGCAGTGCCCGCAGCATGCTGCTCGCCCCCACGCTTCGTGGCAAAGACACGGTACGTACGGGAGAGTCGAACCGCTCACGCTCGCGCTGCAACGCACTCCGTGCAGCCGTCCATGCCTGCACTCGGGTTACTTCACTGTCAGTTAGTTCCCCCGCAGGAAGATCGCCCAATGCTACGTAGTGCGCTTGGTCCTTGAGTTCAGCGACGATTGTCTCGGGCACCGGTACCGGCCAGGTCAACTCGATTGAATCAAGATCCCGGTCCGGACGATCCCCTGCGGGAGCAGGAGCCCACACTGGAATATTGATACCACTGCCCGCCAACAGGTCATGCGCAGCTGCGAGAAATGGATGCGGGCCGTGCGGCTTTTTCCAATTCACGCCCCACCAACTCGCACTCAATGTGAGCGAGTCTTTGGCTCGAGTGAAAGCGACATAGGCGAGTCGTTCGTTGTCCCGCTCCTTAAGGGCATCAAAGTGGGATAAATACTCCTTCTTGAAAGTGGCCTCGGTAATTTTGGTCACGCTGTGATCTGGGAAGTTCGCGATGGCAGGTGGAGAGTCCTGACGAAGTGGCCAAGGCGCCATGGTGGCGTCACCCGTCCAGTTACCCCTTGCTTGACCACCAGGGAAAGCCCTATCGCTTAAATTAGGTAGGTACACGTGTGTGTATTCCAAACCCTTTGCTTTATAAATCGTGATCAGTTGAACTGCACCCGGTTCAACAGGCTGCTCGTAATCCACACTAATGTCGAATCTTTCTATGTCGGCCATCCGTGAGATGAATGCGCCCAATGACACTCGACCGTCAACGTCTTGGAAATCCGCCGCCAAATTAATTAGTTCATTCACGGCAATCGAGTCATTTCCATGCAGCTGTGCTTGAATATCGATCCCAGAAATCCGAGTCACTCGTGCCATCAATTCAACGAGTGGCTCGCCAATGTGCGTTCGCAATATTCGGATTTGTTCAGCCATTTTCCCAAAGCGTTCAATTGCCGCCGGTGAGTACCGGTCTAACTCCCCCAGATCAAAGATTGCATCTGAGAGGGAAACGACGTCGACTAGATCAATTCCCTCGACCGCCGCGTCCAGTGCACCTTGGACATTCTCCGCACTTACCCGACCACTTGACTGTGCGAGAGCGCCTGCACGTGAACCAAGCGCTGCCATGTCTCGAGCACCAATGCGCCACCTGACCCCGGTTGCCCACCGCACGAAAGCGGGGTTGGCCGTTGGTTCGTGAATGATCTCAAGGATTGCCCTCAAGTCCATGACAAGTGGGTGGGAAAGCAGTCCCGCAGCAGAATGCAATTGGACCGGGATTCCGCGTTGTTGTAAGGCCTCGCGCATGCGCAGAAGCATATTTCCAGTAGAAGCGAGAACTGCAATATCTTGTTTTCCTACTTCACTCTCACCTGACTCAATTCGACTATGTTGCTCTGCAATTTGGTCGGCCATCCATTGGATCTCTTGATCAGCGAAGTCAAAAAGGGCCAACGTGATTTCACCTTGAATGTCCCGGGTTGGATCAAGCCGTTCAACGTTTGGGTGCTCGGCACGTAAATTCTCCGAGATCAGGTTAGCCAACTCGAGAATCTGGACTCCCGAGCGACGGTTAGCGGAAAGTGGGTAGACACTCGCGTCGCGATTCTCGCGGGTTTGGAACTGACGTGGAAAACTATTAATGTTTTCGACACTGGCGCCACGCCAACCGTAAATTGCCTGACAAGGGTCACCAACCGCCGTCACTGGGAAGCCCTGCGAAAAAATGGTCTCGAGCAAAATTCGTTGGCTAATCGAGGTGTCTTGGTATTCGTCAAGTAACGCGATGGAAAAACGTGAACGGATCTGTGCCGCGACTTCGGGGAATTGGGTAACAATTGAAGTCGCGAGCCGAACTTGATCTGAGAATTCGATGAGGTTACGTGACGCCTTCAATTCCCGCCATTCAAGCACGAGTTGCGAGAGGGTAATTCGCCTCGCCGAAGTACTGGCAATTCCGCGCAATGTCTGATTGCTCCCGGTAAGACCTGCGAGGTACTTAATTAAAGTGCGATCGTATTCAATTACTGCCTCTGGCGTGATCGCCAACTCGCTGAGTTCACCGTCCAGGGAAAGTAAATCTGAAGTAATTTTCGCAGGCCCTACAGAGATCCCAGTTAAGTCACGTTGTGTTGTGCACACCAACCGGTACGCAAGTTGCTGCCGGGCACCGTCGGTTAACACGTCAGCATTGAAGTCTCGTCCAAGCAGTGCGCCGTACTCTTTCACTACCCCAGATGCGAAAGAGTTATAGGTTAAAATAACGGGATCGCCGGTTTCTTCACCGAATGCCAATGGATGCAACAGCGCTAAGGCGGCGATACGCGAGCGAGACGAGTCCAACAGTTGGGCTGTTGCTTTTGTCGTGAATGTGAGTCCGAGCACCCGCTCGGGTGTGACGTAACCACTCCCGATCAAGAATGCGATGCGAGCTGACATTGAAGTGGTTTTTCCTGACCCTGCTCCGGCAACCATGACCGCCGGTTCACGGGGTGCCTTTACCGCGCTCCGCTGCTGCTCTGACAGCGCAAACCCAAGAATGCTTTCAAGGTCTGCGTCGCTGAGTTCATTAGTTGAATGAGTCGTCACCGTTTTCACCCCCGTTAATCAGGTCACGACTCAACACATCCATTGACGTGGTGGGACAGACCGACTTGTAGGAGCAGTAACGGCATGAGGGATTCACTCGCGGAAAGAACGCTTCAGTACGAATTATCTCGGCAGCTTGGCCAAGTTTTACTTCAATCCACGTCGGTGTCTCGCTAAAATTAATGGCTTCCTGGGGTTGAACCCTTGCCTCGGATGCGTCAACTCGAAGTTGAACAAGGGCAGCCCCAACTGGGATAGTTTCCTGCTGGGAAAAGTCCGCAGTCACCTCGAAGTCTTGTTGGTCCCGTAGCAGCAGTTGGTAGATTCCTAGTTGTCCGTTTTCGGTAATTTCAGCCTTGCTTGGAGGGTTCTTCACATTTTTGAAATCAATTGCAACAAGCCGACCATTGTCGTCTATTTCAATTCGGTCGAGAATGCCGCTAAGTTCAATGGCCTCTTGTTTGCCACTAGGAGTCGTTACGGTTAGTTCCGTCCTATATTCGCCTTCTGCCTCCTTGAAGACGCGCGGAGTGAGATTGTGGTAGTTGAGAAAAAGCTCGGCCGCCTTGTAGGCCTGCACGAGATCCGCCTGGGACTGCCAATCTGCCTCGTAGGCCAAAGCCTGCCACGAGCCATTAATTAATTCTCGGATTTGTTGCTCATCCTGTGACAGTTCGCCCTTGGCAACAAACTCCGCAATCGCGTGCACGATACTGCCAAATGCGGTTGCCGAACCGCGGGATACTTGTGCTTTGGCCTCTCGGTCCAGAAACCACTTCAGAGGACACTGAAGGAGGGAGTCCAGTGAGCTTCCCGACATTTTGATTGGCTTGTGTGCTGGCCGCACTGGTCGCTGTGACTGCGAAATTGGGGTCAGGCCCCACCAAGTTCCCGGGCTGACGCTGGGGCCCATGTCAGCCAGTATCGCGCCCGCTCTGGATTTCAGTTCCGTGCTGGCGTACGGGTCTGCAAGTGTGCGGCGCAGATCTGCAGCCAGTCCCGACCAACTTGACCGATTCTTTGGGTATCCGGCGACTACAACCGGCGTGACCCCCGTTCCGACGACGTCGCCGATAAAGCGACTGGGCTGGTCCCCGCCCTCGCCTCCTTGATCAATACATGTCAGGGTCAAGGCTTCCTTGGCTCTCGTGCACGCGACATAGAACAAATTGCGTTCCTCGCGCAACAAGGCGACGGGATTCAGCGCAAGGTGTGAACTACCGACACCGATTTCTTCGGCTTTCAACAGGCTTCCGCGAGCAACCAGATTTGGCCAAATGCCTTCTTCTAGCCCAACCAACCACACTCGGTCCCACTCGCGACCTTTGCTTTGGTGCACGGTCATAACTTGAACTGCATCGGCGCGAAGCCCTCTCGCGGCAACGGGCTCTGCGGGCAGACTTTGAAACTTAAGTTGGGTGAGAAAGTTGTCAATTCCTGCATTCGAACGTTCAGCAAATCGCGCCGCAGCATCAAAGAGTGCCATGATCGAATCTAGGTCGTGGTGCGCCGGGGCACTGTGCGAAAGCGCGGCGCTCTGCAGTCGTTGCGGCCAGCCGTGTGGAAACTTCTCCCCGCCAGTCCAGGCGGTCCACACAATCTCACTGACCGGGGTATCTGATGCGATTTCGCGGTGAAGCTGTGCGACTAGACCGACAATTGGTTTCAGACGCGCATCGAGTTCGTCTAGATTGGCTTCACCCTTACTCGTTCCAGCAATGAGTTCCTTGATCAATTGGGCCGAAGCAACGTGAGGTTCCACGATCCGCAAGGCGCGGCCCAGTCGACGCATGTCACTTGCATCAAGGCCGCATATAGGTCCAGTTAAGAGATCCGCAACAGAAGCTGGGCTCGCTTTTTCCGGATCTTCCGCGATTGACAGGAGTCCCAGCAATACTTGCACGGCGGGCTCATCTTTCAAGGCAATTTCGTCGGTGGCTACAACGACAGGTACACCCGCGCGGTTCAATGCACGAGTAATGAGCGGTATATCCGAGCGTGCGCGCCCAATGACAGCCATGGAATTCCATGGAACGTTTTCCAGCATGTGCGAGTTGTAGATACCCTCGGCGACAAAAGCGGCACGTGCATTGCGAGACGCGTATTTATTTATCTTCACCGAACCTGCGCCTGCAAAATACTGCGTGTAACCCACGGCTGATTGGCCCTTAGCACCAAATGGAGCCGTGGCTGCAGCCGCAATCTCGGGACCAAAACGCCAAGAATCAGTGAGTTGAAAATGAGTGGAGTGCGCAAACTCTGCCTCAAATCCCAGAGCCATATCTGTTTCAGATCCACGAAAACCAAAAACACTTTCATGTGGATTACCCACGGCTACAAGTACCGTGGCTCTCTGGGAGATTACCGCTAGTAATTGTCGGTGCAGCGGTCCCACTTCTTGGTATTCGTCGATATAAACATGGGATATGTGTGAAAGCACTGGAGAGCTGGGCGCCAATGTGATCGCGGCCAGGAGAAGCGAGTTGTAGTCCATAACATTTTCGAGGGCCATGACCTGGGTGTCGTTGGTCGCGATATGTCCGGCAATTTCCCACTCGGGGCGACCTTCTTGCTCACCGAGCGTAATGAGGTCGGCCCCGGTTAACTGCAATTCCTTGAGTCGCGCGATCACATTGCGCACTTCACGGGCGAAACTTTGGGTCTTGGCAGCACCCCGCAACGAGGAGGGCCACTCGATTCCCGCCCCGGAACTCGTGTGATCTGCCAGCACACCGGCGATCAGTTGCCGGATTCTCGCTTCTTCTTCCGCACCAGAAAGCAACCTGGGCAACTCTGGTCGCTCAAGATTAGAAGTGGACACTGACCCCATCACGATTAAGTATGCGAGAGCGTGAAAAGTTCCGATATATGGAAGAACAATTCCCGACGTACGAGCAGCAAGGCTTTCCTTAAATTCGCGGACCGCGGACTTCCCGTAGGTGAGGACGAGAATCTCTCGGGCCGGCACTCCTTCTCGGAGTCGCTGCTCGACCGAACTGATGAGTGTGGTGGTTTTCCCTGCCCCTGCCGAACCGAGAACCAAATTTCTCCCCGAAAGCAGATCGATCACGGCCTGCTGGGCAGGGTTGACGTGAATCGATGGGGCCATGGGTTGCTCACTGTTGAGTTCCCAGTTGAGTTCCCAGGTCGCCTCCGCTCGCATGAGCTATGAATACCATGCTGCACTGACAATTACCCCACTGTGACACGATCACCTAGTGGCGCCCGACTCGGATTCAGCAATTGAAACTGAGTTCACCTTGGCCGGTCCCATTCCTTACATCCCGACTGAATCCACGAAAGCGCCGGCCCCAAACAATGGCGTAAACCCTCCAATTATTTATGACGGCGCTATTAAGAAACGAATTCGTCGCCCACTTGACCTAGCTCGATTTGCCGTGGCAATCTCACTTGTTTTAGGAACAATCGCTTTGGGCTACTTTGCAACTAGCACCACGGCCGGCCTCGATACCGATATTGAAGGTGGAGTTGCCCTTTTACCATCACTCGTCGTTTTGGCACTAAATGTAGTTGGCGGAATCGGCTCATTGGGACTTCCTATTGCTGGATCAATCAGTTTGATTGTGCGCCGAAGGCTTCGCCAGTTATTTGATTCCCTGGTGGCCCTCTTCTTGGCGGTCACGGTTCTATCGATTGTGTCAATCGTGATTGGTGGATTGGACAACCCTCGACTCCTCATAGCTATGGCAGGTTCAACCAGCAGTGCGAATGGTTCCACCGCGCCGATTCTCGGCGGTATCTTGGCCTTCATCACTGTTGCTCGACTTATGAGTCGCCGCCCTTGGAACGTGCTCTCCAGCGTCGTCATGGTCTCGCTGATCTTGGTAACGCTCTTGAGTTCAGGAATCGCACTCGCGGGTATTGGATTTTCTCTCGCCGTTGGTTGGGCAATCGGACTACTTACCCGTTATGCACTGGGCACCTCAACCACCAGACCCAGCGGCGCCGCGGTCGCTGCCGCTATGGAACGTGGTGGATACCCGATCACCGAATTGAGGATTGCCAACCTCACTAGCCGGGGACGCCGCTACAGCGCGATCACACGAAATGGCGATCCCCTCCGCATCACCATTTTGGACCGAGACTTAGAAGGGGCCGGGCTGGTAAATGCCGCCTGGACCAGCCTTCGGTTGCGCGATGAGCCGGGTAAAGGGGCCTTCAACCTGCGCAAAGCGGTTGAACATGCGGCCTTGGTTGCCTACGCGGCTCAGGCTGCCGGTGCACCTGTACCTCGACTTCTCTTAGCCACTGAAGTTGGCCCAGACTCGGTGGCATTGGTGTACCAACAGATCCCCGGTACACCGTTTAACGAATTAACCGATATCACTGATACCGAGCTCGACAGCGCTTGGCGGGCGATCCGAACACTGCACGAACACCAGATGAGTCACCGCGCGCTTTCTAGCAGACATTTACTGCGCGGGCCTGAAAACAGCACGTGGCTGTTGGGCACCGACCAAGGGTCCATTGCTGCAAGTGACGTAGCGATCCGCTTGGATCTGGCCGAACTCTTATGTTCACTTGCCATGCTGACCTCGGTTGAACGCAGTGTTTCTTCGGCTCGGCGAGTGCTCGGCAGTGACGCAATTGCCCGCGCGCTACCAGCGCTACAACCAGTGGCACTTTCACCGGGGACCCGCAAAGCACTTCGCAAACATAAAGGCATGATCATCGCCTTGCGTGATGCAATTGTTGAACTTCGCCCTGATGCTGACACGGAACAGATCCAGTTCCAGCGAATCAAACCGCGCACCCTTGTCATGATTGTGGTCGGAACAATTGCCGGATACGTATTGCTTTCACAACTCACTTCGGTCGATCTAGGTAACCTGTTTAGTACCGCAAATTGGTCATGGGTGCTGGGAGCATTTGGATTCAGTTTGATCACCTACGCGGGCGCGGCATGGTCACTATCGGGTTTCGTTCCGGAAAAGTTGTCATTTGGTCGCACAGTGCTAGCACAGGTTGCCGGAGACTTCGCAACGTTGGTCTCTCCACCGGCGCTGGGTGCAATCGCGATAAATGTTCGCTACCTGCAAAAATCCGGTCTGCACCCGGCTCTTGCGGCCGCAAGTGTTGGGGTCTCACAGGTCGCGGCTTTCGCAACGCACATTGGCCTGCTGCTCGCTTTCGGTATCGCCGCAGGTACACAAGCCGACTTCACGTTTGATCCACCGATATGGGCAGTCGTTGGCGTCGCTGCGGTTGCGGTGATCCTGTTGGCGCTCCTTGCAGTTTCTGCTGTGCGACGGTTGATCAGCAAAAGGATCGGGCCGTTGATCAAAGAAGTTGTCCCTCGCATGGTCACGATCGCCCAACGACCTACAAAACTCCTCGAAGGAATCGGCGGCATCCTGCTACTAAACCTGGCGTACGTCGGGGTGCTCTATGCGTGCGTTCAAGCATTTGATGGAAGTCTTAGCATTGCGGTTGTCGCAGTGGTCTATCTTGCTGGCGCAACAATTGGTCAGGCAGCGCCCACTCCGGGTGGACTCGGTGCGGTTGAAGCGGCACTGGCAGCCGGACTGACCGCCGCCGGTCTAGACGCGGGTCTTGCTGTCTCAGCCGTGCTGCTCTACCGATTGTTGACTTTCTGGCTACCAACCCTGCCAGGATACTGGTCGTTTAATTACTTAACCAAAAAGAACTTGCTCTAACCTGCTCCTGCCACCCAATCGATATAACCGCCGCCGTAATGCCGCACCTGTGAAAATCCTCGTGCGGCGAGCTCTCGCAAGAGATACTCGGAACGGACACCAGCCTGGCAGTACAGAATGATTTCGCCCGTAATGCTCGGGTCGCTGTGTGCTGCGATGCCGAAGCTTTCTACATCAAATGTTGACAATGGACGGTTGACCGAACCGGGAATCAAACCATGAATCAGTTCGTATTCTTCACGGATATCAATCAACTCGAAGGCGGCCTCGCCACGCGCCCGTGCATTAAGCAACGCAACCAATTCGCTTCTGTCGATACGCTCGCCCGGTTGGTTACCAGAACACAGTGCAACGTAATCCACCAATTCGGTGATGGTGGGCGTATCTCCGCACAGCGAACAACCCGGGTCGCGTGCGACCATAACATGTTCCACACTGGCATTTAACGCGTCAAAAATCGCAATCCGGCCGCTGAGGACATCGCCCACGCCCAGAATTATTTTGAGTGCTTCGCTCACCTGCATCGAACCAATCACTCCACAAATTGCACCGAATACACCAGCATCTGCGCAGTTGGGAACCGTTCCCGGCTCAGGTGGAATTGGGTACACACAGCGATAGCACGGCCCCTCGGCCCACCCGAAAACGCTAACCTGTCCGTCAAAGCGCAGCACCGATCCCCACACATATGGCTTGCCCTCGAGAAAACAGGCGTCATTGAGTAAATACCGGGTTGCGAAATTATCTGAGCCGTCCACAACCAGATCGAATTGACTCACTATTTCGCGAGCATTGTCTCGTCCAATAGGTGTGTCAAAAACTTCAATACCAATGGAACTGTTGAGATTCTTCATTGCCGCTTCCGCAGACGCAACCTTGGAACTACCTATTGTTGATTCCGTGTGAATGATCTGTCGCTGCAAATTGCTCAGCTCCACGACATCAAACTCAATGATTCCAATCGTGCCCACGCCTGCGGCAGCTAAGTACAACAATGCCGGTGAACCCAGTCCGCCCGCACCCACCACAAGCACGCGCGCCTTACCGAGCTTGTGTTGCCCCAATTCACCTACCTGCTCCATTGATATATGCCTGCTATACCTGCGTTGGGACAACGGATCTAATGGCATACTCATGTCGCTTGAGCCACCAAGTTCCGCAGGACTCGCAAACCAACCGAGAGTGTTGCAAGGTCAATGTCCTCGACTTGGAGAATTTCATCGAGAGTTGAGCGGGTACGAGCGACACCTTCCGCTCGCTTCTCCTCCCACCGCGAGATTCGACCGGTCGCACTACCACTTTCGGTCGCCGCGTACACCCCGCCCGTTAACTCGGCAATCACCGAATACAGGTCAGATCGCAGGGCCTGCCGTGCCAATGCGGTCCAACGGTCACCCCGGGGCAGCCCCGTGATGCGCACGAGCAGTTGATCCACGTCAAAATGCTCCGACAACTCGAAATACAATTCAATAACCTCGGTCATGTCAGCATCAAGTGCGCGCGACAATTCGGTGATATCGAGCAGCGAGAACACATCGAGGCCACTCGCGGCTTGGTCAGCAATTTCCTTGGGTGAACCGGCGTCAATGAACCGTTGCGAGAGCCTTTCAAATCTCTCGGACTCTTGCCCACGAAGCGCTTTGGGAACTCCACCCGAGAACTCTCGAACACTCTGGGCAAAGCCTGCAATTTCCGAGTCGATATCAATACCCGAACCGCGATTCTGTAAGAACCACCGGGCTGAACGATCCAATAGCCGGCGCACTTCAAGGTGAAGTGCCGTCCGAGCCCGCGCAGAAACATTCTCTGGAAGTGTGTTGATCCCGTGCCATAGGGCAGGAATTCCAAAGACTTGCATCGCCGCATAGGCCGCCTTAACAACCTCGACTGTACTAGCACCCGTCTCCTCGATTGCGCGGAAAACAAAGGTGACCCCACCGATATTAATCAACTCGTTAGCCAACACAGTGTTCGCAATTTCAGCGCGAAGTGAATGCGTCAAAATCTCTGCGTGAAAACGTTGCCGAATGACTTGAGGAAAGTAGTCGATGACGATCTGATCACACCATGCGTGCGCTCCGAGTGCGACAGCATTGAGCTCTTTGGTCACTTCAATTTTCGCGTAGGCCAACAGCACTGCAAGTTCAGGCGAAGTCAACCCCTCCCCGGCAGATCGTCTGGTATCCAATTCAGCGTCGTCTGGCAAGAACTCAATTGCGCGATTGAGCAACTCCTTACGCTCAAGATCACGCATCATGCGCTGATGCACCGTAACGAGCCTGACTGCTCCGGCGCGAGCATTGGAAAGCACGACATTCTGATTGATGTTGTCGGCTAGCACTAAATCTGACACGGCATCCGTCATGCTGTGCAGCAGTTCGTCCCGCCTGGCCCGTGTGATTGATCGGTCACGAACAAGGGGAGCTAAGAGAATCTTTAAATTAACTTCATGGTCGGAGGTATCAACCCCTGCTGAGTTGTCGATCGCGTCAGTGTTGAGTCGCACGCCGCCTCGAGCTGCTTCAACGCGACCTAATTGGGTCAACCCAAGATTGCCTCCCTCACCAATCACGTGAACCCGCAGATCGCTGCCGTCGACCCGGATGGGGTCATTGGCTTTGTCGCCGACGTCAACATTGGTTTCGGTGCTCGCCTTGACGTATGTGCCGATTCCTCCATTCCACAACAGATCAACGCGAGCTTTCAATATCGCATTGATTAACAGATCCGGCGTGCACGTATCGGCCTCCGTATCGAAATCCAGAGCGTCTTTAGCCTCCTGGGTCAGCACAATTGTTTTAGCGCTCCGTGGGAAAACACCACCTCCGGCTGAAATCAACTCAGTGTTGTAATCCACCCAAGAGCTGCGCGAAAGAGCTGCAAGGCGCGTGCGCTCTGCAAAGCTCGACGCTGCATTTGGGTTTGGGTCAAGGAAAATATGACGATGGTCAAATGCGGCTACGAGTTGAATATGCTCGCTGAGCAGCATGCCGTTACCAAAAACGTCACCACTCATATCGCCGATCCCAACGACCGTGAACTCCTGCCGTTGGGTGTCAATTTCCATCTCGAAAAAGTGACGCTTAACAGACTCCCATGCCCCTCGAGCGGTAATCGCCATGTCCTTATGGTCGTACCCGGCTGAACCACCAGATGCAAACGCGTCTCCCAGCCAAAAGTTTTCTTCAATAGCAATCGCGTTCGCGAGGTCCGAGAAACTCGCTGTACCTTTGTCGGCCGCAACCACCAAGTACGGATCGTCGGGGTCATGACAGACAACGTTAACCGGTGCAATCACAACCCCTTCGACAATATTGTCCGTCACAGAGAGCAGTGCGCGGACAAAGTCCTGATAGGAACTCTTGCCTTCCGCCATCCAGGCTTCCCTGTCCAGGGCGGGGTCAGGGAGATGCTTGGCAAAAAACCCTCCTTTTGCGCCGACGGGTACGATCACAGCATTCTTCACCTCCTGGGCTTTCACTAATCCGAGAATCTCCGTACGGAAGTCTTCCCGTCGGTCACTCCATCGCAATCCACCGCGAGAAACTGCCCCAAAACGCAAGTGCACGCCTTCAACCCGTGGTGAGTACACCCAAATTTCGTGGGCGGGTCGCGGTAACGGCATGTCCGCGATCAGGCTCGGAATTAACTTAAAGGCCACGGTCGAAGTTTCCGTGTAATAGTTGGTACGCATTGTTGCCTCGATCAGTGACCAGAAAAGTCGCAAAATCCGGTCGTGATCAAGCGACGGCACCATTGCGAGTGCAGATTCGAACTGCTCGCGTGCAGTCCCAGATTCAGCCTCACGGTCTCCCCTAAATTTGGGGTCAAATCTCACCCTGAAAAACTCAATAAGAAGCCTGGTGATTTCGGCATTTTCTACAATCACCATTTCGATATACCCCTGGCCAAAAGTCGAACCGATCTGACGCATATATCGCGCATAGGCGCGGATTAAGCGGGCGTCCTGCCAGGTCAACCCGGCTCGAGTGACCAAAGAGTTAAATGAATCACTCTCAATCTGCCGGTGCCAAGCGGCCTCAAATGCCGCTTCGAAGCGGACAAAAAGTGTATCCGCGCAAAAAATTTCGCCACTGGGAAGAACCAGCCCGAAGTCAAGAATCCATGCGGATGCCCGATCCTTTCGGGTGATTTCGTACGGGTGTTCGTCTAGAACTTCCACGCCGAGTCGTTCTAAGATCGGGAGGATTTTGGTGAGTGGCATAGCCGGGCCAACCCGGATCACTTTGAATCGAAGCTCCCGCGAGTCAGTGACAACGGGCGCATAGAGATCTAGAGCCAACTCACCGGGCTCAAGTGTTTCTATAATGCGGGAATCTGAAACCCCAACGCTTGGATCAAAGTCTTCCTTGTAGCTTTCAGGGAACGCGTCGACATAAATGGGAATGAGTTCTGAATTTCCACTCCCTAGTATCAGGGACTGGTATTCGTCCATCCAGGTACGAGTTGCGATCGTCAGCCGTGCTTCCAGTTCGGCCAGTTCGGGTCGAAGAATTTCAGCACCACTTGGTACGTGGATTACATAGTGCAGGCGAGCCAACACCGATTCGCTCACCCGCGCCGTGTAGTCAACGTGGATGCCCCCAAACGCATCACGCAAAATTGCTTCAAGTCGAAGACGCAATGCAGTCGTGTAACGGTCGCGAGGGAAATACACCAGCGAGGAAACAAATCTTTCATAAGGGTCGTACCGAACATAAAGTTTAGTTTGGCGGCGCTCTTGAAGATGGAGCACAGATTTCGCAATTTGAGCAAGCGGATCCACATCAATTTGAAAAAGTTCGTCGCGTGGATAGGTGTCAAGGAATGCTTCGAGGTCTTTGGCACTATGTGACCCCGCGACGTAGTCGAGTTGTTTTTCAACCCTGTGGTATTTCGAGCGCAGGACAGGAATCTCAGTAACGCTATCGGTGTATGCGCGTGCCGCGAAAAGTCCCAGGAATCGCCGTTCTCCGATTACATTTCCTTGTGCATCAAATTTCTTAACCCCTATGTAATCCAAATAGGCGGGGCGGTGCACGGTAGAACGTGAATTCGCCTTACTCAGCACGAGCACTGTTTTCTCACGGGCGCGAGCCCGGACGGCCGGTGGCAGGATCGCAAAACTCTCCGAGAGGTCCTGCTCTGCGTTCGCGCGCAGAACCCCCAAACCTGTACCCGGCACCGGGCGCAAAGCATCTTCACCTTCAACCTGGAGGAGTTCGTACTCCTTGAAACCTACAAACGTGAAACTGTCTTGGGTGAGCCACTCCAACAGAGCAATTGATTCTTCGAGGTCAACAGGATCAATCCCGACGGGTGGAACCCTGCGCAGATCCCCTGAAACTTCAATAGCCATTGTGCGCATTGCGCTCCAGTCATTAACGCACTTGCGTACATCGGCTAAGACCCGAGCCACGCCTGCAACAAGTTCACGCAGGTCGTCGGAAATGAAATCCCTTTCAATATGAATTCGCATCCACGATTCTGGGATCAGGCCCTTCTTCGAATCAGCTCCATCGAGTTCTTCAACCCCGGTGAGGTGACCCGCTGCGTCACGGGTGGCGGCAAACAGCGGATGCGCTACGAGCTGGATTGCGCGCCCTTCTCGAGTCAACTCTGAAGTTACGGAATCAACTAGGAATGGCATGTCGTCGGTGACAATCTCAACAACCGAGTAACTGATTCCCGGCAAATCCGGGGTCCAAGCCCGCACGAGCGTCTCACCGTCTGCACCGGGTATCCGGATGCTCGCCCACGCAAGCATGTCTTCGGCCTGCTCAAGCGCCATGGGACCACTGAGCTCGAATCCCAGATCAACACTGGCCTGGTCACGGAAAAGGCGCTTCGCAACAAAATCGGCCAACTGCGATGCCAGCAAGGCTTGTGAGCTCACACCCCTACGCTAGTCCTGAAAACATATTTCAGGACGAAGGAGATGAATTTCACGTGCCCACCCAATTCGAGTTCAGCCAAAATTTCCCAGCAAGTCCGGTAGAAGTCTTTGCGGTGCTCTCCCAAGAGGAATTCATCTTGGCCAAATGCGCGGCTACGGGCTCACTTTCTGCGAAGGCAACAATCGAGCTTCGAGAGGACAACGAGCCAGGTACATTGATCAATATAAGGATCTTGCCGGCTGATCTCCCTGCGCCGGCTAAGTCTTTGGTAGGAGAAACCATCACGGTCACCGAGACCCAAGTATGGAGTGCCGAGAAGCCCGATGGCAGTCGAAGTGCAACCGTCAACGTGGAGTTTTCTGGCCCCATGGGATTTACCGGAACCCTTGACCTCGCACCTACCCCGAGCGGTGGTTCGACAATCACCACCCGAGGGAAGTTCACCGCGAATGTGCCGTTTATTGGTGGCAAAATTGAAAAGGTCGCGGCCGAGCAAACCCAAAGATATTTGGCAGCGGAAGAACGAGTGGCAGGTGAATGGCTGTCGCAATAACGCTCAGCCCAACTCACCGAATTGTTGCGACCAGGTACGCGGGCTGGTTCTCAAGGAAGTCTCCAGCACCAGTTTGCGTCTAGTTGAGTCCATCAAGTTGGTCCCAATCGCCGTTAGGTCCTCCGCCGTTGGGCTGGCGAGAAAAACTTGTGCGCCACCGGAAATCACTTGCGAGATCTCACTGTCCGCCGTTCGTGCGACTACATTTCTCCATTGCCGCTCAAGTTTTGCGGTAAGACTTTTCGGATGATCAGACTCGGTGAGCGACATTGGCGCGATCACGTATACCTCGTCAAAACCTTCATGACTCACCACGTCAACGCTTGTCGCGGACACGGCACCTCCGTCTACATAGGTCTTGTCGCCGATCACGATTGGGGTAAACCAACCAGGAATCGCGCAGCTAGACATGACGGCTTCTGACAGACTCGCGTGCGGTGCACCGGCCCGCCCGAACACGACGCGTTTTCCAGTTTCGTAGTCCATTGCGACAATCCATACTGCGGGTGTTTCACCCTGCGAGTTTTGAGCCCACTCACCAAGTGGGGAAACGGCGTCTATCAGATGACCAACCCGCTCCAGACTTTTTGCACCGGGTGGCAATAATCCTGACAACACCGCTGTGAGCGGCAATTCACCCCACTTGAACACACCCGTACCGAATAATTTAGGAGATCCGGGGCGCAGGATTCTGGGCCAACCCGGCCGCGAGCCGCCCGTAGCCCGGACCGGATTCCACTGGTACCCCGCGAGTGGGCCACTAGTGACCTTCTCCTGCCCGTACTCCTGACGGAGTTCAGCCGTGCTGACTCCGCAAGCGACCAGCGCGGCGAGTACAGATCCTGCGGAAGTGCCAACAAGTAAATCAACTTCGGATGCAGCCATGCCAAGTTGCATTTCAAGGGCACTTAATGCCCCAACGGCCCACGTTCCGCCGAGAACACCGCCACCACCTATAACAATTGCCCGACGCGGTTGATCACTGTGCATGCTGCTCGCTTGGCATTAGGAGGCAACCACCCGAAGGTGCTGCTCCCTTGGCGAGCTGCGGCGCTGGGCAATCGAGGCCCGCAACCCCACAATCGAGTCACGAATACTCGTTGCAATTACTTCGAGATCTCCCAGTGCATCCCGGTCGGCCGTTAGGCCGATATACAGTCCCCCGTTGTAACTTGAAAGTCCGATACTCAACGCCTGGCCGGGAACTAACGGCACACATGGATACGACGAGAGCATCTGCGAACCTGCGACATACAGGGGGTGTTGGGGCCCTGGAACATTGGTGATTGTGACGTCATAGGCGCGACGGGTAAGTGTGGATGCCATGCGAGCCCCGAGGGCATGCACCGATGCGGGTCCAAAACCAGCAATGTCGATAATCGCCCGCGCGCCAAGAAACTCCCCCGTCGGGTCCAGGTCAGACATTTGCTCAACAACACGCATGAGCCGATCAACCGGTTCAAATTGGGCAACAGGAAGCTCGATTACATATGCATTCACTGAACCACCTAGTGTGGGCTCTTCAATTTTTGAGTCAAGCGAAACAGGAACTAAAGCGTTAAATCTTTCTTGCCCACTGGGGAGCCCGTCGCGCCTGATTAACCAACTTCGAAGTGCGCCGGTGAGTACCGTAAGAATAATGTCGTTAACACTGATGCTTGCGGTCGTGAGCGTCGAAGCCGACTTGCGAATCTCGCGCAGTTCCTCCAATTCGACATCTACCGACATAAAACGACGCTGAGCGCCAATTTTGGCCTTCAATGGCGACCGGGTGCGAAATCGTGCCAGCGAGACGAGCTCGCCTACAAGATCGTTCGTGTGGCTAACAGCGCTGCCAACAACGGCTTGCGCTCCTGTGAACACTTCATTGGCAGTGCTGACCAACAGATCCGCCGCCGCTGCCGGATGCGTGATAACTTCGGTGATCGAGGCGCTCACGAGTTCAATACTTGATGGCTCAGGAGCCGGACGCCACGAACTAGGTGGGCTAAGTGATGTCTGGGAATCACTATCCAAAATCACCTGGGAAATATCAAGAGCTGCGAGTCCGTCAACGAGGGCCTCATGGCTCTTCGTTACCACCGCAAATTGACCTTCCGAGAGTCCTTCGATCAAATACATTTCCCACAACGGCCGACTTCGATCCAGTGGACGAGACATAAGCCGGGCCACTAACTCGTCAAGTTGAGCTCGGTTTCCTGGCTTGGGCAAAGCCGACCGACGAACGTGATAGGAAACGTCAAATGAGGTGTCGTCAACCCAAACGGGGCGGAATAGACCAAGTGGTACTTCCTTGACCCGTTGGCGGTACCGGGGAACGAATGCGAGACGTGCCTTGATCAGAGCGACCAATTTTTCATGGTCGAATCCGCCTTCGGGTGAAGTGAAAATCGAGACACTACCAATGTTCATCGGTGTCTCAGAACTTTCAATATAGAGAAATGACGCGTCAAGGCTACTTAATCGATCCATAACACGCCTCCTTCTCCACCCAACGCCGCTTAACGCCGCACCACACCGTACCCGCTAGAAGCGCCGAAATCCCTATTTTAGTGGCACACTTGGGCCGTGCCACTTCCTCCATTGGCGCGATTCCTTCGCGCATCTGTGATCATCCCCATCCTGGGCCTTGCCTTGCTCGCGGGAATGCTCATTGGAGTTGTGTCAACTTCCGACTCTCCCAGCGCAAATGCGCAACCGGTCGAAACCATTGAGGTGGTGCAAGATGCAGAGGCAACCCCAGAGGCAACCCCGGAGGCAACCCCGGAGCCAACCCCGGAGGCAACCCCGGACGCAACCACGGAGCCTCTTGCAATAGAACCTGTGGCCCCCGCAAAGCCCAAGAAACCCAAGCCAGCCACTCGTGAGCGCAAAGCAAAAAATGTTCCGGAACGTCCTCTGGATAAAAACACCGGCCGCAGGATCGTATACGACAAAGCACTCATGACAGTCTGGGTCATGAGTGAGGCAGACGAGGTTGTGTACCGCTTCCCGGTCGTCGGGCGCTGGGATCGGCCGGTTAAAGGCAAGTACAAAATCTTCTCCCAATCAAAAGACAGTGGTAACCCCAATTCAAAAGTCACCTTCGACCACATGACCCGATTCGCCTATGGCAATGATGGCAAGACAGCAATTGGCTTTCACAGTATTCCTAAGTACTACGACGGCAGCATGATGCACTCCACCAAACAGCTCGGTCTACCCATTGCTACCGGCGGGTGCGTTCGTATGGCCGCGAAAGATGCTAAGCAGCTTTACAAGTGGGCTGACGTGGGCGACACGGTGGTCGTTCTTCCCTCTCCTTGATTGCGGCCTTGCACACTCTTTGATCGCTTTGGCCAATGAACCACGCAATCCCAATTCCCCCAATGTGCTGGCCGTTCGCACCATGTCGATTGCCGCCGAGTCGTTAGGCAAGTACACAATTTCTAATTCGGGGTCAAGTGCCGCACACAGCGCGCTGAACTCACGTTGAAGACGTGTTGTTGTGGACTTCATGAGCATGTTCACGACAACGCACCTTTGAGCCTGAGCAATAAGTTGCGCATGCGATTCATACATTGAACTCAGGCGACCCGCACCAACGGCATCAGCGCGCGTCACCAAATACACCTGGTCACAATGCGCAAGAACCGTACTGGCAGCAACGTGCCTGTTAGCGGCCAACCCAGGCGCTAGATCGATCCCACTTTCCCAACCAGGGTCATCCATGCTGGAACTTATATCGAAAACTACGTGATCAAAATGCTCACGCGCTCGTTCAATGATTCGGCTCAGTGCGCCAGCCCGCACCTCTGGCCAGTTTTGTGGGTCTGCCAGTCCCGTCATTACCCAAAAGTTAGGACTAATTGATCTGGCACAGTTTGCGAGTGCGCGTGCATCCAGTGAATTCTGTTCGGCGTACCGTGCCGCAACTACGATTCCGCTGGTGTCTTCTTCTATTCCAAGGATCAATGCAACAGCAGGCGCCACCGTGTCTGCATCAACTAGAAGAACACTCGCCCCCGATAGCGCCAGTGCTTCAGCCAGTCCAATAGCAAATGTTGTACGACCGTGGGATCCAACAGGTCCCCAACACGCGCTCACATGTCCCTGCACATGTCCCTGCACCGCCAACTCATCTGCGGGCCCACCTGCGGGCCCACCTGCGGGCCCATCTGCGGTATCAGGCTGCGAAGCCAGTCGCAATGCAGTGACAAGGTCAAAGCCGGGGAGATCCGCGCGTATGATGCATTCGGCATTCCACGACCGAGCGACTGATTCCTCATGGTCGTCAAATGCGAGAACGGCGACAGACTCAACCTGCGCACTTAATGTAGACATAATTTCACCGCTCATTCGCGGAAGTTGCGCACTGATCAGGACTCGGGTCCCTGGGACCACCGCGCACACAGCCAGAAGTTCGGGAGCATCAAAGCACCGTCGACGCACTACGATTCCACCGGCAGATGCTTGCGCTAGTAGTCCAGCCTCAGCCTCAATTTCGCTCAGCGCCCAGACCATGTGAAGGTCCTCGTGTGGCCCATTCACCGGGCTACCTGTGATTCAACCGGCACCTTTACGAGATCAATTACGCCGCTGCGAAGCGCTGACACTAAATCCGGAACCTTTGACACCTGAACCTGCAATACCACCCCAATTTCGCCGCCCGTCCCAACAACGTCGGTTGCTACTTCCACAACGGTGAGTCCTGAGAGAACCAAGACCGGCGGCAACGCAGATCCGCCGTCCTCCCCACTCGCCCAGACATCAACCTGGTCACCAGCGTTTAAACCTATGGCCACGTGCAGCGGGTCAACTGACACGGTAACCACCCGCGAATCCACTATCGGGACTGAACTGATTGCATTAATGGGAATGAATTCACCCGCCCCGATTGGCCGAAGCACTATCCCTTCAGGTTGCATAAGGCCTTGCAGATACGGCTCCTGGGCTCCGTTAAACGCGACCACAACGGCTTCGAGGCCAATCAGTTGACTTCCAGCCGCCAACTCGGTATTCGTTCGCCATAGGGTGACGCTTTCTTCACCCGTTGCCATGACCTTTGCCCCAATGAACATTGAGCCAATCAGAATTGACACCCCCAGCCACAGCCGGGCGTCACTCCACCGTGCGGACTTTCTACTCCTTGGCGCTACCTGTTGCTTTTTTCCCCAACGAGTTCCCATGCCTGCCTTCTTCGTGTTGTAGTTGAATTAACTATCGCCCGAAAGTCCTCAATCACGAAATGGTTATCCACAGGCTCCAGCCGAATGGTGCACTCCCGCGCGGGCTTTGGCAGTATGTGCGCATGGCCCGATTCCTTACCCTGTCTGACGTTGCCGAGACATTGAACATTTCTTCGGCTCAGACATACGCGTTAGTTCGCAGTGGGGAGTTGCCCGCGATCAAAGTTGGCGGACGAGGCCAGTGGCGCGTTGAAGCGCAAGCATTGGAGCAATACATTGAAAATATGTATGCACAGACTCGAGAATTCGTGTCAACCCACCCATTTGGCAAAGACGATCCACTGAGCGATTCTTCGGACTAGACCACAACTCTCAGAGAGATAACCGACCCAAGGGCAATCACTAACCGCTGTTCAAGGCCCCCGCCGTTATCAAGTTCAATAAAGTCTCGTCCCACCGCGGCCACCCGGCCCAACAGCTCTGGAGCCTCACCCGGCCCAGGCAAGGTTGCTCCCTGGGTCCTTATTCTGACCTGTTTTCCCCACTGCTCCCGCAGCCAACTGCCCTCGCGAAATCCAATGCGAGTCCGTGCAAGTGCTTCCGTCACAGGCGCTAGCCCCCGCGGTAAACCGCGCGCTAGATCAATGCAACTGACCCTGATTAATGTGTGGCCCGAGAGCAGAATGAACTCCCCCGAAGCGCTGACGTGCGTGAGAACTCCAACAACGCGAACACTGGACACAGCCAGATCAACCCAACCTCCTTGGGCTTCAGAAAATCGAGCCGCCAGGGTCATGTCGCTCCATTGCGCCTGCGCAAGGTCCGCAGCTTCCGCCAGCACTTCCTGATCTAGCTGGGCTTGCACAGTCGCTTGAGCAGCCATCCACACCTCTGGAATCTCCATCAAGCAAGTGTGCGATTCACGAACTCGTTTTGCCAATTAATTTTCGGCCCTTGTGGATAAACGCCCCCGGTTTTAAGGTTTTTCGGAATATTTCCCCCAGGCATGTTTGGAATTGGTTTTTCCGGGCATAACTCAATTGTGAGTGAAATTGGGGCTTGACAAAAGCACCGGTCATGCCCACATAATGCATACAGTACTAAAAGCAATTAAACACAAGCAAACATAAGCAAGTTAACTTAATACACACCATCAACCGCGAAATTCTGTGAGGATCGACATGACCAACCACCTAATCCCCCGAGACCAGGTTCCCACCCACGACACCGAGACGGAAACCGGTCACGCAACACCACATTTGCGCCTGCTTGACGGCGGAATCCCCGATCGGGCCAACCACCGGGAACAATTACCACTTGCTTTGACGTGGCAAGTTTCACCCGGGGTTTCAGCCAAACGACCACTTGAGCTGGTTGGACAGAAGCCCACCACTCCCACCCACATTAAAGTGCCCAATAGCGAAGGCGATCTTGTGGAAGTCCCACATCCGATCAGTTGGACCGCACATATGGCCCGCATGGTGTTCGAAGTGGGGTGCGGTGAGCGACCAAGCGCCCAACTCAATCGGTGGGTTGCGCGCGATCAACTATCCCTGCTGGCCTTGCGTGGTCAAAGTTTTTCGCGCCACCCTGCCACTCGTGCACAAAAAGGACTCTCGCGCTTGCGCAAAGTCCGTGGAATTCGCGCGATGCAGGTAGCACCGGGAATCATTGAGGCAAGCGCCGTCCTTGTCGGGACCGCCCGTTCACACGCTATCGCGATGCGAATGGAAGCTGTCGGCAACCAATGGATGCTAACGGCCGTTGAAATGCGCTAGCGCTTTCGATTTGCCCGCTCGACCCGTCTACGTTCGGCCCGGCTTGCATTGGGATCCACTTCAATGATCCCTTCTTCCCCAGCTTCCATCTCCCCGTGGACTACGCCACCTTCGACGTCACCGTCCGGCGCGGAGTACTCCAACCGCGAAGGTCGTTGAGGGGCGAGACCTTTAGCCTGCAGGTCAAGCACCGCACCAGCATTCGTGCCAGTTGCATCGACCAGGCCCTCTATTGCAGCAGCAGTTTCCGCCTCAACCTCTGGTTTGACTTCAACTTCAACGTGGAAGAGGTAGCCAACCGTTTCCTCTTTTATTGAATCCATCATCGCGGTGAAAAGGTCAAAACCTTCACGCTGATATTCGATGAGCGGATCCCGCTGGGCCATGGCCCGCAGCCCAATTCCGTCGCGCAAATAGTCCATCTCATAAAGGTGCTCACGCCATTTACGATCCAACACGGAAAGAATTACGCGACGCTCCAGTTCACGGGTGACATCCTCGCCCAATTCCTCCTCTCGGCTGTCATAAGCATTTTCCGCGTCTTCAACGAGTGTTGTTCGCAAGAGATCCGCGCTAAGTCCCCCAATAGCCCCACCAGACTCATCCAATACTTCGTCGAGGGTTACTTCAACGGGATACAGCTGCTTAAGGGCATCCCACATTTTGTCCAAGTCCCACGACTCCGGATAGCCTTCACCCGTTACTGATTTCACATATCCGCTGACCGTGGCGCCGATGAACTCCCGCACCTGCTCTTCAATATTCTCACCTTGGAGAACCCGACGTCGTTCATCGTAAATCACTAATCTTTGGCGGTTAAGCACGTCGTCGTATTTCAAGACGTCCTTGCGAATCTCAAAGTTTTGCGCTTCAACCTGACTTTGTGCTGATCGAATGGCATTCGAGACCATTTTCGCTTCGATCGGAACGTCGTCTGGGACGTTAAATCGTTGTAAGAATGAATTGACCATTTCGGACTTGAACAAGCGCATCAGATCGTCGTCGAGTGAAAGGTAGAACTGGGACTCACCCGGGTCACCCTGCCGCCCTGAGCGGCCACGGAACTGATTGTCAATCCGGCGAGACTCGTGGCGCTCAGTACTGAGAACGTAAAGACCGCCAAGGGAAACCACTTCATCATGCTCGGTTTTGACCGCAGCCTGCGCGGCCGCGAGAGCTAGTTTCCAGGCGGCTTCATAGCCTTCGGGGTCTTCGATCGAGTCCAGTCCCTTTCGGGTGAGGTCCATTGCCGCCATCGCCTCAGCGTTTCCACCAAGCATGATGTCTGTTCCACGGCCAGCCATATTTGTTGCGACGGTCACCGCTCCACGGCGCCCAGCCATGGCGACGATCGCCGCTTCGCGCTCGTGATGCTTTGCATTGAGGACCTCGTGTGGCACACCATTTTTCTTAAGCATTGCCGAGAGTTCCTCAGACTTATCCACACTCGTAGTTCCGATCAATATTGGTTGACCGGTTGCGTGACGTTCCACAATGTCTTCGAGCACCGCACCAAACTTTGCTTGAGCGGTTCGGTAAATCAAGTCAGCGTTGTCCTCCCGCACCATGTCGCGGTTTGTCGGGATAGGAACAACCCCGAGATCATAAATTTGATTGAACTCGGCCGCCTCGGTCATTGCAGTTCCGGTCATACCACCCAATTTGTCGTATAGTCGGAAGAAATTCTGCAAGGTGACGGTTGCCAAGGTTTGATTCTCGGCCTTAATCTCAACGCCTTCTTTCGCCTCAATTGACTGGTGCAGCCCCTCGTTATAGCGACGGCCTTTGAGAATACGCCCGGTGTGCTCGTCGACAATGACTACTTCACCATCCATGACGACATAGTCACGATCTTTCTTAAACAGTTCCTTCGCACGAATTGCGTTGTTCAGGTAACCGACAAGGGGGGTGTTCACTGTGTCGTAAAGGTTGTCGATCCCGAGTTCGTCTTCAACGACGTCAATTGCCTCCTCGTGTACACCAACTGTCTTTTTCTTCTCGTCGACTTCATAGTGCTGATCCAAAGTCATTTTCTTGGCGATTCGAGCGAACTCCGCGTACCACTCGGTTGCTTGGTCGGCCGGACCACTGATGATCAGCGGGGTTCGGGCCTCGTCAATCAAAATCGAGTCAACTTCGTCGACTACTGCAAAGTTGTGACCACGCTGGACCATTTCTTCCGCTGACCATGCCATGTTGTCGCGCAGGTAGTCAAAACCAAACTCGTTGTTCGTACCGTATGTAATGTCGGCAGCGTACGCTTCACGACGCTCGGCCGGTGTCATATTGTTCAGGATCGTGCCAACGCTTAAGCCTAGGAACCTGTGGACCCGTCCCATCCATTCGGAGTCTCTCTCAGCTAGGTAGTCGTTAACGGTAACAACGTGAACGCCCTCGCCCGAGATTGCATTGAGATACGCCGGCAATGTTGATACCAGTGTCTTGCCTTCACCTGTCCGCATTTCCGCAATATTGCCAAGGTGTAGTGCCGCCCCGCCCATTATTTGCACGTCGTAGTGGCGCTGTCCCAGCGTTCGTTTAGAGGCCTCGCGCACAGTCGCGAAAGCTTCTGGCATGAGGTCATCGAGACTTTCACCGTTCGAGTAGCGCTCTTTGAACTCGACTGTTAAGTCGCGTAGCTCCTCGTCGGTGAGGTTCACGAAATCGGCCTCAATTGCGTTGACCGCCTTTGCGATCCCCTCCAACTTACGCAAGGTCTTTCCCTCGCCGGCCCGAAGAATCCTGTCAAAAACGCCCACGTGAAACCTTCCAAATAACGATTAGATAAAGCAGCAGGTGCCATCGTAGTTCCACAGGCGCAAATTGCCTCTAGCCACCCGGAACCCGAGCCGTTAGACATAATTCATGCGCAAATTCCTCACCGAACTCAGCGACCTAGTTCTCGCACGAGAATGCATTGGCTGCAAGAAACTCGGAACCCTGATTTGTGCTGCATGTCGCGCACAGGTGAGCAACCGGGCACACATAATGCGAGATTTAAGATTTGATGACCTTGCAGAGGATTTGCGAATTCCCGTCGCCATCGCGCACCGCTACGCCCCACCGATCGACTCAATGATTTATCGCTATAAGGATAATCAGATCCCTGAACTCTCCCAACTCCTTGCAAATCTGCTGAGGGGGGCAATCGAGGAAATTCCGACAGATCATCCGATTCTGATTCCGATACCGTCTCGCAGGTCGTCGATTCGCACTCGCGGATTCGACCCCATGGACCTGATCGCCAGCCGTCTAAGTCGCGGCGGATACCCGGTTGCGGCCTGGCTGGTCGACCAGCGTGGTGCGGGTAGATCAAAGACCTTGGGAATCACCGAGAGAGTAATTGCCGCAAACGACGCTTTTTGCATTGGGCGCATCCCCGATCACTATGTTCGAGACCCAATTCCCGCAATTGTGATTGACGATGTCACCACGAGCGGGGCAACATTCAGCGCTGCCGTCTCTCAACTTTTACTAGCCGGGGTTCACATAGTGGGATGCGCCGCTGTGGCTGGGGCACGCAAAACGTAAGTCAGACTCTGTCCGAAATTAGTCGGGAGTGCGCTTAGCCCGGATAGTTAACCGGGATAATTAGCCCGGATAGTTAGCCCGGATAGGTTGCGGTTGTTCCTTGAATGCGTTCAATCCAAGACTGGGTTGAGTTTTCATAGATCGAGCCATCAGCCGAGGCCACGAGCGTGGCCAAGCCGGGGGCTGCTGCAATCGAAATTGGACCTGCGGGTGAACCCTGTGCCGCTATTTCCCCGCGCCCCAAATCAATTTCGTAAATTTGAATGGTGCCGGCCGTCTCACTTGCAATCGCTGCGATCGTGTTTGCACTTGACCAAGCCAAGGCAGTGACCTCACCGAGTTTAGATTCAACTCGCATGGGCTTTTGTAATTCAATCCGAGTGACGTTTGCGGGTGAGGGACGACTAACCCGCATCAGGAGTAATACCAACCCTGAATCATTAGACACGATGACTGCGGCGCGGGTGCCATCACGTGAAGGCACAACTGATTGAACGAGGTCGCCCTCCGCTAAACCGTTCACCTCAATGTCGAATGTTTTACCCGTTGCCATAAGGGTTTGTGTCACTCCATTCTGATTAACGATCCAGGCCGTTGTGTTCCCGTCAAAGGCAATCGACCGCAACTCAACGGGGATCTGCGAGCCTAATTCAATTGACACCACCGGTGCACCGACGAGTAATCCGCCACCCAAGAGCTCACCGGCTGCCGTCAGTGCAATGGTCCGTTTCCCGTCAGCGGAGATCGCAAACTTGGACAAACTCTCCTCTAGGCTGCCAAAGGCACCCGGGACGGCAAAGTTCCCGCCCGGGGTTAGGCGGACAACACCGGCACTGGTCGCCGCGTAGCCCACGGCATCCCGAGCAAGACCACCTGGGTCAACCTGCGGCCAAGCGTCCCGAGACTGAGGGGAGGTAGCTCCCGGCACACTCAATGGTGTTCCATTCACCAAAATTTCTACAAATTGCACCTCCGGTAACGCGCGAAGCGTCCACACGATTTGCTGCGAGAGCGCCACTCGAACGGGGTCATTGGCCAGCGTCACGCTAGCGTTGAGATTGACGCGTGCCACACCATTTTCAATTGGCACGGCGTCCACTGCAAGTCCAACACCTGCCGGAATACCGGTGCGCACTGCTGGTCGTAGCCACTCATTGGGTCCAGCAATTAAACGCTGAATCAGGGTTGTGCCCAATGCTGGGCCAATTACGGGAATCAGCCGCGCATCAGGAACTAATGTTTGAAAACTTGGATTGAAAAAATAGAGTGGAAAGCTGCGATAGGCGCGGCTCACGTCAAAATCAGACAAAAGTAGTCCAGCGGGCGCCAGGCTAATGCGCCATTCCCCGTCTCGTTGAGTGAGAAAGAAACTGCGTTGTAATTGGCTCCCTGGATCTTCCACGGTGTACCGGCCATTGTCTGAAATTCGACCGCTCAATGTAGAACTAAAGAGCACAGCCGCACCAGCTTCCACCAATGTGGGAACACCGTCATAGACGATCACCCCGGAACTTGGATTCCACTCGCCCGCCGCCTCGGGAGTGAGATAACTGCGTGCAACCGCGTGATTTCTATCAAATGAGGCCGAAGACTCAAGAAAACCTTGAACAATTTCAGTTGGCGACATCCCTGCACGCGGTGGCCGAGCGATCACCCGAATGAATTGGTCAGCACTCGTATTTGACACCAACTGGCCCGCCTCGATGGGACCTGTTGTGGGTACCTGTGCCACAAATGACCCTGAACCGCTCCCGCAGCCGGTAAGCCCAGTGATCGTGGATCCCGCCAACAAAATGAAAAGAATCTTGCCAATCATGGCCCACCCCTTCGCCAGGGTGCCGTGTCCAAAGGGTCACGGGTCACCACAACATCATTCCCTTGGTGTCCACTTAGCTCATCGGACTCAATGTTTGCAGGGGCACCAAAAGATTCCTCGTCCATGGACAATGGAGAAGTCGTAAACCCCTCTCCGGCGATACGCGGTAGCGTCAGACGAAAACAGGCACCTATCCCAGGTTCACCGATCGCTTCGAGCCACCCACCATGTAATCGCACGTCTTCAAGGGCGATCGCCAACCCTAAACCTGTTCCTCCGGTTGTCCGAGCGCGCGCTTTGTCTGCCCGCCAGAAACGGCTGAATACCAAGCTCGCTTCTCCTGGCATCAGACCCACCCCAAAGTCACGCACCGTGATCGCAATTGAGTCGTGATCACCGGCAAGTTCAATGACAACACTCGTCTCATTTGCGTGCTCAATCGCATTGTCCACAAGGTTACGAAGTACACGATCAATTCGACGAGGGTCGCATTCAACAAAAGCGGGTCGCTCGAACGCCGCAAAGCGCACTTTGAGGTTGTTTCGCTGAGCTAGCGGCAACGTCGAATGAACGACTCGCTCAACCATCGGGATTAAGTCGGTTTTTTCAATGTCCAAGACGGCTACTCCAGCATCAAAGCGTGAGATCTCAAGCAAGTCAACCAACAAAGACTCAAATCGATCAAGTTGTTGCTGCAGTAGTTCAACGGACCTCGCACTACTCGGATCGAATGTTCCCCGGTCTTCGTACATGACGTCAGCCGCCATGCGGATAGTCGTCAACGGAGTTCGTAATTCGTGGGACACATCGGAAACAAATCTCTGCTGCACAAGTGATAATTCTTCCAACTGACGAATTTGTGTTGCCAAGTTTTGGGCCATTTCATTAAATGAAGTGGCGAGCTGCGCGAGATCGTCTTCTTTCTTGACCTGCATTCGTTCATTGAGTTTTCCCGAAGAGAACCTTCGAGCGATTCGGGCTGCTTCCCGCACTGGCACAACAACTTGTCGGGTAACCAGCAGTGCAACCACAGCAACCAGTATCACCAAAATAATTCCAGCGCCAACAACCGCGTTCGACACTAGATCAAGTGTTTCCTGCTCCTGATCTAGATTGAAAAGGTAATACAGTTCATATGGCCCAACCGTTGGCACGGAAAGCGGTGCGCCGACAATCAAGCCCGGCGTCGTTCGGCCGTCAAGGAAAACAATTGGAGCGTATGTCCAAGACTGGCGTTTAGTTTCTTGAATTGCCTCACGCAGGTCGACCGGAACGCTAGAGACCGCAACCAGGTTGGTTCCTCGTTCCGGAGCGTCACTGTTGGCACTTGATGTCAGGAGCAGTACGTCAAATGCTGACGGTGAACCCGATCGCGCACCAAGCGTTGCAATAACACTGTCAACAAGACGCGCGGCCGACGGTGTGGCTGGTCCAGTATTGGCTGCGTCAAGTAACCGTTGTGCTTCGCCCAAACCCGCCGATGCTTCGCTGATTGCCGAACGATCCTTGGAGTCCAAAAGCCCAGTGGTAACCCGAGATAACAATGAGAAACCTAAAACTGTTACCACTAGGGCACTGAGGACTAACGTCGAAGTTGTCACACGAAAAAGTAGCGACCTGCGCCAAATGCGCCTACCCCAACGAAAAGGCGCAAGCAATAAGCGAATGAATTTCACAATTTAGAACGGTGCTTAGTTCGGTCCGGCTTTGTAACCCACACCACGCACCGTCAAAACAATATCGGGCCGTTCTGGATCTTGCTCAATTTTGGCCCGTAACCGTTGAACGTGGACGTTGACCAGCCTGGTGTCTGCTGAGTGCCGATAACCCCAGACTTCTTCGAGTAGGGCTTCACGCGTGAATACCTGCCCAGGCTTACGCGCGAGACACAACAACAGGTCAAACTCAAGGGGCGTCAACGAAAGCGCCTCTTCGCCTCGATGAACCGAATGGCCGGTAACGTCGATTGCCAAGTCGCCAATCTGCAACCCCGCCGGTGTGGGTTCTTCATTGCGCCGAATACGCGCACGAACCCGAGCAACAAGTTCCTTTGGCTTAAATGGTTTTACGATGTAGTCGTCGGCCCCCGCTTCAAGACCCACAACGACGTCCACCGTGTCACTCTTCGCTGTCAACATCACAATCGGAGTCCCTGATTCGGCTCGGATCAGCCGACATACGTCAACGCCGTCCTTACCTGGCAGCATTAAATCCAAGAGCACAATGTCAGGTCGGCTCTCCCGAAAAACTGCGAGCGCCTTCGCTCCATCGGAACAAAAAATCGGCTCGAAACCTTCACCGCGAAGTACGATTCCCAGCATCTCAGCCAATGCAAGATCGTCGTCAACTACCAGAACTTTTCCACGGGCGCCAACGTCTGCGGGTGAACCAGCATTCATCATGGTCATACCCCTATGTTGTCACCCCGGCTCTGAGCCCACAAGCCCGGACACCGCGATTGCCGAAACACGCAAAAGTGGGGCGGGGATTCCTTAAAGGACCACCCACCCCACCAGAAGCGATATTGGTTTAGTAGCGGTAGTGATCTGGCTTGTAGGGACCAGCCACATCAAGGCCCAAGTACTCTGCCTGTTGCTTGGACAGTTCCGTTAAGCGAACACCAAGTGCATCAAGGTGAAGCCGGGCAACCATTTCGTCAAGGTGCTTCGGCAAAACGTGAACGTCGAGTGAGTACTCATCGCGCTTGGTGAAGAGCTCAATTTGCGCAAGTACCTGGTTAGTGAACGAGTTACTCATGACGAAGGATGGGTGACCCGTCGCATTTCCAAGATTGAGCAGGCGCCCTTCCGAGAGCATGATAATCGTGTGACCGTCGGGGAACGTCCATTCGTCCACCTGTGGTTTGATTGTTTTGCGCTTGATTCCTGGCACGTTAGTGAGCCCAACGATGTCGATCTCGTTGTCGAAGTGACCAATATTTCCCACAATCGCCTGATGCTTCATCTGCGACATGTGCTCTGCAGTGATCACGTCGTAACAGCCTGTTGCAGTAATGAACAGGTCAGCCTGACCGATCACGTCTTCGATCAACGCGACTTGGTAGCCGTCCATTGCAGCCTGAAGCGCACAGATTGGATCAACTTCGGTCACAATCACGCGTGCGCCCTGTCCACGGAGGGAGTCCGCGGAGCCCTTGCCCACATCGCCATAGCCCGCAACAACCGCGACCTTGCCACCGATCAAAGTATCGGTTGCACGATTGATTCCGTCGATCAATGAATGACGGCAGCCATAGACGTTGTCGAACTTGCTCTTAGTGACCGAGTCATTGACGTTAATTGCGGGGAAAATAAGTGAACCATCGCGGTGCATTTCATACAAACGGTGCACCCCTGTGGTGGTTTCTTCTGTAACGCCGAGAATGCCGCTTGCAATATTGGTCCAACGCTGTGAATCTTCTGTCAATGTGCGCGCGAGGGTCGCAAGTACGACCGCGTATTCCTCAGAAGTGTCAGCATCTGGCTTTGGAACAACTCCGGCTGCCTCGAATTCCTTGCCCTTGTGGACGAGCATGGTTGCATCTCCACCGTCGTCGAGGATCATGTTGGGACCCTTACCGTCTGGCCACATCAGGATTTGCTCTGTGCACCACCAGTATTCGGGGAGAGATTCACCCTTCCACGCGTACACCGGAACGCCTGTTGGTGCGTCGACGGTTCCTTCTGGTCCCACAACTACCGCAGCAGCTGCATGGTCTTGGGTTGAGAAAATATTGCACGATGCCCAGCGCACGTCGGCGCCAAGGTCAACGAGTGTCTCGATTAGCACTGCGGTCTGAACCGTCATATGGAGTGACCCGGTGATGCGAGCTCCCGAAAGAGGCTTGCTCTTGCCAAATTTTTCACGCATTGCCATCAGGCCTGGCATTTCATGCTCAGCCAGCCGGATTTCATCGCGACCAAAATCTGCAAGATTCATATCGGCGACTTTGAAGTCGGGTGTTCCGTCGGCCTTAAATACATTCCCAGGGCCGCTTGTTGTCGTGGCGTTCGCCATTGAAGCTCCTTTTTTCATTTCTTTTGCGGATTTGCCCCACGTTTCCCCGCACAAAAAGCACGCGGGAGGCGGCAAATAAATTGGATTTCCACAACAGATTCCAGGGCTCCGGGCGCGTGTGGTGACCCTAGTGTGCCAGAGATCCACTACTTCGCACTCCGGCACACCCCGATCCTGAACAAAATTTAGGCTTAATCGGGATCAAAATCGCGCTCAGAATTTTGGATCGTCGATTTCTGGCTCACGTTGATCGTAGGAACCCGGTCGATTCCGTCTTTCCAGGCGTGGATCCGGGATTGGATCCGGGAGTGGATCAGGGAGTGGATCCGAGTAAGCGGTGCTTGGCAGTTCTGGCGGTGGGATCGAATAGTCCCGGCCACTTGGGGTCCGCCAGGTGGCACTTCCGTCGACCCCACTTTCTAAAATCCGCCAGCCGCCATGTGTCTTTAGCTGGTGGTGACGCACACACAGGGAACCTAAGTTGCCTCGATCTGTCCTTCCACCCTGTGACCAAGGATTCGCGTGATCAATGTGACCACGGCGTGCGCTCGCTTGACACCCTGGGAAGCGACAAAACTGGTCACGGACCGTAATAAAGTCTCGGAGTGCTTTTGAAGGAACGTACCTGCGTCTACCCAAGTCCAGGAGGTTATTGGTCAGCGGGTCGGTGACCAACCTGCGAATCGTGATGTCGGGGATCCGGGAGATGAGATCGCGGATCTCGCAGGTGGGAGCCGAAAGGGGTGCACGGGAACCGGAACTGACGAGACCCATTGATTCCTGCAGCCCGAGAAGTGCCGCAAAGTCGATCACGATATCGATATTTGCCCGCAGCTTGGGATTGGAGTTGGACGTTTCGCCAGCCATTCCTGTTAAGACTCGGATCAATGCACTACTTCGCAACGCTCCTTCAGAATCACATGAAAGGCCTTGAGATACGGCCGTCGCTGAGGCTGCTTGTGCGTGGGAATTAATCACCGCCATGCACGCCTGCGCCTGAATCATGCCCATGCGGGCGAGCAGAATGGCCTGACCCTCGCCTTGGTCAAGAACTACTACGTCGTGACTACTTGCGGCTGCTTGCCTCTTGCGACGCTGATACAACCCATCAATTTCTTCAAGTTTCTTCTCGACCGCGCGACGGGTCCGACTAACCGTAGTTGATTTTGCTGAAGAAACCCCGACATGGTCCAGCTTGCGAGCGGCCGCCTCGAAGATTTCCCTCGAGTCGGGGTCTACGTCCCAGATATGCGAGAGCTTGCTCACGCCGGCACAAATCGCAGTAGCGTGGGAAATTGAAATTGTGCCTTCACTCAAGGCTTGCCGAGTTTGCTCGAGTGGACCAAGGATTAGTCGTGCTTCCTCGATCCGGCGGTAGGTATGGGTGAAGGACCAACGCATGTGGACCGCGATCTCTTCCCGGACGGCGTCTTGGATAACGATCTCCTTGGTTCCCCGCACACCCACGGTCTGAAACGCAATATCTCGACCAGCAATTTCGACCAGCGCCTTGGCCTGTTCGAGGAACAATTTGCTTGCACTCGCCTCAGAATGTCTCAGTGAGTTGAACGCGGGTGACCTAGCGGGCTCAGACTCCCAAGCTCGCCGTCCGGCAAGCGAATTCGCCCTGTCTTGTTCTGGCCTCTTTTCGTACATGTGTTCGATTAAACAGCATGGGTCTGACATTCGAATTGAAAGTCCTGCCAAAAGTTCTCGGGGAACTCGGGGAACTCGGCGAGTCCGGTCAATCTGATGAGCCTCATTCTTACCCGCGATCAAGATCAGGCTCAAGAAAAATGTATCTGGCAGTGGGGACGGCCGCCCGCAAAGCCTTCTCAGCGTTATCAATATCGGCAGCAATCTCCCTGCCGGTATCAGAATGGTGAATGGCAATCTTTGCCGCGACTAAAAGCTCGTCGGGTCCCACATGCATGGTCCGCAAATGGATAACTCGCTCAACACCATCCGAGCCTTCAAGTGCTGCACGAATCGCGTCCACCTCTTCGGGTAAAGCACTCTCCCCGATCAACATTTCCACCATTTCGATGGCAAGGAAAATCGCAATGACGATCAATAGCGTCCCGACACCCATTGCACCTACGGCGTCGAACCGACCGTCGCCCGTGATCACCGCGGCACTCACGCCGGACAGGGCAAGCATCAAGCCAACTAGCGCGCCAGCATCTTCCAACAGAATCACTGGTAGTTCAGGTTGACGCGATGCTCGCACGAAACCAAGTAGGGATCGATTCCCGCGAGATTTGTTTGCCTCGCGAAATGCGGTACGAAATGAATAACCTTCAAGCCCAATGGCAATCAACAACACGACAACCGCGATCCACCAGTCATTCAAGGGTTCGGGATTCTGCCACTTATGAATACCTTCGTACAACGAAAACATGCCACCGACCAGGAACAACACGATCGCCACAATGAACCCGTACACGTAGCGACGCCGCCCGTATCCGAATGGATGCTGGGCATCGGCCGGCTGCCGCGCACGCTTGTTACCAATTAACAACAACACTTGGTTTCCAGAGTCGGCAACGCTGTGAATAGCTTCAGAGAGCATTGACGATGAACCGGTGAAAGCGAACGCCACGAATTTGCTCACCGCGATGCCTGCGTTGGCGATCAGCGCCGCAACAACTGCCTTAAGGCCGCCTTCAGTACTCACGGGCGCGTACTCACGGGCGCGTACTCATGTTTTTGTTCTCACGATTGCGCACACTCCAGTAGTGGACACAGAAATCGTGGGCTCTGATGCGGTAATTACTGCAGCTTGTCCACTTTCAATGGTGATCGAATCTAGATTCGTCTGACCTTCAAGTCCGAGTACGAGACGGAACTCACCCGACGGTGACTCTTGGGACGGTGACTCTTGTGAATGCGTGTTCGCACGCAGGACATCAATAATAAAAGGTGCTTCGGAGGGCTGCGGAAGGCTCGCTTCAAAATTAAGTGCACGCAATGCGAGTTCCTTGTATACGGGTTTCGGGGTTAACCCAAGTCGCAACACGTTGTCCGAAGAAGTCATTACTTCAATACCGGTGCCGGCAATGTAACTGTGCGGAATTCCTGCTGGAATAAAAACACTTTCCCCCGGGGCTAGTGCAAGTGGTTGCAGGAACACGGCGAGCAACGCTCCCTGATCGCCAGGGTAGTCAGCGATAACAGTTTTATATGCATCAATCTCAAACTCGGAAAGGCCCGCAGTCCCAACAGCTTCCGGGATCGCTCGTGTAACCTCAATTGGGAACTCAGTGTTGACGAAATATTCAAAAAGTGCCCGGCGATCTGGAACATCTGTTGCGAACGCTTGAACGGGCAGTTCGATTGGCAACGCTTCGAGAATTTTTGTGAGTTGCTCCAATGGTCGCCAACCGCAAAAGGCAGTGAATGGCGTCAGTGCATAAAGAAGTTCCGTTTTTTCATAAGAATCTGCAAACGCGTTCGCAAACTCTTGTGTGTCATTAAGTTCATTGAAACCCTCGAGTGCGAAACCTCGATGTGGGTGCACTTGAATCGACAGGGGTTTAGCAGCGGCGAGAATCTTCACGAGAATCGGGACGTCCGTTCGCTCCAACAGGGTATCGAGTGTCAAGTCCGAGCCAATAATTTTCGATGCCCCGCTCGGGTGAACGCCAAACCATAATTCGGCTTGCGGGTCGTTGGCATTGTGTGACTTTGATTCAGCAAGCCAAGGTTGTAATCCTCCAGGAATCCCCCACGCGTAAGTCTTGAGCGCTCCGCTGATTAACTGCATGATTACACGAGTACTTCGCGTCTAGTTCAGCAACATTACTGGAATGCCGTCGCGCACGGGAAAATGCGCATTGCACACGGTGCATACGAGTCCAGTTGATTCGGGAATGAGCGCACCGTGAGCGTCGCAGGGGCAAGACAAGACAGCCCACAATTCGGGGGCAATTCCAAAGGGTGCCGAACTGGTCTGGTTCGAACTGGTCTGGTTCGAACTGGTCTGGTTCATCAGAGAAAGAATGTCGTCGCGCAATTCTTCCATTTTCTCGGGCTCGCGGGCCTCGACATTGAGCCGCAGGAGGGGTTCGGTATTGCTCGCGCGAACATTGAACCACCAGGTGTCCGCCGCAACCGTGAGACCGTCGAGTTCGTCAAGATCGTTTTCGCCGTACTTTGCCGTGATTGCCTCAATGACGCTGGCCTGATTGTCGACCCGTGTGTTGATTTCGCCACTTGCCACGTAGCGATTAAATGGCGTGAGCAGACTTGAAAAAGTTGTGCCAGCCGGCGTCTCACCCAATGCCGCAATGCAGTGCAGTGCGGCGAGCATTCCCGAGTCGGCGCGCCAGAAATCACGAAAATAAAAGTGACCCGAGTGCTCACCGCCAAAGACTGCCTGTGTCTGCGCCATAGTGGCCTTGATGAATGAATGACCAACGCGGGTGCGAATTGCTACGCCACCGTTTTCAGCGACGACTTCTGGGACCGTGCGCGATGTAATGAGATTGTGGATCACGTTACTTCCGGGATGTCGAGCCAATTCGCGCGTTGCTATGAGTGCGGTGATTGCCGAAGGTGTTACCGGATCACCGTTTTGGTCAACGACGAAACAGCGGTCGGCGTCGCCATCAAATGCCAACCCAAGGTCAGCCTTGTGGTTTATTACCGCCTTTTGCAGATCGACGAGGTTGGCAGGTTCGATCGGATTTGCTTCGTGGTTGGGAAAATTTCCGTCAAGCTCGAAATACATGGGAATAATTGTGAGCGGTAGTTCGGGAAGGCCCGCTTCTGTACCCAAAACAGCGGGCACGGTGAACCCGCCCATGCCATTGCCAGCGTCAACAACGATGCTGAGTGCGCGCCCATTTTCCACTGGAACAAGCTCGCGCAAGTATTTCGCGTACTGCGGAAGCACATCCTGTGAGGTGATGCCGCCGAGTGGGTGAATGGGCGCACTCGCTCCGGTGAGTGCGTCAATATGACCTGAAGTGATTAACTCGGAAATCTCTCGAAGTCCCGACTCCTGACCAACCGGGGCAGCTCCCTCGCGACACAGTTTGATCCCGTTGTATTCCGCCGGGTTGTGGCTTGCTGTGAACATGGCACCGGGCAGATTCAGGCTCCCGGAAGCGAAATACAAACCGTCGGTGCTGGCAAGTCCTATCTCAATGACGTCACAGCCGGCCTCCCGAACGCCCTGCGCAAATGACGCCACCAGTGATGGCCCAGATGGGCGCATATCGTGGCCAACAACCACCGCTCCTGCGCCGCCGTCAGATAGGCGAATGTGCAGGACTTCGACGAATGCACGCCCTACTGCGTGGGCGAGGTCCTCGTTGAGTTGATCGGGGTAGGTCCCCCGAACGTCATAGGCCTTGATAATTGCACTGAGGTCACGTCCCTGTTGTGAAGTCACGGGTTAAACCTATCGGTTGACGTAATTTACTGATCTGGGATTTCGTTACTGATCTGGGTTGACAAGTACCCGCAGGTGGCCGCGCCGAGCAACCTCGACCGTATTGCCAGAAGTAGTCGCTGCCGCTTCCCGTTCTAGGTAGCGGGGGCGTGCGGCCTCCCGGACAGCATCCGCTAGGGCTTCAAGGTCGTCGGAGGATGGTTTAAGTGCGTCGGCATCTGGTGCGATCCGAACAATTTCCCAGCCGCGCGGCGCGGTGAGACGCTCACTATGCATCAGGCATAGGTCGTAGCAGTGCGGTTCGGCGTAGGTCGCGAGTGGACCGAGCACCGCGGTTGAATCCGCGTAGACGTAGGTCAAGGTGGATACGGCGGAGCCACTGCAGGAGGGCTTCGAGCACCGTCTTCTACTCACCCACCGGACGTTAGTAGCAGTTGCGAGCTAACTCGCGGCGGCGCGCCGCACGGCTACGGCTTCATTCTGCGCTGCGTTGGGAACCAGAACTTCAATGCGCAATGGACTCCACGGATAACCCGTGATCAAGTTCCCGAATCGTGACTTTTCTCGGATCCGGTGGGCCAAGAGAACAGGCCCAGAAGCCTCCGTCGGTGTCACGATCGCCGTGTACCAATCGATATCGCTGGGTGGGTCCAGCTTAATGTTTCGGAGCTTGCCCGCCTCAACTTTGATTCGCCTAGGGGCAGTTGGCTCACCGACGCTCTTTCCTCCGCGAAATGGCAACAACACGATATCGACTTCAACATCACTTTCAGGCGCACTGATTGCCAAACGAACGTCGGTTAGTTCTCTGACCGGCAGTCCCGAAACCGCCGCCGGTCCAGTAATGGGTTGCGCGCCGGCGCTAAATGCAGTTTCGTCTTGGACTCGTTGGCCGCCAAAGAACTGTCGCATCCCAGCGACAATCGGCTGGTCAGATGTCAACTCAAGTGTGACGGGCAGTGACCCGTCTGGCGTTTGTGGAAGTGCCGGCGTCATGTCTGTTGTGACAACAGCCCCTGCGGTTACGGTGAACGTGTTTCGCTCAGCGGGTTCATATGTTCCGTCGGGGGAAATAACGCGCACGGTGACGTTCGCATCGTTGTCGGTTGTCGAAACAATGGACAGCACACGTGCACCCAGCCCATTGATCACACCCGGGACATAGACCTTGGTCGCCGGTAATGCTGCCTGTGGAATCCAGTCCGTTCCCACCGACTGCAATCCTGATCTTTGCTCGTCGTCAACCGAGGCACCGATCCGGCCGGTCCGGGCCAGCACGTGAAATGCCGTTGCAGCAACTCCGGGGGCAAGAACGTCGAGTTGCACGGTGAGTCGATCAAGTGGCGAAATTACCAAGCCTCGACCGGCCGGGGCGTCGATAATTCCGTCAGGACCGTGAATGATCACGTCGACGATTGCGGCAGTGTCGTCAGGGTTCACTAAAATCACACGCGTTTTGCGCCCTGCCACTGCACCACCACCAACAAACCAAAACTCAGAAGCCGCCGGTGCGCAGGCGGTGCTTGCCATCCCGCGGCCTTGTCCACTTGGGTCTCTTCCCCACTGGTCAGCTACTAACCCCGGAGCTAATGAACCTTCGCCATATGCTCGAATCGCAGGCAGCCTGTCGCCGAAAGCCTCAATTTGTCCCTGCTCACCGGGGACCTTGATCCGTGAACTTGCCGACTCTTTGCCCGGGAGTGTTTCGATTCCAGCGGAGCCTTCACCCGCATCTTGTCCGGGTTGACCGGGCACAACTGCTGCGGTCACTCGAACGCCTAGGTCGCCGCCGGTGCCAGGTTCGGGGCATAGCAACACGGCCGAGCCAATTGGTTCAACCGTGAGTGCCTCTTCGGAGGCTTTTGGTGCGGCGACCTGTACGAATCCGGAAAGTCCGACCACGAGCGCACCGGCAAGGAGAACAATCACGGGTGCAAAAAAACGCGAGAGTTTGAGTGTGCGATTAGTTTGAGTATCGCTCTGCGTGTCAGTCATCGCGCCCACTCCCTTCCTGCATATGCGAAATATCCGGTGAAATATCGAGGTCTGGATCCACCTCGACGGGCTTACGCGCCGGAAGTGCGATCACGATTAATGCGAGCACGATCAATAACTGTCCGACTAACCAGAATCCCCTCGAGGAGTCATCGAAAGCAACGCTTACATTGGGGCTTCCTGCTGGAATTTCAAATGTTGCGGACCAATCCAATAAACCTTCAGTTGTCACAGGCTCCAAATCACCGGCTTTCCAACGCGAGTCCGAGCTAGCACCGACGTAGAGCACCCGCGTGCCCGCACCTTCTGGCAATGTCTGCTCGATGTACGGATCGGTGCCCAAATTTTCCGGCGAGGCTATCCCGATTGGCGACTGTGTGCTTCCATCGGAGATTCGAGCACGTGAAGTGACACCGGACACTCGCCACAGCACTTCACCTTCTGAGTTGGAGAGTCTGCGCAGGCCCGGTTCGGCGTCAAGGATGGGGACAATGTCTTTCGAGGATCCGGGTGCGAGCAGTACGTAGCGAACGCCGTATCCCCCCAGCGCTTCAACTTCATTGCCACCTCGGCCCGATGCCATGGCAGCAACGAACGGGTCAATTGCCCGCCACGTCTGCGCATCAGGGGGTGTATCGGCATCGCCGAGTCGGAGCCCATCACCGTTAATCAGTGTGTACTCAACACTGCCGGCGCGCAATTGCGTCAACATCAGAGTGCGCGGGGCTTGCGGCCCGAATGCATCGGCTGCGACAAAGGCCGGGACCGAAGACGGTGATGTGCGGCCAAGCACGCTGGTGTTCGCAGGGACGGTCCAGATCAACGAAAGAATAGGGGCGACCAGAGCAGCAAGAACCGCAATAACGGCAACCGGCTGCCCAACGGTAAAACTTTGTCCGATGAACCGGGTGCGCAATCCTTGGGCGCCCAGAGCAGCAGCCGCAATCAGCATTAGGCCAATGAATAACGTCGCAGGACCGGGCCAGGTCCGCATCTGGGTTGTTGCGCCGACGGGGGTAAATAGGAAAACCACCTGAATAAATGCAAAGACGATTGCGACCCACGCGCCAATGAACAGCACAAGCACTACCGAACGTCGGTCCGTGCGCAGGAGTGACAGAACCGCCGCAATCACGATTCCAACGGTGATAATGATGGGTGAGCTTCCGGGACCGCCAGGGTGCAGGAGTAGCACGTCAAGCATGGAAATTTCAGGGTCGGTGAGCGCTGCCGAATTCATGCCGGGTTCAAAGAAAAACTCAACGGGTTTTAGAAACAGTGTGAAGCTCCACGGCACAAGTGCCGCGATGGATGCCGTAAACGCAATTGCTGTCTTGACCAAGGCCTCTTTGGTTCGACGCACGGTGACCAAGGTGAGGGTCGCGCAGACCAACAGAATCAACCACAGTGCCGGTGCAAAAGCTAGGAGAAGTGCAAAGAGAAGGGCCGTTCCCGCAGCTCTTCTTTTTGTGGAACCCGGCGTAAACATCCGGACCCCAGAGCGCAAGGCGAATGGCAAAATGAATGCGGCAAAACTTGTTCCCAACCGTCCCTGCGCGAGTGCCCCACTCATTGCGGGGAGAAGCGCGTAGGTCGCGGCGCCCCAGAAACGAATACCTTTACTTGGAATCAAATCACGGGATGCAAAGTAGGCCGCCCAACCAGCGAGGGGAATCGCGAGCAAGAGAACGAGCGTCACACTGGCTGTTGCCTTACCGAACATAAGGGTTGACAGGATTGCGAGAACCGCAAGATACGGCGGCGAATCGGTGACCGACCCGGGCCCGACATTGTGCCAACCTTCAATGTAGAAACTCCAAAGATCCGAGGCACCCCACGGGCTCGGGAGCAGCGCACCGCCTTGAATGACTCCTTCTCCCAGCCATAGCGAACGGGTCGTGAGAATGGCCACGAGGGTGAGAAGCGCGACAATCAACACGCTTGGCTTACGCACGAGTCGTTTGACAAGACCGGCTGAGGACTCTTCGAGGTAGGACGCGTCTTCGTCGACCGGACCGGAATCCAATGCACTCAAAGTGTTTGTGGTTGCCCCACTGGTTGTAGCTAGACCAGCGGCAGCCTCTCCCAGTGCCCTTACCTGTTCCCACGTGCTCGGACGCAGGTGTGAAACGACTGACGCCGGTTCAATGGAAGTTTTAGCAACAAGTGCGCGCGATCGCCTCAGTCTGGAGGGGTGTCGAATCACAGAGAAGACCGCACCAAATTCAGCTCCGGCCGCGCTGACGTCTTTACCGAGTAGGTACACAAGTGCACGAATCGCACTTCCCAAGAACAGTCGGATTGCAAGCAACGCCCCGGCCACTCCTGATGCATGGGCTAGTAGGACGTGAACGGCTGCCTTACGGTCGGCTCGAAGGAGTCGCGAATTAGTTTGCTTTGCTTGCTCCTGCGCTCTGCGGCCGTGGGCCGAAGCCTCGCGGTGGTGCAGCCGTGCTTGGGTGGCCACGAATACTCGCTCCCCCATGCGGTGGGCCCGCCAGCAGAAATCTAAATCGTCCCGGAAGAGTGGGAGCTCGGGGTCAAATCCGCCCAGAGCATCGAAAATATCCCGCCTTACCAACATCCCAGCGGAACTCACCGCCAATACTTCGCGATCCCCGTCATGTTGTCCTTGATCGTGTTCACCGCGTTCCAGCCCAGTTACCCGACGTCCATCCGAAGTGATGCCCACGCCCACCTCGAGCAGCAACCGCCGGTCGTGCCAACCCAAAATCTTGGGCCCAAATACCCCCACATTGGGAGAACGGTCAGCAGCCACAAGCATCTGTTCCAAGGCGCCAGAATCTGGTGCACCGTCGTCGTGCAGCAACCAGACCCATTCGATCGTGTCAGTTGGGCGGGAATCTGCTGCGAAGTCGGGGCGTGGAACGAGTTCCAGGCCGGCATTAACGCTCGCACCGAAACCCGGATTGTCCGTGAGGGTGACCACTCGGTCCTGGCCAAGGCTTTGGGTGAGAATTTCCCCTGAAGTGTCCGTGGATCCCGCGTCGACGCCGACAATAACTTCAGGGGGTCGAGTCGTACGCGCTAATTGAGTCAAGACTGCTGGCAGCCAAATTGCCCCATTGTGGCTCACGAGGATGGTCGTGACAAAGTGGTTGCGGGCGATTACATCCTCACCCTGGAATTCTTCGTCAAATTCGTAACTGACGTCTTGGTCAAACCATTGGGCGTCCTGCGTCGGAGCGGTTTCCGGCTCGGTCAGGATTTCACTCACTCGGACACTCTATGACGAGACCTATGGATCGATGCGGCCCCGCGCTTGGGTCCGGGGTTCGGTTCAGGTTCGGTTCAGGTTCGGTTCAGGTTCGGGAAACGCCTAGGAGACAGCGCGTTTTTTGAGACGGCGGCGTTCACGTTCGGAAAGGCCGCCCCAAATTCCAAATCGTTCGTCGGATTCGAGCGCGTACTCTAGGCAGTCAACGCGGACTTCACAGGAAAGACATACTTTCTTGGCTTCGCGGGTGCTTCCACCTTTTTCGGGGAAAAAAGCTTCGGGATCAGTTTGCGCGCAGAGTGCCTGTTCCTGCCATGAGAGTTCCTCGACGTCAGCGAGGGGAACTAAGCCCAGCACCGCCCCGGGAGCTTGTGCCGTGTCAACCGAACTGCCCAACATCGTAATTGCCTCCTCGACCCAAGAATATTCCTCAACCTTGTCACTTACTACGCTGTATTACAAGGGTGTGATTCACAAACGTCAAGCGCAAAACAGACATTTCAGGCTTTTTTTTGTATTCTTTGTCAAAAAAATGAATATTTACGGTGTGTCGTGAATTTTTCGTCCCCTTACCGGGGGACAAACCGTGGTAGTCGCGAGAACGTTTCCTACATGCAAGGATGGCGCCGTGAAAATCACTTCCCTTGCCGGCGGAATTGGCGGTGCGCGTTTCTTGCGTGGACTTACCCAGTCTGAAAAAGTCACCCGCAACGTTGATGTCACGGTGATCGCAAACACCGGTGACGACATCTGGGTTCATGGAGTTCGAGTCTGCCCTGACCTGGACACAGTCATGTACACCCTCGGGGGTGGCATTAGTGCCGAGCGCGGCTGGGGCCGCGAAGGCGAAACCTTCACCGCGAAGGAGGAACTTGCGATTTACGGTGTTGAGCCGACGTGGTTCGGCCTGGGTGACAAGGATCTGGCCACCCATTTAATCCGGACAACCTCACTCAATGCGGGCTACCCGCTCAGCGAAGTAACCCAAGCCCTCTGTGATCGCTGGGAACCAGGAGTTCACCTGATTCCCATGACGGATCAACGCTGTGAAACCCACGTCGTCGTTGACCATCCAGAAACGGGTGCACGCATTGCTATGCATTTTCAAGAGTGGTGGATTCGCTACGGTGCGCAGCTCCCCGCCCACGAATTCATCCAGGTAGGGCTTGACCAAGCACAGCCCGCTCCCGGGGTGATCGACGCAATTATGAACGCGGATCTGATTTTGCTACCGCCAAGCAATCCAGTTGTATCGATCGGCACGATCTTGGCCATCCCTGGAGTTCACGACGCAATCCGAAATACGCCAGCACCCGTGATCGGCCTGTCCCCCATTATCAACAACGCTCCAGTTCGCGGCATGGCTGACGCGTGCTTGAGTGCAATCAATGTTGAAACTAGCGCGGTGTCAGTTGCTAGGCATTACGGCAGCAGATCCAGCGGTGGCATCTTGGACTACTGGCTCATTGATCACAGTGATTCGGATTCGCTTGCAGAGATTGAAGACCTGGGAATCTCGGCCCGTGCGATTCCACTTCTCATGACCGACATTGATGCTGCCGGAGCAATGGCCAATTCCGCGCTTGATTTAGTTCACGCTAATTAGATTTTGTTTACGATGAATACGAGTGCTGGCGTCACGGCGCATGGAATTCCAACGCAACATCAGTTCACATCGGGTGACGACCTTGTGTCAATTCTTCTTGGCGCAATTGCGGACACGCAAACTCTTATCAACGGCGACGTCGTTGTGATCACGAGCAAGGTAGTCGCAAAGTGTGAAGGGCGCACGGTTTATGAAGTCAGCGACCGTGAGTCAGCAATCGCAGGTGAGTCAGTGCGTGTTGTCGCAACAAAAGTTCACGCGCGCGGCACAACAACGATTGTGGAAACGAATACGGGCTTGATCCTGGCGGCTGCAGGAATTGACGCAAGCAACACCGATCCCGACACAATCGTGCTGCTTCCCGCAGACCCCGATCACAGTGCCCGCACAGTCCGCGAACAAATTCAAGCCCAAACTGGCCTCACTGTGGGGGTTGTGATCACCGACACCCTTGGTCGAGCATGGCGGCTTGGAGTTACCGACCACGCAATCGGCGCAGCTGGAATTCACGTTCTCGACGACCTCACCGGCAAGCCCGACGCTTTCAACCGCACCCTTGAAATGACAGTCGTAGCGGTAGCCGACGAAATCGCAGCGGCAAGTGAACTTGTTCGACCAAAGGACTCGCTCACTCCATTTGCATTGATCCGGGGGCTTGAGCGTTTTGTCACAGAGGAACACGGACCCGGGGCAGGAGCAATCATTCGCCCAAAGGAGGAGGACTTGTTTTCCCTTGGTACTGCTGAGTCAATAGAGCTTGGGAAGCAACAAGCGGTCTCTGACCGGCGAACAGTTCGCAACTTCACCGACGCACCCGTACCGCAGTCTGTTATTGAAACCGCTATCGAAGCTGCGGTCACCGCACCAGCGCCACACCACAGCAATCCTTGGCGGTTTCTGGTGTTACATGCCGAGGATCAACAACAACATGATCAGCGCACCTCATTACTTGACGCAATGGCAGCGACTTGGGAATTCGACCTCACGAACGAAGGCAAGTCACCTGAAGAAGTAGGAAAGCGAATTGCGCGCGGCAATATTCTGCGGAGCGCTCCGGTCATTGTTATCCCCTTCATGGACATGGCTTTAGGTGGACACACTTACCCCGAATCTGGCGGACGTAATAACAACGAACGCGACATGTTCCTCGTCGCGGGTGGCGCCGCGGTAGAGAATCTGCTGATCAGTATCAGCACCCAAGGGTACGGGTCTGCCTGGATTTCCTCAACGCTGTTTTGCCCTGACACGGTTCGTGAGAAGTTACATTTACCAACAACTTTTTTACCCCTTGGCGCGATTGCAATTGGTGTTCCGGCAGCCGCACCACGGGAAAGAACCCAACTGCGTGCCAAAGATTTCCTGCTCTAATTCCGGTGGTTAATCCTGCACAACTACTTATCGGTTGAAAACCGAATTGCTCGGTCACCCAGTTGGGCATTAACCCACACGCGAGCACCAGCGCGAAGTTCATTGCCGGCGCCCACTTGCGCGAAGTCGCCGACCACGCTGTCACTGATCACGCAGGAGTCACCGATCACCGATCCTTCACCAATAATGCTATTGGTAATTGTGACGTCGGAGCCGATCACCGCTGAGTCAAAAACGACACTTGCATTTATCTGACTGTTCGCGCCAATGCGCGACCCAACTCCGATTGTTGTGCCACCGTCAACGCGTGCCGTGGCATCAATGACTGCTTCGGCCAAAACAAGTGACCCACCAGGGTTCACAACGGCAGGTGAGGGCGCGTTACCCACAACTAAATCTACGGAGCCTCGGACAAAGTCCATGGGTTGCCCCAAGTCGAGCCAGTACCCCGGATCAACAACACCCATGACCGTTTGGCCGGCCGCCAATAGTTCCGGGAATATTTCGCGTTCCACCGAGACTGGGCGCCCCTCGGGAATCCCCTCAATGACCGACCGGGTGAACACGTAGCATCCGGCATTGATTTGGTCGGTGACAATTTCCTCGGGAGTCTGTGGTTTTTCCAGAAACTGCAACACTCGGCCTTCAGGAGAAGTCGGAACGAGACCGTATGCCCGAGGATCGGCAACCTGTGTCAAATACAACGTGACGTCCGCGGCGCTGTCCTGGTGCGTGTTGACTAACGCATCAATGTCGAGTCCGGTCAGAACATCGCCATTAAAAATTACTACCGGATCCTGCGGACCGCCTTCAAGAAAACTCGATGCGAAACGAATGGCACCTCCAGTACCAAGCGGAACCTCCTCTGTTGCAATCACGACGTCAATTCCAAGATCGGCGTCAGCGATAAAACTGGCGAACACGTCCGCCCGGTAACTCGTTGCTAGCACGATTCGCGTTATTCCTGCATCACGCGCACGCAGGATCTGGTGCACGGTGAAAGGAACGCCGGCCACAGGGAGCATCGGCTTGGGAGTGTTAATTGTCAGTGGTCGGAGTCTGGTTCCCTGGCCGCCAACTAGGAGGATCGCTTCACGCATGGGCGACACCCTTTCACAGCCCCGTACCATCGGCGCATGCGAGCGACTGCGAATAGGGACGTATGGCAACTCCTTAATGGGTACGCGGATCCCGGGCGACCGTTCGTCACAACGAATTTCGCGGCCTCGGGCAGGATCGAACTCTCGGTGACCACCTTCATTAATGGCGCTGCAAAGGCCGCGAATGCATTTCGTGACGTGATTGACGCTGATGCTGGGGCTTTGGTCCAGGTGGATTTGGGGTGGACTTGGCAGCAGGCCGTGTGGCAGTGCGGGGCTCTGATTGCCGGTAGTGAATTAGTGACCCAGGACGCCGAGATAGGAATATATGCATCAGGTCAGAGCCCCAGCGCCGATTCTGGTGAGTGGTTTGGCATCTCGATTGACGGTTGGGGTCGCCCGCAGGGTTGTGAGGGAGAAATCACGGCCGAAGTACTAGGTCAGCCCGATGGCTGGATGTACCCGGAATTTTTTGGCTCACAAGTAGAGTTGATTGCGAAGGTTCACGCGTGGGGTGAGCAACACGGAATCGCTCAAGGCGCACGGATTGGAATTGATACTCGCGCCACACCGGAGACTGTATTTATTCCATTCCTCTTGCCGGTAGTTTTCAGTGGATCAGTTGTTATGAGTGACAAACTCGACGAAAGTGTGATCGCTCAGGAACAAATCTCCCATGTTCTTGCGGTACATACGTCAGATTAAGTCACGCTCAGCGTAATGATCGGGCTGACGCCAGCGGCTTGACGGTTGTCGACCACCACGAGGCGGTAAATATAGGTCGAGCCTGCGGGAGTAGCTTTCTTGACTTTGAACTTTATTTTTCCCTTGGCCTTTGTCTTGGTCTTTCCCACCGTCCGCCATTCACCTGTTTCTGCGTCGCCACTGACGAGCACCTGGCGCCACACGGCCAAGCCTTTCTTGCCTGGACGCATTTTTGCTTTAATAACAAATGGCTTACCGTCTTTCTTGCTGATCACTGCTGGGCTAAGCAAGGCAACAGTTCGTTGTTTCACGCTGGGGACCACACCCAAAGCAAGTTCCACGCTGGTTCCCACGATTACTTTTTTCTTTGTCGTGACCACCCGGTACACCTGGGTTGTTGACGGTGGCCAAGGGTCTTTCACCTTAAGAGTGACCTTACCTTTGGCTTTAGTCTTCTTTTTCGAAATCGTCTTCCACTCTTCGCCTACACGTTGTTGCAACCACACGCGCAGACCCTTTTTAGCCGGGTTGACTTTCGCCTTGATAGTAAACGGCTTACCTGCGGGGTGGTCTGCTTGTGCATTGGTGCGCAATGCCACCGAACGCTCACTTGCCGGTGGCGCGACCTCGGGAACGACCATTTCCGGGGCTGCGGGTTGGGCCACGGGAATCCCCGCGTTACCGTCAATCCCGGTCACATAATTGGACTTCAGTCCCAGCAGGCTACGCATTTCGTTGCCAGTCCTAGTGGCCACGCTTCCGTCAGCCAATGTCGCCGTAAGCGTCTTGACCGCGCCTGATCCAAAGCGTTCGGTGACCGCAAGTTGCCATACAGCTGGAACACCAAATGCCTGTGCTGCTTCTGCTTGAGTGACAACTTTTGTCCAGGAAGCATCCGGATTGGAGGGGTCAATTGAGTACGGGTCAGCCACCGAGTTGGCATACGGGAGTCCTTCGCCACCCCAGGCATCGGCGACAGACTGCGAAGCACCGCCGTTAGACGAAGAGTAGAAAGCTTTGATTGCTTTGCCCTCTTGAAGAATTGCCAGCCCAGTCGCCGGTGAAGTCGTGGTGGCATTAACTGCCGAGATCCAGCGGTCCCCTTGCGCGCTTGATTGCTTGGACCAACCGGCGAAAGCTTGATCTGAGAAGGGACCGTAACCGTCGTCAAGGTGACAATTGCAACTCTTACGTAGCCCAGCGTCTATCTTTGACAGGGCGTAGGTGCGCGCCGCAAGAACTTGGGCTTGCATGGCGGCGTCGGGCCACGAGTTCGGAACTTCCGCGACCCCGTAGAGATACTCGTCGTGTAACCTCAACCGGTTTACTGCATTGAGTTTCACCTTGCCGCCAACTGTGATCGGGGTGACCTCAACGTATCCGTAACGAAACCGACTTCCGGTTGCGGGAAAACCGCGACCCTTGTTCGACACGTGAACCAAGGTTTCTCCCACCGGCCTCGCTGTGGCAGAGGGGCCTTGCCCGATCACAGTGGTAGCGCCCCCGGAAATCCTCACGACTTTGACTTGCCCACCGCCTCGTTGGAATTGGAACACGTCAGCGGGGCTTCCGGCAACAACGACGCCACCCACGGAGACCTCAAGTCCTCCACCACTTGCATCCAATGCTTCGCTTCGCATGTCAACGCGGGTCTTTTGGTACTCGAGGTTCACTGAAATTTCCATGTCGTCCTGGACGGGTGCGACCTGGGTTCCTTGGTAGTAATACGTCACGATCGAGGTGGCATCCATTCCGGCATCTGCCATTGCGCGCGCTCCCCACTGTGACAGCCCGACACCGTGACCGAAACCAGACCCCGTGAGCGTGAAGTTTTCTGGTGGAGCACACGGGTCAGGTGGCGAATCAGCCGTTGCCAAAACACGTGCTTGACCAACCCATGGGTAAAGGGTTTCACCATTGCCATTCGAATTTATGGTGACGGTGTACGTACCGGGAGGAACCGGTTGACCTGCATCGTTGTTCTTGTCCCAATCGATTCCAAGCTCACCGGGCTCGCCTTGGCCGCCACTTATGCTGCGAACAACATCGCCGCACTGGGAACGAATTGAAACATTCCATTGCAAAGGGGCATTTGTAATTGCTCTGACTCGCACGGGCTCACCCTGGCCCCAGTTGGCGGCAACAGCCGTCGGGTTGATCATGCTTGCGCCCATTTTCGCTCCCGCAGCAGCACGAATCGTTGGTAATTGTGCCTCTAAATTCTTACCGGGACAGGAAGTTGACCCGATGTCGCCATGACCCCCAACAACCAATGCATTGGCGGTTTGTCCCGGCTTGTACTTCGACGTTCCAGCACCTGAATCAGAAACGAGTGTTGTTTCTCCGTTGGGGTCCCTGTGGTTCATCGACAATTTCCATGCAAGCAAAGACGAAACGGAATCAACTATTGCACCCATCTCTGGGTCGTTTGGCTTGAAATTTTGAAAGTTTCCTAGCGCGGAAATAGCAAATGTTTGATCGTTGAAACCAGCGGTGTGCCCGCCGATCACTGCTTTGTCTATCCCGCCACCGCGGCCTTCATAGAGTCGACCGAACCGATCGACGATGAAGTTGTAGGCCATATCTGAGTACTTCAAACCCTTGGTGAAATAGGTGTACAGGTTTCGCATCTGCGAAGGTGCCTCTTCAGCCGTGTAGTTACTTTTGCTGGCAGTGTGATGGATAAATGCGGCTTTAATCGTGGGCGCAAACTTTGGTCCGCTACGAAGAAGTCTTTCATCTGCTCCCCACTCAGCCCGGGAAATAATGGCTGGCATCGGTGCGCTGACCGTACTGGCCGCCACTGTACTGATCGGCCCGGAGTTTCCTGCGTCAAATTCCGGTTCGGGGATATCCGCATCTGACTCAATTATTGGTGAATCCAACAGCACCATCGAAGGGTCGCTGATTTCCACACCGTCGGGTGTGTCAATGCGGACTTCAACCCCGGTCGCTGAATTTGTTAGCAGAGGTTCGGTTCCGTACAAAATATTTTCCGCTTCCGCGCCATCGGGAAGATCCTGGGACACCTCAAGTGGAGTCCACGAACTCCAACCGAAATCTTCTTGGACCCGAACCAATACGCGAGCACCCGTAGCGAACGGCTCTGCAGAAGTAATTCCCACCAACGTAAACGGCTTAGTGCCCGAATTTCGTGTTGCCAGCACCGGTTCTAAGTCACTTAGTTGGTCAACTTGCTGTTCGTGCTCGTGTTCTTGCCCGTGTTCGTTGGCGCCGGGTGCTAGTGGCAGAAAGTCAATGGAAGTTTCCAACTCGAAGTCCGCATCCAGCGAAGCCTGCAGTGCGGACTGTGATTCGGTGACGATTTCGGGGTTCACTCCGGCGAGGTCAAAGCGCTGTTCGATCAAAGGCGGGGCCGCTTGCGGTGTCGCGGACGTGCTTGCAGCTGTGGGATCAGCTAAATGTGGGGCGGTATAGATCGAAGTCTCGCTCGAATTTTGGTTCTGGGAGTCCCCCATGACCGGCAATATCAGGCTTGCGGCCAGTACGGCGGTGACCACCAGACCACCGCGAATCGGGGCGTTGCTCCTACTTCGATTACGCAACTTCGCCCACCTTCCGCATTGCTCTTGTGCCCCCACACGTCACTTGCGTCACACAAGCCCCAAGATTTATGTCTCAGTAGTGTCACACACCCCTGACCGCTTCGCCAAACTCCACCCGCCGTTGGGCTTGTCCAAATTCCTGTGCGGGGGAACCAAATGAGGGTTTGGGAGCGTCCTACCCCGTGAAAAGCGGCTTTCCGCTTACTATTGGTGGGAGTTTGCGCAATATCTGTTGTACCAGCATCCGCTATAAACGTGAGGATTCCCTTGAGTAACGCTCGTTGGCCCAAAGTAATTGCGGCGGTCGCATCCGGTGCGATTCTGGCCGTGACCGCGGTTGGCGCAGGTGTGACCTCGGTGTTAGGCCAGCTTGAAGGCAATATCACCGCTCTCGATGTCTCTGATCAAACGGGAAACGAAGTTGCTAGCACCGAATCCGTGGTGGTCGACGAAGTGACGGGTGAAACAGCACCATTTAACGTTCTGCTCATGGGCAGCGATTCACGCGCCGGCAAGGGGAACAGAGGTTACGGGAGTACCGCCGATTTCGGCACGGCCGAGCGATCGGACACCACAATCCTGCTACACGTCAGTGCGGATCGAAGCCAAGCCGTTGCCGTCAGTATCCCCCGCGACACGTTGATTGACCTACCAAACTGCAAGAACGCCAGCGGAGACATGGTCAAAGGCGGCACCGGCAAGTTCAACGAGGCAATGTCCCGCGGTGGCCCCGGTTGCACCCTTAAAGCCGTTGAAAACATGACCGGAATGGCGATTGACAATTTCATGGTTGTCGACTTTGGTGGCTTCAAGGCAATCACCGAGGCAGTCGGTGGTGTTGAGATTTGTCTGAGCAAGCCGGTGAATGACCCACTCAGTGGTCTCAAACTCAGCGCCGGCAAACACACGATCTCGGGTGAAGAAGCCCTCGCGTTCGTACGCGCCCGAAAAACTCTGGGTGACGGTTCAGACACTTCTCGAATTCGGCGCCAGCAAGCATTCCTGTCCTCAATGGCCACCAAAGTGATTTCCAGCGGAACCCTACTCAACCCGGTGGCTTTGCTGGGAGTGCTCAATGCGGCAACTGAATCCCTGACCGCAGACCCCCAGTTGGCAAATATCGACAATCTTCGTGAACTGGCCGTGAGCATGAAGGACCTGCGCCCCTCCAACATTACGTTCACCACAATGCCCTGGTACCCAGCAGGAGACGGCGCCAACGTACTAATGAACAAGAAAAAGGCCAAGCCACTGCTCAAGGCGCTAAAGAATGACACACCGTGGCCACCCAAGGCGGCCAACGACCAGCCACTTCTGCGCACGGTCCCAGAAAATATTCGCGTGGAAGTAATTAACGGAACCGGTGTCAAGGGCGCTGGTAAAAGCGCGAAGAAAGCACTGCGCCAACAAGGCTTTGTCGTTGTCAACGTGAAAAATGGCGACCCCGTTGCAGCAACCTCAGTTATCTATGATCCCGAGTGGGACAACTCCGCCAAAACCTTGATCTATTCCGCTGGCGCTACGGTTGAAGAACCGGTCGCGGGAACCGGATCAACATTGCAACTGGTCATTGGGCCGGACTTCACCGGAGCTAAAGACGTCCGGATCAGCGATGCACTCAAAGACAAAACCGCCAATATCAACACCGCTGACGAAAGTTTCTGCGCCAGCTAGCCCCTCCCCCTCCCACCATGCCGACTTTCCCAGTTCCTGGGAAAGTCGGACAAAAAAGCCCCATTTCATGGCTTTTTTGTCCTAGTCGTCCAGGGTCAAAGACCCAGATTTACAGCGAATTAGTAAATGGGCGGACGTCCAGCTCGGGCGAGTTGCCAGGCCGTGCTCCACTTCATAGGAGTTCGATCACTTGGAGGGTTCGCCATACCTTCACGCAAACCATCGAGGTAGGCGCCGCGTGCTTCGGTGTTACCGGGCTTAGCCAGTTTAACCATGGTGAGCGCCGTCCAACTGCCAACGTAGAAAGGCGCGATTGCGGCGGGCAAGTTACGTCTGGCGAGCCACACTCTGTTGCGCGCCTGCATTCGGTGAAACTCACTGTGACGGGTTGGGTTGATTACGGGGTGATTGACCTCAATGTCACCGGCGTACCAAGCAACATAACCCTGGTCCCAGACTCGCCACACCAAATCAATGCCTTCATGGGCGTAGAAGAATTCTCCCGGCCAACCGCCAGCACCTTCAAAGACATTGCGACGGATCACCGTGGCGCCTTCCCAGAGGGTTGTAGCCGGCCCAGAGCGTGCATGATCCCCCGCACGTGGCCTTGGCACCCAACGGCCGGGGGCGTGCTTTCCCGTTGGGTCAATCACGCGGGGTTGAATCAGACCGATCTCAGGACGCGAGGAAAGTAGCTGGGCCATGCGTTCAAGAAAGCGCGGGTCGGGTAGTTCGGCGTCGTCGTCAAGGAAGAACAGGATCTCGCCATCCACTTCGGGGACACCGGCATTGCGGCCGGCTGGGATACCAATGTTCTCCGGGAGTGCGAGGGTTTTGACCCCTGTTGGGATGTCGGTGGGAACCCAGCCGTTCCCGACCACAACTATGTCGGTGTCCACGTTTACTTGCTTGCCAACCGAGTCGATTGCCGCGCGAAGTTCGAGTGGCCGTGAGCCCATGGTCAATACAACGACTCCGAATTGGGTCATTATTTCAACTTACTCGAGGTCATGATTGCCACGAAGTGCCCTGCGATTGTGACCACGCCAAAAATGGTCAGAGCAGAAATAACAATTCGCGTAACTGAAAGATCCCCCACGATCGCGTCACCTACGGCCGCAATAAACGCGATGATAGTGAGTTCAACAGAGTGGTAAGCGCGCTGGAAAGGGAAAAACTTAGCGAGGGAGCGCAATTTGCGAACCCCAGAAACCGTAGGAACACCAACGGATTCCTTGTCTTGGAGCCGGGGCATGTTGTTGTAAGCGCGGGAAACGTGAACCATGTCGTTGAGTGCTTTATTGAACATAATGAGAAGCGCAAGCAGTGCGCCAATCAACGGCCACGGCGTGTCAAGCCACCCAGCTTCAGGGAAGCCTGCGGCTCGAAAACCCAGGGCAAGTGGAATAACACTTTCAGCAACATAGTGACCGACGCGATCAAGGAACACGCCTTTAGGTGAAGAAGTCCCCCGCCAGCGAGCGACCTCGCCATCACTGCAGTCCCAGAGCATCTGCATTTGTCCCAGCAGCAACGCAAGCGTGGCCCCAGGCAGGCCGGGGATCAACAGCGCGAAGCCGGCTAGTGCTCCAGTGAGGATCATGAGGTAGGTCACACCGTTGGCGGTTATTGAAGTGCGAAGTAGCAGCTTGGTTAAATACGGAGAAATATCTCGCAGATAGACGTCGGCGACCCAGTGTTCGGAGTTCTTGCGGTCTCGCACCGAAGGTGGCTGACAGACTTCTTTGATTCGTGCGATCGTGGGTGAAGCTTCTCGCTCGTTCACAGGATTACCCGCCTTGTTTGAACACCTAGGTACTGAACCGATGCTAGGACCACGAACCACACAAATAGCCACGCTACCCCGAGGTTCAGAACGTCGTAGAAGGCAGTGATGCCAACAAATGATGCAATCACAATGATCAGCGTGCGACCCTCACGCCCGAATCCACCCCATGTGATCCAACGTGGAGCACGTGAACCGGCGAGAGCGCGGTAAAGATTGTCGTAGTGGTGGAACGCAACGATAAAAAGGTAACCGAATGCCAAGGTGATCCACTGGGGGAACCACACGAACGCGATTGTGGCCACGATCCCCATTTCGAGTAATCGGTTCAGCATGGGATTCGCCCAGTTCCACCGGGAGTCCGGTTCTTTCCGCAATATTTTTGGGAGCGAGTCGAGTATTGGTCCGTTGTCGAGCTGGGAGCCAATAAGTTCAACCCCGAACGATTCCTTATTCCACTTGCGGGTACGCACGATCCGGCCGAGCAGCGTGTAGACCCACGCGAGGGAGGTGAGCACCAGCAGAGTCTGCAGGGCAAGTAACGGCGTAAATATTGCTGCAACCACGCTGAGCACGAGCCAGCGTTCCCCAATGGGCATATGAATTACTTTTTTCACCCAGCGCAGACTTGTTCGTGAATTAACTCGAACGGAGAACGTCGCTGCACTCTCACCCCACGGGTCAACGGCACTGAGCAGAGATGCTCGTGGCAGTGCCGCTTCCCGCATTCGCTGGATCGCTGCGAAGTTGTAGTCCCCCATGTGACGGGCGGTTTGTACGATCATGAGTAGCAGCGCAACCGACCACGCGACTTGAGATTCAACCCCGGTAACAACTGCCCCCGTGGCAAGGCCCGCGTACGCGGCGTATTCCTTAACCCGATCGGTTGAAGCGTCAAGCCAAGCTCCCACAACGGAGAACCTGTGGGTTGCTCGTGCGACTTCGCCGTCCACGCAATCCAAGATCAATGACAGCTGTAATAGCAATGCACCCAGGATTAATGCCCAACGGTTGCCTTGGGCAAAACTCAACGCCGCGAGCAAGCCGACAATGAATGAAATCACCGTAATCAGGTTTGGTGAGAGATTGAGTCTTATGGCAAGGCTACTGAGTGGCTTGGAAAGTTTGCGAACCACAAACGTGGAATAAAAGCCGTCATCGACTCGGTTAGCTTGAAGTGCACGAATTCGACGCTCTGGCATCGATTCAATGGCGGTAATCGACTGGGGTGAGTGCTCGCTCGCACGAAACCAAGGGGCGTCGACTAATTCAATTGCGCGAAAACGTATTTGAGAACGAGTTAGTGCAGCAAGGATGAGTTCGGTAACTTCAGTATCACGTGATGTGACGAGTCCTTCGGCTAAGGCTTGTGCGAGTTCTTCAATTGCAGGAGTGGCGGCGGCGAAGTCCTTGGCTTCAATTCGAACCGCACCAACACTTTGGGCATTGCCCGTTGTAATCCGATGAAAACCTGTTGCCACTGCTGCAATTTCATGGTGGGCAATTCGCAGATTACCGTCATGTTGCGGCCTGGTTGCAGCGCTAGTCTTGGCGAAATTGTCTTCGGTGATAGGGGTGAGCACCAATGGTGAAATCAAAAGATCAGGTGCAATGATCAATGCAGGTTCAGCCGCTGAGCGCATATGTTCCAGAAGGCGTTGCAGTGTTGCTGCTAACCCGCCTTTGGACTCAATTTGAATACTCACTCCGACTCTTTACGAAAAAGTGAGCGGAGTCCATCTTTCTTCGTCTGGCGGTAAAGCCGGCCTGCGAGCGCTCGGGAAGTGGGATCCTCTTGGGAAGCTTTAATCACAGATTCAATTGCATTGACTGCTGCGTCAATCGGAAGCAGGGGAACACTTTCAGCGCCAGGTGTCGAAGCAACCCGAGTTGTAAGCAGATCAAGGTCGCCCAAGACATTAACTCCAGAGCCACGAATCGTTGCAACGCTGGCTTGTGCTACCTGCTGCGCTGAATCCAACGCCCAATCCGGGGTGTGAAGGGCAGGTTCACTGGGATCAGGTTCGCGACCCTCGACCATGCCGAGGGCGACACCGCGTCGCACGAGGGTCACGTAGTCGGTCCACTGCATGTTTTTCTTGACCTTCTTATTTAGCCGCACCAAGACTTCGGCTTCCGCTGCGGTCATGGACCGGTTGCTGGTGAGTTCCATCCGACTTGTCAGAATCCTTGGCGGCAAGTCAAGAAATTGTGCGAAGGTCGCAAACATGTAGTCACGGGGCACGTCTTCGAGCACCATGACCGTGAGGTTTTCTGGGCCAACGGCCCCGGCCCAGCGCGTAATGACGTCACCGTGGTCGTGTCGTTTCCAAAACGTGGGTGTCATTTTTGAGCTACCCGGTGTTGCCAGGACGTCTTTTAACCAAGGTTCATAGGAAGTTGTCATTCCGTATTTCAAGTACTGCTGCCAGGAGGAGGGAAGCAATTTGCCCAAATTGCGGAGGGTTATGACAACGTGAACGGGTCGCTTACCGCTATCACCGAGAGCCGTTGCAGCTTCCTTGGCCTGTTCCTCACTGGCTTCACACAGAAACTCACTGCTGATTACCACGCGACCCGGCGAGTTTCTGGTGCGCTTAGCCAACTTGTCAAAATGCTCTCGGTCCATGACTCCGCCGCCGCGGTTATTCCAACCCCAGGGCCGACCCAGCAGCGCGAGGGCCGCACGGTGTTGGGCTTGCAACTTGCCCGGGTAGCGGACGTTATGGGAATTGAGTTCTGGGCGGGCGTCGGCCAAGGCCGCTTGGATTGCCGTTGTGCCCGTTTTGTGAACACCAACATGGAGCAGGACGCCGTTGGGTGCAATGGGGGAAACCGACATAGGAGCAAGCCTATTCCCCGCGAGGCTCCCGCCTAGCCTTACGCGCGAGGGCGAGAGCTTCAGGAACCGTGGTATCGGCAATAAGTGCTCCCTGCTCGAAGTACAGGCCACGATCGCAGAATCTGCGGTATTGCTTCGCGCCATCAGAAGAGATCAAGAAAGTCGCACCGTTTTCTCGGAGTTTGTCGACCGCACTCCAGCATTTTTGTCGGAATTCAAGTTCACCTACAACCAGCGTTTGATCGATCGCATAGACGTCCGCGTCAACAGCCATTGCGATACTCCACGCGAGACGTTGCCGGGTGCTTGAGGGTGCACCATTGAGGTGGCGATCCAAGTAGTTTCCCAAGTCAGCGAATTCGATGATCCCAGGAAGTTTTTCAGCCAGTTCACCCGGTTTCATACCGAGTAGTCCACCAACGAGATACGCGTTCTGGCGGATAGTGAAGGACGGGCCCATCGCGCGGGCAATTGAGATCATGGGCACCACCGGGGCAAGCCGGGTTACCGTGCCGGTGTCAGGGATCAAAGTGCCAGCAGCAAGTCGGATCAACGCGGTGCGCAGGATTGGTTTGCCACTGACAATCGCAACGGAGTCACCCTTGTTCACGGTGAATGACACGTCCTCGATGACGGGGACCATTGAGCGGGAAGTTTCCCCCGCGAAGCGACGAAGCCGCTGCTTGCGCCCGGAACCCTTGCGGCGCTTGGTGCGCGGCATGGTTAGCGAGACGTTGGCAAAGTCAATAATGCTCATGTTTCCTCACGCCTCCTTCAACAGACGTGGCTTGAGCCGGTGGAATGTGTAAATCCCTGCGATAAACAGGCCTGCGGCAACACTGAGTGAGATCGCGAGCGCGGCCACCGACGTGTGTTCTTCGGGCCACCAGCCGATCCGGTAAAGGCCCAGGATTCCAACAAGTGGGTTTATGGCAGCGATCGTGTGCAAGCTTTGCGGAATATTCGAGATCGAATACAAAATCGGAGACAGGTAGAACATGGCGCGTAAAACAATTTTTACCACGCGAGCCAGATCCGGGATCACAATGCTCAGAGAAGACACCAACAATCCGACTCCATAGAGAAGTAAAAACTGCAACAGAATTGCGATGGGAAAAAACAGAAAGTACATTCCAGGAAGGTCCCGAGTGAGTGCCACCGCGAGCACAATCACCGGGAGTGAGAAGACAAATTCAACAGAAGATGACAGCACCGTTCGCATGACCCAGATCTGTGGAGGGAGCGTGGCAAATGCAAGTTCCCCTCGAGACCTTCTAAAAATTTTGGTGGATGCGTTCACACACTTTGTGAACCACCACCATGGCAGGATCGCAACGGAAAGAAATAGCAGGTACGGGGACAAACCGAGTGCTCGCTCACCCAGCAGAACCGAGAAAACTAACCACAGAACCAGTGACATACCCAGTGGTTCAAGCAATGACCAGAGGTAACCTAACCGAAATTTGGTGTACTTCTTCTGCAGATCACGAAGGACCAACATTCGGAGTACCTGGCGGTGCTCCCAGAGTGCGCGCACGGCGTTTACATTAGATGACTCCGGCTCGCGTATCGTGCACCACGTGGGAAGCACACCGAATGAGTCGCAAAAACCAGGCAAAGTGGCCGTATTCGCTAAGCGCGCGGCACGAAGCTTAAGTAGACGATTACGCCAATTCGGTGAAGTCGAGCCAGATGGCTTCGATCTAGAGAACGTTCCGTCCGCTGACATCGCTCTCTACTTCGCAGACCAGTCCACAAAGCTCTACCAGCTCACCCAGTGGCTACCTGTTTTTGAAAACCACGCGGATTTGCGAACAATCGTGGTGGTGCGAAATCTTGAGACCTACAACGAATTGAAAAGCAAGACGACGCTTCAAGTACTCCTGGTACCCCGATACGAAATTCTTATGGCGCTTTATGACCGTGCAGATTTTCATGCGGTTGTCTATGTCAACAACGGTTGGACCAACTTTCAGTCGCTCTCATTTCAGCAGGCGGTTCACATTCACGTCAATCATGGTGAGAGCGACAAGATTTGTATGGTGAGCAATCAGGCCAAGGCCTACGACAAAGTCTTCGTTGCCGGTCAAGCCGCGATTGATCGACATGCTGCAGCCATTGCCTGGTTTGATTCATCGCATTTGGTTCGCGTTGGCCGGCCTCAACTTGATCTCACGGTTGCAAATCCGCTGGAGCCAACTGATCTCACAACAATTACCTATGCCCCTACCTGGGAAGGTGAGGACGATGCAAACAACTACACCTCGGTGGACCTTTACGGCCCGCAGATCGTCTCGGCGGTCTTAGAAACACCCAATGTTCGGCTGGTGTACAAGCCGCACCCTCGGGTGATTGATTCCTCGGATCAATTGGTGCAAGAGAACCACAAAAAAATCGTGAGCATGCTTGCTGCGGCACCGGACCATCACGTGTATCTGCCCAATGCCAATATTTTAGGGATCTTGCCTAGCACTGATCTGTTGATCGCTGACGTGTCCAGTGTCACCTTGGACCAGTTGTATCTCGCACCGGGTGCGCCGATTCTGCTCACGGACCGCAGATCTGACCCTGCTCAACTACTCGCAGACTCACCCATGTCTGCCGCTTGCACGATCGTTGATCAAAATTCAATTAGTGAGCTTTCAGCTTTGATCGGTGCAAGTCTTGAAACAGATAGTCATGCATCACAACGCGAAGACATGCGGACCTACTACTTCGGCGATTCTGAACGCAGCAGCACTGAGATTTTCTGGGCTGCAATCACCTCAGAGATAGCCGCCCACGACACGGCACTCAAACAGCTTGCCCGCGTGCGTCAAGTGCAATCCTGAACAGAGCGAACAGTAGGCTCGTCGGGTGACTCAAACAGCTGTAATTTTGGCCGCCGGAATGGGAACGCGACTTGGTCGCCCCTGGCCCAAGCCCCTCACACCCCTCGCTGACGGCCGCACAATTATGCGCCAGCAAATTGACAACCTCACGAAAGCTTTCGGCGACGAACTCCGAGTCATGACTGTGATCGGCTTCAAACTTGAACTCATTATTGAGTCATTCCCTAATAACCTCTACGTCTACAACGAGGCCTACGACCAAACCAACACCAACCGCAGCCTTCTTAAGGCTTTGCGCCTTTCCGGGCCCGGTGGCGTTCTCTGGATGAATGGCGACGTTGTTTTCGACCCGAGAGTTCTTGACCGGGTGAAGGAATACATTGAAAAAGACGAGTCAATTATTTGTGTGAACACAGCGGTCGTCGGCGACGAGGAAGTGAAATACCGCGTTGACGCAGCCGGATTCGTTAACGAACTCTCAAAGCAAGTTGTGGACGCACTCGGTGAATCCGTGGGAATTAACTTCGTGGCAGACAAAGATAAACAACGTCTTATCGATGGTCTGCAAGCTTGCGAGGACGGCGACTACTTCGAGCGTGGGATTGAAATCATGATTGAAACCCACGGAACGCGGGTGCGCCCTCTAGACATTTCAGATCTTTTTGCAGTCGAAGTGGACTTCGAAGAAGACCTCACCCGCGCTAACTCGCACCTATAGAGAATTGAGTAGATCGTTCCAGCGTTGATATGTGACATGAGGCGAAAGTTGCGGCGGAGCAACGTCCTCGGGTAGGGAACTAGCGAATCGCAGTAAGGCATCAGCAACGCCCGTTGCACTCTCGCGCGCAATCAAGTCCGTATACACAGAATCTGCTGCACTAAAGAACTCGCGAATCCCTGAGGAACAATCCGTCGCAATTACGGGAACTCCCGCCGCGAGAGCCTCTGCGACAACCAACGGCGCGCCCTCAGTCCGCGAGGTCAGCAGCAGCGCAGCGCTCTGCTTAAGAATCGGTTCAATATTGGCGAGCGGAGCCACAAACTCAACCTGTGGACCGGCCTGCTCGCGCAACTCCGCCTCGAGTGGACCAGACCCCACCATGCGTAGCGTCCACTCAGATCCAAGTTCCCTACGTGCCAGTTCGAAACCGGCCAAGGCGAGGTCAGGGCCCTTTTCGGGTGAGAACCGCCCAATAAAGTCGATGAACTTGCCAGGTGCACGAGCGAACTCGGGTGACGGTGACCAAGTACTTGGATTACCCATCACGATCATGTTGGTGAGCCCACAGTCGGCAAAGGCCTGTGCATCCTCGTGGGTAAGGACGGCAAATTTGTCACACAAAGGGGCTAATCGCAATGCACGCTTGAGATCGCGGCCTCTCGCCGCGGCAGAGAACGCCCCGTGATACTGACCGACGATTCGCCACTCGGCCTGGCGGTGGACCTGCTTCATAGCGTCGAGCAGGATCTCAAGTGACCAGAGTTGCGCGGCGATGACGAACCCAGGTTCACGAGCCTCCAGCAGCTCCACGAGATTGTTCACAGCGACAGCCCGCAATTGCGCTCTGGTTTCTGCATTGGCTTCGTCCCCGGCAACGGCGAGTGGCCAAGTACGTGGCATCAGTGCAATTGTTTCCGCGTCTCCGAAATCATGCGGCTGCGCAAAAGGCGTCACGCCGACAAGGGTGCAGTCGTGCCCATTAACCCGGATAATCTCAGCTAGTGAGTGAACGACAACTTGTGCTCCCCCAAGTTCCTCGACATTGTTGGCCAGGATCACAACTGGTTTCATGTCGCAATCCCCAGTCGTTCACGCACACGTGCGTGCAGCACCCGTTGGTCTTCAATGACTTCGACATTCGACGCTGCTGGATCAAGTAGAGGGAGCAAATAGCGCGCTGCCCCAAGGTCTCTACGAAAACCAATCGCTCGAGGATCATCGATCAATTCAGGACGATCAGTGATCACTATGTCGGCCATTGACAACGCCGCTCTATGTTGGGACGCAGACAGGCTCCGATAGGCAAAACGTGAACGTTGCGGGGTGGGCGTAAAAGTCTCTCTGGGAACAAGTAGATACACGCTGGTTCCAAGTTCGTCGATCCAGGCCTGAGTATCAAAACGATTCAGCCGGGTATCAAATGTGGGCAATTCAGCAGGGGCGAAGATCACGGTCGGACGATCGGGGACTTTCACGAGCGGCAAGTACGAGGGAATCGATTTCTTGCCTCGCGAGCGTCGAAGTTTTCGCACAGCACCCATAAAGGATCTGGCTGAACCTGTTGCACGCCAGCGTACTCGCCGATCTTGTTGAACCTGAAATTCAATTTTGTCCGCACAATCAAGGGATGCATGGCGAGTGATTGACAAAACTGGAAACGCTTCCCCCGCTCCGATATGTAGTTCAGTTCGATTGACACCGAGTGTGCACGTGATCTGGACTTGTACAACTCCGTGCTCACCGGAATTTATTCCACGATCTTGGATCAATTCGGAATTTGATGATTCCAGATTAACCCGGAAGGTCTTAGTTCCCGCAACAGATTCAACGGGCACGCCACTGAACGCGAGGAGAGCGCCCGTCTTGTTTTCGCGTAAGAGCACCTGCACCTGGGTGTCTGCTGGTAGGTCACGGGCGAAGTCAACAATGTCGATCTGCCAGTGATTAGTCCCCGCCAGTGCACTCAAATTCGCGAAAAACCGGCGTTGGTCGAACGGAATCAACGTTAAGTGCAAGTCGTGAATGTTAAGCCACCAGGATGCTGGTCGGCCCAAGAGTTCCACGATCTCACCCGACCACAGTTCCCTTTTCGAGCCCACCAGTGTGGTGTTGATAAATGCTCCACCTTTTTCCCACCACAACGCTTCACGCATTTTAACTTGATCGCCGGTGAGCAGGTAGTAGGTCGCGACTCGTATCCCAGGTCGCAGAGCATCGAAGTCTTCAATGGGAATCGTGCGGATATATGCCGATAGTGCTTCAACTAGGTCACCAGACTCGCCCTCCTCTAGTCCGAAGAGAGTTGTGAGGTACAGCGAGAGTTCGTGTTGGAGGAACTTCTGGTTTTTTGCGTGGACTAAGTCTGGTTGAGACTGCAACTGCGCATCCATGAGTTGGTTGATAGCAATCCGGTCACTGACATTGCGTAGCTCGCGCCGAGACTGGGTGATCGAGCCGTCTTCGGTGCCGCGCTCAACATTCCAGTTATAGACCACTTCAGGGATCACCCCGATCCGTGAAGCTGCAAGGAAACACTTGAGCGTGAAGAGTTGGTCTTCAAAGAGCAAGCCCGAGGGGAACTCGATTCCGTTTTCACGCAAGAACTCAGCGCGGTAAATCTTGTTTACCGAAATGGTGTCAAATAGCAAACCCGGTTCTGCCCGCAAGCCTTGGAATACCTGCACGGTTGCGTGCAACTCCGGTCGCCATATCTTTTCCTCGCCGGTATTTAACACAATTCGTTTGGCCGCACCGACGACAAGATCTGCTTCCATGCTCGTGACCGCTGAATGCAAATTGCGAACCGCGTGCCGGTCATAGGTGTCATCCGAGTCACAGAACATGATGAACGGAGCCGTTGCTAGTTCGATTCCGCGATTGCGCGGGGCACTGCAACCACCAGAGTTACTGGAAAGCACCTCGACCTTGATCCGCGGGTCAAGCTCAGCTGCGGATTGCAACACCTCGACGCTGGAATCCGTTGAGCAGTCGTCGACCGCAATGATTTCAATATCGCGGAAAGACTGATCACGTAGTGAATTAAGGGCAATTGCGATGCGCTCCGCGTCGTTATACCCGATCAAGATCACACTGACCTGCGCGCTAGACACGACGCACCGACTTCGCCGCAGCGATCAACTCCCGGGCACGTGCACCAAAGTCGTGTTGGGTCCGAATGAGCTGCGAATCAGTGGTATCACTTGGAAAATAAGCATCCGGGTCGGCAACAATTTGGGCCAATTCCTCTGGTGAATTGTAAGTAACAACACTGGATCCGAATACCTCGCTGATTCCAAGGGCCGAATCACTCACAACGCGTGCTCCGGCGGCTACTGCGTCAAATAAACGATTGGAGAGAAACCCGAGGTCGGCCATGTCACGGTGGTGGTCGTTGAGCACCAATGCACTCGCAGCGTAAGCCGCAGGCAGTTCGCTATTGGGTAGAAACTCCCCCGCGATCTGATTCGGTTGTAGGAATTCCTCCCACCCGACGCCGTACACCTGGAGCGGTATCTGTGCTGACAGCGCGTCACGAACGATCGGGCGAAACTCGCCACGAGTGGAGCCAACAAAAAGCACACCAGATTTTTCGGCGGACTCAACTGGGTGGAACCTTGTCGTGTTTGTTGCCTGAAGTAGCGGCCTGAACTCGCCAATTTCTGGTGCCGGATCCCAGTGATCACTGGCCGCGAATGCGCGCGAGTACTGGGCCGCCTCACCTGGTTCAACGAGTTCGGGGTGTGAAATAACCCAGAGCATCCAGGTTGCACTTGTATTCGAAGGAACTACCCGACGCAAGCCGCGAAGTACGAGAACAACGTCGTCCGCGTCACGCTTCTCAGTGTTCGCACCCGCACGTGAAACGACTTTGGCGTTGACGCCTTCAGCGTTAAGAGCTTGGGCAAGGTCAGTGGCAAACCAGTAATCCCCCCATTGTTTCCCCGCCTCACCTTTGGGCGCAGAAGTAACGATGGTCCACTGGGGAGTCCGCTTGAAAAGTTTCACGACTTTGCCCGACCGAAGAGAAAACCAAGGCCCCAAGAAAAGTGCATTACGGGAAAGACAGTCAACAGCCTGACGCGGTTCGCTCCTGCTGGGGTACGCACACTCGCCGCGATCACTCCAAGGGCATAAACAGCCAGCGGGATGAGACCAAGCCACGCCAACGCGGATAGCGATGTCGCAAGCCCAATAGCGGAAATGACTAGCCCCAGTAGCACCCCCATGACCAGCACCGGTGCTGCAAGGTAGCGAAGCGAAATTGTTTCGCGGTACCTGCGCGCAACTTCACGCCGCCATGTCCCGTACCCAAAATATTGTGAGCCAAGGGCGCGCAGACTCGATCGGGGACGGTAGGTCACAACCATGTCCGGGGTAAACCAGATTCTCCCGCCGCTTTCGCGGATCCGGTGGTTCATTTCCCAGTCTTGGGCTCGCACCATGCTTTCGTCGTAGCCACCCACACGTTCCAATGCACTGCGCCGAAAACAACCGAGGTACACGGTCAAGGATTCACCTTCGCCACCACCGACATGGAAGGCAGCACCGCCGACACCAAACTTGGAAGTCATTGCAGAGGCAATGGCCTTTTGCAATGGAGTTACGCCTTCAGCAGCCATGATTCCGCCGACATTGTCTGCTCCACTGCGCAGCAGTGTTTCCACTCCGACCCGCACGTAATCAACCGGAATCAGTGCGTGCCCGTCAACTCTAATAACGATCTCGGACTGCGAAGCGCCAATGGCGGCATTCAACGCGGACGGCGTTTTCCCACTCGGGTTGGCAACAACGCGAATAATGGGATTCAGTTGCGCTAACTTGGCAGCAATTTCCGCAGTCCGGTCATGAGAGGGCGCCACAGCAATCACGATCTGGGTTTCCCCTTGGTAGTCCTGGGCCGTTAGTCGGTCAATCGCGTTCTCAAGGTGGGCTTCTTCATTGAGAACCGGCATCACGATCGCAACACTTGGTAGGGAATCCATGTTCTTAAAGCACCAGGGATATTTCCGAGTAGCCACGTAAGACCCTCGTGTCCACTCCCGCAGTTTCACTGACAATTTCTTTGCGAAAGTGCGCGTCCGAAACGAGTGAGGTATTCGCAGCCGTTGAATCTTGTGCATGGCGCACATATATGTAGCCGTGACCGTTCATGCGGTAAATCAGACCGCCGTGCTCTGTGACTCGTTCTATCAATGCCAAGTCAACAGATTTGGGTACCGGTCTCCACCCACCGACAGCGCGCAGGTCGGCTTGGGAGATCAACATGGTTCCACCAGCAACAAACTTTGCGTACTTCTCAGCCGCGTAATTCGGGCGAAACACTGTGACGTTCTCACTCGCAAGATAAATATTGTCCAAGGCTTTGCCCACTATTTCCGCACCCGAATACATGCGCGCAACAACAAGATCCCAGACATGTTCGGGTCCATAAAAATCATCGTCATCAATTTTCGTGATCAGTTCGCCACTTGCCAGAGAACTCGCGACCGTGAGTACTTCACCCAAATTGAGTTCACCGGGAACAGAGCGCGTCAAGGCTGGGAACGACAACTCCGAGAAGTGCGCGGCAATGTGGTCATCGAGTTCAAAACCGTGGGTGAGCAGAACTAATTCCAGATTCGGGTACGTCTGCTTTGCAAGCATTTCAACGATCGCATGCAGGTGATTCTCGCGGTTAGTGACCAGCAACATGGACACACTGGGCCAACCGAAAATATTCACAATCGGTGAGTGCTCGCGCAACGCAAGATTGCGGCGGGCCACACTGAGAAACTGGCTTTCACGTGCGTCAACGTCTCCTACGTCCAGATTCACCCCGCACGCCTGTAATTGGATTCGCTGATCACGCGAAAGCGACTTCGAATCCGCTATGGAGCTGACCGCGCGAAGCTTGTGAACACTCACAGCGTCCAGCGATTCGGGTAGGTCAAGTGAGATGTGAGCAACAGAATTCACGGCCGAATCAGACCTGCGGCCCGTTGGACGATGCACCAGCGGATTCACGACATGGGCGAATTCCGAGTCAATAAGTCGATCAGTTTCGCGCAGGTGCGGATTGGCATCCCCCGAAAACCCAGCGGGTGCAGCAATATGCCGAACGATCTCAGCAAGGTTTCCCGACACGGGCAGGGCCACCGGGTCCCACGTGACTTTGGGGGCCAACACACCACCGGGTGTCGGGGTGCACGAACGCAGTGCACCTGCAAGAAGAATCGCCAGCGGTTGGGGCGCCGTGGCCTGCAGCGACACTTCGAATCCAGAATCGGTCCAGCATGCCGAGAAACTGGAAAGGGCCAAGTCAGGATTTCCCATCCAACCGGCTCGCGGGGTCACCGCGTGCGCGACCACCACACGTACGCGCGTGGCCACCTCACCGCTCTTGGCGGTGGCGGAGATCAGTTCGCGCAGTGAATCACGGTTGTGAACCCTGATAACGAACTCACCGGAGCGACCTTTACGCACTTTTGGCGCCGGCACGCGATTTGAGCCTTTCACGGTTAGCACTTTAGAGGGTCAGACCCGCCGATTGGGGCTAGCGGTGAGAATGGCGCGGTGGTTCGCACTAATCTTGTGTGATGACTTTGCGACTCTCCGTCATTGGTACCGGCTATCTCGGCGCAACCCATTCCGCCTGCATGGCAGAACTCGGATTCGACGTGATCGGCCTAGACGTTGTTCCTGAGAAAGTTCAGCTTCTCAATTCAGGGAAAGTCCCTTTCTACGAACCAGAGTTAGATGCAGTCCTCGCACGTAATATCGATGCAGGGCGCCTGAGGTTCACCACATCCTTCCAAGAGGCAGCGGAATTCGGTGACATTCACTTTATTTGTGTGGGTACGCCCCAGCAGTCTGGCGCTTACGCCGCTGACCTGTCCCAAGTATTTGGATCCATTGAGTCACTTGCCCCCTACTTGTCCTCAACCGACCTAGTGGTGGGTAAGTCCACCGTCCCTGTCGGCACGGCGAATCAGATTGCCGAGATTTTGAAAGTGAGCGCCCCAGGGGTTGACGTCGCGTGGAACCCCGAGTTCCTGCGAGAAGGCTTTGCCGTGCAGGACACTTTGGAACCAGATCGACTTGTGGTCGGCGTTCGTTCACCTGAGGCAGAATCACAATTACGCGAGGTTTACGCGACAATGATCGACAAGGAAATTCCGTTCCTGGTCACCGACTTCCCCACAGCCGAGTTGGTCAAGGTGGCAGCGAACTCGTTTTTAGCAACCAAGATTTCCTTTATTAACGCGATGGCCGAAGTGTGCGAGGCAGCCGGCGCTGACGTTGTGCAACTCGCCGAGGCAATTGGGCATGACACCCGGATAGGCAACCGGTTCCTGAACGCGGGACTCGGTTTTGGCGGTGGGTGCCTGCCCAAGGACATTAGGGCGTTCATGGCACGTGCCGGTGAACTCGGTGCAGAAGAGGCTCTGACATTTCTGCGCGAGGTTGACCAAATCAACCTTCGCCGTCGCTCCCACACAGTTGACCTAGCCCGCAAGGAACTCGGCGGCGAGTTACGCGGGAAAAAGATTTGCATGTTCGGCGCGACCTTTAAGCCAGATAGCGACGACGTTCGCGACTCCCCCGCACTCGACGTTGCAGTGGCTCTGGCTAACGCTGGTGCCACCGTTGTCGTTCACGACCCCAAGGGAACCGTGAATGCTGAGCGGGTCTACCCGACGTTGACCTATTCAACCGATGCAATGCAAGCAGCAGTGGGCGCCGAGTTGATTATTCATGCAACCGAATGGATGGAGTACCGGGAAATTGATCCGGAGGAACTGGCCAAGGTTGTTGCGCAAAAAAATATTATCGATGCCCGAAATAAACTCGACGTACCAACCTGGCGAGCAGCAGGCTGGAATATTCGAGCACTCGGCCGCCCAGCGGCATAGCTATCGGCATACAAATCACGGCAATGCTGATCCCGGAGATTTTGACAAACACGAACCTGTGGTTTGTTGTGGGGTTGGGGAACAATCCCGACCGTGCTGCATTTGGTGTTTCCAAATTCCTGCAGGATCATGAAAAGCAGATCGTTCCGATTTATCCTCGCGCCGAATTTGTCCACGGGGAACAAGGTTTCAGTTCAATTGAAGAGGCCGCCAAAGTCTGGGGCCCACCCGAAGTTGTCGACCTTTTTGTGAATAGTTCCCGTGCGGGTGAATTCAGCGACCAAGGAATCGCTGCGGGTGCGCAAGTAATCTGGATGCAACTCGGGGTCGTTGACGAACAAGCTGCGATCCGTGCACGTGATGCCGGACTCACCGTCGTGATGGACAAATGTCCTGTTATTGAGTGGCGCTCGCTTAAAAACTAACTCAAGTTTTTTTGCTTCGCGGCAGCTTCGGCATTAAGTTCATGTGCGTAGCTCTCAAGTTTTTGGGCAAGTACCGAGTCGCTGACTCCCAAGATTCGAGCAGCCAGAATCCCGGCATTTTTCGCGTTGTCAATCGCAACAGTTGCGACCGGTATGCCGGCTGGCATCTGCACAATGGATAGCAGCGAGTCCATGCCGTCAAGTTTCGTGGCTGAAACCGGAACACCGATCACCGGAAGAGTCGTGAGCGCAGCGATCATGCCGGGCAGGTGAGCGGCGCCACCCGCGCCAGCAATAATCACGTCAAAGCCGTTGTCGCGTGCACTTTGTGCGAAGGTTGTCATTTCAAGAGGCATCCGGTGTGCGGAGAGAACCATCGCAGCATTGCTGACCTCAAGCTCGGTCAGGATCTCTGTTGCAGCTCGCATGACTGGCCAGTCAGAGTCGCTTCCCATGCAGACTGCCACTGAAATTTTTTCGCTACTCATTTATTTCTCCCGTGAAATAGGACACCGCGTGATCAACCCGATTCCGCAAGTCTGACAGATCTGCCCCAACCCCGGTTACATGTCCCACTTTGCGCCCAGGTTTGACGACCTTGCCGTACAGGTGGGTGTGCAGTTCTTGGTCGCGCGCAAAGACATGCTTGTAGGCGCTAAACAGGTTCGGTACTTTCCCACCCAAAATATTGCCCATGACCGACCAAGGGGCAATTGCCTTGGGGGAACCAAGGGGTAGGTCTAAGACCGCACGCAGGTGGTTTTCAAACTGACTCGTTGTCGCACCTTCGATACTCCAATGACCGGAGTTGTGCGGACGCATGGCGAGTTCATTGACCAAGACCCCTTCGCCCGTGTCGAAAAGTTCGACAGCAAGCATCCCGACAACGTCAAGTTCGCGGGCAATGCGAAGTGCGATCTCCTGGGCCACAACAGCGACCAGTGGGTCCAGGTTGGGTGCCGGTGAAATTACTTCAGCGCAAATTCCGTCTCGCTGGGTTGTTTGCACGACCGGGTAGGCAACACATTGGTCACTTGGTGACCGAGCAACCTGCGCTGCCAACTCTCGATTGAAGGCAACTCTCTCTTCCGCCAACCACCGCGACCCGGTGGGAAGTTCGCGCTCGAGCACCTGAGCGATCTCGGCTTCCGTGTTTACAAACCACACACCTCTACCGTCGTAACCCCCGCGAGATGTTTTAAGGATGAACGGGTAACCCACGTCTTGAGCAAAAGCTTTCGCATCGGTGACGCTTTCCACGTGAGACCAGCGCGGGCACGGAATTCCAAGGTCGGTCAGCACCTCACGCATGGCCAACTTGTCTTGGGCGTAGATCACCGCTTGAGGACTCGGGTAAACGGGCTTGCCACAACCAGCAAGTATTTCCATCACTTCTGGTGTCAATAGTTCGTGGTCGAATGTGACTACGTCACAGGACGCCGCAAACTCACGGACCGTCTCTGGGTCATCTTTAAACCCCAAAACTGTGTTGGCGCAGACTAAAGCTGCGGGTTCTTCGGCGTTATTTGCCAATACTCTGAATCGAACTCCCAGAGCGGTAGCCGGCGCGACACTCATTTGAGCGAGTTGGCCCGCACCGATCATGCCCACCGTAGGCCCGAGTTCATGGCCGGCGGTTTGTGTCACGAGAGAAACTTAGTCCTCGAGGCAATTAGGAGGCGAGATAGTTAGACTCCACGGGTGGTTGGTCCCAAGAGTCTCGTTGAATCGGTGGACTCGTGGATCACTGGAATCTGGCGGGAACTCGCAAAATTTGGGATTGTGGGGCTATCCGCCCTCGTGATCGACATTGGGCTTTTTAACTTCCTACGGTTCTCAGGCGGCGAAGGACCCATGTATGACCGACCGATCTCTTCAAAGATCGTGAGTGTTGCTGTGGCAACAACGTTTGCCTATTTTGGGAACCGCTACTGGACTTTCCGCAAGCGCGGTCGCACCAACATGGGTCGCGAATACCTGATGTTTTTTGGTCTCAATGCAATTGCAATGTCTATTGCAATTGGGTGCTTGTGGTTTAGCCATTACCTCATGGGTTGGGATAGTGCACTGGCTGACAACATCAGCGCTAACGTGGTAGGTCTTGGATTAGGTACCGCATTCAGGTTTTGGTCCTATCGCAAATTCGTTTTCCCCGCGATCCCCGACGACCTCGAGCACCAGGGTGAACGCGAGCTCGCCCAGCGTGATGCAATCACTCCGATCTAGATTTACTCGGGGATATTGCCTCGTCCGCGGCGACGCGAGTCATCGAGTTCATGTAGCTCGTACACCTTGCGTTGAATGTCTTCAACGTTAGGGACATCGTTAATTACTAAATCACCGTCGTCACTCGCAGACTCAATCTCAAGCGTTCCATAATTCAATATTCGACCCATCACGCTGACTTCAAAGGACACGTTATTCACTTTGGATAACGGCATATCTCGACCCTGCTTGGTCAGTAATCCGCGCCTAACAATTATGCGCCTACTCGTGAACACGTACTGGGTTGTGAGCCAACGAAGAAAGGGCAGCGCAACTTGCCAGATCAAAATAAATGCGCCAGCACCGACAATTATCCAGCGGACAATACTGTTGTCGAAAGCAAAAAATGCCCAGGTCGCAACGAATACTTCAATGACCAAAACAATCGCCGGCCAGAGCAGCGCACGCCAGTGCGGCTTGAGTTCAAATGCGATTGTTTCGCCGGGCGCTAAGAGTTTTTCGGGGTACATGGCTCAATAGTGGCATGAACAACGTCCGCGGCCACGAGAATCTCGGATTCTTGACCAGGCCGAGCGATAACTAGATGCCCTTCAGGATCAATCCCAACACCGACCGCACTAAACGAAGGTTCACCGGGCCGAGACACGTTCAGTTGCGCGCCGACACTCGAACACAGCGCCGCGTACCGATCTGAAATTGACTCGCGGCTCCAATTCGAATCCCGCCAGCCTTCCACCAACTCATGCAACGCGCCAAATACCGTTGTCAGGACTTGAGCAACCTGCGGGACCGGTGTAACCAAGTCGGAGAGGGAAACCGAGTTCGGAAAGTGTGCTGCACCAACGTTGATTCCGATACCCACAATCCACTGACCGGGAACACCTGCCGACTCGATCAGGATCCCACCGAGTTTTGCACCGCCAGCCGTAATGTCGTTGGGCCACTTGAGTTCAACGCTTGCTCCCAGTTCCGTGCAGGCGTCGAGGACGGCAAGTCCGGTAGCCAGTGGTAACCAGCTGAGCGAATCACAACCGTGGAGATCAACCAGTATTGAGCACCACAATCCGCTGCCGGATTCACTTTGCCAAGAACGATCAAGTCTGCCACGACCGGCCGTCTGTTCCGCCGAGAGAACCACCGTCCACGGGGGCACGGTTCCTCCGTCGCAGAATCGGGTCAGTTCGCTGTTGGTTGATTCGACGGTGTCAAGAACGATCACCTGCGGGCACGACCGGATTGACAATTCATTCATGCCGATAAGGTACGCCGAGAGCACATCCAGCCAGCTACACGTACCCCCCACCCACACAGGAGGATCATGAGCGCCGAGAGCACCCCTGACATTCACACCACCGCGGGCAGGGCCGAAGTACTGCGCTCCCGTCGCTCTGAGGCTGCCGGCAAACGCCAAGCCGCAGTGGATAAGCAACACGCAAAAGGCAAAATGACTGCGATGGAGCGGATTGAGGCTTTCCTTGATCCCGATTCATTTCAAGCCATTGACGGCCTTACCCGGCACCGTTCGCACAACTTTGGTTTGGAAAAAACCCGGCCTTATGGTGACGGCGTGATCACGGGCTATGGAACGGTTGACGGCCGGCAAGTCTGCGTGTTCGCCCAAGATTTCACCGTGTTCGGGGGGTCATTAGGTGAAGTATTCGGCGAAAAAATCGTCAAAATAATGGATCTTGCGCTCAAAACCGGATGTCCCATGATCGGTTTGAATGACTCGGGTGGTGCACGCATCCAAGAAGGCGTTGTGGCACTTGGACTTTACGGTGAAATTTTCACGCGAAACGTAATGGCCTCTGGGGTGATCCCCCAGATTTCCTTGATCATGGGTCCGTGCGCCGGAGGCGCCGTGTATTCCCCGGCGATCACTGACTTTATTGTGATGGTGGATCAAACATCCCACATGTTCATTACCGGACCCGACGTTATTAAAACCGTGACCGGCGAAGATGTTGCTTTTGAAGAACTCGGAGGCGCGCACACCCACAACTCCAAGAGTGGTGTGGCCCACTACATGGCAACCGACGAGACCGATGCACTTGATTACGTGCGTGCATTGCTGTCGTACCTGCCTAGCAATAACCTCAGCGAACCAGTCGTCGTTCCCACACAAGTGTCCATGGAATTCACGGACGAGGACTACGCCCTTGACACGATTATTCCTGACTCACCGAATCAGCCCTATGACATGCATGACGTGCTGAGCGCAATTCTCGACGACGGTGACTTTTTAGAGACTCAACCACTTTTCGCGCCAAACATTTTGTGTGGTTTTGGTCGCGTCGAGGGTCACCCCGTTGGCATTGTTGCCAACCAACCCATGCAGTTCGCTGGGACACTCAACATTGAGGCATCAGAAAAAGCCGCCCGATTCGTGCGTACCTGCGACGCATTCAATATCCCAGTAATTACTTTTGTTGACGTCCCAGGCTTTTTACCCGGCACCGACCAGGAGTGGGACGGAATTATTAGGCGCGGCGCGAAACTCATCTATGCGTACGCGGAAGCAACCGTTCCTTTGCTCACCGTTGTTACCCGAAAAGCTTACGGCGGGGCGTACGACGTCATGGGTTCAAAACACCTTGGCGCTGACCTCAACCTTGCTTGGCCAACCGCGGAAATTGCAGTTATGGGCGCCCAAGGCGCCGTCAACATTCTCTACCGAAAGGAGCTTGCGGCGGCCGCAGATCCAGTTGCTGAACGCGCAGCGCGGGTTGAGGAATACACGGAGAAGTTTGCAAACCCCTATGTTGCAGCCGAGCGCGGCTACATGGACCGCGTGATTTTCCCGCACGAAACCAGACTGCAACTCACCCGCGGTCTGCGCGCGCTGCGGACAAAACGTGCCACCCGTCCTCCCAAGAAACACGGAAACATTCCCCTGTGAGCGCCTCTCAACTTCACGTGGTCAATGGTGATGCCAGCCCCGAAGACATTGCGGCAATGCTCATAATTTTCGCAGCCTTTTCCCAAGAAACCGCACCGGCGGCAACGGCGATAAACGCATGGAACAGCGGTGATCGAATGCTGCGCGCCTTCCCGAGTGCCGGTCCCGGTGCCTGGCGCGCATCTGGATTGGCCCAGTAGGAGTTCAATGCAATTTATATTGGCTTCGGCATCTCCTGCGCGCTTGGCAACACTCACCTCTGCTGGAATCACCCCGGTAATTCAGGTGAGTAACGTCGACGAGGAAACAATCGAAGCGAGTATGAGTTCGGCAACACCGGGCGAGATTGCTCAAGCACTTGCCCAAGCCAAGTGTGAGACTGTCACCGAGAAACTTGCCCAAAAACATGAACTTGCTCCCAACACGATCGTGGTCGGGTGCGACTCCGTCTTTGAGCTTGACGGCAAGCCCTACGGCAAACCAGCGAACGCCCAGGTCGCAAAGGAACGTTGGAAACTCATGAGAAACAAGACAGGGATCCTGCACACCGGTCACTACGTCACCTTCACCAACGAGGCCGGCACAACAACAACCGCCCACGCAACAGCGAGCACCGACGTTCACCTCGGTGAACTCACCGAGACAGAAATGGACGCATACCTGCAGACCGGCGAACCTTTCGCCGTGGCGGGTGGTTTCACCCTGGACGGTTTCGGCGGTGCATTCGTGAAAGGGGTAACCGGCGACCCCTCCAACGTTGTCGGGATCTCGCTTCCAACACTTCGCACTCTATTAATGCAACTAGGAATAACGTGGACAGACCTGTGGGATCAAGCCCGCTAGGCTCACCAGCAATCGAAAGGGCACTACTGTGAAAAAAGTCTTGATCGCCAACCGTGGTGAAATCGCGGTGCGAGTCATCCGCGCCTGCAAGGACGAAGGAATAGAGTCCGTTGCGGTCTACGCCGATCCTGACCGGGACGCCTTGCACGTGCGCCTAGCCGACCACGCTTTCGCCCTAGGTGGTTCCACCGCTGCCGAGTCCTATCTTGATATTGCCAAGGTGATCAATGCCGCGCAAGAATCCGGCGCCGACTCGGTTCACCCCGGTTATGGTTTTCTCTCGGAAAATGCCGACTTCGCCCAAGCGGTCATTGACGCGGGCCTGATTTGGGTCGGCCCTCCCCCTGCAGCGATTCGCTCATTGGGTGACAAGGTCAGTGCCCGTCATATCGCTCAGCGCGCTGGTGCGCCCCAGGTTCCGGGCACACCCGATCCAGTGAAAGACTCAAGTGAAGTTGTCGCCTTCGCGAAAGAACACGGTCTACCCGTTGCGATCAAGGCCGCATTTGGTGGCGGCGGTCGCGGGCTCAAAGTAGCTCGTAACCTTGAAGAAATCCCTGAGCTATATGAGTCAGCGGTCCGCGAAGCAGTTGCAGCGTTTGGTCGCGGTGAGTGCTTTGTCGAGCGCTACCTTGACAACCCACGTCACGTGGAAACCCAGATTCTGGCCGACCGTGAAGGCAATGTCGTTGTTGTTTCCACCCGCGACTGCTCATTACAGCGCCGGCACCAGAAACTAGTCGAAGAAGCACCAGCACCCTTCCTCACGCCCGAGCAGCAAGAAGCTCTTTACGCTTCATCGAAAGCCATTATCAAAGAAGCCGCCTACTACAACGCTGGAACCTGCGAGTTCCTAATCGGTACCGACGGCACGATCTCTTTCCTTGAAGTGAACACCCGTCTTCAGGTTGAACACCCCGTCAGTGAAGAAGTCGCCGGGATTGACCTTGTCCGCGAGCAGTTCCGGATCGCCCGTGGTGGCACGATTGATTACCCAGACCCCGTCCTTCGCGGTCACAGCATTGAGTTCCGCATTAACGGTGAAGATCCCGGTCGCGGTTTCCTTCCCGCCCCCGGCAAACTCGCTCTTTGGCAGCTCCCCAGTGGTCCCGGTGTCCGTGTCGACACCGGTTTTGAAACTGGAGACGTAATCGGTGGCAACTTTGACTCCCTTCTCGCAAAGTTGATTGTGACCGGCAAGGACCGCCAGGAAGCACTCCAACGATCACGCCGGGCACTCGCCGAGTTCAAAGTCGACGGAATCGCCACTGCCCTTACTTTCCACCGAGTTGTCGTTGAAGACCCAGCTTTTGCTCCAGCAGATGCTGACACACCTTTCACCGTTCACACCCGTTGGATTGAAACCGAGTTCAACAACGAAATCCCCGCCTATTCCGGTGCGGCCGCTGACATTGACGAGAGCCCAACCCGAAATTCCGTTGTGGTTGAGGTCAACGGCAAACGCCTTGAAGTGACCCTCCCTCAAGGTTTCGGTGCCCAGTCAAGTGAACCAACACCCACCGCGAAGAAGCGCGAACGCAAAAAGGCAGGCGCCGCCACTTCTGGTGATTCGCTCACAGCTCCCATGCAGGGCACGATCGTGAAAATCGACGTCACCGAAGGTCAAGTAGTTGAGGCCGGAGACTTAATCGTTGTTCTAGAAGCAATGAAGATGGAACAGCCACTCACCGCGCACAAGTCCGGCACAATTACAGGGCTCAATGCAGAAGTAGGTTCAACCGTTCCTGCTGGCACGGCGCTGTGTGAGATTAAATCCTGAGTTTTTCTAAGTCCTCAGCGAGCATCCGATCCGGTTGCCAGCTGAACCAAACCAGGATCCGCATCCTCATTTGGATTTATGTCTTCGACTCTTCTCCCCACGTCACTCGTGCCTTAAAGAACAGTGGAAGATGACCCCATGGCGAATAACAAGGGAAATGTCGTCATTATTGGATCTGGCCCAGGCGCATATGAAGCCGCTTTGGTGGCCAGGCAGTTGGGCGCAGCGGTAACACTGATACCCACTCACAGTCGCGGTTCAAGAGCGATTAACCGTAGACGAGTTAGCTTCGACTTTCACGGTTTTCCCAAGTTTGTCGGGCTCAATCGCCGAAGCCGCCAGAAGACTACACAACTCGAGTGAGTAGGCACTAGGTTCTTCTAGTGAATTCAATTGACATCTCGATAAACCCAAAGACCGACCAACTCAATCGCGCCGCATATGAATCAGCGACAACAATTGCCTCGTTGAGTAAGGTGCCCAAGCACGACATTGCCATTGTCTTGGGATCAGGGTGGGTTCCCGCCGCTGAAAAAATCGGTTCACAACTCGCAGAGTTCAGCGTGTCCGAGGTCCCTCATTTCAGCGAGCCAGCGGTAGCCGGCCATGCGGGCAAGATTCGCAGCGTTGACATTAACGGCAAAAAAGTTCTCATCTTTTTGGGCCGAACTCACTTCTATGAAGGCCGCGGAGTTGACGCGGTCACCCACACCGTGCGCACTGCAGCAGCAGCCGGCTGCAAAACCATGATGCTCACCAACGGTTGCGGAGGGCTCAACCCGGAGTGGTCTCCCGGAACTCCGGTACTGATCAAAGACCAAATCAACTTCACCGGCAACTCACCGCTGCATGGTGCGCATTTCGTGGACCTAACGAATCTTTACTCCACACGGTTGCGTGCCTTGTGTCACGAGGTTGAACCCACGTTGCCCGAGGGCGTGTACGTGCAGTTCCCCGGCCCCATGTATGAAACCCCCGCGGAAATCACCATGGTGCGCAATATGGGTGGAACCCTGGTGGGCATGAGCACCGCACTTGAAGCAATCGTGGCCAGGTCACTGGGCATGGAGATCCTTGGAATTTCACTTGTCACCAACCTGGCCGCCGGTATGAGTGGTGAACCCCTCAACCATGAAGAAGTCCTTCAAGCCGGCAACGATGCCGCCGCCCGCATGGGTGATCTGCTCGCAAAAATTATTTCCAAAATCTGATCAAAGGAATTTCACCCGCCATGAACGTCATAGCCCAAGCAAAAGAGTGGCTCAAGGCAGACCCGCATGAGGAAACCCAACACGAGTTGCGGGTGCTGATTGAACAGGCAGGTAAAGCCGACCCCCAAGCACTACGGGAACTCCACGATTGCTTCAGCGGTTCACTTCAATTTGGTACCGCAGGACTCCGCGGAAAGCTCGGCCCAGGGCCAAACCGCATGAACCTTGTCGTAGTCGCACGCGCAGCAGCCGGACTAGCCAAATACCTCAACCACGAAAACAACACCAACAACCAAGGCACAAACACCGTCGTGATCGGCTACGACGCACGCCACAATTCTGAATTATTTGCACAGGTCACCGCGCAAATCCTTAGCGGCGCAGGTATCACTCCCTTGCTATTCCCACATACGGTCCCTACGCCGGTTCTGGCATTTGCTATCCGGCACCTGCACGCCAGCGCCGGTGTCATGGTGACCGCGAGCCACAACCCACCCCAAGACAATGGCTACAAGGTGTATCTCGGCTCGGGCGCTCAAATAATTCCACCCGCTGACATTGAGATTGCCCAATGCATCGAAGAGGTCACAGCCCTTGGCCCGGTCCGTGACCTACCGCACGGTGACACGTGGACCACGCTGGAATCCACGACAGAGCAGGCATACCTCGATCACACAGCACAACTTGTGGACACAACAATCAGTACCAACTCTGACCTTAAAACCGTGTACACCGCAATGCATGGCGTTGGTGGAAAACTATTTATGGAACTGGCTCAAGTAGCCGGCTTCCCCGAACCCATCAAGGTTGAACAACAATTCGAACCTGATCCAACATTCCCCACGGTGGCGTTCCCCAACCCCGAAGAACCTGGCGCAATTGATCTTTCGCTCGAGACTGCAATCAAGAACAATGCCGACATTGTGATTGCTAACGACCCTGACGCTGACCGTTGCGCGGTTGCAATCCCCACAACCACTGACAAATCCCAATGGCGCATGCTGCACGGCGACGAAGTGGGCGCGCTGCTTGCAACATGGATCGCAGAAACCAAACCGGCACGAGGTGTCATGGCCCAATCAATCGTGTCCAGCACACTTCTTAAAGCAATAGCCGAAAGCGCCGGGTTTGAGTACACCCAAACCCTCACCGGATTCAAATGGATCGGCCCGATCCCAGGTTTAGTGTTCGGCTACGAAGAAGCACTGGGCTACTGCGTGGACCCTGACTTCGTGAAAGACAAGGACGGCCTCTCCGCTGCACTGAAGGTCATGGAACTCGCCGCCCACCTCAAGTCCGAGGGGAAAACACTCCAAGACCAACTCGACCAAATCGCCCTCACATTCAGTGTCTACGCAACCGACCAGGTGTCCGTAAGAGTCAGTGACCTTTCACGGATCCCAGAAATCATGGGACGACTACGTGAGACTCCCCCAACACACATCGCAGGAGCAGCAGTCACCGAGTTCATTGACCTGTCAGTGGGCACCAGCGAACTACCTCCAACTGACGGTTTGCTGTTCAACCTCGAAGGTGGCGGACGAGTAATTGTGCGACCAAGTGGCACCGAACCCAAGGTAAAGGTCTACCTCCAAAGTGTTGTCAACGTAACCAACGAAGACGTACAAGCGGCCCGAACCAAGGCTGCCCACAACTTGGAGTCAATGGCCACTGACGCACAAGCTTGGCTTAATTAGCGCGACGAAATCTCTTTGGATTAATCGAACAGGTCAATGACAACTTCGAGGCAGTTGAGATTCTTTCCAAACGTGGTGATGTCTTTCTAATCTCTGCCGACGAATACCGGTCACTACAAGAAACCGCTCACCTGCTTCGGGTCACGGCAAATGCCAAACGGCTACTTGCGTCACTGGATTCACTCGCCGCCGGAAAGGGAACCACCCGGGAACTTCAATGGGGCGAATAGTTTTCTCAGAACAAGCCTGGGAAGACTATCTTTGGTGGCAACGCGAGGACCGAGCGATCCTTAAACGCATCAATCGACTTATTGAAGCGACCCAGCGCGATCCATTTGACGGAATTGGAAAACCCGAGCCACTGCACCCCTCGCTCGCGCTTTCATGGACGCGAAGAATTACCGATGAACACCGGATGGTCTACCTCGCACACGATGGTTCAATCGAAATTGCAGCGCTTCGCTTCCATTACAAGTGACTCACCTCTACCCCATCTAACATATTTTGGAGTGAGTTCGAGGGGGGACTAGGCTGAACGGATGTCCTCCCCACACACCCAGGCACCCCCAAGCTGGGAAACCCATAAAGGCCTGCACGCGCTCCTTGCCGGCCTCCCCGGAGTCGATCAAGTGGGCGCCGAGGCACGAGCCGCAGCCCTGGCAACGCGTTCAATCAAAAAGGAATCAAAAATCTGGGCGATCGACACCGCGATCTCCATGGTGGACCTGACCACCCTTGAGGGAGCAGACTCTCCCGGCAAAGTCAAAGCAATGTGTTCAAAGGCCCTGCACCCCGACCCCACCGACATGTCAACACCCAGCGTTGCCGCAGTGTGCGTGTACCCAGACCTCGTCGAAGCCGCCCGCGAAGTTGTCGGTGACAGGATCCACGTCGCTGCAGTAGCAACAGCATTCCCCAGTGGTCGAGCCTCCTTAAACATCAAACTCACCGACACCAAAGAAGCAGTCGCCGCAGGCGCGGACGAAATCGACATGGTGATTGATCGTGGCGCATTCCTCACCGGAAACTTTGGCAAAGTATTCGACGAAATAGTGGCGGTCAAAGAAGCCTGCGGCTCAGCCCACCTCAAGGTAATTCTGGAAACCGGTGAACTTAAAACACTGGACAACGTTCGCAGGGCAAGTTGGCTGGCCATGAAAGCCGGCGCGGACTTCATTAAAACCAGTACGGGCAAGGTCGCGCCAGCGGCAACACTCCCTGTCACACTCGTCATGCTCGAAGCGGTCCGCGACTTCCACGAAGAAACTGGCACGAAAATCGGTGTGAAAGCAGCTGGCGGCATCAAAACCAGCAAGGACGCAATCAAATACTTGGTGCTGGTCAACGAAACCGTCGGGGAAGACTGGATCACCCCAGACCTGTTCCGATTCGGGGCGTCAACCCTGCTCAACGACCTGCTACTGCAGAGACAAAAAATGATCACCGGCCACTACTCCGGCCCCGACTACGTCACAATTGACTAGCTACCAGCGACTACAGCGAGAGAAGACACCCATGACCTTCCAATACGCTCCGGCCCCGGAGTCCACGGCAATCGTGAACATTAAAAGTTCCAACGACCTTTTCATCAACGGTGTGTTCACTCCAGGGCACGGCACCCCGTTCAAGACGATCAACCCCGCAACCGAGGAAGTGCTCGCTGAAATCTCGCAAGCAAACCAAATAGACGTTGACGCAGCAGTACTCGCAGCTCGCAAGGCCTACGACAAAACCTGGTCGAAAATGTCCGGCCGTGATCGCGGCAAGTATCTTTTCCGTATCGCTCGCCTGATTCAAGAGCGCGCCCGTGAGTTTGCTGTCCTGGAGACCCTTGACAACGGCAAGCCGATCCGCGAAAGCCGCGACGTTGATATTCCCATTGCTGCAGCGCATTTTTTCTATCATGCCGGTTGGGCCGACAAGCTCGAGTTCGCCGGTTTCGGCAGTGACCCCAAATCACTCGGTGTTGCCGGGCAAATCATCCCGTGGAACTTCCCCCTTCTCATGCTCGCATGGAAGATCGCGCCAGCACTAGCAACCGGAAACACGGTTGTCCTCAAGCCCGCCGAGACGACTCCCCTGACTGCGCTTCTCTTCGCGGAGATTTGCCAGCAAGCTGACCTACCCCCTGGTGTAGTCAACATAATCACGGGTGACGGTGAGACCGGTCGCATGCTTGTCGAACACCCCGACGTCAACAAAATCGCATTCACGGGAAGCACCGGCGTAGGTCAAGCAATTCAACGACAAATCGCGGGAACCAATAAACGCTTAACACTTGAATTGGGTGGCAAAGCAGCAAATATTGTTTTCGATGACGCCCCAATCGACCAAGCAGTTGAAGGGATCGTCAACGGGATCTACTTCAACCAAGGTCACGTGTGTTGTGCGGGAAGTCGACTCCTTGTTCAAGAAAGTATTGCCGAACAAACAATTGAGTCACTCAAACGCCGACTTCAAACTCTACGCCTTGGCGACCCACTAGATAAGAACACCGACATTGGCGCGATCAACTCTCGTGAGCAACTCAACCGGATCATTGACCTGACCAAGAGTGGCGAAGATGAAGGCGCCGAGCGTTGGAGCCCAAACTGTGAGATCCCGGAGAAAGGTTTCTGGTTCGCCCCAACGGTATTCACGGGCGTGACCCAGGCTCACCGGATTGCTCGTGAGGAAATCTTTGGTCCAGTGCTCAGTGTTCTTACGTTTAGAACCCCCGACGAGGCAATTGAAAAAGCCAACAACACCCCCTATGGTCTTAGCGCTGGAATCTGGACGGAGAAGGGCAGCCGCATTCTCGCAATGGCAAACAAAGTTCGCGCCGGTGTTGTCTGGGCGAATACCTTCAACAGGTTTGACCCGGCCAGCCCATTTGGTGGTTACAAGGAAAGCGGCTTTGGCCGCGAGGGTGGCGTTCAAGGTTTGGGTGCCTACCTCACAAGTGAGGAGACGTCATGATCGGGAACGACCCACGCGTGGAAGTACGCAAAACCCACAAACTCTTTGTTGGCGGAGCATTTCCCCGCAGTGAATCCGGCCGCACCTACGAAGTGGTCAACACCAATGGTGAATTCCTCGCCAACGTTGCCAAAGCCAGTCGCAAAGACGCACGCGACTCCGTGATCGCAGCCCGCACCGGCTTTAACTCTTGGTCAAAAGCCACCGCCTACAACCGCGGGCAAGTCCTCTACCGAATCGCTGAAGTAATGGAAGGCCGCAAAGACCAGTTCGCAAGCGACATCCAAGACGCCGAAGGCACCAGCAAAAAGAAGGCAACCGCGCAAACCGATCAAGCAATCGACCGGGTGGTGTGGTACGCCGGCTGGGCCGACAAATACGCGCAAGTCCTGGGCAACACCAACCCAGTTTCAGGGCCGTTCTTTAACTTCAGTATTCCTGAACCAACGGGTGTCGTTGCTGCAGTTGCCCCCCAAGACTCCAGCCTGCTCGGTCTTGTCAGCGTGATCGCACCTATAGTCACGAGCGGTAACTCGGTGATCGTGATCGCCAGCACCAATTCACCGATCCCGGCAATCACCTTCACCGAGTGTTTAGCAACAAGTGACGTGGTCGCAGGAAACATCAATATTCTCACCGGTGACCCAGCCGAAATCATGCCCTCACTTGCAAGCCACGCGGACGTCAACGCCCTCGACCTCACGGGCATTACCGACCCCGAACTCCTGACACAACTTGAAATCGAAGCAGCCAGCACCGTCAAACGTGTCCGTACGTCACCAACCAACCCAGACTGGAATGCAACCCCAAGCCTTTCCCGAATCCGCGCCTTCACGGAAATCAAAACCGTGTGGCACCCCATGGGTATGTAACAAACCCAACCAATGAACCCGGCCAAGAACCTCTACGCAACCGCAGGGTTCATAACTGTCGAAGAGTTTTGGACTTTGAAATTACCCACTGTCTAAAAAACTGTTTCGACGCCCATCTCTTGTGCACGAGAATTGAGTTTCTGGTCAAATGAAATAAGTGGAAGCTTCAGTCTGATCGCAATGTCAATCACGTAACAGTCTGGCAGCGGGAGCTTGGTCTTCATGCGGATTTCCGACACCCTCAATGCACCGGCCACCCCAGACGTGGATTGAAATTCAAATCCCATTATTTCCATAAATCGGAGTACTTCACCAGCTTCGTCTCTTGCGCTCGACCTCACTAGACATTCAGCGAGTGAGACTTCATGCAGGATTCGCGGCTTTTGAGGATTGGCTTTCAAACTCGCCGTTACTTCGTCACAATGGACGTCTTTTGGATTAATCAATGCAATAACCGCACTCGAGTCAAGAATCATCTCGCTCCCACATCTGCCGCAGCTCCTCTTTCGTAGCACCGAGATAGGTGTCACCAATTACAGCGTGAAAGTCGGAAATGGCTTTTTGGATCGCGAGAGACTCAGCGAATCGCTGTTCAATAATTGACTCGGCGCCACGCTGAGCTAGCAACGAGACCTGCGCAGACTTAGGTTGATCGGGCCAAAGCTCGCGAGCAACCTCCAATGCTGCCGTGAGTTCCTCTGTTTCGGTGACTTGAATACGTGGCTTTACCGTAGGCATAACGCGAATGTACCACCGAAATTAATGGTGGTACACCTTGTAGTCTATTTTTTCGTCTCGCTTCAACGGTCCATCCCACAGTTATCACTCCGTTGCCGGTTACGTTATTGGCTCCTCGATACATGAAGTCAAAAGGGAAGTCGAAAGCCCCACTACCGCGCATAAGGCAAGCGCTTTTAGTCTTCGCTTCACCCACTACTCCGAGTCTTGGGCTTTTTTAGCGGAAGATTTACGGGCGAAGTACACGCCAACGCCAACCCCGACTGCGAGAACACCCACGACAACAACAACGACGGGAAACACTCGACGGCTAGCCGCAATGACATTCTCGGTGGTTTCCAGAACGTCTTCGGCGATCAAAAGGCCAGTGTCGACTCGGTCCATTACTTCGCGGGCCCGCCCAAGTTCGGTGCGCACAAGTTCAAGGCGATCTTGCCCTTGCTCCAATGCACCACTGATATTCGACATAACAGCTACCTTTCCCTTAAGTCACCTCAAACACATTGATTAATGGGTTAGCCGTGTTTCCAATTCGGATCTGATCTGAGCATATCCCGGTTTAATTTGATTATTGATGATCTCAAGTCGTTCATCAAAGCCAATGAACGCACTTTTCATTGCATTAATTGTTAGCCACTCCATATCTTTCAAACCCCAATCAAAAGCTTGGCTCAGTAGGTCCATTTCATGTGACATGGAGGTCCCCGACATCAGACGATTGTCCGTGTTAACGGTGACACGGAAACCGAGCTTGCGCAGCAATCCGATCGGGTGGGTTGCGATTGACGCTGCTGCACCCGTTTGAACGTTGGATGTTGGACACAGTTCCAAGGGAATCCGGCGATCGCGGACATAGGCCGCGAGGTCACCGAGGGAGACGCTTCCGTCAGCATTGACCGTGATGTCGTCCATGATCCGCACACCATGACCTAGCCGATCAGCACCGCACCACTGAATCGCCTCCCAGATTGACGGCAGCCCAAATGCCTCACCAGCGTGGATTGTGAAGTGAGCGTTCTCCCGGCGTAGATATTCGAATGCGTCAAGGTGACGGGTGGGTGGGAAGCCCGCTTCAGCACCTGCAATGTCAAAACCAACAACACCCTTATCCCGGTATTCAACAGCAAGTTCAGCGATCGAACGCGAGTTAGCCGCGGTCCGCATAGCAGTGAGAAGTACACCAACTCGAATTGTGCGCCCACCGGCAGTGGCAGCAGCAACGCCAGCGTCAAATCCAGCAAGTACCGCATCAATGATCTCGTGCAGACTCAAGCCTTTTTCCACGTGCAACTCTGGAGCAAAACGAACCTCGGCGTACACAACACCGTCGGCGGCCAAATCCTCCGCGCATTCACGCGCAACCCGTGCCAACGCATCGACGCTTTGCGTTACCCCAACCGTGTGCTTGAACGTCTCGAGGTAACGCTCAAGTGAACCCGAATAGGCCGCCTCGGAGAACCAACGACCAAGGGATTGCGCATCACTCGCTGGCAAATCCGAGTAACCCGAGTCGGCGGCCAGGTCCAAGACTGTTTGCGGCCGTAAGCCACCATCAAGGTGGTCGTGCAACAGGACTTTAGGAGCCTCGATGATCAAATCGAGTGGGACGGGGGAGGAAATTGCAACGTCAATACTCATGAGGCCACGTTAGCCGACAACCACACGGTAACCGAGGACTCCCCAAAGTTGGCTAGCCCCAAAGTTGCGCAATGGCGACGAGTTCAGGTTGTGGGAGTGATCCCCCCGTGCTCCACTCCCACAACCTGCTTTACCGATTAACTGGATTAACTTGTTTAAACGGTAAATCGAATTCCGCGATCGCCTACCGCCTGGGATATTCACAGTCCACGGTAAAACAGGAACTTCAACGAATATCACGTCGGCTTAAAGCCGCGAACCGCAACGAGGCCGTCACACGGGCAATTGAACTGAATCTCATGACTACCGGCAACGCGGTTCCCGTAGAGTCTGATGGTGCAGGTATCAGTTAAGAAGTCACTCCTTCTGGTTCGACCTTTTGCACTGGCGTTCGCTTTTTTCTTTTTTCTCCTGCTCCCCGGACTACTGATCGGCGGGTTCGTTGTCAAAGGGGCTGAGGAACTATTCCTGTTCGGGGCAGTTCCAGTGGCTGCCGCAGTTTTTGGTGGCAACCGGAAACTTGCACTGCGCTTCACCTTTCTCACCGCCTTTATTGGTGGGCTCTCCTTGGTGTTCGCACCCAGTGTCGCGCTGAACACAGCCTTAATCGCGATCGTGTCGGGCCTTGTTGGTCTGACCGCACGTCGCGGCACTCAAAGCCCCGGTCTCCTCATGGTGGTCACGTTGGGGTTCATCGTGGTGAGTCCTCCGGTGATCAACTGGCGCGACGGCGGGGCCGCAATTGAAAGCCCCTGGTATGCAGCAATCGGCGCGCTAATTCTGCTCTCCGGTGGATTGTGGGCCACCGCGATCGGGTACGTGGTGCGAAACAAAATACCCGCTGGCGCAGCCCCGGTTCAGCGCGAGTTGCCCGTGGTTATCCCCTACGCACTGGCCCTATTTGTTTCCACCGGACTCGCCACATTTATTGTGCTGGAATATTGGACCAACGGACTCGGTGCCTGGATTATCTTGACCGTGTTGGTCGTGGTCCAACCCGAACGGGAAACCATGAAAACAAAGGTTGCCTACCGGGTAGGTGGCACCTTGATCGGTGGCCTTATCTCCATCCTGTTGTTATTTTCACTTGAAATTTTTGATCTGCAGTCCGGATACATGCAACTTTTCTTAGCATTTATTTGCATCTCCCTAGCTATGTCCTTCTACCAGAGCGGCCCGTACTGGATATTTGTCACGTTCATTACACCAGGCGTGGTGTTATTAGACTCGAACCAGGCGAGTGATCAAATCAAAGTCGCAGAAATTCGCGTCCTCTTCACCTTGATTGGTGCGGTGGTTGCGGTACTGATTGCCGTGTCTATCCGGGAACTGGCAAAAAGGGTTCGTTATTCAGGGTCGTAAACGTTGTGATCCTCGTCAGCCCGGTGGACCGTGTCCGGCGCGAATGCCGGCACACAGATTGACATGTACCGCGCGCCGTCTTCGGTGTAATAGCGGACCCACTCGCCACCGCGAGCAACTATTGCTTGTCCCGCGTTGACCCTGGTGGGGCCGTTTTCTGAGTCAACCATGAGGGAGCCTTCTAGGACTACCGTGAACTCGTCAAACTCGGGGGTCTGCTCGGGCTCGGTCCAACCGGCTGGGGCGACCATGTGGGCGATTGAGACGCGGTCGTCGCCCGTGGCAACGTGACCTGCGTACTCTTCGATGGTTTTACCACCGGGGACGGGGATGTGTACTGGGGCTGGGATCAGTTCAGGCATGTTGCTCCTTGGGCGCGGTGATGTCGGCTGGGTGGGTTTAGCGAGCTTCTCGTCGCTCGACTAGGTCGTCGGGTCCAAATGCTTGCGGAAGGATCTCTTGAAGAGTCTTGATGCCTTCTGGGGTCGTGATTTGGGTTGTGGGGGATCCGTTTTCCCACAGCAACTGGCGGCAGCGACCACACGGCATGAGTGAATTACCGTGCTGGTCAACACAGGTGACCGCGGAGAGTTTTCCGCCACCTGATGCGTGGATCGCGGAGACCATGCCGCACTCGGCGCACAGACCAATTCCGTAGCTAGCGTTCTCCACGTTGCAACCGACCACGATTCGTCCGTCGTCCATGAGGCCGGCAACACCCACCTTGAATTTGGAGTAGGGGGCGTACGCCATTGTCATGATTTTGTTGGCGGCTTGCGCAAGCTCTTGCCACTGTTGCTCGCTAATTGTCATGAACGCTGCTTACTTCTTTTCCCATGGAACACCGTCGGCTGCTGGTGGTCGCGCACGTCCAACTAGGCCCGCCACGACAACGATTGTGACCAGGTAAGGGGTCATGGCGAGGAACTCGGTTGGGATTGCCGTATTGATCAGCGCCAGTTTCTGCGACAGCGAGTCGGAGAAGCCAAATATCAGCGCCGCACCTAGAGCTCCAATCGGGTTCCAACCACCGAAGATCATGGCGGCAAGCCCGATAAAACCTGCTCCACCGGTCATTCCTTCGTCGAATCGACCCACCGTACCCAAAGTGAACCAGGCACCAGCGAAACCACCGACCATGCCCCCGTAGATGACGGCAAGGTATCGAGTCTTGGCAACACTGATGCCCAGTGAATCCGCGGCCTTGGGGTTTTCACCAACAGAGCGGGTGCGAAGCCCCCAACGGCTACGAAAGAGCATGAAGGTGGTGAGGGCAACCAGGCCAAACATGGCGTACACGATCACGGTCTGGTCGAAAAACATTGGACCGATGATCGGAATGTCTCCAAGAAGCGGGATCTTGATCGCGGGGAAGATCGGTGCGTCATTCCACTCGGGCCGCTTGACCAGGACTTGGGCGGTAAGGAAGGACGTTAATCCCAGAACTAGCAGGTTTATAACGACACCGATAATGATTTGGTCGACTCGGTAGTTAATGGAGAGCCATGCCAAAAGTAACGCCAGGATTCCACCGGTGATTGTGGCGGCGATCAGACCGACCCACCCACCGAGTAGTGAACCCATGACAACACCTGTAAATGCACCACCGAGCAGCATTCCTTCGATCCCAATGTTGACCACACCGGATCTTTCACACAGAATTCCCGAGAGCGCACCAAGGGCAATCGGGGCTGTTCGGGCAATGGTGGACACCAGCATGCTGATCAGTGAAAACTCTTGACCTGCAGTTGCCCAGATCATGATCGAGATCACAAACACGACAAAAGAAATTCCAAGGATCAGGGTTGACTTGCGTTGGAAGCCTTTGAGAAATTGAGTTCCACCGAGGAACGCAAGAACCATGGCCAGGACGTACAGCGCCGCCGTGCTTGGGATTGCCAGGGCACTGAGTTGGAATTTTTCGTCGGAGAAACTCAAACCGAATGTTGCAACCCCCTGGGATGCCGGAGCCAAAACAAACATGACCACGGCCGCAAGGAATAACATGACGATTCCGATGATTTTTGCGCGACGAACTTTGCTCTTGCTGAGCACATTGGACTTGACTTCTTTGCTTAAGTAACTCTCCACGGGGGTTTGCTCGAATTCGGCACTGCGGTCACTCATGATCCCCACCCCTTACTGATCTGGGTGGATGCCACCGGTGTTTTAAGTCGGTAAATTGATGCAATCAGGGCTGGTGCGGCAACGAGAATAATGATTAGGGCCTGGATCACGGAAATTAGGTCGATTCCCACACTGGCGCTGACTTGCATTTGTTGACCACCAGCTCGCAGTCCCCCAAATAGAATCGCCGCTGCAACTACACCCCAAGGGTTCGAGCGACCCAACAGCGCTACCGCGATCCCGTCGAAGCCAAGGTCCGCGGTGAAGCCCGGGGTTGTTCGGCCAAGGACTCCGAGCACTTGTCCCGCGCCAGCGGTTCCTGCAAGCGCCCCGGCGATCAACATGACCATGACGTACACCTTGGTGACCGAAATTCCCGCATAGCGAGCGGCACTGGGGTTAGCGCCAACGGCTCGGAACTCAAAACCGATTGTCGTGCGAAAGAGCAGCCAGTAGATCAGAAATGCGGCGGCGAGTGCTACAAAAAGTCCCGCGTGCACGCGTAAGGCCGAATCGATCCCGCCAAGGAATGCGGGGTACTCGGCACTTGACTCGATATTTTTGGACACGGGGTCGTTGCGCCCCTCGCGCTGAAACATAGTGGTTTTGAGCAGGAAGTCCACGAGCCGAAGTGCGATGTAGTTCAACATGATCGTGGTAATTACTTCGTGCGCCCCAGTTTTCGCTTTCAAAATACCGGGAATAAAACCCCAAATCGCACCGCCCACTATTCCCGCGAGTATCGCGAGGGGAAGGTGGATGAAGATTGGGATACCCGTAATTGAGAACCCCACCCATACGGCAAACATTCCGCCAATCAATGCTTGACCTTCACCACCGATGTTGAACAGTCCTGCCCGAAATGCGAGCGCAACAGAAAGACCAGCGAGCATGAGTGGTGTTGCAGCTGTCAAGGTTTCTGAGACAGCCCGCAGTGAGCCAACGGAGCCTTCAAGGAGCGCACCATAAGCCGCCATTGCGTCACCGAAACTCGATCCGGTGAGCACGATTATGACTATGCCGATCAACAATGCTGTGATTACCGACAAGAGTGGGATGAGAATCGCGGTGCGCCAGTCGGCAGCAGTTGCCAACCGCTGGGTGAAGCTACGTTCCTTTGGGTTTAGGAGATCCTGTTTCGTTTGCGGGTCAAGTTGTGAGCTCATGCGTTCTGTCCCGCCATGTAAAGCCCAACTTCCGTTGGGTTTGTTTCCGAGGCAATAAGAGATGCCACAATTTTCCCGTCAAACATTACCAAAATCCGATCAGAGAGTGCGAAAATTTCGTCGAGTTCAGTGGACACAACCAGAATGGCAATTCCTTCATCGCGCTTTTTCACAATTTGTTCGTGAATGTACTCAATTGACCCCACGTCGATCCCACGAGTGGGTTGCGCGCACACCACCAATGGAACATCACGACTAAATTCTCGGGCGACGATCATTTTTTGAGCGTTACCACCTGAAAGCGCTCCACCATTGTTTTCAATATGTGGCGGACGGACGTCGTATGCCGCAACCAACTCCCGGGCTGTTTCATCAATTGCAGCACGCTGCATCTGAATTCCCTTTGAGTAAGGCTTGGCGTAGTAGGAGTCCAGGACCAAGTTTTCCGCGATCGTGAAACTTCCGATCATGCCCATGTGGTTACGGTCCTCAGGGATGTGAGCTACACCATCTTTGTGAATCTGGCGGGGATTGGAACTCGTAATATCAAGGTTCTTAAGTTTTATTGTTCCCTTTGCAAGTGGGAGTAGCCCTGTGATCGCTTCGACGAGTTCGGTTTGACCGTTGCCTTGAATCCCGGCAATCCCGACGATCTCACCAGCTCGCACTTCCAAGTTGATGTTGTCCAAGAGATCGCGACCAAGATCGTCGGTCATGGTGACCGACTCCATGGTGAGGACCGATTCACCCGGCTTCGCAGGTGTCTTTTTCACTGTGAGGTCAATATCACGCCCAACCATCATGGATGCAAGTTCTTCTTGGGTTGCTGTTTTCGGGTCGGCGTGACCGACAACTTTGCCTGCGCGCAGAACCGTGATGTGGTCTGCGATCGCGATAGCCTCTTTGAGTTTGTGTGTAATGAAAATAATTGTTGCGCCGCGGGATTTGAGTTCGGCGACAATGCCGAAAAACTCGATAACCTCTTGGGGGGTGAGAACTGCCGTTGGCTCGTCAAAGACCAAAACTTTTGCACCGCGTAACAGAACCTTGATAATTTCAACCCGTTGCTGAATACCGACCGGAAGATTTTCAATTTTTGCTTTCGGGTCAACCGCAAGACCGTACTTCTCTGAGATCTCCCGGACTTCTTTATCGGCTTCTTTCGTGTTAAGAATACTGCCTGCAATTGTCGGTTCAATTCCAAGAACAACGTTCTCTGCCACGGTAAACACGTCAACGAGCATGAAGTGCTGGTGCACCATTCCGATTCCCGCTTTGATTGCTGCGCCTGGATCGTGGAATTTTTGATCGACTCCGTCGATAATAATTTCACCGGAGTCGGGGCGGTAAATGCCCGAAAGAATATTCATGAGAGTGCTTTTTCCTGCACCATTTTCACCGATCAGCGCGAGCACCTGACCTGAGTGGGCGGTCAGAGACACATTGTCATTGGCTAACACACCGGGGAACGCTTTGGTAATTCCGCGTAATTCTAATTCCACTGCGCGCTGCTCCTCGTTGCAATACTTCGCTGGTTGACAATGGCAAACTCTACCGTTTTTACATAGAAGAGGGGCCTGATTCCTCAGACCCCTCTTCCAACATTGCGAGTTGCTGATTAGCCTTGGGCGCTGATTGACCCGTCGATGATTCCAGCCTTGATCGTCTCAAGTGCTGCAGCAAGTTCTGCTGAAACTGCACCCTCTTGATCGTGGAATGGTGCGAGGGAAACTCCACCGTTTTCCAGGGTTCCCACTGTTACGCCACCGACGAAGGTGCCGTCAACTACGGACTGGATTGCGTTGAATGTTGTGACATCCATTTCCTTGAGCACGGAGGTGAGGTACACGCCTGGGTTGGCGGTATCTGAGTTGTACTGATCGCTGTCAACACCGATGATCAGAAGCTTGTCGGTGCCGAGTTCACCTGCGAGTGCTGCTGAACCAAGACCAACCGGTCCTGCGACTGGCATCACTATATCGGCGCCTTCGTCGACCAAGTTCTGGGCAAATGTGCGACCGTCATCGAGTGACTCAAAGTTCTCGGTGAACAGGCCGGACTGTGCTGCAGGATCCCATCCAAGAACTTCAACAGAAGTTCCATTGTCAGCGTTGTACTTCTGAACGCCGTAGTAGAAACCGTCCATGAAGACGGTTACTGGTGGAATGTTTACCCCACCAAACGTGCCAACTTTGCCGGTTTTGGAGACACCAGCAGCGAGGTAGCCAGCAAGGAATGCGGCTTCGTCGGTGTTGAAAACCTGACCGAGAACGTTGTTGTTGGTGATGTCGCCATCAGCGTATGCGTAGTCGACGATTGTGAAAGGAAGGTCTGGATTAGCGTTTGCAGCTTCCATGGTCCCGTCACCGAGAAGGAAACCAACAGTGACGATGACATCGCAACCCTGGTCGACGAATGACTGAATATTTGGGGCGTAATCGGTCTCAGCCTGTGACTCCAGAACGACCCCTTCAACACCAAGCTGGTCAACAGCGTCTGTGACACCCTTATAAGCCTTTTGGTTGAAGCCCTTGTCGTCAACGCCACCCACGTCAGTGACCTGACATGCCTTCATGCCAGCGCCTGGAAGTGCGTCAACTGTAGCTTCGTCCGTCATGGTTTCAGATGCAGACTCGGTAGCGGTAGCCGCTGCGGTGTCTTCGGTTGAATCGCTCGAGCTGCAACCTGCCAGCGCGAGGGCAGATACTGCAATTACTGCAGCTGCCATCTTAAAATTGGTTCTCAATTTAACTCCTTGATTTTGTCCTACTCGGATTTAGTCCCACTCGACGCAGGATCGGATCACAGCCTACTGAGTAAGTGTTACGACAAGGTCAACAGATGCTGCATTAACAACGTCACAAATGCGTCACGATTTATCCCTGTTCCGACCTCAACATTGGCCGTTTTACCCGTCACTGAATACAGATCGATAACAGTTCGACCTAATGTCAGCTCACTTTGTGTTTCTACTGTGACATTTGTGACTAAAGTTGTTAGGAGTGACGGTTCAATAAGATATGCAATCGTTACCGCATCATGGATCGGAGCACCGGGCCAGCCGAATCGCTTCTGGTGAAACCCAACAAAATGGTCCAATAGTTCAGCAACAAACTCCTCACACGCCCCTTGCCCGCGAAGTTGCCCTGCGTGAGTGTCGTCTAGCCATGCTTCGTGGGTTACTTCCAGCCCGATCATGGTCAACTTCAGTCCCGAGTTCATCACCATTGCAGCCGCCTCGGGGTCAACCAAAATATTGAATTCGGCAGCCGGCGTCCAGTTCCCCAGACCGATAGCACCGCCCATAAAGACAACCTGCTCAATTTTGTTGTGTAGGTGCGGCAGTTTTGTCACAACGTCAGCCATATTGGTCAGTGGGCCGGTAGCAACCAGCGTGATCGGCTCAGGTTCAGAAATCAAAATATTTTCGATGAACTCAAGGGCTGAACCAGGATTCGCTGATCTACTGGGATGAGCAGGGACCGGCCCGTCGAGTCCACCGTCTCCATGCATTGAGGCGGCGGTTATCAATTCTCGGACAAGTGGGGCGTTGCGTCCCGAGTGGACCGGGATATCGGGCCTACCCACCATGTCCAACACGATCAGTGCATTGCGAGTCGTGTTTTCCAATAGTGAGTTACCGGCGACGGTTGTCACACCCAGCAGTTCGATCTCCGAACTCGAAGTCGCCAGCATGATCGCTATTGCGTCGTCGTGCCCGGGGTCACAGTCAAGAATTATTCGTTTAGACATGGCCCTGAGCCTAAGTGCTCGAGTGCCGAAACCATGATTTCCTCGGTATCAACTTTTGTTGGTTGTCGGTTTTCTACTACCTGCTCCCCCGCAACGAATACATGACGAATGTCTGCGCGACCGGCGCTAAAAACTATGGTGGTAAACGGATCACGAACAGGAACAAGGTGCGGTTCGCGGAGTGAAACGGAAATGACGTCGGCTTCTTTACCCACTTCCAAAGAGCCGATTCGATCTGCCATGCCGAGAGCTCTAGCTCCCTCAATTGTCGCTGCCCGAACCACCGCAACAGAGGCGATCGCGGCGGGGTCGTTGCGAACCAAACGCGCTAAGTTGGCAGTAAGTCGCATTACTGCAAACATGTCGAGATCATTACTCGAGGAGGAACCATCAGTGCCAAGCCCAACAGTGATTCCGTCTTCACGATACTGAACGAAATCCGCCGCCCCGCTTGCTAATTTCAAGTTTGACCCCGGGCAGTGCGCAACGCAGGCTCCCTTACTCGCAATCAGGTGACGTTCGGATTCATCAAGATGTACTCCGTGTGCGAGCACCGGCTTGAGGTCAAGAATTCCTGTTGTATCGAGCAGGTGCGTTGGGCGATCACCATGCGCGGCAACCGTGTCTTCGTTTTCAGAAATGTTCTCTGAAGCATGAACCGTAATAATCGCACCCTGCTCAACTGCGAGTTCAGCAATTTCCTTCAGGTTCGCTGGGTTAACCGTCAAAGGTGCATGTGGTGTTAACGTAAGGGGGACATAGGGTCCGCCGATCTCACGCAATGTTTCTGGCCACTCGCGCGCTAGTAGCATTCGAGCATCCCAGGTCAAGTTGTCTGGCCCTGGGAACGAGAAAAACACTGGACCCGTGACATGGCGCAGCCCAACTTCCACTGCTCCACGGTGATTGGCGGCCGGGTGTAAGTACATATCTAACGCGGTTGTAGTACCCCCCAACAGCGATTCCAGTGCGCCCAAACGTGCGCCAAGATAGGTGCCTTGGCTGTCCATGATCCGGGCTTCCTCCGCCCATACGAGTTCCAGAAATCCTTGAAGGTCAACGTTTTCAGCGACACCGCGTAAGAGGGTCATCGGTAAATGTGTATGAAGATTTACCAGGCCCGGCATGAGTAACTGGTCGGTGAAATCAATCACTTGAGCGAATGTGTACTTTTCTTTAATCACTTGCGCTGGTCCAAGCTCAATAATTTCTGTGCCCTCAATCACCAACGACGCAAACTCAAGCACCATGTCTTCTGCGTTGCAGGTAACGACATATCGAGCGTTATGCAAAATGATCATGCTTAATACGCTCCTTGATCTTGTAGCGTAGCAAGGGACTGCGCCGCAAGGGCCAGGATTTTCTTCACAGTTTCTGATCCTTGGGCAATCACCACATTTATTTCCTCGATTGTGACCGGTTGGGTACCAAGTCCTGTCGCTGGATTCACCACGAGTGAGATGCACGCGTACGGAATTGCAAGTTCGTTGGCCAAGATCACCTCTGGAACAACGGTCATGCCAACGACCGTCACACCCATGGCTTGTGCTGCACGAATTTCGGCGCGGGTCTCAAATCGAGGTCCTTCAAACGCACCGTAAATCCCTGTGGAGATTACTGGAGTTTGTGCTTTCTCACACGCATTGATCCACACGGCTCGAAGTCGTTGATCAAAGGGCTCTCCCATATCCGCGTGCACAACACCTTCGGGGGTCGAACCGTCAAAAAACGTGTTCACCCGCGATTTGGTGAAGTCGATAAAGTCGTCAACAACGACAAGCTCGCCCGATTGTGGTCCAAGTCCCCCAACGACATTAATAGCGAGAATTTCTGACACTCCCAATTTTTTCATTGCCGCAATATTCGCGCGGTAGTTAACAAGATGCGGTGGGGCTGAGTGGTCAACGCCGTGCCGCGAGAGAAACACGGTTTTTCGACCGTGTAGAAACCCTATTTGGCATTTAGCTTGACCAAAAGTTGTATCAACCACAATTGACTCAATTTCGGTGAGTTCCGGCAGGTCATAAAACCCTGTGCCAGCAATAACACCAAGAAGTCCGTGCGTTTCAAGTCTGTCATGTGGGTTTTGTGTCATGAGTCAGATTCGCCCTTACATTCGTATTCGTCTCAGGCTCCCGTTCAGGATGACATGAGCATGCTCCATTAGTGGATACCAACAGCACCCGCCATGCAGTCTTAACGCATGACTACAGGTGGCTTACCATAAAACCTCGGGGCCAGAACAGCAAAGGCGAATCATGCACTTAAGGTTTGGCACTGCCATTGGTGTGGTGCTGCTTCTGTCCGCCGGCATCGCAGCCCCCGCAAGTGCCTCCGAAGTTCCACCCAGTTCATTAGATTCATTGACTCAATGCGATGGGACCGAATCCGAAGCCTGTCCACTCTCCCCTGCAATTTCAGCGATCACGGCAACACAGACTTCACTGACAGTTGCGTGGACCTGGGGCGAAGACACACCTACACCGGCTGATGTTTCACACGTCATATTACGTGTTACCCCCGGTGACATCGAAAAAGTTTTACCGGTATCAGAGAGTTCCGCAGTCATTACTGGACTTGAGCCCAACACCGAGTACACCCTCACCGCGCAAAGTGCCGCGGGGAACCAACTGGGAATTGAGTCCGAACCTTTCGGTGCAACAACTTTGAATCTCGTGCAGGTCAAACCAACATCAACTCCGGGTCCGGTTGAAAACTTGATCGTGACGCTGAAAAGTGAACAAGCAGTTGAGTCCACGGTGACAAGTGCTTCCAGTGACTTACCGATTGCCGATGTGAGTGTTACGCAAACCCAGGACTTGGGTTCGGGCAATGCACTGGTCGAATTGTCCAGTGGTGTCAGTGACTCTGACGCCCAATCGATCATTGATGAGATTAAGAGCGACCCGAACGTTGCATCTGTCGAATTCAATAAAAGAGTTTTTCTTAACGCTTTTCCTTCAACACCACCAAATGACACCGAGTGGGTTGCGGACCAGATGTGGGGTTTGTATGGAACCTATGGAGTTGGGATTGCGGCAGACAAAGACACCATGAACGCGGTGTGGAACGCCAATCAGGGCAGCGGCACCGTGGTCGCCGTCCTTGATACCGGCTCCACCGTTCACCCTGACCTTGATTCCAACTACGTGGCCGGGTACGACTTTGTTTCCTCAGCTTCCCCCAGCTGCCGCTCGGGAGCCACGGACTCCGACGGTGACTATGTCGACACAAGTACATATGGAGCACTGGGTTGGGACAACAACCCCTTGGATCCGGGTGACTGGACGACTGTGACGTCGGCTTCCTGCGGTAACGCAGGTAATTCAAGTTGGCACGGAACCCACGTCGCCGGAACAATCGCTGCGGTTACAGATAACGGGCAATACGTGGCCGGCGTTGCACCTTTGGCACAAATCCAACCGGTGCGTGTTCTGAGTTTTGCCGGTGGTGGTTCAGCTGACATCATTGCGGGAATCTCGTGGGCCAGTGGCGGAACCGTTACAGGTGTCGCGGCTAATGCAACGCCAGCAGATGTAATCAATATGTCCCTTGGTGGCTTAGGTGCTTGCCCCTCCGGAATCCAGACATCAATCGATGCCGCAATCGCAGCAGGAAGCGTTGTCGTTGTCTCCGCCGGAAACTCCAACGCAGAAGCCGCTAACTATTTCCCTGCAAACTGCACCGGGGTGATTTCTGTTGCCGCGCTGACCTCTACCGGCGCTCGCGCAAGCTATTCCAATTACGGTGCATCCGTTGACATCGCTGCCCCAGGGTCTGGCATCTACTCAACCATGAACACGGGAGCAACCCTTCCGGTTGGTCCAACAGTTGCCTCATACAACGGCACCAGCATGGCGGCGCCACATGTAGCGGGAGTTGCAGCACTCATCAAATCTGTCTCAAGTGCCTACACGCCCGCTCAGGTGCTAGGACAAATCCAGTCAGCCGTCGCAGCGTTCCCCACCGGCACGGGAAATGACTGCACAACGAGCACGTGTGGCTCGGGAGTCCTTCGTGCCCCGACAACAACGGGCCCGGGAGCAAACACAATCACTCCTTCCAGCGGGACCACTGCAGGGGGAACTTCGGTGGTGATTGGTGGTTGGAACCTCACTTCACCGACATCTGTGACTTTTGATGGCGTCGCTGCAACAGTGACGGCTTCCAGTCTTAATTCGATTACCGCCACAACACCAGCTGGTAGCGCAGGCGCGGTTAACGTCGTCGTGACAACAACAGCTGGAAGCTCAACTTTGATTTCTGGGTTCACCTACGCATCTCCGACTCCGCCTGCGCCTGCGCCAAGCAGTGGCGGTGGCGGTGGCGGTGGCTCCTCTTCCAGCAGTGCAGAGTCAGCCCCCGCACCTGTCAGTGACGAAATTACGGTCACCGAACCACCTGTTCTCAGTAACCAGGTGAGCACCCCCGGCGCATTCAGTGTGGTGAACGCAGATGGAACCCCCGTTGCACTTCGCGCAGCAGATCTCACACCCAGTGGGTTCACCATTGCCGGCTCAGACTGGGGTGTTTCGGGTGCGGGAGCATTAAACTCCACAAATCAAACTCTGACTCCGGGCAATGTGATTTCACTTCAAGGTGAAAACTTGCAACGACTCACAACCGTCGGGGTCTACATACTCTCTGAGCCCACCTTGGTTGCCTCGGCGATCGTGACCTACGACAACGACTTCACCACAAGTTTTGCCGTTCCAGCATTGCCTGCAGGTGAACACACATTGCAAATCAATGTGGTTCGTCAGGGTGGCGCGGTAAACAGCTTGGCACTTGGTTTCACTCTCGCGGGAAATGCTGCGGCAACACCCGGCGCACCAACATCCGCTTCTCCAACTGAGATGGCAAGTCTCATTGTGTTTAAAGCTGGTTCAGCGACTTTGACGAAGACTGCGAAAATTCGCTTGAAGCGAACGGCGAATACGTTGAAAAGAAATGAAGCGCGTGGAACAGTCACTTCATTTGTGAATAAACGTGGAACTGCACCATCCAAGAAACTTGCCGCTGCCCGGACCGCGGCCGTGAAGAAGTACCTGAAGTCACAAGGCCTGGACGCCACCGTGTCTACCAGCTATCCCAGCGCTCCCACAAAACTGATGCTCAGGTCCTCGGTTGTTCTGCTGTCAAGTGCAATCAATTCCAACACCAATTCTGCGTCTGAGTCAGTGTCCTCCTTGATAGTGCGATACCGCAGTGGCGTTTCCCCAACGGTAAATGGCAAGGTGCGTGGAATAAGTTTTGTTACCGCAAACGTTGCTAAAGGATTGACGCTAGGAACCAGTTTGGGGCTGCGCATGTACACGGTCGATTTTGCAGCCCCCGTATCTAAGGCAGTCGCGCAGCGCACCGCTGCACAGATTTCCCGATCCAAGGGCGTTGAGTTCGCGGAACTAAATCTCCCAGTCTCCACGAACATAACGACAAACTAAGTCTGGTTAAAAGAATTCCCGCGGTTGGTACTTACCCCAGACTGCGCGTAGTGCATCAGAGACTTCACCCACAGTCGCGCGGGCTTTGAGCGCCTCCTTCATGGGGTAAAGAAGGTTTCCGTCACCTTTGGCGGTGTTGGTGATCAAAGTCAATAATTCTTGCACCTTTTCGTTGTCGCGACCTGCTCGAATTGCTGCAAGCCGCTCGCACTGTTCGGCTTCAATTGCCGGGTTAACGCGGAGCGGTTCGTAGTGATCCTCTTCGTTGACGGTGTACTTGTTCACTCCAACCACGATCCGTTCACCGGAGTCGATCTGTTGGGAGATTGCGTACGCGGTGTTTTCAATCTCCATTTTTTGGAAACCCTGTTCTATCGATGCGACCGCGCCACCGCGCTCTTCTACCTGGGCAATGAGTTCAAGGGCTTTAGCTTCCACTTCGTCGGTCAAATTCTCCACAACATAGGAGCCCGCGAACGGGTCAACGGTCGCGGTGACATCGGTTTCAAATGCGAGCACCTGCTGGGTCCGTAATGCCAGTCGGGCAGCTTTCTCTGTTGGTAACGCGATGGCTTCATCAAAAGAATTTGTGTGAAGTGACTGAGTGCCACCGAGTACTGCGGCAAGCCCTTGAACCGCAACGCGAACAAGGTTGACCTCTGGCTGCTGGGCGGTGAGTTGCACGCCTGCGGTTTGCGTGTGAAAACGCAGCATGTGTGACTTGGGGTTCTTTGCCCCGAACTCATCACGCATGATTCGTGCCCACATGCGTCGGGCTGCCCGGAATTTTGCAACCTCTTCCAAGAAACTCGTGCGAGAGACAAAGAAGAAAGCTAACCGTGGAGCGAAGTCGTCGACGTCAAGGCCTGCATCAATCGCCGCCTGCACATACGCCTTTCCGTTGGAAAGTGTGAACGCGATCTCTTGCGCGGGGTTAGCACCAGCTTCTGCCATGTGGTAGCCCGAGATTGAGATGGTGTTCCAGTTGGGGAGCTCTGCCTTGCAGTACGAAAAGATGTCGGTGATCAACCGCAGTGATTCTTGTGGCGGGTATATATAGGTTCCGCGGGCAATGTATTCCTTCAAAATATCGTTTTGAATTGTTCCATTGAGTGCGCTGGCATCAATCCCATTTTCTTCTGCCACCAACTGATACATGAGCAAAAGAATCGCTGCTGGGGCGTTGATCGTCATGGACGTTGACACTTGATCAAGGGGAATGTCATTGAACAACGTGCGCATGTCTTCGATTGAGTCGATCGCTACCCCGACCTTGCCCACTTCACCGTGGGCCAGATCGCTGTCGGAGTCCATCCCCATTTGGGTGGGTAAATCAAATGCCACCGAAAGCCCTGTTGTCCCTGCCGCAAGCAGTTGCCGGTAACGCTCATTGGACTCTGCTGCCGTTCCAAAACCTGCGTACTGCCGCATGGTCCACGGCCGACCGGTGTACATGCTCGGGTACACGCCACGTGTGTAGGGGAATTCGCCTGGCTCGGCTAGTTCGGTTGCTACGTCAAAGCCGGCAAGATCATTGCTGTCGTACACATCCTTGATCTCAAAACCGGACTCGCTACTGCGCTGCTTGGGCTCCTGCTGCTGTGACATGGGGTCAGCCTACGACCCACAACTTTCACGGGCATTGTTTCGTCATCCACAGCCAAAGACTCGTCTCTGTTGTTGTTCGCAATACGAGGCTAGTTTCATCTGATGAACACTCTGCATAGGTCTCTGCCTTGATTCCACGTGTTCTCTGGTCATCCGGCGCATCGAATGATCGAGCGAGGGATCAGCGCGGGTGACATCTAGAGTGCCCTTGCGAAGTATGTGACGCGGATAGAGGGTTCCGAGAATTCCATCAGGGCGTGAAGCCGGATTTCCCAGACCTGCCGTGGTCGTGAGTTGGCAAGTGAAATCACTATCGAGCCAAGGCCCGGCAACGGGTTGCGGGGTCAATCTGCGGCTCAATGCCAGCACGTCCACAGCGTTGCGACCACGCGGATTGACGGGGCGCTTGGAAATGTTGGCGCTGTGGACCTCTACCGGATCCGCGAAATCCTGGCCCTTCTGCTCGACATTGACCCCTGAGGGAGCGAGGGCAAGATCACAGTTGCAGTCTGAGGATCCGCTGGGCTGATTACACCGTGAAGGGCTAATCTAGGCTCACATAGATTCGTGTCAGGATTCAAGCGTTGACAAGTGAGGAATTTAACGTGGCCATAACTACACCCGGGCGTTCGCTTCGGGCAACGCCGATTGGCACCCTGTATCGGGGTGGCGAAGGCATGTGGACCTGGGTTTTGCAGCGCATTACCGGTGTCTCAGTCTTCTTCTTCCTGTTCGTGCACGTGCTGGACACGGCGCTGGTTCGAGTGTCCCCCGCGGCCTACGACGAAATCATTGCGACCTACAAGACCCCGATCGTTAACCTTCTTGAGGTCGGTTTGGTTGGCGCGGTCCTCTTCCACGCTTTCAACGGTATTCGCATTATTTTGATCGACTTTTGGTCTAAAGGCCCCCGCTATCAGCGTGAAATGACCTGGGTGATCGCTGCGATTTGGCTGTTCGTCATGATCCCCGGAACCTATTTCATGATGATCCACACAATTGACGCACTCTTTGGGAGCACGACATGAGTAATCCTCTCGCCGCCCCACGTGCAGGCTCACGCAATAAGCAACGCAGCAACTTCGAGCTGTATGGCTGGCTCTTCATGCGGATTTCCGGTCTGATTCTGGTTTTCCTGGTCCTTGGCCACCTGTTCATCATGAATATCCTCGACGGTGGTGTCCAGCGCATCAACTTCGCATTCGTCGCTGGTCGTTGGTCCAGCCCGTTTTGGCAGGTCTGGGATCTCTCGATGCTTTGGCTCGCACTTCTTCACGGTGGCAACGGCATGCGCACGATCATCAACGACTACGCGGAACGGGACCAAACCCGGTTCTGGCTCAAAATGTTGCTGTATGTCTCAACTGCCATCATTATTGCCCTAGGCACACTCGTTATTTTCACATTTGACCCATCAATCGGCTAGTGAGAACCGCAAGCACTACCTCCCAACAAGCACTACCTCCCAAGGAGTAATCCATGCAGACACATGAATTCGACGTAATAATCGTTGGTGCTGGTGGCGCTGGCATGCGCGCAGCCCTGGAATCAGGTTCGCGTGCTCGCACCGCGGTACTGACCAAGCTGTACCCAACCCGGTCACACACCGGTGCGGCGCAGGGTGGCATGTGTGCTGCGCTGGCAAACGTCGAGGAAGACAACTGGGAGTGGCACACATTCGACACTGTCAAGGGTGGCGACTACCTCGTGGATCAAGACGCAGCCGAGATCATGTGCAAGGAAGCAATTGACGCGGTCCTTGACTTGGAAAAAATGGGCTTACCGTTCAACCGCACCCCCGAAGGCCGAATTGACCAGCGCCGTTTCGGTGGTCACACGCGCAATCATGGTGAAGCTGCTGTTCGTCGGGCATGCTACGCGGCCGACCGCACCGGCCACATGATCCTGCAGACGCTTTACCAGAACTGCATCAAAGAGGGTGTTGAGTTCTACAACGAGTTCTACGTCCTAGACGTTCTTCTCAATGAAGAGTCCGGTGAGCCCGTGGCCGCCGGTGTTGTTGCCTACGAACTGGCAACCGGTGAAATCCACCTGTTTAAAGCAAAGTCAATTATTTTTGCAACCGGGGGTTTCGGCAAAGTCTTCAAGACCACCTCGAATGCCCACACGCTCACGGGCGACGGTATGGGAATTATTTGGCGCAAGGGCCTCCCCCTCGAAGACATGGAGTTCTACCAGTTCCACCCAACAGGTTTGGCCGGTTTGGGTGTGCTGCTCACCGAGGGCGCACGCGGTGAAGGTGGAATCCTGCGCAACGCAACCGGTGAACGTTTCATGGAACGCGTCGCACCCACGATTAAAGACCTAGCACCACGGGACATGGTCGCCCGCGCAATGGTCCAAGAAGTACGCGAAGGTCGCGGCGCTGGCCCCCACAAGGACTACGTTTACCTCGACCTCACCCACCTGCCCAAGGAACAAATCGAAGCCAAACTCCCTGACATTACGGAGTTTTCCCGCACCTATCTCGGGGTTGACCCGGTCACCGAACTGGTTCCCGTGTTCCCCACCGCCCACTACGCAATGGGTGGTATTCCCACCAACGTAGAAACCGAAGTCCTGCGCGACAACGACCATGTTGTTCCCGGTCTTTACGCAGCCGGCGAATGCGCATGTGTGTCGGTCCACGGAGCGAACCGTCTTGGCACCAACTCGCTGCTGGACATCAACGTGTTCGGTAAGCGCGCGGGTAAGGCTGCCGCAGAGTACGCGAACTCGGTCAAGCACGTTGACCTCCCCGCTGACTCACAAAGCCAAACAATCACCATGGTGGAGAAGCTGCGTTCCTCCACCGGCGGAGAGCGCGTTGCACCGCTGCGCAAGGAACTACAAGAGACCATGGACATGAATGCTCAGGTGTACCGCACCGAGGTCACCCTCAAGCAGGCACTCATTGACGTCCAGGTTTTGCGCGAGCGTTATGCCAATGTGTCAATCCAAGACAAGGGCACCCGCTTCAACACCGATCTTCTTGAAGCCATTGAACTTGGTTTCCTGCTTGATCTCGCCGAAGTACTCGTGGTCAGTGCACTTGAGCGCAAGGAAAGCCGTGGCGGTCACGCCCGCGAGGACTACCCCGCACGTGACGACGTCAACTTTATGCGTCACACCATGGCCAGTCGCAAGACCGACGCCCAGGGCACCGAGTACGTTCACCTTGACTACAAGCCGGTTTCTGTCACGAACTACCAACCAATGGAGCGCAAGTACTAATGTCAACTGACGTCATGATTGAACCAGCAACAAACACGGCTCCTGTAGTTATGCCGGACACACCAACACCCGTTGCAACCGACGTCACGTTTCGGATTCGCCGTTACCGGCCAGATTACGACGAGGAGCCCCACTGGGAGGACTACACGGTTGCGCTCTACCCCACCGACCGGGTCCTGACGGCTCTAGAAAAAATCAAGGCAGAGCTTGACGGTTCACTTACCTTCCGCCGCTCATGCGGGCACGGGATTTGCGGGTCAGACGCAATGCGGATTAACGGGCGCAATCGCCTTGCCTGCAAGACTCTCGTAAAAGATATCGACATCAGAAAGCCCATCACCGTCGAAGCGATTAAGGGACTCCCCCTGGAAAAAGACCTCGTAGTTGACATGGAACCGTTCTTCGCGGCGTACCGCCAAGTTCTTCCGTTCCTGATCCCAGAGGGCCACGAGCCCACCAAGGAACGTATTCAGTCCGCTGAAGACCGCGCGAGGTTCGACGACACCACCAAGTGCATTTTGTGTGCGGCATGCACCACTTCCTGCCCGGTATTTTGGACCGACGAGGCCTACTTCGGCCCAGCAGCGATTGTTGCCGCGCACCGTTTTATTTTCGACAGTCGTGACGCCGGCTCCGCCGCCCGCCTTGAGGTCCTCAATGACAAAGAGGGCGTCTGGCGTTGCCGCACCACCTTCAACTGCACCGATGCGTGCCCGCGCGGTATCGAGGTCACCAAGGCAATTCAAGAAGTGAAGCAAGCCCTAATTTTCAATCGCGTGTAGAGATTTATTACACGTCAACTGCGAAGTACTGGGTCTCTAGGAATTCGTGGATCCCAGCGAACCCGCCCTCACGACCAAGGCCGGACTCTTTCATGCCGCCGAATGGAGCGGCGGGGTCTGAGGCAATACCACGGTTGATCGCAACCATGCCTGATTCCATTCGACGGGCGATCTTGATTCCTTCACCATTATCCTTGGCAAAAACATAGGAGATCAAACCGTATTCGGTGTCATTAGCCATGCGGACGGCTTCATCGGTGCTTTCCACGGAAACAATCGGAGCAACCGGACCAAAAATTTCATTACGGGTCAAAACCGAGCCGTGTTCAACCCCGCGCACAATGCGCGGTGCAACGAAGGCACCTGTGGCTGGGGCTTCACCTGCTTGGGTGACCTGACCGCCTTCGTCTTCAGCTTGCCCAATCAGGTCAAGAATCTTGTCTCGTTCTTTGTCGTTGACCATTGCGCCTAGTTCGTTGATCGGGTCCATTCCTGGACCGATCTTGAGTCCGCGCAAAGCCGCTTCGAACTTGTCAGCGAACTCGGTGCTGATTGACTCGTGGACGTAGAACCGGTTCGCGGCCGTACATGCGGAACCACCATTGCGCATTTTGGCGACCATGGCACCTTCCACAGCATGATCCACGTTAGAGCCTTCAAGAACCAGGAACGGGGCGTTTCCACCGAGTTCCATTGAACTTGGCAAGACGCGCTCAGCAGTTTGCTTGAGCAGCATTTTCCCCACAAAGGTTGATCCCGTGAACGAGAGAGTCGCCACCCTCGGGTCGGCCAGAATTGCGCTGGATACTTCACCTGATTTCGATGTAGTCACGATATTGACCACACCTGCGGGAGCACCTGCACGCTCAAGAATCTCACCGATCCATAATGCTGTCAGCGGGGTTTCGGCTGGTGGCTTGAGCACAGCCGTACAGCCTGCAGCCAGCGCTGGGCCAAGTTTCCGGGTGATCATGGCAGCTGGGAAATTCCACGGCGTGATCATGTAGGCGACGCCCATGGGTTTGTGGTCGGTGATTATGGTTTTGTCTCGGTTGGGTGCATAACGGAAACCACCTTCAACTCGAGGTGCTTCCTCGGAGAACCAGCGGAAGAATTCTGCGGCGTAGAGCGCCTCACCCATTGCATCGCGCCAAGCTTTGCCGTTTTCCAGCGTAATGAGACGAGCACAGTCGTCAATTTCAGAGACCATGATGTCAAATGCTTTGCGCAGGATTTCGGCTCTGACTCGAGCCGGGGTGAGCGACCAAGTGTGGAATGCCTCATGCGCCGCGTCAACTGCTTGAATCCCCTCGGTGACACCTGCATCGCCGATTGTTGCAAGAGTTCCGTAGGACGCTGGGTTGATCACGTTCAGTCCCGCGGCTGTCTGGATCCACTCGCCACCGATCAGCAGGCGGGTTGGTGTGCTAGCCGGAAGAGCTTCAGAGAGCGCAGAAGTAGACACGATATTCCTTTCGCGGAATTGGTTGCAGTCCAAATGTAGTCCCCATGCTCTAGAGGGGGACAGAGTGAGCCGGCCTACCGGCCGTGGTGCCTTAGCCGCAAACAAGGACGTCGGGGTTAGCATTGTCGGGTCATGCGAAACCAATCTCACACGCGCTCGATCCGCTTAGGCTGTATTGGCCTCATTGCAGCATTCGGGCTGGGACTTGGCCCGGGTCCTGCAGTTGCGGCCCCCGGCGCGACACCTGTTGGAGGTGAACAACTCACTGGCAAGGGAAAGATCGTCAATCTTGGTCAAGGTTCAGATCCCCTACCCGACGTCTTTGCGAAAACATGGGTTGTCGCCAATGCAGACACCGGTGAGATCTTGGCCGCGAAAGGTCCACATATTCTGAGATCACCGGCGAGTACTTTGAAAACCCTGACCGCCCTCACCCTCATGCCACAAATGGACCCGGAGATGTTAATCAAGGCAAAAAAGCGTGCGGTAAACACCTACGGCAGCAAAGTCGGTTTGGTGCGTGGGCGCGACTACACCGCGAACGATCTCTTTTACGCACTGCTTCTCCCCAGTGCCAACGACGCAGCCATGGCGCTCGCCCAAGGGGCCGGAAGTATCAAAAGCACTTTGGCACAAATGAACGAGTTGGCCGACTCACTGGGCGCACTAGATACCGTGGCAAAAAATCCGAGCGGGTTAGATGCTCCAGGGCAGGTTTCTAGCGCATATGACCTTGCAACGATCGGTCGTACCGCACTCACCCTGCCCTACCTCCGCGAAGTGGTTGCCACCAAGAAGCACGAGTTCTCCAATAAGAAGAAATCCAAGACCATCTACACCCAAAACCGAATGCTATTGGGTGACTTCAAAGGCACAATCGGCCTGAAGACCGGCTACACCACAAAGGCCGGACGGACATTTATCGGTGCGGCAGAACGCAAGGGAACGACCTACGTTGTCTCACTCATGGGAATCAAGGAAGCTAGCGCTAGCGCGGCGGAGAAACTGCTGGGTTGGGCATTTGCCAATGCGGACACCGTCACCCCGATTGGGGTTTTGGGACAAAACACTACTGCGGCAGCGTCCTCTGCGTTGGTTGCCCAAACCACCGAAACGCAATCTCCTGCAGACGCTGCACTAGCCGCTGTGCCAACGAACACCGTAACTGCGGGTTCAAACCTTGACGGTCTGGCCATCGGTTGGATGTTGCTCTTCGCCGCAATAATCGCGTTTATACTATTTGGGGTCAAGTCAGCTTTCACTACTCGAAAGAACCGAAACCGACTCACCAACAAAGGCAAAGTCAGCCTTGAAGGTTAGCCGGGAAACCAATTTTTTCGTAGACAGCGGCGAGTGTTGGTTCTGCTGCTGAGCGCGCCTTCTGGGCTCCCTTGTTCATGAGAGATTCCAATTCGGCTGGGTCTGTGAGTAATTCATTGACTTGTGAGCGGATCGGTTCGACGACTCCAAGGACAATCTCTGCGGTTTCTTTTTTCAGATCTCCATATCCACGACCCTCATACTCTGACTCAAGGGTCTCAATTGACTTCCCCGTGATCGCTTTTTGTAACGTCAAAAGATTTGAAATACCAGGCTTGGTCACTTCGTTGAAAACAACCGATGCATCCGAGTCTGTTACCGCGCTCTTGATCTTTTTCTCGGCTACCTTGTTTTCGTCGAGTAGGAAGACACAACCACTCGGGCTGGACTTACTCATCTTGGAAGTTGGGTCTTGTAAGTCGACAATCCTGCTGGTTTCCTTCACCACCAGAACTTCGGGGACGGCAAAAGTATCACCGAATTTGGAGTTGAATCTCTGGGCTAAATCGCGAGTGAGTTCAAGATGCTGCCGCTGATCTTCACCGACCGGGACACCGTTGGCCTGGTAAAGCAAAATATCAGCTGCCTGCAAAACCGGGTAGGTGAAGAGCCCTACCGTTGAACGGTCATTGCCCGCCTTTGAGCTTTTATCCTTGAACTGGGTCATTCGGCTTGCTTCCCCAAATCCTGTCTGACATTGGAGTACCCAAGCGAGTTGACTGTGTGCTGCGACTTGGCTCTGAACAAACACGGTGCACTTTTCAGGGTCAAGGCCGATCGCCAGCAATTGGGCAAAGGACACGAGCGTTCGCTTGCGCAGTAGTTCTGGGTCGTGGTCGACGGTAATCGCATGTTGATCCACAACGCAGAAGAACGAATCATGTGACTCCTGTAACTTGACCCACTCCTGCAGCGCCCCCAGAAGATTACCGATATGAAACGAGTCCGCGGTGGGTTGAATGCCCGAGAAAATTCTGGGCTTTTGATTACTTATCGTCACTTGAATTCAGATCCTCACTGCTCAATTCTTCACTGTCCATGGCATCACTGTCAGTTTCACCTGTCACAACTCGCACTCGCGAAACCCTTCGGGCATCAAGTTCGGTTACCTCAAATTCGTGGTTGCCCAATGTGACCTTGTCGCCGATTTGAGGCAATTGGCCCAATTGGGAAATTATGAATCCAGCGATCGTCTCAAATGGGCCTTCGGGGAGTTCGATCGAGGTTTGATCCTCAAAGTCGTCCCGGTTCAGCAGACCGTCAACGGTGATTTCACCCAGGGCGCTGGGCCCGTGGGCGGGTGCGTCCTCGTCGTACTCATCCTTGATGTCACCAATGAGTTCCTCAACGAGATCTTCCATTGTGACCAGTCCAGCCGTTCCACCGTATTCATCTTGGACCATCGCTAAGTGGGCGCGAAGCCGGCGCATTTCATTTAATGTGCTCAGCACTTCTTTGCTACTGGGGAAACTAATAACTTCGCGTGCAAGTTTGCCCACGTGAACCGAGGGGTCTTCAAGGTCAGGATCGAGTAGGTCACGGATGTGAACGAACCCAACTACTTCGTCGGCGCTGCCGCGGATCACGGGGTAACGCGAATGAGGTTGGTCGGAAATAACCCGGATCGCCTTGGAAACCGAAAGCGATGCGTCCAGGAAAGACACCTCGGTGCGCGGCATCATGACTTCGCGCAATTCCCTTTCCCCAGCTGCAAAAATATCGTCGATCATTTCGCGTTCCTCAACGCTAAGGTCTTCGTGGGCTGCGACAAGATCTCGCAGCTCCTCACCGCTCATTTGTTCCTTGGCAGCCTTGGGGTCAATTCCGAAAAGTCGAACCACCACATTCGTGGAGGCGCTCAATGCTGCGATGAACGGCCGGGTTACTTTGGCGGTGAACTCAATTGGTCCGGCCACGAAAAGGGCGACCTGTTCGACCCGCTGCAAAGCAATCCGCTTGGGGACCAGCTCACCAAACACCAGTGAGATATACGCGATCACCACGGTTGTTGTGATGAACGCAATCGTGTTTGCTGCAGCATCGCTTAATCCCACGTTCTGCATGGGTACCGCAAGTTCCGGCGCAATTGTTGCCGCGCCGAAACCAGCCGAAATAAAGCCAGCGAGGGTGACGCCGACTTGACCCGCCGCAAGAAACCGATTGGGGTCACGTGTCAACCCAGCGAGGGTGCGTCCCCGCTTAGAGTTCTCGGCTAGCCGGGAAACTTGACTCTCTCTCAATGACACGAGGGCCAGTTCGGCCGCTGAGAAGAACCCACCGATCAGGACGAACATGAAGACAACGCCCAAGTTCACCCAGATGTCACTCACGGGAACACCCTAGATCCCCGCCGACTTTCCCAGTTCCGGGGATGGCCGGACAGAATGGGTATTCATAAAGCTGATTTTGTCCATCCCATCCTGACGGGCTACCCGGGTTAGGCTCCGTTGTATGCCTTCACCTCGGGTTCTCGTGATCCAGCACGACTTAGACGACGCTCTCAACGATCTGGCTAACCCTCTCGTTGACGCTGGCTTGACCATTGACACGTGGTGCACTTGGCAAGACCCTGCACCACCCGGGGCACTTGAGGAGTTCTCAGGAGTGATTTCAATGGGTGCGGTTACCAGCGTGCTTGATGTTGACTCCAAACCGTGGATCGCCAACGAGATAGCTCTCCTGCAAGAAGCCCTTGCACAGTCGATTCCGATCCTTGGGGTGTGTTTCGGTTCGCAAATCTTGGCCACGGCTGCCGGCGGGAGTGTTCGCAAGGGTGAAGTCGTTGAGATTGGTTGGTGTGACGTCACCATGACCCCCGATGCAAAAACCGACCCACTTTTTAAAGTTTTCAGCCCAATATTTGTTGGAATGCAGTTTCACTATGACACTTTCGACCTACCCGAAAACGCAAAGGTTTTAGCAACCGCCCAAGGCATGATCCAGGGTTACCGGATCGGTCCGAATGCTTGGGCAACTCAGTTTCACATTGAGGCGAATCCGTCAATCGTGTACGGGTGGTTGGGAACCTACCGATCCGAGATCGACGCGCAAGGAGTCAATATTGATTCCCTGCGATCGACTACGGAGCAGTACTGGCGCAAGCACCGCGAGATAAGCACCAACTTCGGTGCCGCTTTCGCGCAGGTTGTGCTCACCTATTCAACGAAGTAGCACGGCGTTTGCCTAACGCATAGCCCCTTGCAAACGTGAGTCAATTGCGCTCAAGAAGTCTTGGGTGGTAAGCCACTTCTGGTCTGGACCGATCAACAGTGCCAGATCCTTGGTCATGTCCCCTGCTTCAACGGTCTCAATGCAGACCCGCTCGAGGGTGCGGGCGAATTCGCTGACTTCTGGGGTGCTGTCGAGAACACCTCGATGCTCAAGGCCACGGGTCCACGCAAAGATCGAAGCGATTGGGTTGGTGGAGGTCGGATTGCCCTTCTGGTGTTGCCGATAATGACGGGTCACGGTTCCGTGAGCTGCCTCAGCCTCAACTGTTTTGCCGTCCGGAGTCATCAGGACGCTGGTCATCAGGCCTAGTGAACCAAAACCTTGAGCAACCGTGTCGGACTGGACGTCACCGTCGTAGTTCTTACACGCCCAGACGTAGCCACCCTCCCACTTCATTGCGGCAGCCACCATGTCGTCAATCAGACGGTGTTCATAGGTAATACCGGCTGCCTCAAATTCGTCCTTGAACTCGGTTTCAAAGACTTGTGCGAATATGTCTTTGAACTGACCGTCATAGGCCTTAAGAATCGTGTTCTTTGTTGATAGGTAAACGGGGTAACCGCGGTTGAGGCCGTATCGCATGGAAGCCCGAGCGAAGTCGCGGATCGACTCGTCGAGGTTGTACATCCCCATTGCAACTCCACCGGCGGGGAAGTCAAAAATATTGAATTCCATGGGCTCGGTGCCGTCAGTTGGGGTGAACGTCATGGTGAGAGTTCCGGCGGTGGGAACTTTGAAGTCGGTTGCCTTGTATTGGTCACCGAATGCGTGCCGGCCAATAATTATCGGCTTTGTCCAGCTGGGCACCAACCGTGGAATGTTGGAAATAATGATCGGCTCACGGAAAATAACGCCACCCAAGATATTGCGGATCGTGCCGTTAGGTGACTTCCACATTTTCTTGAGGTCGAATTCTTCAACCCGGGCTTCATCGGGTGTGATAGTTGCGCACTTCACGCCTACGCCGTATTTCTGAATCGCATGCGCTGAATCGATCGTGACCTGGTCGTCGGTTGCGTCCCGGTTTTCCATGCTCAAGTCGTAATACTTAAGGTCAACGTCAAGGTACTTCTCAATCAATTCAGCTTTGATAAAATGCCAAATGATTCGGGTCATTTCGTCACCGTCAAGTTCGACGACTGGATTTACAACCTTGATTTTTTGCGACATACGTATTGCTCCTTGTATCTGGGCTCTGAGGGTTTGGGCGGTTTGAATGTAGGGGGTCTGAAGTTACAGGGCTGAAACGTCGGCTTGCTTGGCCTTGACCGCTTCGTAGGCTTCGACGAGCAACACTTTCTCGGCGTCTGTCAGTGGGGTTTCAACAACCTTTTTGATTCCTTCTTTTCCAATCTCGGCTTCAACACCGAGGTAGGCACCGCTGAGGCCATACTCACCGTCAACCCACGCGCAGACGGGCATGACCTTGCCGGAATCTTCGTGGACTGCGCGAGCCATGCGTGCTGCTGCAGCCGAGGGTGCGTAGTAGGCCGAACCTGTTTTGAGCAGGGCCACAATCTCTGCCCCACCGTTGCGCGTACGGACAACCAGGTCGTCGATCTGTTCTTGGGAGAGCAGGTCACTGAGTGGCTTGCCGTCAACGCTGCACGCGGATGCAACGGGAACCATGGTGTCGCCGTGTGAACCAAGAGTGAGTGTGGTGACAGAACCAACGGGGACACTAAGTTCCTCTGCGACGAAGTGAGAGAACCGGGCGGTGTCGAGCATTCCGGCTTGACCGATCACACGGTTGTAGGGGAAATTAGTAACGATTTGAGCGAGTGCGGTCATTTCGTCTAGTGGGTTTGCAACGTTGATCACAACACAGTTGGGGGCATGTTTCGTAATGTTCTCGCACACTCCCCGCATAATCTTGGCGTTTGTTTCAATGAGATCCATCCGGCTCATGCCAGGCTTGCGCGGAAGACCCGCGGTAATGACCACGATTTCCGAACCGGCGATTGCTTCGTAACCACTGCCGTCCATGCCCGTTGTCTGGCCCACGAGCTTCGTTTCAAAACCTTCGATCCAGCGGGACTGGTTCATGTCTAGAGCCAAACCCTCGGCTTTGCCGTCGACAACGTCGGTAAGCACAACAGTTTCAAAAATATCGTATTCAGCGAGTCGCAATGCCGTTGTTGAACCGTAGAAACCTGCGCCAATCACTGCGACTTTGCCAGAGCGAGCCATGTTGTATCCCCTTTATTCGTGTATCGGTTGAAATAAAAATATCTTGACGTCAAGATACCGCCTCGCGCATATCTTTTTCAGTTCGGGGCAGGAACCCACAGGGCAAATATGGTCAACCCCACACCCAAAACGGCCATAACGGCGACATCGACGCTTTTTGAGCGGACAGAGAGCATCCCAGCTTGATTCTCGGGCAGAAATAACCGAAGGAAAGCCGCCAACACGACACTGACGGCCAGAACCACTGAGCCTCGCCGAAAATGGTCGGTTGCCACGAAAATCATCGATAAACCAATCCCGAGCAGAACCAGTGAAATTGGCCATTCGCGCAGACGCGATCGCGGTAAGTGCCGCACGTTTTCCTCGTCTGATTGGGCCATTTGCCTATGAACCTGTGGCGAGTTCCTCGGCGCGCGCGACAACATTCGCCAGGAGCATTGCGCGCGTCATGGGACCTGTGCCGCCGGGCATTGGGGCTAGGAAAGCAGCGACGTCGATTACATCGGATGCCACGTCACCGACGAGCCCAGCCTCTGTTCGTGTGATACCCACGTCAAGGACTGCGGCACCCGGCTTGACATCACTTGCCTTTACGATCCCAGGAACACCAGCGGCTGCAACGATTATGTCGGCGCGCTTGAGTTCAGCTGACAGGTCCTTAGTGCCCGTGTGACACAAAGTGACTGTTGCGTTTTCACTCTTGCGGGTAAGTAATAGGCCCAGTGGACGACCTACTGTGACTCCGCGACCGACAATCACCACGTGCGCTCCATTAATGGGAACTTCGTAGCGACGCAGCAACTCAACGATTCCGGCAGGAGTGCACGGAAGTGGTGCGGGGATCCCGAGCACAAGGCGGCCAAGGTTCATGGGATGCAGCCCGTCAGCGTCTTTGCCCGGCTCCATGAGCTCTAAGACCCGGCTTGAATCAAGGTGCTTGGGGAGTGGGAGTTGCACTATGTAACCGGTAACCGCTGGGTCAGCGTTGAGTTCGGCAATCTTGGCATCGACTTCGATTTGGGTTGAGTCGGCGGGCATGTCTACGCGGATTGAGGAAATCCCAACTTCGGCGCAGTCCTTGTGTTTCCCACCCACGTATGCGTGGGAACCGGGGTCATCCCCCACGAGAACGGTGCCCAGCCCCGGGACTATCCCCTTGGCCTTGAGTGCCTCCACTCGAACTTTGAGTTCAGCTTTAACCGCGGTGGCTGTGGCTTTCCCGTCAAGAATCATGGGACTAGTCTCTCCCATGCTTACCAACTGCCGGCACCGGATCGCATTAGTTGCGTGCTGTGGGTTTCGTCGACCTAGGACTGCTATCCGTCTTTCGCAGAAGTCGAGGAAGAATTGACAACACAACAGCCACGAACGTCAGACCGACACCAATAAACAGCGTAGGTGTGATCACGGTTCCACTGGTTGGCATGAGCAGATCCAAAATCAACGCGCCAGTTAATTGACCACTCACTGAAATCAGAACGAAGATCAGCACACCCACCTTGGGAACAACCCACACTGACATGGCGATGTACACGACGCCGACGATCCCGCCGGTGTACACCCACCACGAGTCACTCGGGAGCGCTGAGACGTACATATCGCCCCAAAAAACTTGGGTGGCTGAGGCAACAATTAATGCGGTCGTTCCAAAAACAAAGTTGAACCACGTTGAAGAAAAAGCGTTCCCGGCCGTTATTCCAATTCGGCCGTTGATCGCCTGTTGAACCGAAATCAATGCCCCAACTAGAAATGACAGTGCAACGGGCAATACCGATACCTCCCCTGACAGTCGATTGGACACTGCAACCAGCACGCCACCCACAGCCAAAGCGCTGGCAATAACGCGGATCGGGCTGATCGCAGCCACACCTGCCGGCCCTAACCCAATTCTGTCAACTAGCAGTGCATTTGAACTTTGCCCCGCAACAACGGCCACGGTGAAAAGAGCAACCCCGATCAGTGGAACGACACTTGCTTGCACTCCAACAAATGTGCCGCCGAGCACACCACCAAGAATGTGCCAACGTGGAAAGTCGCGATTGCGTAGACCCCGGACTACTTTTCCCACACCAGCCCGAATGCGCCGGTTAACAGCAAAAAGGAATGTCAACATGATTAAGCCCGAGCCAAAACTCCACACTGCCGCTTCGAGGCCGCTCCCCACCAGAACGGCTAGCTCCCCATTGGCTCGTGCCTGCCAAGCCGTGAGTGATCCCACCAAAAATGTGATGGGAATAAACACCTTTGCGCTGCTCACACCTTGCCCTGTATTAATGGAAGAAATGACGAGTTCCCGTGAAATACATGCTCACGCTTGCAGCCTGGGCCGCCGCGATCACTTCTGCGTCGCGTACTGAGCCACCCGGTTGGACTACCGCGGTGACGCCCGCGTCAAGGAGAACCTGAAGTCCGTCAGCGAAAGGGAAAAAGGCATCAGAGGCCGCCACAGAACCTGCGGCTCGATCCCCTGCGCGACTTACCGCAAGGTGCGCGGAGTCGACACGATTAACCTGTCCCATTCCAATTCCCACCGCAGCCAAATTCTTGGCCAACAGAATCGCGTTTGACTTAACCGATCGGCAGGCACGCCAAGCGAACTCGAGGTCTCGCAGTGTCGCGGCACTGACCGGATCGCCACTTTCTAGCGTCCAGTTGGCCGGATTGTCTCCGCTGTCGTCGATTGTGTCAACGCTTTGAACAAGCAAGCCACCTGAAATCGTGCGCGCTTCAGTTCGCCGACCCGGGTGTGGTCCTGGAGCCACGAGAATCCGCAGATTTGCCTTTTCTTTCAGTGCGATTAAAGCGTCAGAATCAAATTCAGGCGCAATGATCACTTCGGTGAAAACACCCGATAAAGCCGATGCGAATTCCAGTGTCACCGGTCGATTCGAGGCAACGACTCCCCCGAAAGCAGACACGGGGTCTGTGGCATGTGCTTTGCGGTAGGCCTCTTCAATGTCAAGACCCGAGGCAATTCCACATGGGTTCGCGTGCTTAATAATCGCGACGGCAGGTTCGAGAAAGTCAAAGGCCGCGCGGCGTGCGGCGTCAGCGTCAATAAAGTTGTTGTAGGACATGGGTTTTCCATGCAACTGCCGCGAGTTCGCCACGCCTACTTCGTGGCCAACCCCGACATATGAAGCCGCACTCTGGTGCGGATTCTCCCCGTATCGCAGTACTTCACTGCGGGTCCAAGCCGTTCCCCGCCAACGCGGGAATTCACTGTCGTCGGGTGAGACAACCGTTGACATCCAGGTTGCAACCGCAATGTCGTACGTTGCAGTGTGCGAAAAAGCCTGAGCACTGAGTATTGCTCGCGCTTGCACCGACGTGCCACCGTCCCTGATCGCTTTCACTACCGACTCATAGCTCGCGGGTGAGACGACAACGGCCACGTTGGCAAAGTTTTTTGCCGATGCCCTGATCATGGCTGGACCACCAATGTCGATCTGTTCAATGCAGTCATCGATGACCGCCCCGCTTGCGACCGTTTCGTTAAACGGATACAGGTTGACCACAACCAAATCAAATGGCTTGATATTTAGGTCTGAAAGTTGCGATACATGATCCGGGTTGCGCAAATCTGCCAACAGGCCCGCGTGAATTCCGGGGTGAAGTGTCTTCACGCGCCCGTCGAGGCACTCGGGAAAGTTCGTAACTGCAGGAACGGGGGTAACCGAAATACCAGCTGCCTCGATCGTGGCTGCCGTACTGCCCGTTGACACTATTTCCACTCCATATTCGGTGAGAACTTGTGCGAGTTCCACGACTCCACTCTTGTCATAGACTGAAATTAGGGCCCGTTTAATCGGCCGGAGTGTCACTTAGTTCCCTTTCCAAAATTCGAGATCCCACTATGGGACTCAATAAGTTGTTCAATACTTCTGGGGAGAAGCCTGCGCTCAATGAGCTTTATTCTTTCGTGTAGTTCAGACTCACTCTCACCCGGCTGTACTGACACCTGTTGTTGGGCAATTATTTCTCCGGTGTCTACACCGTGGTCAATAAAATGAACGGTACATCCGGTGACTTTGACCCCCGCGGCCATTGTGTCTCGAACCGCGTGCGCTCCGGGGAAAAGTGGAAGCAGGGACGGGTGCGAATTGATTATTTGACGGGGGAATTGATCAACGAATTGGGGACTCAGTATTCGCATGAAGCCTGCAGCGATGATTAAGTCAGGGCCTAATTCGCTTACTTGAGCCAGCAGGTCACTCTCCCAGGATTCCCGCGAACTGTAATCACCTAGTGACACACAACGAGTAAAGATCCCCCGCGATTCGGCGACATGAACAACTCGGGATTCTGGCTGGTCACTCACCAGCCCTACAACCTGACCACCAATGCTGGAATCTAACAGGGCTTCAAGGAGAGTCCCCGTTCCCGAAGCCAGGACGACTAAGCGCGCGTTCACGCGAAGGGGTCAACCATCTCGCCTTGGATGCTGCGGTAGGCGTATGCGGTCACGAGTGCCGCGAGCGGCAAAAACAGCACAGTAGGAATCCCCCAGAACAATCCTGAAATCAGATATGCCGCAGCGCTGAAAAGCAGTAGCAGAATTGCAAGTGGCCAGTTGCGCCGGACCAATCCCGCACTCGCCTTCAATGATTGGAACGGTGCCAACCCTCGATCCAACGCGAAAAATGGGGCAAACTGAAAAAGCAGAATCACCAGAATCGCAGGCACGATGAAAAGAAAGAGTCCCGCCACAAACGTGACCATGATCAGCAGCGCAGTCAGCGCGAATGCCCCGAAATAGGGGCCGGTGAATGTGTCGGCAAAACCTATTTTTCTCCCGAGAGTGACATAAAGCGCGCCGCGAATTACTCCCGCGGTTGCAAGGAAGGACGCCACCACAAAAACAAAGGCCATGAGGAGAACGAGCAAAAGGGAACCCATGTCAGCCTCAAAGCAATTCGCGATCGCGGTCGAATTCAACACATCGTCCGTTCCCCCGGCTTCAACACAGCGGCTAAAGGTTTCGGTAAAAGGTCCTGCCGCGAATTGCTGACCAAACTGAAGGATCATGACCACGACCGAAAGTGCAACGAAAGAAAGCACGTTCTTGGCATAAGCAACTCGCGCCCAGCCCAGTGCCGAACCGATCCGGACAGAGTTCACGTTTTCACTCACGTGTTTCCACCACTGCCTCTACCCCTACCCCTACCCCTACCTCTACGTCCTCCTTGACCGGCGGGACACTTGAAATCTTTGCCCTGCGCTCACGCGTGAAAGTTTTCGCGGGTAGAACAGCGGCCGGAGTGATTCCAATGGCCAAAAGAATCCAGAAAAGTGAGGCTGACAACACCGGATCCGGTCCGAGGGCAACCAACCGAACGTCGCCCAAGTCCCCCAGGGACATGAGCGCTAGGACGAAGAAAATTGCTGCTGCCACACAGGCCACCGCGAAACCGATCACCATGCGAATTAGGGCACTTTCTTTATTTAACCCTTTAGAAATTCCAACCCCCCAGATCACGCCGATTACCACGACCAAAGCGGGGAGCAGCCACGCGAGCGCACCTGCGGTTTCCGGTATGGCGACAAGGGGCGGGAACGGTGGGAGTTGCGTGGGCGCTGTCACCGGAATAAATGGCGAAACCATGACGTCCGGGCCAATGCTGAAACCTGCGCCCATGAGATACGAGGCGCTCCAGACAACCAAGACCGGGACGTACCCCAGGGTTAAGGCCACGATTGCCAGGATGCCACTCCAGCCAGGGTTCAATTCGACGAATAGATCCAATACCGACGTGAAGTTGAGAACCAGACGTAGGGCCAGTGCAATCGCGGCGACACCGAGCATTGCGAGCACAGCTCCTGCACCACGCGTGGCAACGAAACGAAGAAGGGTTGGGATTCGGTCGGTGAATTCCTCGCGTACCCCTTGAAGAATCCCAATTGAGACAGCGCTAATTCCCATCGCCAACGAAATGAGCAGCGAGAACGTTCCACCAAATGAAACATTGATGGAAGTAGTGAATTGCGCGGCGGCGAACACCGAGCCTACATAAATGACAATCATGATTGCGCCGCCAACAACCTGCCAGCGCCCAGCATCTGGATTTCGCCGCGCATACGAGCGTCCAGCCCCAAACAGCAAAGCCCAAGGGATAACCGCTAAACCCCAAGGGACCAGCGTGATCGTGGCCGAACCAAGTTGAGGCGGAACACCGTTGAGGGCTAGCCAGTCCCATGTGATTGCATCGAGGTAGCCCTTCACACTTTCTGGGCGATCGCCACCAAACAGCAAAGTGGGAAGTAACACGACAGCGGCGATTACCACTGTCACAGCTATTACCCGAAACGCGTAAAGCACAGCCCATACGACTGAACCAACCGCAACGGATGCGCTCGCCCCGTGAAGTCGTGCGCGCAAGGAGATGGACTCGACCTGCTCCACAGGAATCGATACGTCCGGCGGTGCCTGGTGACTCACGGGTTCAATCTACCTTTGCCGTGGCCACTTTTGGTCGCGGCACACAGTGCCTTTACCAGGATAATTCAGGGGGGATAATTTGGGCAGGAAAACTACGAGAGAATCTTGCGCATCAGGTCTGCCGTTGCACTTGGCGTACGACCGACCTGAACACCGGCCGCTTCGAGTGCCTCTTGTTTTGCAACTGCAGTTCCCGAGGAACCTGAAACGATCGCACCTGCGTGACCCATGGTCTTGCCCTCTGGAGCTGTGAATCCGGCAACATAACCGACAACCGGCTTGGTCACGTGATCCTTGATATACGCGGCAGCGCGCTCTTCCGCGTCACCACCAATTTCACCGATCATGACAATCGCGTCAGTTTCCGGGTCGTTTTGGAACGCTTCAAGGGCGTCAATGTGGGTTGTGCCAATAATGGGGTCGCCACCGATTCCCACACAGGTTGTGAAACCAAAGTCTCGCAACTCGTACATCATTTGATAGGTCAAAGTGCCCGACTTTGACACCAAACCAATTCGCCCCGGTTTCGTAATGTCGGAGGGAATGATCCCGGCATTCGACTTGCCAGGACTAATAATTCCCGGGCAGTTAGGACCGATGATTCTCGTGGTTCCCGCGTTGACCGCGTATTGGTAGAACTGGGCACTGTCGTGGACCGGAATGCCTTCCGTGATCACAACACACAAAGGAATTTTGGCGTCGACGGCTTCTTCGACCGCGGCTTTGGCAAACTTCGGTGGGACAAACACTACGGAGACATTCGCATCCGTCGCCGCCATTGCCGCCGCCACGTCGTTGAATACCGGGATTCCGTCAACGTCTGCGCCAGCCTTGCCGGGGGTAACTCCGGCAACGACATTCGCACCACTAGCAACCATGAGTCGGGTGTGTTTTGTCCCTTCGGAACCGGTCATTCCTTGAACAAGAATTTTGCTATCTTCATTGAGCCAAATTGCCATCGGATTACGCTCCCTTTTTTGCTGCTGCGAGTTCGGCTACCCGGCGCGCCGCAGCGTCCATGGTTTCTACCAGTTCAATGAGTGGGTGATTCGAGTTTGTCAGGATTTCCCGACCAGCAACCGCATTATTGCCGTCAATTCGGCACACAATTGGCTTGGTGACAGTGTCTCCGAGCTGATCAACCGCCTGCAGAATTCCGTTAGCAACCGCGTCACAGGAAGTGATCCCACCGAAAATATTGACAAACACCGCTTGGACATCGGGGTCGTTTAACACGATGTCCAAACCATTGGCCATAACTTCAGCAGATGCGCCCCCGCCAATATCCAGGAAGTTGGCAGGCTTAATGTCCCCGAACTCTTCACCCGCGTAAGCAACGACGTCGAGTGTGCTCATGACCAGACCCGCGCCGTTTCCAATTATGCCAACGTCTCCCTCGAGCTTTACGTAGTTCAAACCCATGGCCTTGGCGCGAGTCTCAATGTCGTCCACATTCGAGTCGTCAAATGACGCGTGTTCGGGCTGACGGTAATCCGCGTTGTCATCGATTGTTACTTTGCCGTCGAGTGCGATTACTTCACCGGTAGGCGTGAGCACGAGTGGATTAACTTCGACCAAGGTTGCGTCTTCAGCGACCATGACCTCCCAGAGTTTGACCAAGATGTCAGCCACCTGACCCTGTATCGCTTCATCGAACTTCGCGGCCGCAGCAATCTCCCGGGCCTTCTCAGGGGTTACTCCTTCAAGAGCATCGATCCTGATTTTTGCTAGTGCCTCGGGGTTATTAACCGCAACTTCTTCAATTTCAACGCCACCCTCAACACTGGCCATAGCAAGAAAGGCTCGATTCGCGCGGTCCAGGAGAAATGACACGTAGTACTCCTCGGCAATGTCGGCTGCATGGGCGACCAACACCTTGTGAACCGTGTGACCCTTAATATCCATGCCCAAAATCGCAGCAGCAATTTCGCGGGTTTCGGCTGGGTCTTTCGCCAGCTTGACGCCACCCGCCTTGCCACGCCCCCCGGTCTTAACCTGGGCTTTGACGACTACTGGTCCGTTGATCGCCTCGGAGATCGCGACAGCAGCGTCAATGTCTGTTGCCACGTCACCTGATGTGATGGGGAGCCCGTGCTTTCCAAAAAGCTGCTTGGCTTGGTATTCGTACAGATCCACTGAAACTCCCTAAATCAACCTGATTGGTTACATGTCCGAGATGCGGCCTAAGCCTATTGAATGAACAATTGTGAATTACACGGTATGCGTGTGATCTTGAACGCACTCGAGTATGTGCGACTGACCAACCCTTTACCGCGCGACCGACACGTTCTCGTTGACCCAGTCAACGACTGATTGCGTGGTTGCCCCGGGTGTGAATATTTCCGCTACGCCAGCGGCCTTAAGGGTAGGAATGTCCGCCTCAGGAATAATTCCGCCTCCGAACACGGCAATGTCGGATGCATCAGCTTGCGCAAGTTCACTCATGAGTTCAGGAAACAACGTCAAATGCGCACCGGAAAGAATCGAAATTCCAATGACGTCTGCATCTTCTTGAACTGCCGCAGCTGCTATTGCCGCGGGGGTTTGGTGCAGTCCGGTGTAGATCACCTCAAAGCCCGCGTCCCGCAGTGCCCTGGCAATTACCTTCGCGCCACGATCATGCCCGTCAAGGCCTGGCTTTGCAATGACCACCCGAACTGGACGCGCACCAACACTCATGGCGCAAGGCTACCCCGTGCAGAGAATTTCGGGCACACGGTCCGAAAACGGATCTTGCGAACGTCCTAGGATTAACATATGACTCAAGCGCCCGGTTATTCGATCACAATCCGAATGCATGTAACCCCCGAGCTGCATGCTTCAGGTGAAATAATCGCCGCGGTGAGTGACGCAGGGGGTGTGATCACGGGCTTGGACGTCTCCGACCCCGGAACAGAAACCACCGTTGTTGACCTCAGCGCCCTCGTGCACGACACCGATCACGCCGATTCAATCCGCGACACCTTAAATGCTATCGAGGGTTGCAAAGTCAACAAAGTCAGCGACTCGGTTTTCCTCGTTCACCTCGGCGGAAAAATCGAAGTTGGCGTCAAAGTGCCCATGCGCAATCGGACCGACCTCGCCCGCGCCTACACACCCGGCGTTGCTCGCGTTTGCACTGCGATCGCCAATAATCCCGCGGACGCCCGTAACCTCACCATTAAGCGCAACACCGTTGCGGTTGTCACCGACGGTTCTGCAGTCCTCGGTTTAGGAAACATTGGCCCCGAAGCAGCAATGCCAGTCATGGAAGGCAAAGCAGCCCTATTCAAGAAGTTCGCAGACGTTGACGCATGGCCGATTTGTTTGGACACGCAAGACGTTGACGAAATCGTTCGAACCGTTGAGATTATTGCTCCCGGTTTCGGTGGAATAAACCTTGAAGACATTTCGGCTCCGCGCTGCTTTGAAGTCGAGCGTAAATTACGTGAACGACTCAACATTCCCGTTTTCCACGACGACCAGCACGGCACAGCCGTGGTGGTATTGGCAGCACTGCTCAACGCGTCGAAACTTGTGAACAAGGAACTTTCCTCCATGAAAATCGTGATGTCTGGTGCTGGTGCCGCTGGCGCGGCAGTTGCACAGCTTCTCTTGCACGCCGGCGCCACGAATATCACCCTTTTTGACTCAAAAGGTGTGCTGTCACGTGCGCGGAAGGATCTCGATCCGAGTCGCGCCGAGCTGGCGCAGCGAACAAACATGAATAACTTCGAGGGAACTTTGGGCGAAGCCTTGGTCGGCTCGGACGTCTTCATTGGGGTCTCACAACCCAATGTGATCACTGGAGCTGACATCGAAAAAATGGCTCAGGACTCGATCGTGTTCGCGCTGGCAAATCCTGACCCCGAAATAAATCCAATTGAAGCAGCGAAGTTTGCCAAGGTCGTAGCCACTGGTCGCAGCGACTACCCCAACCAGATCAACAACGTCTTGGCTTTCCCCGGAATTTTCCGTGGCCTTCTGGACAGCGGTGCGATCCATATCACCGACGAAATTCTGATTGCCTCGGCTCACGCAATCGCTGATTGTGTGAAAGACAAGGCCCTCTCCCCCGTTTACATTGTGCCCAGCGTGTTCGACATCAATGTTGCACCAGCCGTTGCAGCAGCAGTTATCGCAGCTTCCAAGGTGTCGAGCGAGAAATCTTAGAGTTTCTCAACCGGGGCATAACGTAGGAGCAAACGCTTGGTTCCTGTGGCACCAAAGTCAATAGTTGCATCCGCTTTGTCGCCACTGCCGCCTGTTTCGATCACTGTTCCCATGCCGAACTTTTCATGGGTGACCCGATCGCCCGCGTTCAGCGAAATCACATTCGCGCTCACACTCTTACTGCCACGGCGAAGTGACGAGTCAGAGCCAGACCAAGAACTCGAACCAAAACTCGAACTTGCGGCGAACATGGGTGGTGCCTCGCGCTCCCACTTCAGATTCTGCTCGGGTATTTCTTCCAAGAACCTACTTTGAGGGTTGGCTGACGGGCTCCCCCACGCCGACCGGGTCAGCGAGCGACTCAAGTAGAGACGTTGACGAGCGCGTGTGATTCCCACGTATGCCAGACGGCGCTCCTCTTCTAACTCCCGAGGTTCACTCAATGAGCGTGAGTGAGGGAAAATTCCCTCTTCCATGCCAGTGAGGAAAACCGTTGGGAACTCAAGGCCTTTAGCCGTGTGTAGGGTCATTAGGGTCACCACCCCGCCATGGTCTTCACCTTCAGGGATCGAATCCGCGTCTGCCACGAGCGCGACAGTTTCCAAAAAGTCGATCAACGTGCCTTCCGGGTTGTCCACCAAGTACGAGGCGGCCACGGACTCGAGCTCTGCGAGGTTTTCAATTCGACCTTCGTCTTGCAGGTCGGTTGATGCACGAAGTTCGGAGAGGTACCCACTCTGTTCAATAGCGGCCTGAACCACCATGGCCGGCTCAGTTCCTGATTCGAACAGAGTCTGCAACCCTTGCATTAACTCAACGAAACTCGAGATCGCAGTAACTGACCTTGTTGCAAGACCTGGTACCTGCGCCGCACGTTGCAAACTTTCGAAAAAAGAAATCCGCTCGCGTTCGGCATAGGCGCCGATCATTGCTTCCGCGCGGTCCCCGATCCCACGCTTTGGTGTGTTGAGGATTCGACGAAGGGACACTTCGTCTGCCGGGTTAGCAATTGTGCGCAAGTAAGCCAAAATATCGCGTACTTCCTTGCGCTCATAAAAACGAACACCCCCAACGACTTTATAAGGCATTCCGGTGCGAATGAAGACTTCTTCGACCGCACGTGACTGAGCATTCGTTCGATAGAAGACCGCGGTGTCTCCCGGCCGCGAAACACCTTCGTCGGACATTCGGTCAATCTCGCGGGCAATAAATGACGCCTCGTCGTGTTCGTCGTCACCCACGTACACCTTGATTAAATCCCCGTCGCCCGAGTCAGTCCATAGATTCTTAGCCCGTCGCGAAGTGTTTTTCGAGATTACGGCGTTGGCCGCGCTGAGAATTGTCTGGGTTGACCGGTAGTTCTGCTCCAACATGATCGTGGCTGCATCGGGGTAGTCCCGCTCAAACTCTTCAATGTTCCGAATCGTTGCGCCACGGAAAGCATAAATCGACTGGTCCGCGTCACCGACCACGCACAGCTCACCTGGCGGAGGTGAGTCGGGCGACACCGCAACGGTTCCCACCAGCTCCTTGATCAGCATGTATTGGGCGTGGTTGGTGTCCTGGTATTCGTCTACCATGATCTGGCGAAAACGGCGGCGATACATATTGGCCACCTCGGGGAACAACTGCAGCAGCGCAACGGTTGAACCAATCAGGTCATCGAAATCAAAAGCGTTCGCAAGGTTTAATCGATTTTGATACTCGCGGTAAATTTGGGCGATAACCGATTCAATTGCAGCTTCTTTGTCCGACGCCAATTGGGTGTTGGTAAGAAAAGTTTCGTGGTCAACTAATTCATTTTTTGCCGATGAAATTCGGGAAAGCACCATGCGCGGACGGGTATTTTTTGCGTCAATGTTGAAATCTCGGAGGATCAAGGTGATCAGGCGCAGTGAATCTTGAGTGTCATAAATTGTGAAGTTGCTCTTGACTCCCAAGCGGTGCGCTTCCGCGCGCAAAATGCGAACGCAGGCACTGTGAAAAGTAGACACCCACATGGTGCGCCCGGCTGGCCCAACAATGTCGGCGACGCGTTCCTTCATTTCAGCTGCGGCCTTATTGGTGAAAGTGATTGCGAGAATTTGCCCTGGTGTCGCGTCCCCTGTGGCGAGTAGATGCGCAATCCGTCGGGTCAACACTCGAGTCTTACCTGAGCCAGCACCTGCCACTATGAGAAGTGGGCCACCGCGATGCTCAACAGCCTGACGCTGTGCAGGATTTAGGTCATCGAGCAAATTGTCACCACGTGTTGAAGGTTTCTGTTCAGAAAACAATTGGGACTGGCTCAAATCAGGCATTAGTGCAGTCTAGGGCGTGCCTCCGACAATAAAATCAATGGCGAAAGTCAGCGCCGAATGAAGCCGATCACCCGAACTTTAGCTTTGGTGGGAACGTTCGAGACGAGAGCTATTAGTCCTTTATCCCCCACTTCGGCCACCACAATTGATGTTGTCTTGCCCGAAGCTGCAACCGTTGCTGAGCGTGATCCGCGATCTACGCCACCCACGGCATAACCCACGAATCGACCGTCGGCACCCTTGCCTTTCGTCGTAATTCGAAGAATTACCGCAGCAACTTTTTTCTTCTTCTTTGGCACTTTGCCAAGGCCGGTCACTTTCGCCAGTTTTACCTCGATGCCATCGAACTTGGTATTGGTCAGTTTGCGCGAAGACATCCCTTTGGCCTTGAGTGGCAAGCCGCTCGTCCGGTACCCGAGCACCTCTACCTTCACCTGAACCGTTGGCTTCTTGGATGCTTTAAGTTGAACTGTTCCACCGACAACGGGCACAACCAAAATCTCTGTTCGAGTCTTTGCCTTGCGCACCTTCACCGTTGCCGCATTGACTTTGTCACCAAACTGCCCGATCCGGAGTTTGCCTTTTTTTGTGGACTCGCTTGTGGTCACTGTGACCAAAGCGCTGGTGGCTTCTGCCGGTAACGCGTTCAGGGTCACTGTCCGGATTTCCCGTGGCTGGATGGCGCCTTGACTCACCGATTCGTAACCCAGTTCAGCGCCGATTCCAATGAATTCGCCTTCTTCGGGTGGACCGACTGGCGCCGCAGGTGCTGGGGCTGGGGCTGCCGGTGCTTCTGGCACAGGCGCTGGGGTTGGCCCAAATTCGGTCATCGGTGCAACCACGGTGTCGCTAACGACTTCGGACTTGTTTTCTACTTCAGAGCCATTGGGGTAGTACCCCAGTACATCGACCGTGACATCGGTTGCCCCTGCCGATGTTGCCAGCGCAATAGTTCCATTCGAAGCGACTGGGATAATCGCATCGCCAAATGCATCAGAGTTAATTGGTGCCTTGACAACGGGGACGCTCGAGCCATCGCCTGGCGCCCATGCCCGCAAAGTAGTCGGCGCATTGGTTCCCAGCGCGGAAACGCGAACCAGCACTGCAGCAACACCCTCAGCCGGCACCCCGCCCACACCTGTCACTTTCGCAAAGATTCGGTGACTGTCACCTTTCCAACGATCCTGTTGCAATCGACAGCGTTCATTGACACCCGTTCCAGTTCGAGTTCCGACGACTCGGACCTGGTCCACTGCAACAACGCCACCCACTCGGGTTGCCGGCGCCCCACCAGCAGAGGCTTTATCCCGTGCACAGAACGGTGCGGTAAATGGTGTTCCATCCCAGAAAGACGAGCGACCGGACGCACCATCCCACGTGAGTGAAATATGAATATGGTTGCGGTGACAGGTGTTGTCTGAACCTTTGTCTGGCTTAGCGAAACAACCTTTGAGTTCGGTCCAGCCTCTCATAATGTCGTAGCCGCGCCAGATTCGGTCATTCCAACCGATATACATCACACCCAGTCGGATCGCGTTCCCGTATTCAACCCCGAACTGGTCTGGGCCAAGTAACCAATTCAAGAATGCTTCGGCTTCGGCCCGGCCCTCGGCGTCACGGACACTAACCATCCAGTCCACTGCTCGACCTTCTTTATGTTCGCTTTGACCACCGACCCCGCAATCACGTGGGATCCACACGGTTTCATCCCCACCATAGGTTGCCTTGATTAAATCGGCTAACCGCTGGGTTCCTGGTTTTGGGACGGGGTCGCACTGTGATTGACCTTCGTACTCCGGGTGAACGTCGTACTCGGGGGGCAGCGCTACTGGAGCGCCCGCAGGCACGGGTACTGCTGGCAGGCCAACGCCGGGTTCGGGTGCGCCCGCGAGAACACCGGTCCAGTTGGTCGACTGCCACCCACCGCCGTCCGCGCTCGCAGGGGTTGCTTGCAGAATTAAGGCCGTGGCAAACACAAAGATCCCCGTACCGCGCAGGAGCGCACGAAGGGAAGGCAGGGCAGAATGCCCTGTACTGTGGGGAAGCACATGCATACTCTGACACGAAAGTGACGCATGTGGCTAATGCACACGAGTAAGAACAACCATGTAATTCATAATTAATTCGTTTTTGAGCGATTCATAGAGGGATTCTGATGGAGATCGAGCGCGTTCTTGTAGTCACCGCCCACCCCGACGACGTCGACTTTGGCGCGGGAGGCACCGTTCGCAAGTGGACGGAGGCAGGAATACAGGTCAGCTATTGCATTTGCACCGACGGGGACGCCGGTGGAGCCGACCCCACCGTCCTCCGCAGTGAGATTCCCAAGATCCGTCAGGCTGAGCAACGTGCCGCCGGTGCGGCACTCGGCGTTACCGACATTCATTTCCTGGGTTACAAAGACGGTGACCTGCAGGTAAGCCAGGATTTGCGCCGCGACATTAGCCGCGTAATCCGCCAGGTCAAGCCGCAGCGGGTTCTGATTCAATCCCCCGAGCGCAATTGGAACCGGATTTATTCAGCGCACCCGGACCACCTCGCCGCCGGTGAAGCCGCAATTTTCGCGGTCTACCCCGATGCCCGAAACCCCTTTGCCCACCCGAGCTTGCTCCACGACGAAGGCCTTGAGGCATGGAGTGTTGGAGAAGTCTGGGTAATGGGCGCACCCGAAGTGAACCACTACGAAGACGTCACCGAGTTCATTGAGCACAAACTTGATGCACTCGTTGCCCACCACTCCCAGACCTCTCACATGGAAGATCTCCGTGGTCGGGTCACCACGTGGATGTCTGCTTCCGCACTTGAAGCTGGCTTTGGTCCTGAGGTTTATGCGGAAAGTTTTCGGGTGGTGAATACCGCTTAGAGGATTAACTCCATAAAACAGCAATAAAGATATTAGCGATGCTCAGCGCGCCAATAACGCCCCACAGTGCAACCTGCGGTGGGGTTTTCTTGCGGCCCGCAAAGGCCAGCACCGTCACCACAATGGTGATGCCGAGCTTGACACTGATCTTGGTCATGTCGAGTTCGTCATCAACTGCTCCGCCCTCCACCATGCCCACCATGATGAAACCGGTTACTAGTTGAGTGAGCGCACCGTGGAACATCGCGGCGTTCACGCCCTTGTCGGCACTCTTCATTTGAACAATGAATCCGCCAACCAAACTGGCCAAACCAATGAAGTGCAGAATTACGACAAGGTTATAAATGAATTCCATGCTGGCAGAGTAACCAACCCGCCCACCACCTTGCCGACTTTCCCAGTAACTGGGATACCCGGACAAAAACGCCCCAAAAGGTGCCATTTTTGTCCGAGTCATCCGTTCTGCTGGATCAAGTCTCGGCCGCAGGTTCACGCTCCCCGGTTACATCACCCGAGTTCATCGAAAAATCTTCACTCGGAAACCTGCCACCCCAAGACTGGGAAAGTCGGACAAAAAAACGAATTTTTCGGGCTATTTTCTCTTTCTTTCCCAGTTACTGGGAAAGTCGGACAAGGGGGGGGTTACTCCCACTCGATGGTGCCGGGGGGCTTGCTGGTGACGTCAAGGGTTACTCGATTCACCTCGGTGACCTCATTGGTGATCCGGTTAGAGATTTTGGCAATTAGGTCATAGGGCAGGCGGGACCAGTCGGCGGTCATGGCGTCTTCGCTGGAAACGGGACGCAGCACAATCGGGTGGCCGTAAGTGCGCCCATCGCCCTGAACGCCAACACTACGAACGTCGGCTAAGAGCACGACGGGGAACTGCCACACATCGCGATCAAGGCCAGCTGCAGTCAGTTCCTCGCGGGCGATCAAGTCAGCTTTGCGCAGAATTTCCAACCGTTCTTCGTTGACGGCACCGATAATGCGAATGGCAAGTCCTGGTCCGGGAAACGGGTGGCGCCACACAATTTCCGGCGGTAGTCCCAGGTCAAGTCCCACCTGACGGACTTCGTCTTTAAAAAGCGTGCGCAATGGTTCGACAAGGGTGAACTCGAGGTCTTCGGGGAGACCGCCGACATTGTGGTGGCTCTTAATATTCGCGGTGCCCGATCCCCCGCCACTTTCAACAACGTCAGGGTAGAGCGTCCCTTGCACAAGGAATTCAACTTTGTGGCCCGTGCTACCAGCGCTTTCGACGACACCTGCTGCCGCGTGTTCAAAAACCCGGATAAATTCGCGGCCAATTATTTTGCGTTTCGTTTCGGGATCGGTGACGTCAGCGAGTGCGTCGAGGAACCGATTTTTTGCATCAACGACAACCAGTTTGATCCCGGTTGCGGCAACGTAATCGGTTTCCACCTGCTCGGCTTCGCCTGCGCGCAATAGCCCGTGGTCAACGAAGACGCATGTGAGTTGGTCGCCGACCGCTTTGTGGACGAGTGCTGCGGCAACGGCTGAATCAACACCGCCGGACAGTCCGCAGATCACTTCGGACTCACCAATTTGAGCAGCGATTTTGGCGACCTGTTCGTCGATTACATTGGACATGGTCCAGTTCTGATTGCACTGGGCTACGTTCAGCAGAAAATTTGAGAGTACTTTTTGCCCAAACTCTGAATGCAGAACTTCTGGGTGAAACTGCACGCCAGCGCGTGAGTTCACAATGTCTTCGAATCCTGCGACAGGGGCTCCAGAAGAAACAGCGCATACGCTGAAACCTTCCGGTGCAGAAGTGACCGCGTCGCCGTGACTCATCCAGACGGAAATATTTTCGGGGACATCGGAAAAAATCTTTGCAGTTGCTGTTGAAAGTTCCGTGCGTCCATACTCACTCGTGCCGGTGTGAGCGACCTCTCCACCAAGGGATTTAGCCATTAATTGAAAGCCATAGCAAATACCGAATACTGGAATTCCCAGCGCAAAAATTGCGGAGTCAAACTCTGGTGCTCCGTCTGCATACACACTTGAAGGGCCGCCGCTGAGAATAATTGCTGAGGGTGCTTTGGCCTGGACTTCACTGACAGTGATGCTGTGGGCGACAATTTCCGAAAAAATATTTACTTCTCGCACCCGCCGGGCAATCAGCTGCGCGTACTGAGCGCCGAAGTCGACAACGAGTACGGGGCCTTGCGGGGTGCGGGGCATTGTGCAAGCGTAGTAGCGCAATCAGACGAAGTAGCGTCGCGACCAACTCGGACTAGCTACTAAATGCGCCAAGGGCCAGAAATGCCAAAATAAGCAACAGGTAAATAAGTCCGCCGGCGAAAAATGTGAGAATCATGAATCGCCGAGCCATGCGGGAAGCAGCAGCTGCCCTTTCAAGATCGTTGTGTTCAATCAGATGTCGGGTCCTGAGTGCAAAAACAACCGCCACAACTCCTAACGGCAGAAAAAAGAGCGCTGCGCCCACGACAGCTGGAAATAAATAAGTCTTCGAGGTCGTGGTCACTGACTAACCATAATCTTTAAACCTACTGTGCCACCCTGCGGATTAAGTACCGCGCAAAGTGTCCGAAGGTAATTCCCCGAAACGATCGGCGTAATAGTGTGAAAATCGACCCATATGTGTGAAACCCCACCCGCCGGCTATTTCGGAAACCGTACGATCATGGTTCTCCTCTCGGCTCAAATCCTCACGCACACGTCTGAGCCTCACCTCGCGTAAATACTGAGTCGGGGAAAGCCCAATGTAGGACCGGATAACGCCGCGAGCTCGACCACACCCCACCAACTTCAGAGTCTTTTTCGAAAACAGTCACCGACCCTCCGAAATCCCGAAATCCCGAAATACCTTGGCACTGACTAATCCGGCGAAACCTGCTCCTACTACTGCAATATTTTTCACTTGAGGTTGGTTCATTGCGAAACTCCTATGTTTGACGTGGCCACACTCTAAAGTCCGCCACGAGGACTTCCTAGCCATTAAGCGCGCTCTCTATCCTGTTGGCGCAGTCAATTACCCGCCAATGTGAAATGGAATTTTTGGAACAAATGACCCTTTTCGCGAGTTTTTTTTTGAGAAACGACCTGCACGATTGTGATCTCGGTCATACAGTTTTCGCACGAGCACTTGTGAATTGATCACTAGCAGTGGCGAAAGGGGCCCCATGCAGCATATAAAGGTGAACGTCGACGGCACCACCTACCAAAAAGAAGTTGAACCTCGAACTCTCCTCGTTCATTTCTTGCGCAACGACATCGGCCGAGTCGGAACCGTGATCGGTTGCGACACCTCTAACTGCGGAGCGTGCACCGTCCTCGTTGACGGCGTCAGCATGAAGTCGTGCAGCATGTTGGCGGTTCAAGCCGACGGTACCGAGATCACCACGATTCAAGGTGTCTCAGACGGCAACGAATGGCACCCCGTGCAGGCTGCGTTTAAAGAGTGTCACGGCCTGCAGTGTGGTTACTGCACACCTGGAATGGTGATCAGTTCAATTGACCTTTTGAAAGAAAATCCCAATCCCACCGAAGCGGAAATCCGCGAGGGGCTGGAAGGAAATCTGTGCCGGTGCACCGGCTATCACAATATTGTTAAAAGCGTTCAGCACGCAGCCGAACTCATGCAAGGAGCAAAGTCATGACAGACGTAGTCGATATAACAACCGCACTCGGCCGACCGATCAAGCGGAAGGAAGACGCACGCCTGTTGCACGGCCAAACAAACTGGACCGACAACATTCAGCTCCCCGGCACGGTCCACATGGCGATTCTTCGCAGTCCATTTGCTCACGCCAAGATCACCAACCTGGATGTCAGCGGCGCCCTGGACATGCCCAATGTCATTGCCGCCTACGGCGCAGCCGAGCTCGGTGACCTCAACGTTTCTGTTCCCTGCGTGTGGCCTGTAACCGACGACATGGTTGCGCCTGAATTCGCGGTGCTGGCGAAAGACAAGGTCCGCATGGTCGGCGACGCCGTTGCAATAGTTTTGGCAACCGACGCTGTCAGTGCAGCTGACGCCCTCGAAGCGATTTCTGTTGATTACGAACCACTTTCCGCGGTTGTCAATATGGAAAGCGCGATCACAGAGAGTTCTCCCCTCGTCCACGACGATAAGGGAACCAACACCTGCTACGTCTACAACCTTGGCGGTGGATACGACGAAGCTGCGAAGAACGCTGACGTAGTGGTCAAGCGCCGGTTCATTAACCAGCGGCTTGTTCCAGCATTCATGGAACCCCGCAGCATCGTGGGTGCGCCCATGGGCATGAGTGACGAAATCACTCTGTGGTCCTCGACCCAGGTGCCCCATATCTTGCGACTCCTGCTCGCATTGGTCACCGGCGTTCCGGAGAACAACTTGCGCGTGGTCGCACCCGATGTGGGTGGTGGTTTCGGTGGGAAGCTGCAGATCTACCGCGAGGAAATTCTGGTAACGCAGCTTGCCCGCAAACTCGGTCGCCCAGTGAAGTGGACCGAAACCCGCAGTGAGGACATGGTGGCCACCCACCACGGCCGCGATCAGATTCAGGACATTGAGATCGCCGCGAAGTCCGACGGCACCCTCGTCGCACTCAAAGTCGATCTATTGGCCAACATGGGCGCGTATCTGCAAATCATTACGCCCGGTGTTCCGCTGCTCGGCATGTTCATGTACCCCGGCATTTACAAAATGGATGCCTACGACTTCAAGTGCACCGGAGTGTTCACAACGACAACACCAACGGACGCCTACCGTGGTGCCGGTCGCCCCGAAGCCACTTACGCAATCGAGCGGATCATTGACGAACTCGCAGCCGAGCTTGGCATGGAACCCATGGAGTTGCGTCAGAAGAACTGGATTAAGCACGAGGAGTTCCCCTACACAACAATTGCTGGGCTTACCTATGACACCGGCAATTACGAACTGGCAACAGCTCGCGCGCTGGAACTCTTCGACTACGACGGTTTGCGAGCCGAGCAAAAACAACGCCGCGACGCCGGCGACAAAGTTCAACTGGGAATCGGCATCTCCACTTTCACCGAAATGTGCGGGCTTGCACCCTCACGCACCCTCGGCGCCCTCAAGTATGTTGCCGGTGGTTGGGAACACTGCACGGTTCGGGTGTTGCCAACCGGCAAGGTCGAAGTGATTACGGGCACCTCGCCCCACGGTCAGGGCCACGAGACCGCTTGGAGCCAAATCGCTTCCAGCATTCTGGGTGTTCCGGTTGAGGACATTGAGGTGGTCCACAGTGACACCGGTCGCGCGCCCTACGGCATGGACACCTATGGCTCACGTTCCCTCGCGGTCGGTGGCCAGGCGATCAAGGCCGCCAGTGAACGGCTGGTGGAGAAGGCCAAGGTCATTGCGGCTCACCAACTTGAGTGCAGCATTAATGACCTGGATTACGTCAACGGCGTCTTCCAGGTTAAGGGTGACCCCGAAAAGGCCCAGCCCCTTGGAGCTGTTGCCTTCGAGGCCTTCACCGCTCACAATCTGCCCGACGGAGTTGAGCCAACCCTCAGCGCCGAAGCAACGATTGACCCGCAGGACTTCTCCTACCCGCACGGCACCCACCTTGCGGCAATGGAAGTTGACACCGAAACCGGCAAGGTCACGCTGCGTAAGTACGTCTGCGTTGACGACGTCGGTGTGCAGGTCAACCCCATGATCGTTGAAGGTCAAGTGCACGGTGGGTTAGCCCAAGGAACCGCGCAGGCGCTCTACGAAGGTGCTTTCTACGACGAAGAGGGGCAGCCGCTCAATGCGAACCTGTCCACCTACTTGATTCCAAGTGCACCGGACCTACCCTCATTTGTCACCGATACAACCGTCACTCCCTCAACGACAAACCCGTTGGGGACAAAGGGTGTTGGTGAAGCTGGGGCTATCGCTTCAACCCCAGCGATCATGAACGGAATCGTCGACGCCATCCGTCACCTAGGCGTAACAGACGTCCTGATGCCGGCAACTCCCATGACAGTGTGGAAAACAATCCAAGCCGCTCAAGGAGGCAAATAATGATTCCGGTCGCATTTGATTACATGAAAGCAACAACGGTTGAGGACGCACTTGCGGCTCTGGCCGAAGGCGGGGAAGACGCAAAGATCATGGGTGGTGGGCAGTCCCTCCTCCCCGTCCTGCGACTTCGGCTCAACGCGCCCTCGGTCGTAGTGGACTGTTCAAGCATTGACGAAATCAAGGGGATCAAAGACGAGGGCGACAAAATCGTGATCGGGGCGGGAACAACCCATCACGCGGTCATGAACAACCCGTCGGTCAAGTCCAGCCTCAAGATTTTGGCTGACGCAACCGCAAGTGTCGCTGACCCTCAGATCCGCCACCGCGGAACTCTGGGTGGCGCGCTGGCACACAGCGATCCCCGCGCAGACCAACCACCCGTGGCCTTGGCGCTGGACGCTGAGTTCACGATCGCAGGTCCGGCGGGAACCCGAACCGTTCCCGCCGTGGACTTCTTCCAAGGTCCCTTCGAAACTGCGGTAGGTCCCGACGAAATTCTGGTCAGCACCGCATTCCCCAAGCTTGACGGCTGGGGGGCTCACTACGAGAAGTTCCAGCGAACCGCTCAGGCGTGGAGCATTGTCGGAGTTGCAGCAACCGTCCGCATGGAAGGCGGCTCAATCGCCGAAGCAAAAATTGGTCTGACCAACGTGGGCGGAACCCCGGTGCGTGCAAGTGCTGTGGAAGCAGCTGTTGTGGGTGCAAGTTCACTGGCCGAAATCGAAGCGGCAGCGGCCTTAGCCTCGGACGGCCTTGAGCCATTTGCAGACGACGACGCTGACGTTGAGTTCAGATTGCACCTTGCTCGAGTGCTCACCGCTCGCGCAGTAGCAAGGGCAGCAGGTTTGTCGTAATTCAGACGAGAATTGAATCGGCTGGTGCTCCTAACGCCAGCCGATTCTTTTCATGATCCCCAACGAAGTTGTGAGCAAGTTCCCCCACTGTTCGTCGCGCAGCCCAAATGGCGGACCAAAGCCGAGGAAGTTTTGAGTCGCAATCGTTTGCGACTCGGTATATTGCACGATCCCCGCCACACCGTGCCGCCGTCCAAGCCCTGACGCACCAAAGCCGCCCATCGGTGAGCCAAGGGTTGACCAGGACGTTGCATAGCCTTCATTGATGTTGACCGTACCGGCGTGTAACTGCTGAGCAATCTGCATGGCTTTCTTTTTACTGCGGGAGATCACACTCGCATTGAGTCCGTATTCGGAGTCGTTGGCCAATTCGACTGCTTGGGCGTCGGTTGAATAGGAACTCACCGAAACAACTGGTCCAAAAGTCTCCTCGCGGCACACATTCATGTTTTCACCGACACCGGTGAGGATTGTCGGGGCGATTGTTGCGTTGCCCGTGAGCTCACCGCCAGCGTGAATTGTGGCGCCTTTTTCTTGGGCATCGGAAATAAAAGCCAGAACGCGCGCCGCGTGAATCTGACTAATGAGTGGGCCATAGGACCCGCCCCAGCCGACACTGCCTTGAAAGGTCATGGCCTTTGTTTTGCGAACAAATGCTTCCAAGAAATTACTCTCGATGCTCTCGTGAACATAAAGCCGCTCGATACTGACACACAACTGGCCGGTGTTACCAAAACACGCACGGGTTGCGATCTCGGCAGCTTTTTCAATATCGGCGTCCGCGCGAATGATCATGGCGTTCTTGCCACCGAGTTCAAGGGCTGAGCCAATGAGTCGCTCACCACACTGCGCGGCAACTATTCGACCAACTTTGGTTGAACCCGTGAACATCAAGAAATCAACTTGTTGTATCAGTGGCGATCCGAGTTTCGCACCGTCACCGGTCACAACTCCGAAGAGATCCTTGGGAAGTCCTGCTTGGTAGAGCAGGTCAATTACGTAGAGCGCGGTCACGCTGGTGAGTGGATCCGGTTTAAGAACGACACCGTTGCCAGCGAGAAGTGCAGGTATTGCATCGCTGACGGCCAAAGTAAGTGGGTAGTTCCAAGGAGCAATAATTCCAACAACACCAAGGGGAACGTGGCGTTCAATCGCACTGATAAGGAGAGGGAAAGCACCCGGATGCTTGCGGTCCTTGAGAGCACCAAGGTGGCGTGCGTAGTAGCGTGCGTTGAGGGTTACGTCAAGGAGTTCCTCGTTTGCATCACGCCTTGGCTTGCCGGTCTCCCACTGGATAAGGTCAAGAAGTTCGTCTTTATTGGAGAGCACCAGGTCGTGAAAGCGCAGCATTACCCGTGCGCGGTCGCGAAGGGATCGCTTAGCCCAATCAACCTGAGCAGTCCTTGCAGCGAGCACCGCACTCGCAATGTCTGCCTCACTGGAGAGCTCCAGGGCGTACAACTCTCCCCCATATGGCGAAGTAATCGTGATCCACTCACCGGTTGTGTTGGTAGCAAGTCCGCTCACACGAGCGAAGTAGTCCAGCTTTTCGAGCGTCCCCGTTCTGTTGTTCACCGTTAGGACACGATCATGTCAACGCGTTGGAATTCTTTGAGGTCGCTGTAACCGGTTGTCGCCATTGCTTTGCGCAACGCGCCAACAAGGTTCATGGTTCCGTCACCCGTTGTTGCTGGCCCGTTGAGAATCTGGTCGAGCGTGCCGACCTGTTTCATTTGGTGTCGTTCACCTCGGGGCAGGGTTGCGTGCCAAGCTTCCGAACCCCAATGGGTTCCACCACCGGGTGAGTCGGTGCCGCGGGAAAGGACCGAGCCGATCATGGCCGCGTCTGCTCCGCAAGCAAATGCTTTGACAATGTCTCCGCTGTTACCCATTGAGCCGTCGGCTATTACGTGCACATAGCGGCCACCTGATTCGTCGAGGTAGTCACGGCGAGCTGAAGCAACGTCCGCGATCGCTGTCGCCATGGGGACTCGCACTCCTAGGACGTCGGCGGTGGTGTGTGCAGAACCGCCGCCAAAACCAACGAGCACCCCGGCAGCACCAGTACGCATCAGGTGCAGGGCGGCTTGCGCGGTTGCGCAACCACCAACGATCACCGGAATGTCAAGGTCGTGGATAAAACTTTTCAGGTTCAAAGGCTCACCGGAATCAGTGACGTGTTCAGCCGAGACGGTGGTCCCGCGTACCACCAGGATTTCGGCTCCACTCGCCGCTGCGATTGGTGCGAGTTCTGTTGTCCTTTGAGGTGACACCGCGACCGAGACTGTAATCCCGCTTTCCTTGAGCTGCGCAATCCGGTTCTTGATCAAATCTACGTCAACGGGCTTTGCTGCATAGAGCCGCTGCAGCAATGCTGTTGCCTGCTCGGCGTCGACGTTGGCGATCTCGCGAAGGTAGATCGCGGGGTCTTCATAGCGTCCCCAGAGTCCCTCTAGGTTCAACACGGCTAACGCGCCATTTCGTGAAATCGAAACAGCGCTCTCGGGCGAAACGACCGAGTCCATGGGGGCTGCTATAAACGGTGTTTCGAATTTATAAGCGTCAATGCTCCACGCGGTGGAGACTTCTGAGGCGTCGCGGGTTCGCCGCTGGGGCGCGATCGCTACTTGTTCGAATGAGTAACCCGCTCGGGCTGACTTTGTTCCGCCAATTACTACTTCAACCATAATTATCGCCCCGTGTAGTTTGGTGCTTCGATTGTCATTTGGATGTCATGCGGATGACTCTCACGAAGTCCGGCCGCGGTGATTTGCACTAGGCGACCTTTCTCGCCCAGTTCCACCATGGTCTGTGCGCCCGCGTAACCCATTGCGGCTCGCAGCCCACCCACTAACTGGTGCGCCACCGCCTCAAGTGGACCGCGGTAGGAAACCATGCCTTCAATGCCTTCGGGGACCAGTTTGTCGTCGCTCAAAACGTCGTCTTGAAAGTAACGATCCTTTGAGAAAGACCGAGCTTCCCCGCGACTTTGCATGGCACCGAGGGAACCCATGCCGCGATAGGACTTGAACTGCTTTCCGTTGACAAATACGACGTCTCCGGGTGCCTCTTCGCAGCCGGCGAGAAGTGATCCCAACATGACAGTGTTCGCTCCGGCAACAATTGCTTTAGCGATGTCACCGCTGTACTGAATACCACCGTCGGCAATGACCGGAACTCCTGCTGCATGGGCAACCGACGCGGCTTCTTCGATTGCGGTGATTTGTGGAACACCAACACCGGCAACGACCCTGGTAGTGCAAATTGAACCGGGGCCGACTCCAACTTTGACACCGTCTGCACCCGCGTCAATGAGTGCCTGGGCGCCTTCACGCGTGGCGATATTTCCGCCGACAACGTCAACGTTAAATTCCTTTTTTACGCGGGAGACCATTGCTAGAACCGCGCGCGAGTGGCCGTGGGCTGTGTCTACGGTCAAAAAGTCAACGCCTGCAGCAACCAGTGCTGTCGCCCGCTTGAAAGAGTCGTCACCGACGCCAATTGCGGCGCCAACAATAAGTCGGCCCAATGCATCCTTGGAGGCATGCGGGTACTTATCGGTTTTGACAAAATCTTTGACGGTAAACAGCCCCCGAAGTTTTCCATCAGAATCAACTAGCGGGAGTTTCTCTACTTTTTTCGTTGCCAATAGATTCAACGCGTCAATTGGGTCGACCCCGAAAGGTGCGCTCACCAGCGGCATAGGGGTCATGACTTCGCTGACTCGGCGTGACATGTCCTCTTCAAAACGCATATCCCGGTTGGTCACAATTCCTACGAGGATCCCGTTCGGGTCGACAACAGGAACGCCGCTGATTCGGTAGCGGCCGCAGAGTTGATCAACGTGGGCCAAAGAATCTGTTGGCAAACACGTGATCGGGTCGTGAACCATGCCCGCTTCGCTGCGTTTGACCAGATCAACCTGCGCGGCCTGAGCCTCAATGGACAGGTTTCGGTGCAGAACGCCGACACCACCTTGGCGGGCCATCGAGATTGCCATGCGGGCCTCGGTGACGGTGTCCATTGCGCTAGAAACCAAGGGCATTTTGATCGAGATATTCCTGGTGACCTGGGCTGAAGTGTCCACTTCGCTCGGTACGACGTCTGAGATTCCGGGCAAAAGCAGGACGTCGTCAAAGGTCAGTCCAAGGAATGCAACCTTGCTTGTCGGCGGAACCATGGGGCCTCCTTGTGGTGAAAACCCTAGGCTAGTCGGCCGCAACTTCACTCATGAGCGCGACCGCGGACGCCAAGCTCTGTGCAACATGAACATGTGCCGGTGGAGCATTGCGCCAACCCGGACCGCCAATCACAATTCGTGGGTTAGGACGGATCGAAGGTAGGTCAGCCAGCCGGGAAGCGTCGGCATTACCGTCAATCTGGGACCACAGGAAAACACCGCGTGGGCCGGTGCGTGAAATCACGTCACCCAGGTTTTCAAGGGGCATCCCGCCACCAAGATGCACGAACCCCACTCCCGCTTCGGCCAAGCCAGCGGCCACTGCCCAAAGTGTTAATTGGTGGTCGTCTCCAGCGACGGATCCGAGCAGGACCGTTCCCGTTGTGACTTGTGTGCTGGTGTTAAATGCGTGTCGGGAAAATTCAACTTGAATTGCGGTTGAAAGCACATGCTCTACTTCAATCCCGCATTGGCGAATCTCCCACATTTCGCCAACACTTTTTAGAATCGGTATCAGCAACTCATTCCACGTTGATATAACCCCGATTTCGTGGAGAGACTCAGAAATTATCGATGCGCACCCGGCCTGGTCAAGGGCACTTGCGGACTTGGCAAGCCCCCGAGCTCTTCGGTCACAGCCAGGGGTGGCGATAACGTTTCCGCCACCGCTACGTCCCACTGGCAGCGTTGTTTCAGTAGCGCCCAGATCCGCTAGTGACTCAGTTCCAGAGAATTCTCGCGCTAACGCGGCTGCGGCAGCTTGCGCTGGTGAGTTGCCCGCCCGGACTAGCGCCGACATGTAGTCCAACCGAGCTAGGTCCACGTGTGAATATCGACGGTGGGTACCACCGTCACGCTGACTTGGCCCCAGGCCATAACGTCGATCCCAGGTGCGCAATGTGGCTGGCGCAACCCCGAGACGTCGAGCTGCAACGGCAACACTCACGCTGAGCTCCCCCGCAACTTCCTGCGAAGGGGTTGCAGTTGTTCTGGACACCGGCCAAGTGTGGGGCATAGAACGACATCGCGCATCTTGTGACACACTTCACAGGAAAATAAATTGACCAACCTATGAAACGATTTGTAATATTCCGTTATTGCATAGCGCACCCCCGCAGTGCTTAACGACCCAGAGGAGTCACCATGGCTGACGTATCCCGTCTCCCCGGCCCCAACGCCGACACTTGGGACTGGCAACTAATCGGTCTTTGTCGTGGCGAAGACCCCAACACGTTCTTCCACCCCGAAGGTGAACGCGGCCCAGCTCGAGTTAATCGAGACACCGCCGCCAAGGCGATCTGTGGAGCCTGCCCGGTCAAGGTGCAGTGCGCCCAACACGCTCTTGCCGTTCGTGAGCCCTATGGAGTCTGGGGCGGTCTCACCGAGGACGAGCGGGAGGAAATTTACGCCGGCCGCCTCAGGGCAGATACTGCCGTAGGCAGTGAAATCAACGTGGCACCACTCGGTTTCCCAGCACAAATTGCGACGGCTTCTTAAATCAATAGCTTGTAACGTTAAAGGGCGGGGCTGCTATAGCAGCCCCGCCCTTTAACACACTTATATCGCTTGACCTACATCAACTTGACGTATATCAACTTGACCTTTAACGCTTAGTGCGCGTGACCGTGGTGGCCGTGACCGTGACCAGCCTCTTCCTCTTCTTCAGCCGGCTTCTCCACAACAAGGACCTCCGTGGTGAGGAGCATTGCGGCAATCGAAGCAGCATTTTGCAGTGCCGAGCGGGTTACCTTGACCGGGTCAATAACACCTTGGGCGATTAGATCACCGTATTCACCTGTTGCGGCGTTGAGGCCGTGGCCGGCTGGCATCCCAGCAACCTGGGCGACAACAACGTAGCCGTGCTCGCCCGCGTTTTCAGCGATCCAGCGAAGTGGTTCAGAGGTGGACTTGCGCACGATTGCAACGCCTGTTGCTTCGTCGCCAGTCTTGCCCAAGTTTCCATCAAGTACCTTTGCGGCCTGCACGAGTGCCGTGCCGCCACCGGAAACAATTCCTTCTTCGATTGCAGCCCGGGTTGCCGAGACTGCGTCTTCGATCCGGTGCTTCTTTTCCTTGAGCTCGACTTCGGTGTGACCGCCAACCTTGATGACAACAACGCCGCCAACGATCTTGGCCAATCGCTCCTGTAGCTTTTCGCGATCCCAGTCAGAGTCGCTCCGCTCGATTTCACTCTTGATCTGAGCAACCCGATCAGAGACAGCTTCGGCACTGCCACCACCGTCAACAACCGTGGTGTTGTCCTTTGTGACAACAACTCGACGCGCGGTGCCGAGCACTTCGAGCCCGACCTGGTCGAGCTTGAGACCGATATCAGCAGAAATAACCTGAGCTCCTGTCAGGACCGCGAGGTCTTCCAGGATTGCCTTACGGCGGTCCCCGAATGCAGGTGCCTTGACCGAACATGAGGCAAATGTTCCGCGGATTCGGTTTACAACCAAGGTAGAAAGTGCTTCACCGTCAACGTCTTCAGCGATAATTAACAGGGGCTTGCCGGTTTCCACGACCTTCTCCACAAGCGGCAGGATCTCAGCGACCGAGGACACCTTGCCCTGGACCAACAGGATGCGTGGGTCGTCAAGGACTGCTTCCATGCTTTCTTGGTCGGTGACAAAGTAGGGCGAGATATAGCCCTTGTCGAACTGCATCCCTTCGGTGAATTCCATTTCCATTGCGGTGGTGCTGGATTCTTCAACGGAGATAACGCCGTCTTTGCCGACCTTGTCAAATGCATCAGCGATTAGTTCCCCAATTTCGCGATCCTGGGAAGAAATGGCGGCAACATTGGTGATTTCGTCTTTGCCGGAGACTTCACGGGCCATGCGGGCTAATTCGTCGGTGACCGCTGCAACGCCTGCATCCATGCCGCGCTTGATCGCCATTGGAGCGGCGCCAGCAGCAACCTGCTTTAAACCTTCGGTCACCATGGCTTGTGCCAGAACGGTTGCCGTGGTAGTTCCATCGCCTGCGACGTCGTTGGTCTTGGTAGCAACTTCTTTTGCCAGTTGCGCTCCCATGTTTTCATAGGGATCTTCAAGTTCAATCTCGCGCGCGATTGTCACACCGTCGTTGGTGATTGTGGGTGCTCCCCATTTCTTGTCAATCACAACGTTGCGTCCCTTGGGGCCGATCGTTACGCGCACTGCGTCTGCGAGTGCGTTGACACCGCGCTCAAGGCTGCGGCGGGCTTCTTCATCGAATTCAAGAATCTTTGACATGTGTTAATTCCTCAGTTAGCTGATTGAGTGTTCACAATTACGTGCGGATCGAACAGAATCGGGTGGCATCTTGTCGTGAGCCCCGCGGCTCCCGAAGGATTCGCGGGGCTCAACGAAACAAGATGTGTGCGCATGAGAACGAAGTTCTCAGAATTGCTGGTGAAATTTACTTTTCAACGATTGCAAGTACGTCGCGTGCTGAAAGCAACAGGTATTCCTGTCCGTCGTACTTCACTTCGGTGCCGCCGTACTTGCTGTAAATGACAACGTCGCCAACCTTGATGTCCAAGGGAATGCGCTTGTCACCGTCTTCGTCGAAACGACCTGGACCAACCGCGAGGACCTGGCCTTCTTGGGGCTTTTCCTTCGCGGTGTCTGGGATAACAAGTCCCGAGGCGGTTGTTTGCTCCGCTTCGAGGGTTTGTACCAAAATGCGATCTTCTAGGGGCTTAATGGAAACCGACACGGTTTATTCCTCCGGCTCGTGGGCGACAGTTATGTATAACTGGCGCGACTAACGAATAATTGGTCTTGAAGTTAGCACTCACATAGCGAGAGTGCCAAAGCAAAGGTTACGCAAGAGTTAGCACTCTGTCAAACCGAGTGCCAGCCAAAATACCCGCACGCCCCTGGGCTACCCCTAGGCTTGCCGCATGAGCAACCTCCCCGACCAGACGCTCATCCGCTCAGCGGCACGCAAGTTAGCCATATCAGGAGCCCAAGAAATTTCGGTCATTACTGAACTTCGCTCCCAAGGGCACGACCCCGAACTAGTCCGCATGGCGATTGAACAAGCGCAACTTCGATTAAAAGCCGCCAACGCCTGGGGGCCGAGTGGATCAAGTCGCGAGAAATGGTTTTTCACTAGGGATGGTCTCGAGCAAGCCAGCCACCCTCTTGTCGCCCAACTTCACGCCGACGTAATCGCTCAAGGCGACTTCACCCAGGTCGTGGACTTAACCGCGGGGTTGGGCAGTGACAGCGCCGCATTCATTGAAGCCGGATTAGGCACCACGAGTGTTGAGCAGGAGGTCAGAACGGCCGAACTGCTTGCGGCCAACCTTCCCAATGCCCAAGTGATAGTGGGCGACTGCACCGAATTCGACGAGCACAAATGGGAACCAGAAACAACGGCAATTTTTGTGGACCCGGCTCGTAGAACGGGTACGCGATCACCTGATGGAAGCAGGGCGCTGCCTGAACGCGATCCCCAACGCTGGTCTCCCCCACTTACGTTCGTCACCGACCTCGCGGATACGTTTTCGGTTTTTATGAAAGCTGCGCCCGCTTTCACCCCGCCTGAAGGTTGGGCCAGTTTTATCGTGAGCCTGGACGGATCACTCATCGAAATTTTCACAACCAATGCGGCCCGTGGCACCTACGCCGTCATGATCGATTCGCACAACGAAAGCGCGCACGTAATTGCCCGCGAAGAAGAAACCGAGCATTCGATTTTTTCAGCACCCAAGGCGCGCGGTGAGAATTTACTTGACGAAGGAAAAGGGTTTCTCTATGAACTTGACCCAGCAATCACCCGCGCGGAACTATCCCTGCAGGTGGCCGACGAGCTTGGGCTCACGCCCGTCGGCGAAAAAGGATTGTGGCTCTACGGCCTTGAATCTCTGTCCATGAACGGGGCCCGCAGTTACCAAATCCACGACACTTTCGACGTCAAAGACATAAAGGCACGTACACATCACACGCCCGGAATTGCGTTGAAAACAAAGGACGGACGCCGAGAAATCAAAGACCTGCGCAAGGAGTGTGGCAAGCCCGACCACAATGAGTGGGCGGTTGTGATTCTCGGTTCAGGTTCTAGCGAGAAGGCTGTGTTAGTCCGGCGCGCTTCGTGAGTATCGCGGGGATGCTATTGATCCTGGGTAAGTAGTCATCTAAGTTTGCCGGCTCCAAACCTGCCTCCCGAATCTTTTTAACAGCAAGTTTCAAGTCTTTTTTCAACGTGTTCGTGAAGTGCATCAAGACAATGGAGCCGGGTCGAAGTTTCTGGTCTGCATAGGAAATCTTTCCGTTGTTAACCGAAGCGTCCCACATAACTATTTGCTGGATCCCGCACTTCTCACCCATTTTCCGAACAGCTTGGGAATCTTGCGCAGCGCCATATGGTGGGCGTAGCATCCAGGGGTACCAGTCGTACTTTTTCGCGAATCGTTTTTGCACGTAACAAATTTCGTGATCGAGGTCCGTTGACTTTTTGGCAAATGACGCGTGGGTAGCTGAGTGATTCTGAACCGATCCCCACTTGCTAATCCGATTGAAATACTTCTTCGAGTCTTTGATCGTCCACGAGGAGAGAAAGGAAGTCACCGGTAGTTGATTCGCCTGGACATAAGCCAAGGCGTTCTCAGGCTTGTAGATCCCGTCGTCGATCGTGATGAATGCGACCTTGTCTTTTGTCTTGATTCGATACACAGACTTGGGAATCTTGGGAGTGTCTCGGGCCGACACGGATGTGTCCGGGTTGTTTTCAGCCGAGGCTGAACTGATCTGTGCACCCATCACAGCAGAGAAAATCAACGCACTTGCGGCAAAAGTTGCAACAAAACGACGCATTTTCCCTCCAACCACGCTCATTAGAATTAACTCCCGTGACAAGAGTTTAACCCCAAAAGTGGATTTAATGCCAACCCCGCAGTGACTTGGTCTCTAAAACACGGTTTCGCAGACCTGTGGTTCTTTAAAAGAAAACTTCACTCACGGGCAAAGTCGACGTAGCGGGGAAATCAACCGGCGATGGTGCTCCGCCTATTCGCACCAAGTGCGAGCCTAAAGCTGCAACCATTGCTCCGTTATCCGTGCACAGTCCTGGACTTGGAACTCGAAGTTCGATTCCGGCCTCAGCGCAGCGCTCGGCAGCAAGCGTGCGCAATCTCGAGTTGGCTGCAACTCCCCCGGCTATGACAAGGTGCGGGGCATTCTGATTAACAGCCGCAGCGATTGCCTTGCTGGTCAAAATATCTGCGATCGCTTCCTGAACTGATGCGGCAACATTTGGCACTGAAATCGTGTTGCCTAAACGCTGCTGTTCCTTCACCCAGCGGGCGACCGCTGTCTTGAGCCCTGAGAAGGAAAAGTTGAAGGCGTGGACCGGGTCAGTCCGCAGGGCGCGAGGGAAGTCGATTGCGTGGCGATCACCGCTTTGCGCCGCTTCGTCGATCATGGGTCCACCGGGGAAAGGCAAACCCAGTAGGCGCGCGACTTTGTCGAACGCTTCACCTGCGGCGTCATCGAGGGTTTGCCCCAATGACTCAAAATCGCCACCGGAAACCTTGATTAAAGATGAATGCCCTCCAGAAACCAGCAAGCCAATCACCGGTTCGGGGAGCGGTCCGTGTTCGAGTTCATCCACCATCACGTGGGCTGCCAGGTGGTTAACACCGTACATTGGTTTACCCAAACCCAATGCCAATGCTTTGGCCGAAGCGACGCCAACAATTAAGGCGCCAACTAGACCTGGACCAGCGGTTACCGCGATGGCGTCAATGTCGCGAAGGCTTACCCCGGCTTGGTCACACGCAAGGTCAATCGTTGGGAGTATCGCTTCTAGGTGAGCGCGGCTCGCGATCTCGGGGACAACCCCACCAAAGCGCGCATGCAGGTCAACGCTGGATGCCAATGCATTTGAGAGGAGTTCACGGCCCCGAACAATACCGATCCCTGTTTCATCACACGACGTTTCAATTCCAAGAATCAAGGGTTCAGATGAATTCATGGGCGTGCATCCCGTTCGTCGCGGCGCAGAATCACAGCGTCGCCTCCGTCTGGGTAGTAATTCCTTCGCTTATTAATCTCCTTAAAACCAAATGAGGAATACAAAGCAATGGCGCTCACATTGTCACTACGCACCTCAAGGAAAATATAGGTCACTTTCATTTCTATTGAGAGGTCAACCAAGTGGGTCAAGAGTTTGCGACCGATCCCCTGTTCCTGAAACGCCTGTCCCACCGCAATTGTTTGGACGTCAGCATCACTGCCAGAAATACTCAACCCCGCGTAACCTGCGATCACCCCGTCACGTTCAACAACGAAGTAGTGGTTATGCAGTTGCGCCAGCTCCCGCCACCACTGATCCGTTGACCACGAATCGTGCGGGAACAACTCTCGTTCAAGGTGATCAACTTGTGCAATATCCCACCAGCGCATTTTTCGAATCTGCACTGTTGGGGCGCTCACAAGACCGCCGCCGAACTTGGTAGTGCATCAGCCTCACGCAAATACATGGGTGCCACGCCAACAGGCTGACCATGTTCGGCACATGCTGCAATATCAATTGCGTGCGGGAGCACGTCGGTGATCAACTCAATCCCCAACTCACGTGCACGGTCTTCAACCACACCGGTCAAGTCAACGCTGGGGCCGGTAAGCCTGTCACCGTCAAGGTCAAACCTTGCCCAGTAGAACTCCTTGCGACGGGCGTCGGTTGCCACCATGAACTCACGCTCAGATTGAACTCGCCCGTCCCGAATCACAGCATGCGCAACAGCATCAAGTGAGCAAACACCAACAATGGGAACCGACCAAGCCGCAGAAAGTCCCTGGGCAAAAGCAATCCCCACCCGCAGGCCGGTGTAAGGACCTGGCCCAACACCGCATGCGATCAACTCGGGTAAGTCGTCCGGATTGCAGTCCAATTGAGTGAATAACGTTCCGATCGCTTCAACGTGACCACGGGGATCGGTGTGACTAGCCGTGGCTACAACAACACCTGATTCAACAATTGCCAATGAACTTAAGGCGGTTGAGGTGTCCACGGCGAGAATTTTCATGCCAGCACCGATTCGATCCGGGCTAAGAACGACTCCGCTGTCGGCGTGTGCACGGTGAACTCGAGTTCCCGTTCATTCTCAAGTTCGGAATTGATTTTCATTTCTACAACGTTCTCGCCGAATTCCCCAGCCCAAGGGGCACCCCACTCAACCAGCGTCAACGAATTCTCAGCATCGATCTCTGACCACAGGTCAAGGAGTTGATCAACCGTCGTAATTCGGTACACGTCTAGGTGCAGCAAACCTAATGAGATGGAGGGCGGGTAGGACTTGCTCATAACAAAAGTAGGGCTGGTTATTAACTCGGTGATCCCAAGTCCTCGAGCTACACCTTGAGCAAAAGTAGTCTTACCCGCTCCGAGTTCACCGGTCAGAATCAAGACGTCACCACCTTGGGCGATCGCGGCAATTGATTCACCCAATGCCTGCATTGCTTCGGGCGAGTCAATTTGCATTGTGGTCGAGTCTTTCGATCACTCGGTCAACGAAACCGGTGAGAAGTTCATTAACTTCTACGTGTCGTTCGAGGGTAACCATGTGACCACTTTCGGCGAGGACCACAAACTCAGCCCCCGGAACACGATCAATGATCGCTTCACTGAGCTCAGGTGGTGTTAGTCGGTCGGCCTCACCGACCACCACCAGGGTTTCAACCTGCTGGAGTGGTTCAAGGGAATCGAGCTTGTCGTGTTCATAAATATTGGGAAGGAAGTCAACCAAAATATTGAAATTAGTTGAAGAAACCATGTCGGCCACAAACTCACCTGCATGAATTGGTGCAACGGAGCCAAATGAGTAAAGCCGTGTAATCAGTAACCCCAAGTCGGTTTTGCTCCAACGTGAATGTGACAGCGCGGTTCCACCGCGAGCCAGAATTGAAGCAACCCCGGGAACCAAACCTTGAACAACCTTTGAGATTGGTGCCGGTAAGCCAAGTGTGGAATCTGCAACGGAACTTGCCGCACTGGAAATCAAAACCACCCCCGCGATCTGGTTGCCGAAAAGCTCGGGGTGCTGCTCCACCAGGGCCAGGATCGACATGCCGCCCATTGAATGACCGATCAAGATCAAGGTGTCTTCGGGTGCAACCTGATTGATCACCGAGAACAGGTCGCGTCCGAGTTGATCCAGACTGTGATCACGCTGTTCCGCGTCGGAGACATATGTTGACTCGCCATGACCACGCTGGTCATAGAAAACTAAAGTCGCGCGATCACGCAATGCGAGCCGCTGGTAGTACCAAGAGTTTCGATTGAGCGCGAAGCCGTGCGGCATCACAATTGTGACTTGGGACTCCGGGAGTCTGTCGACCTCACCCGCGAGCACCGCCCCGTCTGAGGTAAAGACCTCAAATGGTTCACCATGCAGTGAATAGAACTCTGCTAAGTCAACGTCACCGTCCGGTGTTGCGCTAAAACGCATAACGAGCCGTTCGGCTGCAGCACCCGCGGCTGCGCCAAGTGCCACAGCGCCAAGGGAAAGTGCGGCTCGGCCTGCCGCCTTACCGAAATCAACAGCCACTTGCTCGCTTCACCACCTTTACCTAAATGAACCTTTACCTAAATGAATAAGAATCAAACTACCAATGGAACTAGTTGGTCACACGTGAACCCGCGGTACTCGAGTTCCTAACCGGGTAACGACTTCATAGCCGATACTTCCGCTGGCAACTCCCCACGAATCTGCCGTCATTTCACCGTGGGCGCCAGGGCCGAAAACATGCACCTCGCTGCCCGCAACAATGCCAAAATCACAATCGGTGAGATCAACTACAAATCGGTCCATTGCGATTGTTCCCACCTGGGCCACTAGCTCACCCCCAATCGCAACACCCACCTTGTTGCTGGCGCTTCGTGGAATTCCGTCGGCATAGCCCAAGGGAACTAAACCAAGGACCGAGTCGCGCGCTGCCTTCCAAGTATGCGAGTAGGAAACCCCTGCACCGGTAGCCGCGGATTTGACCGAACTCAAATGTGCAACAACGCTCATGGCGGGCACCAGTCCCAATGCCGCAGCACTTTCGCGTTGAGTGTTCGGGGAAAGCCCATAGATCCCAATCCCTACCCGAACGAGGTTGTACCGAGAGTCGCTGTGCCATAGAGCACCTGCCGTATTGGCAAGGTGGACAACTTCAGGTTCAATCCCAACGGATGCAAATTGCCCAAGCGCCAATTCAAAAACTGCTCGTTGGGCAGCCACTGAATCTGCGGCAATCGCGGTGTCCTCGTGATCGGCGCTGGCCAAGTGACTCCATACTCCACGAACGCAAATAACACCTTGCGCGATCAACACGAGTAACTCTTCAAGAAGGGATCCCAGCTCCTGAAGTGGCAAACCATTACGGCTAAGCCCAGTATCAATTTTCACGTGCACATTCGCGCTGACTCCATGAACATGAGCAGCAGAGGAAATCTCTCGTAATTCCCGTGAACTCGACACGGACATATCGACTCCAGCAGCAACACATGCAGCAATATCGGGTTCACCTGGGGTGCTTAGCCAACACAGCAGCTTGCCGGTGTCCCCTCCAGCGCGAAGTGCGAGTGCCTCCGAGGGCAAGGCAACACCGAGCCAAGCAACCCCGTGTTCACGCAGCAGTGGCGCAATAACGTCAACACCGTGCCCGTAGGCGTCTGCCTTAACAACGGCCATGGTGTCAACCCCTGCTATTGCACGAACAGTGTCATAGTTGCGAAGAATGGCTTCGCCGCTGATATTGGCCCACGCACGTGCACCGGCATTAGACATACCCACATTAGACATGACGCATCACTTCACCAACCATGTTGCCGATATCAGTTGCAGTGGGATTCGCATCGGCTAACTGTGCAATCCGCCCAGCCCTTGAGTGGATCCAGACACCCCCTGCCACGAGTGCGACCGCATCGACACGTTCTGGGTCACTGCCGGCAAGGAGCCCACCAATAATCCCGGTCAATACGTCACCCGACCCGGCAGTGCCCAATTCAGGGCTGGCCTCAATGTCTACAAATGCGGTGCCGCTTGGACCAACAACCAAGGTGCGTGGGCCTTTAGCAACAACAATTGCATTTAATTCGCTCGCGGCGGCCCGCACGCAGTCCAGGTCAAAACACGAAAACTTTGGAAATAGTCCGCGGAATTCACCAATATGCGGGGTAATCACACTGACCCCGGATCGCGTTGCAAGGGCCGCACGCAAGGAAGCAGAACCTGCAATCGCGCTCAACGCACCCGCATCAAGGACCAGCGGGAGGGAACCACCAAGCACTGATGCCAGAAAAACGCTCTCGTGTTCAGTGCCTGAAAAACCAGGTCCAACAGCCCAGCCGGAAATTCGTGGTGAATCCGAATCAACGGCAACAACCTGGGGGAAGGAATCAAGGACAAGTTCACGCTCAACGAAACCTTCACGCAGCATGACCATGCCAACACCCGCGTGCTGCGCACCCAACACCGTGAGCAGTGCGGCACCGGGGTATGCAGCCGAGCCAGCAGCAATCCCAACGACTCCTCGTGAGTATTTATAGGAATCAAAGTCCAGTGAAGGTACCAATTCGGCGACTTCCGCCTCGCCCAAGATCTGCATAACGGGTTCGGTGTCAAATTGCAGGCTTAGGTCAACAACTTCAATCGCGCCGGCAAACTCCGCACCGGGTGTTAACACGAGTCCAGGCTTAAGCGCACCAAATGTAAAAGTAACGTCCGCGTGAACGCACAACTCCGGCTCACACTCCCCCGTGTCCGCGTTCACCCCACTGGGAATGTCAACCGCGACAACTATCGGAGACTGATTAATTGCCAGCGCAATTTCGGTGTCAACGCCACGGGAGCTACCAAGCCCAGCAATCCCGTCGACCACGAGATCAAATTCACCCACGGGGGAATCGACAACCCGACCACCGGCGGCAACACAAGCCGCGAGTCCGTCAACATGGCACACCCCTGGAACAACGAGGAAAACCTCAACCCGCACACCGCGCCTGGCAAGCAGCGCCCCGGCAAAAAGTGCGTCTCCCCCGTTATTCCCTGGACCTGCGACAACCAACACCGAAGTTCCGTACACAAGGCCAAAGGTGTCACTCAACAATTTCACGCAACCCACACCCAAAGCAAATGCCGCCCGCTGCATAAGAGCTCCGGGGGGTGTGACCAGAAAGGCCTGCTCCTCGGCTGCACGAATTTGCTCCACGCTGTAAACAGGTAGACCGAATTCTCGAGAAGTTTCCTGCACTGAACTACTCAACCGTTACGGACTTGGCAAGATTTCGAGGCTGGTCAACGTCATAGCCTTTTTCAGTTGCCATTTCGATTGCGAAAATCTGCAACGGTACAACTGCCACCAGGGGTTGCATCAAAGTTGGTACGGCGGGGATTCGGATCACGTGGTCGGCGAAGGGAACAATGCTTTCATCGCCTTCTTCTGCGATTGCAATCACTTGCGCGCCACGGGCACGAACCTCCTGAACATTGGACACGATTTTGTCGTGCAGCAGCGCCCTTCCTTGAGGAGAGGGCACGATCACGATCACGGGTGTTCCTTCTTCAATCAAAGCAATTGGTCCGTGCTTGAGTTCACCTGCGGGGAAACCCTCGGCGTGCATGTAGGCCAACTCTTTGAGTTTAAGTGCACCTTCCAGGGCCACCGGGTAGCCAACGTGACGACCAAGGAAAAGCACAAGTTTTGCCGAAGAAAGGGATCGAGCCAATTCACGCACAGGTTCGGCGGTGTCTAACACCAGGTCAACCTGCCGCGGCATGTCACCGAGGTCGGTGAGGATCGAACGAATTTCGTCTTCGAACATTGCGCCACGAACCTGGGCCAGGAACAATCCGACCAGATAGGTCGCGGTGATTTGAGTGAGGAACGCCTTCGTGCTGGCCACCGCGATTTCAGGTCCGGCGTAGGTGTAGATCACTGCGTCAGACTCACGCGGAATTGTTGAACCAACAGTGTTACAAATCGCAAGCGTGAGCGCTCCCTGTGTTTTCGCGTAACGCAGTGCCATCAAGGTGTCCATGGTTTCCCCGGATTGTGAAATCGCGATCACGAGTGAGTCTGGGCCGACGATTGGATCGCGGTAACGAAACTCACTGGCCAACTCAACGTCAACAGGCAAATGCGTCCAGTGCTCAATTGCATATTTCGCGACCATGCCAGCGTAGGCGGCTGTTCCACACGCAACGACAATCACTTTATTAATGTGCTGTAGCAACACCGGATCGATGCTGAGCTCGTCAAGTTTGATTCGGTAACTCTCGTCAATGCGACCAAGGAGCGAGTCAGCAACAGCTTTAGGTTGCTCAGAAATTTCCTTTTGCATGAACCACTCGAAGCCGCCTTTTTCCGCCGAGGACGCATCCCAATCAATTGTGAACGGTTTTGCTTCAACCACGTTTCCAGAAAAGTCGGTTACGACAACCGAATCGGCTTTCATGATCACGATTTGATCTTGTCCAAGTTCCAAAGCGGAGCGAGTATGTTCAACAAATGCGCTGACATCGGAAGCTAAAAAGTTCCCACCCTCACCCAAACCAACAACCAGTGGTGAATTACGGCGAGCACCTACCACCAAATCCGGTTGATCCCGATCGATTACAACTAATGTGAATGCACCTTCAAGTCGCGAACACACTGCCTGCATTGCCAGCGGCAAGGAATTACCAACTTCAGGAAGTGCGCGAGCCATAAGGTGAGCAACAACTTCGGTGTCAGTGTCAGACTCCAATAGAATCCCAGCGGCCTCAAGTTCAGTTCTTAACACATGAAAATTTTCGATGATCCCGTTATGAATCACAGCAATGCGGCGATCTGAACTGACATGCGGGTGGGCATTGCGATCGGTTGGCCCACCGTGGGTTGCCCAGCGAGTGTGACCGATCCCCGTTGTTGAGCCAGGAAGTGGGTCCTCGCCCAACAGCAACTCCAGGTTGCCTAACTTGCCCGCCTTCTTACGGACTTCTAAGGCTCCGTCTGCGATTACGGCAACGCCGGCCGAGTCGTAGCCGCGGTACTCCATCCGGCGCAATCCCGCCACCACGATCTCAAGGGCTTGCTTCTCACCGACATATCCCACGATTCCGCACACCCTGTGAGCCTACTGTGACCACTCACTCAGTTCATGTACGCACATAAAATCTGACACTCCCATTTTTCAGGTCCGAATCTGAATAATCCCGTTCACATTTCCCCATGCACGATCAGCTGTCAGAACGTCCGCTTCCAATCGTTCTCCCAGTGCGAGACACAGCCTGTCACCCAAAGATAGTGAGGGGTTTGATTGGTGGATTATTGCTGCTCGAGTGGCATCCGCTCGGGTCACCGGCTCAATCACTAGCCCAAAAGCAAAAAGCAGGGATTCAACCAAACTACGCTCAACTCTCCCCTCAATTTTTGTCAGGACTTCGGACCAATTCGCTGCACCAATTGCCGACCCCTCAAGATTTCCTTTGACAACTTCATTTCCGCGCCCGCCAAATAGGAATACCAAAAGCGCCGAAGAATCAAGTACGGTCATTGTTTTCACGTTCGGCTTCTTGCCTTCTCTCAGCGAGTAACTCCGCTACCGGATCCCGGTCCTTAAAACTAGCCCTCACCAGCTCCAAGGCTTGGTCAGCGGACATGACTAAAAATCCATCTTCTGTGTCAATTGACACCAATGGTGTTCCTTTTTCCCAACCGTGGCGCTCTCTCACTTCAACGGGTATCACGAACCTACCTCTGTCGCCAAGTGAAACTGGATAAGGAATTGGATTCTTTGTTACTGATTCCATGTATAAAAAATACCTCAGGAATTAAATTGTGGGAACACCTACGCTAATTCCCACACATGCATTTGCTTCGTTTTCAACGTGCATCTGCACACTCAAGCTTGAGTCCAAATTTTCCGAGCTTGGCTAATCCTGTAAGCCAAGTTCAGCAGTAATCACTCGAGCGAGTTGCTCGGCCACCCGCTGGGCAGCAACTTCACTCTCGGCTTCCACCATCACTCGGATCACCGGTTCTGTACCTGAAGGCCGCAACAGGATTCGACCGCTGCCATCAAGTGCGGACTCAAGAAGTTCAAGTTCTGCGCTCACTCGGGCATTAGATTCCAGTGCATTGCGGTCAACCCCACCCACGTTGATCAAGACCTGCGGCAGCTTGGTGACAACTCCAGCAAGTGCGGCTAGCGACTTACCAGTGCTAGCAACGCGAGCAAGTAAATGTAATGCGGTCAATACACCGTCACCGGTAGTTCCGAACTCACTCATGACCACGTGTCCACTTTGTTCACCACCAAGAACAAAACCGTTCTCGCGCATGGACTCAAGAACATAGCGGTCACCGACAGCGGTAGAAATTACCGTGATACCAGCAGAATCCATTGCTTGATTGAAACCAAGGTTTGCCATCACGGTTGACACGACAGTCCCGTGCGTCAAAGTCCCCGCACCTGACATGGAGATCGCCAGGATTCCCAGAATGTGATCCCCGTCAACGTCGTTACCCGAAGCGTCAATTGCTAGACAACGATCGGCGTCACCATCAAATGCAACCCCGGCATCAGCTCCGTGTTCGACAACAGCAGCCCGAAGGTCGTCAAGGTGAGTGCTCCCGCAACCTTCGTTGATATTAAGTCCATTAGGGGCCGCGTGAATAGCAATCACTTCAGCGCCAGCACGACGAAGTGCTTCAGGCCCAACAACACTTGCCGCTCCATTTGCGCAGTCAACAACAACTTTCACACCAGCAAGGGGCGCATCAGTTTCAAGGGTTGAAAGCAAGTGAGAAACGAAAAGGTCCGATGCACTTGGATCACTGACTACCCGGCCAACATCAGCACCAACGGGGCGATCCCAGGGCTCACGCATCCGGATTTCAATCGCGACTTCCAAAGCGTCGTCGAGTTTGACGCCACCGCGCGCAAAGAACTTTATGCCGTTGTCCGGCATGGGATTGTGAGAAGCAGAAAGCATGACCCCAAGGTCAGCTTCCATTGAAGCAACAAGAAAAGCAACCGCCGGGGTGGGGAGGGCACCGACAAGGGTGACGTCAATTCCAGCACTTGCAAGGCCCGCGACAACCGCGGCTTCAAGGAATTCCCCTGAAGCACGCGTGTCACGACCAACAATTGCACGGGGCCTGTGACCGGCAAACTCACCAGAGTCGGCTAAGACGTGCGCGGCAGCAACCGAAAGATCCAATGCCAGCTCTGCAGTGAGATCCCGGTTGGCTAGCCCGCGAACGCCGTCGGTGCCAAAAAGGCCCACGTGTTTAGCGCTTGCTGTACTGCGAAGCCTTACGAGCCTTCTTCAGACCGTACTTCTTACGCTCCTTGGCCCGTGGGTCGCGAGTGAGGAAGCCGGCCTTTTTCAAAATAGCGCGGTTACCTTCGGCATCGATTCCGTTGAGTGCACGTGCAATACCCAAACGAAGTGCGCCAGCTTGACCACTGGTGCCCCCACCGTGCAGGCGAGCAATCACGTCAAATTGGCTTGGTGCACCAAGGGAGACGAATGGCTCGTTCACGATCTGCTGGTGAACCTTGTTCGGGAAGTAGGACGCGAGATCGCGACCATTGATCTTGAACTGGCCCGTTCCGGGAACAATGCGAACGCGAGCAACGGCTTCCTTGCGGCGACCTGTTGCAGCACCCGGCGCGATCACGACGTCGCGGTTAACAACCGGCTTTGCGCTTTCGCTGGTGTACTCCGAGGGAACTTCTTCGATTTCTTCTTCAACTACGTCAATAGCAACTTCAGACACGTAAATCTCTCCTTAGCGCTACTGCGCGACCTGGGTAATGGTGAATGGCTTGGGGTCTTGCGCACTGTGTGGGTGGTTGTCACCGACATAGATTTTCAGCTTGGTCAACTGCTGACGACCGAGCTTGTTGTGAGGGAGCATTCCCTTAACTGCCTTTTCGACAGCCTTTCTTGGATTGGATTCCAAGAGTTCTGCGTATGTCGTTGCAGTGAGGCCACCTGGGTAACCGGAGTGGCGGTAAGCAATTTTCTGCTCACGCTTGGAACCTGTGAGGGCAACTTTTTCCGCATTAATAACGATGACGAAGTCGCCACCGTCCATGTGTGGTGCGAAAGTTGGCTTGTGCTTACCGCGAAGAAGAATCGCGATCTGACTTGCGAGCCGACCGAGTACAACGTCGGTGGCATCAACTACGTGCCATGTGCGAGTGATCTCGCCGGCTTTGGGACTATATGTGCGCATGGGGCGCCACCTTGCTTTCTCGTAGGGACTCGGTTTCTGCACCCACCGGTTAGCGGGCCGTACTGGGGACCTTCCAAGGACCCCAGGCTGTAACACTCACAGCAACCCCAAATGCTACCCGTACCTCGCACCAACCCCCAAATCCCCCCGTAGTAAGGAAAACAGAGCGGTAGGGGGGAAGTCTGGGTGAGCGCCTTCGACTTACCAAGTTTCAATCAAAAGCGACTGTGTCCCAAACCTTTGGGCAAGCTGTGAAGCACCCGAATCAAGGGTCGCGAAAATGCAGTCGTTCGCTTGTGCCACTAGCGCGAGATGGGCGTCGCTCACTTGCCTATAACCGGTGAGCAAAACCTCAGACTTTGCCAATTCGCGCCCTAGTCCCACAACGTCGGTCACAAAGTTGTGATCACCAATATTTTTCAAGGACTCAAGCACGCCCGCGCAGTTGTTTGGCGTGACAACTTCCGTTACCACAACTGGATTACTAGAAAGCCTGATAAAACCCGATTCGGTTCCCGGGCTCGTGGCCCACCCCGAAATCCCGGAATCCAGAAACCACGTTGTCGCCTTTGCATGCCCCACATGGGTGGGCCAGGTCAGTGCCATGAGGACATTGACGTCGAGCAAATACTTCACAGTTCACCAAGTGCCTTCGAAATCATGTCGTTTGTGATCGGCGCGGACCCTTCACTGACCGTGAAAACAGGGATCCCGCTGGTTCCAAAAGTGGTCTCTTCCCCGCGGCCAATGCCCCGCCGAGCCAGTTCAGACACCGCCGCCCCAAGGGAAATTTCAAGCGCGGACCCCATCTCACGGGCTACCGCCAAGACGTGGTCGTCGATTTCAAGTGTGGTTCGCATTCCCTTAGCTTAACATCAACGCATCAACGCATCAAGATGTAATTCTGGTTTGAAGGTATGCTTTGCCTAATCCGACCGAAGGAGCTCCCATGGACGAATCCACCAAAGACGAATTCAAGTCTCTCGGCAAACACGCACTGCACGGCGCCGAGGACACAATTGACGTAGTTGGCCACGGGCTGGCCGGGACAGTTAAGGGAGTAGCTGACGGAGTCACAAGCGTTCCCGACCGTTCCGAGAAGGAAGATAACTCTTAAGAGTTCACTCTGAGGACTTGCCAGCAGTCATTCGACCGGAGAAATCCCAGGTGGCCAGTTTCAAGGCCGTTATTTTGACGGCAACCTCACGGTCAAGGCGGCTAAGCAACCATCGGCTGAGCTCACTCTCATCACTCCCCTGATATTTGTGTATCAACTTGTGCAATACCCGTTCGGCTAACTCGGGGTGAATACTCGCAACCCCGGTGCCGCGAACCCCCCGATACGGAGCCAGGTCCCCTGACACTTCAAATCCAATCTGATTGTTGGCGCTCAACCTTTTAACCAACACCGAGTTTGCCTGGGTTGCGCACCACAGCGCGCCTTCATCAAAATCAAACCAGAGACTTTGCACGATCGGGCCAAGCCCACCAACGGATGCCACCCGGATTGGGATCTTCATACCACTGAGAAATGAGACCGTGTATTTATAATCCCACGGTCCACTGATCTCTAACTCCGAATCCATAACCCAAGACTAATCCCTCACGTTGCGTGATCAACCCAACGCGAGATAGTTGAGCCATGGCAGCGAATGTAGTTTTCAAGGTTTCACGCACCCTTCCCTTCAACGCGGATCAAGTCTTCGAAGCTCTCATCGATTGGCGCGGTCATGCCGACTGGGTTCCACTGACCAAGGTAGAAGTTCTCAACGGTGACGGCGGACCCGGTACCGAGTTCATTGCGACCAGTGGTGTCGGCCCACTTGCACTCCCCGACCGAATGCGGGTTGACACACTCGAAAAGGAATCCCGCACCTCTCAGATCACGAAAATAGGACCGGTTCTCACGGGTGTTGTGGACCTCACAGTTACCGAAATAGATGAGAATTCCTGCACCGTTTACTGGGTCGAAGACGTTCATGTGCCAGGACTCCCGCAATTCCTTGCCCGGCCCGTTGCAGCCGGTGCTCGCACAGCTTTCAATCAAGCATTGGGCCGCATGGAAAAATACTTGCGCAAAAACAACGACTGAATGATGCTTATCGTGGCGGCTGCTTCGCCAGCCAAGCCTTGAAGGAAGCGTCTTGTTCCTCTCTCCAGAGAACCAATGATTGCGCAAGTTCGGTTGGCTCACTGGCAAACAGCTGCGGGTAGCGCCCCTGCTGGGCCAAGAGCAACAGACCTGTGATCCGCGAGTCCGCTAATGCTCCGTGCCAGTCGGCTTCATTGAGTTCAAGTCCGTAGCGAGCAACAGTTGGTTGCAAACGGCGCTGCGCTGTCCCTTTAACAAATTTATCCATTTGTTTATCGATGACGTAGGGGCAAATATCGACAACGCCGGTCAACGAAGCCAGTCCGACACGTTCCAAATTGGAGTCAAGAATTTTTCGGTCAAACTGCGAGTTGAAACACACCACCGGCAAGTTCCGTGACACCAAGAATTCACGAATCGAAGCCAAAGCTTCAGTCTGGTCGAGCCCCTGGGACTGACTCATCTCATTAGTGATCCCGTGAACAGCACTCGCCCCATCCGGGATCTCAATATCAACTTTGATTAGCCATTCGCGTGAATCAACCTCAACACCACCGCGGAACTCAACGGCAGCAGCGCTCACAATCCGGTCTGTGACAACGTCAACACCGGTTGTTTCAGTGTCAAATGCAATGAAACCTTGATCAACCCACGACATAACTTCTCCTCAACAATTCATCAGCTGAATCTCTATCAGCCCAGTGTCAGGAAGTATGGCACCTATAACTGACAACCCACAAAAATGCGAGGCTGTCCTGTAGGCCAGTGTTGCACAGTGCACCCCCCTCGAAAAATCGCACGCTGCTCTCGGAACCTTCGGTAGTTTAAGAAGCCTGTCGTCAATGATGAATTTTTGGCCACGGTATTGGACCACTAATCCGCGAGCCCTGGAAAATCAGGAAGCCATGCCCTTGAGCAGCACAGCACGCGTGAGTGTCGACGCAAGCACATGGAGGGCCGCTTGCGCTTGCACTTCCACTTGCGGACACGCTCGGAGAGGGCAGGGAACCGTTGGGGGCGAGTCAGAGGGTGAAGCAGAAACGGATTCACTTGGCGAGGTAGCACTGGGCGAAGGGGGCTCGTAGATTTCTCCTTCGATTTCACATAATGGTGGAATGCCCAGAAGTGATGCTGTGCTCGCAATCGGTTAATCGCTAATAACTATTCGCGGTAATGCTTGGGCTTGCCCAATGAGAATTATGTCTTGCCTCAACCGTGCGAATGCATTTGCGAGGGCAGTAGTTGATCTGGCCCCGGACCGATTCCTCTGGCGTCCACCACGTCAAAAGCACCCATCATGCCGTGGTCTTCGTGGTAGAGAATGTGGCAGTGGTAGACACTGCGGCCTACGTAGTCCGCGAACTTGGTGCGGAATTTGATATAGCTATTTGATTTGACATTCTCCGTGTCCGCTTCACCCCGCGGCACGATCACTTGGCGGTTACTCACTTCATTGGTCGCCGGATTCCAATCACCGCGTTCTGTTACTGCGAACCCGTTGATATGGATATGAAAAGGGTGGTCCTCTGAGTGGGGAGCACCACCAAGTGGGGAGGAGGCGTTACGAATCACCCATTCTTCTGTGCTGTTGACCAAGACTTTAGGAATGTCTTCCATGGTGAGGTTGTCAAAAAGTACGTCGTCGATATAGAACAGTGGTTGGTTATCAACAACATTTTGTGAGAGCGTGAGAACCCGACGATTACGAATCGGTCCCGTTACCCAATCGGGTTTGCTACCAATCCACTCGGGCAGTTTCACACTCTTGGCTAGTTCGCCTTTGACTCGCACACGCGCAATGGGCATTGCCGGCCATTTATCCAATCCTTGGTCGTAACCAGCTTGCATCAAATTGAGAAGTGTCTCCTTTTTCCGAGCAGTCACCAAGAAACCGTAGCGTTTGCCGGGTGGGAAAAGCAGCTTGTCGGTTTCCCAGGTCTGCCAGACTTGCACCCCGTCCTCTTCAACCACGGTGAAGGTGTGACCGGGTAACTCCAGGTTGTAGTAAGCATTGACACCAATGTTGGCGAGCTGCCACAACTGGGTTTCACCCGGACGCATGGAAACTTCAGGCATAAGTTGCCCGTTGACCAAGTGTGATTGATCTTCTGCCGGAGCTGCTCCGTAAAGATCTAATACACCATCTGGGGTGAATGCAATTTGCCGCAAAGACATTATTCGCTTGCGCACATCTTTTAACTCTGGCAATGCTGCCGCGCCACCGCGAACAACGAGCAAGCCAGACATGCCTCCCCAGACCTGCGGCCCCACATTGGGGTGCCAGTGAGGGTGGTACCAATACAGGCCGCCCGGGTGGTCCGTTGGAATGCGAACGTCGTAATCGAATTCACCGCCACTAGGAACCTGAATGAATACATTGTCTTGATTTCCTTTAGGCGAGACGTGCATGCCGTGATAGTGAATGTTTGAGGGCATAGTGGTTTGGTTGTGAAAATTGAGTTTGAGTCTGTCACCTGGTGACACCACAATCGTTGGTCCGGGCACACGCCCGTTGTATGCCTGAACATTCGCGGTGGGAACGCCATTTACCGGCACTGTCCCTGGCGCTGCGAGGAGTTTGACTCGTAGCAATCCGTTCTTGCTTCGAAAGATTCGACCATTGGGGACCGTTGGCGTGCTAGCAGTGGGTGTTGGGCCAGTGGCAAAACCCACGATGGGTGGCACCGACGCAATTCCGACACCTGTACCAAGAAGACCGAGAAAGCCTCTACGTGAAAGTGTCATTAGATGTCCCAATCTATCTTCGCAACGCCCATGACTCCAGAAGCGAATCGCCATGGCGTTCTACTGTCTTTTTGAACAAGTGCAGACTATGTGGTCTTTGTGAATTCAACAGATATCACTGAGCCTGGAATGAGTGATTCCCGTAGATCAAGATCCATTCTCAACTTCTGCTGGGAAATATTTAGGTAAGGGTGATCCAGACCTTGCGCAGAGGCTCGGTGATCTCCCATTGGGTCTTGGCGCCACTGGGTAGAAGGCCAACAACCCCAGGCTCCAGGATTATTTCCCCGCCACGATCACAGGTGACCTTTCCCGAACCTGCGAGCACCACGAATACTTCCTCGACTTCGGTGTCGGTTGATATTCCAACGGAGTGTTCCCACACACCAACTTCCATGTCTCCTTCAGCGTCAAGAGCTGCTGCTCCAGTAGTAATTCCGTCAAAACCTGACAGTGGTGCATGGGCGACTTCAACCGTGTTGGTATTTACTCCGCGGATCATCTCGTAACCGTATGGTGAGGTATTCGAATTTAGCGGGAGCCACGTGGGTTGTCGCTGAAGCTTTCTAATTTCTTTGGGTCAGGTGGCGTGAAGCACGGAGAGTCTCTTGGTCAGCGCGAGAATGGTTATGGGAGCTGAATCTGCAGGGCGCTCGGAATTGGGGTTGGGTGCGACCACCGGAGACCAGTCCCGTTCTGGCATGCGGGAGTAGCCCTGCAAGGCGTAGAAATTTAGCCCTCGTACGTTTAGATCAACCACGCTGATCACCATTCGCTCAGCTCCACTTGTTACCGCTTGTGCCTCGCACTCGGCCACAAGCGCTTGACCCACCCCACCTCCCCAAGCATCAGGTGAGATGGCAAGGAAGCGAAACTCGTACTCATTCGCGTTCCCACGGCAAAGCGCCGCCGGACTCACTCCATCCGGTGGACACAAACAAATGGTGCCAACAATCTCGCCATCAACTTCGGCCACCCACGTGTATTCCATTCGCGAACCGACGTCACCCAGTTCGCGAGTGTAAGGAGATTCTGCAGACAGGTGACCGCCAACGACGTAGGCATTAACGAGCAGCTCGCCCACAACGGTTGCTTCAGTTGAATCAATGCGTCGAATGATCACGTCAGCTTCTTCGTCGTCGTCGTTGTGGTGGTGGACGCCGTGAACCGTGTCGCTCAAGGAGTGCTTTGGTTGTTCCGTCACCGTGGATTTGTGTTCTCACGGCTGCAATACGTCGCTTGGCTTGGGAGACCGCGGCGAGATGGTCAACGATTGGATCCGGGTAGTCGTGCCGTTCCTCAGCTGGCACCAACTGGGGTGTTGCCAGCAAGGAGTCCGGTACGTCCTTCAACTCGGGCACCCAGCGGCGGACGAATTCACCGGTTGGGTCGTGGTCAAGCTGCTGCTTGACCGGGTCATAGATGCGCAGCGTGTTCATGCCCGTGATTCCCGACTGCATCTGAATCTGGGGCCAGTGAATCCCAGGGTCGTAGTCGGTAAACCAGCGAGCAAGCACTCGACCGGTCTCCTGCCACGGAAGCCACAGGTCATAGGAAGCAAAAGAGGTGACCATGGACCTCATGCGAAAGGTGGTCCAACCGGTGGCGGCCAGTGAGCGAACTACCGCGTCAACCATGGGGTAACCCGTCTGGCCTTGAGTGAGCGCCTCGAGTGCTTCCGGGTTGGCCGTGGTCGGGCGAAGGTTGTCAAAAGCGGGGTGTAGTGAGCTGTGCTCAATGCGAGGTGCATCTTCAAGTTTTTGCGCGAAATGGTCTCTCCACGCAATGCGCTCCTCAAAGGCTCCCAATGAAAACCTTGGTGAGCCGGGTTCACCCTTATGCGCCTGCACTCGGGTGTGGACCTCACGTGCACTGACCGTGCCCAGCGCAAGATGTACTGACAACCGGGAGCAGCCATCCCAACCGGTGACCGGACTTGATAGGTGGCGCTCGTATCCTTGGACACGCTCGTTGAGCCACGTGCGCAGGACTTCGCGTCCAGCAGTCTCGCCACCGCGCTGGCGGTAAACCATCGGTTCTGCTGCTATTCCTAGGTCGCCCAACGTTGGGATTGGACCCGGTGCAACTTCTGTGGATCTGATGGCATGCGGTGCCTCAAGAAGCTGCTGACTAAAGAGTTTCATGCGTTGTTGACTCCAGGTGTCGCGTGAGGTAAGTCCTCGCATGGCACCTGATTGACGGTGCTCGCGGTACCTCACACCTCGCGCACGGCACCATGCTGCTACCGCTTTATCGCGCTCCCATGTTGCCAAAATGCCGAACTCTTCGTGGGAGTGCACTGCTGCGAGATCGATGTGAGTTGACAGGTTCTCGAGTACGTCAATCACTTCTCCAACCCTGACAACAAGGGGAGCCCCCAGCGCAGTCAAGGACTCCCTCAGGTCGGTAATGCCGTCGAGTGCTAACTCAACGTGCCGGGGTGAGGTGTGCGGGTGGGTGAGCAGGCTTGGCTCGAACACGTAGAGAGGAAGTACCGGCGCTCCGGTTTCCACCGCAGCCATGAGAGCTGCGTGGTCACGAACACGAAGGTCGCGCTTGAACCACACAACCTGCACGTCGGGGCGCCCCATAAAACCTCCCGACTGTTCTTAAGACTGTTCATAAATAATGAAAAATATATGTGGGAATAATTATGCCGACCTTGCAACACAGCATCGAAAAATAGCATCGAAAAACGCAGTTCTAAGCCTCGCATAATCGCGGGTATTGCGCATTACGGTCACCTTGTTGTTGTGCATTGGCGTTCTTGTGCTGAAGGATCCTGGGCGTAAAAAGCAATGCACTCATAGCATGGCGGCGTGAAAAGGCTCCTAACAAATGGACTCGGCATCGCGTTGATTGCTGGCCTGAATTTGTCCTTGGGTGCCTGTTCGGTCGGTGTTGATACTGATTCCCAGGCCAATGACTTAGCGATCCGGGCGTGTACATCCCAGACGATTGCGCAACGGGAAGGGTTCAATCCCCAAACGGCGAGCGTCAGTGAGTTAACAGAACTCGCGGACATTGCACTGCGCAAAAGTGAATGGGCAGATCAGGCCGCCGCATTGAGTCCGCGATGGTCGCTACTGTCAGAGGTCAGCGCGGCTATCGCAGTGTTCGCCCAGCAGTTGCTTGAGGTAGGTGAGAACGGGAGTGAGGGCGTGCGCGAGGAGGGTGCTATTTCTCTAGACATGTGGGACGAATACAAATCGGCCAGCGACACCTACCTCACCGAATGCAAGTCCGCATTAAAGAACGTTTCTGGCCCCTTACCCGAACTAGACGAATCAGTGACAGCGTTGCGTTGAATCCATTCTTCATGGGCTGACCAAAACAGTGGGCCATACACCAATTTGGTGTATGGTTGTCCACATGGGCAGAACCAATATTGATATCGATGACGAACTGGTCAAGGCTGTGATGATGCGATACGACCTCGACACAAAACGCGAAGCTGTGGATTACGCCTTGCGTGCGTTGATTGGAAAACCATTCACCATGAACCAGATCGCGGACATGTTTGGATCGATACCGGACTTCGACGTGCCCCAGGATCTGCCACCCGAGCAAATATGAAACCCAGGACCAATCGGATACTGGTGGACACATCGTTTTGGATTGAACACCAAAGAGGCAATCCGCGAGCACAACCGCTCAATGAATTGTTACGTGCGGGAATCAAGCCCGCCGGGACTGAACCCGTTCGAATGGAAGTCTTAGCAGGTGCCAAAAACTCCCGTGAGTACTCAGACGTGGTTTCGATTTTTCAATCGATTCACTGGATCAAGATCCAGCCGCAGAGTGATTTTGACGCGGCTGCTCAAATGTACTTTCAAGCGCGCCGCACTGGTTTAACTCCTGGCGGGTTACTCGACTGCCTCATTGTTGCCATAGCGCAGCGTTCCAAGAGTTCACTGATGACCCTTGATCGGAATCAAATGGCAGTTGCGCGACTATTTGACGTAGAGATCGTTGATTAGCTCCAACGCGGATCGATTGTTTCCACAACTTTCTTGTCGTTGCCAACATAGATAAATCGATCGAAGTTCTTGGCAAACCAGCGGTCATGGGTGACGGCAACAACGGTGCCATCGAATGCATCAAGTCCGACTTCGAGTGCTTGACCACTTGCCAGGTCAAGGTTGTCAGTTGGTTCGTCGAGCAGTAACAGGGTTGCACCACTGAGTTCCAGTAGCAGGATTTGAAAGCGTTCCTGTTGCCCATTGGAGAGGATCTCGAATTCTTGCTCACTTGATTCGGCGAGTTCGTATCTGTCTAAGACGTGGGGGGGGCTTTAGCCGACTGGCGGTCTTCGGTTCAATTGCCAGAGGAACTTCCCGACTCAACTCCGACATTGACCTAATTGTTGAACCACCGGTGGACGTCACAATCACCACACGTGAGTCGCTTAGACAAATACTTAGTGACTCATGCAGCGACCAGTCGACTTAATCAGCTACGGAGGTCTCAAAAAAGGCGTTCATGACCCGATCGAGAAGACATTGGTGCTTCTGTGATGCAGGAAAAAGTCGCTTATGAACTACTTCACCTCTTTGACTGGTTCCAACGCATTGAGTAACTTACGGCACATACGGTCAGGGCGTTAACCCAACGAAAAGTGGTATGGTTTGGAGCCGATCAGAACCGCGTCTGGCCACCGTTTCAGGGGTCTGGACCCTTACCCATGAAGGAATAAGCGAATGTCTAACGTTGTCGAATTCACCATGAATGTTAAACCCGGTCACTACGCGGAAGTTGTTGAGCTTTACTCGGAGTTTGCGTGTGAGTTCCAACTGATTGACCCCAGTTTGCATACCGTTCACATCCTCGGTGACGAAGGTTCAGGTGTGGTTCGGGGAATTGGAATTTTCGACACACGAGTTGCAGCTAATGAAGTCAACAGCAATGCGCTTTTCGCCGCATTTAACGATGCGGTAGCCCCATTGATTTCAGGAGAGCCAACTAGAGTCGTTCTGGATTTGCTGCACGGGTGGACTCGCTAGATTTGATTTCGTAGTACTTTGTTCAACTATGTAAAGCCTGTCTCACGGAGCTCAAATCACCCGTCGCGAGGCACCAATAGTGTCCATTTCCTTGAATTTACCATGAGGAAATACTCTTTTTTGAGCGCACGGAGGTGTGGAGAAGGCGCTGCGGAAATCCATCTGTTCTGAGCAGCAATCCCAAGAAGGTGGCGGATGTACACCTAATTCAGGCCGATTTCTTTGGGAAGGAACCTTTTGAGGTCCTTTGGTCCTCTAAGTTACATGAGCAAATTGATGGGCGTGCGATCCAAGGCAGGTAAATCCACTTTTTTGAAAATCGCGATTGCGAACGCTGTGCTCGCGGCTTCCCTCCTTGGCGGGGTGCCGAGTAATGCCACGGAGTCGAGTAATGCCACCGAGTCGAGTAATGCCACCGAGCCCACCACCGAGCCCACCACCGAGCCCACCACCGAGCCCACCACCGAGCCCACCACCGAGCCCACCACCGAGCCCACCACCGAGCCCACCACCGAGCCCACCACCGAGCCCACCACCGAGCCCACCACC